>SXGQ01542131.1_pt1 | contig 17755 bp, 19 predicted proteins | sample 3178371 | NCBI WGS metagenome assembly SXGQ01 (sample SAMN11356859, study PRJNA531348) | freshwater metagenome | isolation source: freshwater sample F1-20 | place: China: Fuxian Lake, Yuxi | collected 2017-12-25 | reverse complement strand
TTTTCTGCTAAACCTTTTTTGGAAAGATAATTCGTGATAGCAGCAGTTAAAGTTGTTTTACCGTGATCTACGTGACCGATGGTTCCGATGTTAACGTGCGGTTTAGTGCGTTGAAAGGTTTGTTTGGACATAATTAATTATTTAAAAATTGATAAATATAATTCCCTGAAGCTTATGATGCCAATTTAGGCAATAATCAAAGCTACTAAAAAGAAAGCTCAAATAAGCCAATCTCAAAATTATTTTGATTTTAATAATCTTAAATTTATTGCTTTAAGAAATAAAATGCAAATGTTTTTAATACCAAATTTTATTTCAAAATCTTTCCTTAAAAAAATTTTATTAAATATAAAATTCTAAAAAAATTATTTTAACAATTGACAATTTTTATCAAAAAAATGTAATCTATGAATCAAGTTTTATTTATAAACACAAACTTTATTTTCATGAAAGTATATTACGATCGCGATGCCGATTTAAGCATCATTCAAAACAAAAAAGTTGCCGTAATTGGTTATGGCTCTCAAGCTCATGCTCACGCTCAAAATCTTCGCGATAGCGGAGTTAAAGAAGTTAAAATTGCTCTTCGCGAAAATTCTCCATCAATCGCCAAAGCTAAAAATGCTAATTTCGATGTTTTAACTAATGTTGAAGCCGCAAAATGGGCTGATTTGTTGATGGTTCTTACTCCTGATGAACTTCAAGCAGAAATTTATTCGAATGACTTACAAAATAACATGAAAAAAGGCGCCAGCCTTGCTTTTGCTCATGGACTGAATATTCATTTTGGATTAATCAAACCGCGTCCCGATCTCGATGTTTTTATGATCGCTCCTAAAGGTCCCGGACACACAGTTCGTGGCGAATATGTTAAAGGCGGTGGCGTTCCATGCCTAGTTGCTGTAGCACAAAACACCTCAGGTAAAGCTTTAGAAATAGCTCTGTCTTACGCTTCTGCGGTTGGCGGTGGTCGTTCGGGCGTTATCGAAACCACATTTAAAGAAGAATGTGAAACCGATTTATTCGGCGAACAAGCCGTTTTATGCGGAGGCGTTACCGCTTTAATCCAAGCGGGTTTCGAGACTTTAACCGAAGCTGGATACGCCCCCGAAATGGCTTATTTCGAATGCTTACATGAAATGAAACTTATTGTTGATTTGCTTTACGAAGGTGGAATTGCCAATATGCGTTATTCAATTTCTAATACCGCCGAATATGGTGATTTAACTAGAGGCCCTAGAATCATAAACTCTCAAACCAAAGCCGAAATGAAGAAAATTTTACAAGAAATTCAATCAGGAAAATTTGTTGAAGAATTTATGAATGAAAATAAAACTGGTAAAAAACATTTTGACGAATTGCGCAACAAAGGCAAAACTCATGCGATCGAAGATACGGGCGAAAAGCTTCGTGCCATGATGCCATGGATTGCTAAAAATAAATTAGTTGATAAAAATAAAAACTAAATTCTACAGAAATTACATTAAAAAAACCTCGCATTTTTTATTAAATGCGAGGTTTTTTATTAATTAAATTTCAATATTTTATATTTCGTAAAACACAAAAATTTTATCACCCGATTCGATCACATTTTTAGCAATCTTTTTAACATTGTTTTCAAAATCCACTAATTTAATTTTAGTTTCGATTTTTTCAAAAATATCTCTTTGAATCCAAATTCCAACAAAGCCTTTTTCTTTAATTTTTTTAACAAAATCATGAAACTGTAAATCCGCCACCTCTCTTTGCCATAAATGCGATTTACGATTTTTTGGAGCAGGATATGAGAAATTTAATTCTTTACTAAAAATATAACCAATTACTGATTGATAATTATCGTAATAAGCTTCGGGAAAGCCCTTGACTGGCATCATAAAAATTTTCGATCCGACAGGAATTGTTTTTTCAATATTCTCCACGAAAGCCTTTTGATTATCGTAATTATTTTTATTTTTAACAAAATTTTTGGAAAGTTTTGTTGGTCCACCAACCGCATCTATTAAGGCTAAAGAACATATTATTGTTATGATAATTTTAGTAAAAATAGTTTTTTTGAATATTTTTCTTTGCGAAATTAATTCGTCAAAAATAATGCCGAAAAAAACCAACGCTAAAAAAATAAAAAATACATTTAATCTAGCTACGCCACGAATATTAGTGAAATAATAATGCAAAAATAAATAAAAACTTTCGGAATGTAAAAATAAAATTAATAATAAATTAAAACTGGCAACGAAACTCAAAATGTAATATTTTTCTTGCTTAAATTCCAAACCATAAAATTTGTATTTATGGTCTTTTTTATAAATTAAAAACATTGAAGACAAAGAAAAAGCTAACAAAGAACAAAAGCCTATCGAAGCAAATAAACCTAACTGATGAAAAGCTTTTTCATATCTGATGTGAAAAATTTCTTTAAATTCAATCGCAAAATCACCGAAAAATTTTATGACATGATCTTCAATTGGAAGCAGGAATGTAGAGATCGCTATTCCATGATAAATTCCCGCCGCATGTCCTCTAGAGATGATATCATTATGCCCATTTTTAATCCAAAAAAGAAATATTGACAAATTAATGGCAATTGAAATGAATATTAAAATAAAAATTATTACCACTAATGATAAAACTTTTTTATCGAGTTTTTGATTGCGTAAAAATAAAATAATGCCAGATACAAATATTGAAATTATACAAGCATAGCCATAATACGCACTTGATATCGAGGCAATACCGCCAATTAGCAAAGCATAATAAAAATATTTATTTGGTGAAAAAAATATTTTACCATTTTCATTGGCTTTAAGTGCATTTAATTTACCATCAATTATCCAAAAACTTAACAACACAACAAAAGGAATAATAAAATAATTTCCAACCGAGAGCCCAACTAAATAAACAATTTTATTGTTAGTAATTGAAAATAAAACTGCCAGAGCCGAAGAATTAAATTTTGATATTCCAATTTGCCTGAAACAAAAATTAGCTGAAATTGCTATTAAAAATATTGAAAAATAAGCGAAACAATAAGAGACAACAAAAGGGCTTTTAGAAAATAAAGCAAAAAATCTAATTATCCAAAAAGAAATAATACTGTTATTTAATGCGAAATCAGCAAAACAATTAATATCGATTTGCGGATGCCCGACATATTTTGAGCAATAAGTAAGACCTTCTTTGATTATAAATTTAACCATCCAAACAATGCCAATATTATCTCCTTCACCAAACCATATTGATTCATCATATTTAAAAATATTAAAATCAAAATAAAAAAATAAAATCAAAAAAGAAATTAATGGAGCTATTAAATAATAAGAAAAAATCTTAAAATAATTATTCATAATTCTTGAAAATAAATTTGTATAAAATAGCATTTTGACTCACAAAATATTTTAAATTTGAAAATCAAAAATATTGCGAAACTTAATTTCTCAATATATTAAAGAAGCTAAAAAATAATGCAAAAAAATTTACCGATGAACAATATTTCAATTATTATTTTATCCGCTGGCAAGGGCACTCGAATGAAATCAAGCCTTCCCAAGGTTATGCATAAAGTAGCGGGACGCGAAATGGTTAATATGGTTATCGATGAAGCCAAAAAATTAAATCCACAAAATATTACTTTAGTAGTTTCGTCGGAAATGGAAATTTTTTACGAAAAAATTAAAAATGAACATAAAAAACAGCAAATTGATTTTGTTGTTCAAAACGAACGCAAAGGCACTGGACATGCGGTTTCTTGTGCTACATTAACTTTTAACAATAACAAAAAATTACACAAAAAAGTTTTGATTCTTTACGGCGATACTCCGCTCATTTCACATCAAACTCTTGAAAAAATGTTGCAAAAAATCGACGATTTTTCCTTGTGCATTTTAGGTTTTGACGATGAAGATGAAAATGCTTATGGACGCTTAGTTATCAATGATTCTGGACATCTCGATAAAATCGTTGAATTTAAAGATGCCAATGAAATTGAAAAGAAAATTGCTCTTTGTAATTCTGGGGTAATTGCGGTGGATGGCGACGCCCTACCCCATCTTTTGTCGCAAATTAAAAATAATAATTCGACTCAAGAATTTTATTTAACCGATATCGTGGCAATTGCTAATAGTCAAGGCTTGAAATGCACTTTTATCAAAACAAATATTGCCGAAGTTTTGGGCGTAAATTCTCGAGTCGAACTTGCTAATATTGAAAAAATAAAACAAAAACAAATTCGCCAAAAAATGATGGAAAATGGCGTCACTCTTATTTCGCCAAAAAGCGTCCATTTCAATTTTGATACCGAAATTGCTCAAGATGTTATAATTTATCCACATGTTTTTTTTGGTCCCAAAGTTAAAATTGAAAGCGATGTGGAAATTAAATCTTTTTGCCATATTGAAGGTGCACTAATTCAAAAAAATGCTGTAATTGGACCATTTGCAAGGATTCGCCCACAAACCGAAATTCACGAAAATGTTCATATCGGCAATTTTGTTGAAATCAAAAAATCACAAATTGCTAAAAATTCTAAAATTAATCATTTAAGTTATATCGGCGATAGCGAAATTGGCGAGAATACCAATATCGGCGCTGGCACCATTACTTGTAATTATGACGGCTTTAACAAATTCAAAACCACAATTGGCGACAATGTTTTCATCGGCTCGAATAGTGCCTTAATTGCCCCAGTTGAAATTAAAAATGGAGCGATTATCGGCGCTGGGAGCGTAATAACTAAAAATGTTGAAGCGGATGATTTGGCGGTTTCGAGAAGCAATCAAACCAACATTCCTAAAGGTGGAGTGAAATTCCGCAAATCTAAATCTATCAAGAAAAATGATTAGAAAACCCTCTTTTTTAACATTTTTTATTACTCTATATATTTTTTCCCAAGATATCTTAGCAACTCAACAAATTCAGGAAGTAAATTATTTTGCTTCACTTCGTTCAAATGAAACCAATATTCGCTCGGGTCCGGGCGCCAATTATCCAATAAAATTTACTTTCAAATTACGCAATTTGCCGGTAAGAATAGTAAGCGAATATGACAATTGGTGCGAAATCGAAGATTACGAAGGGAGCCGTGGCTGGGTGGCACAAAATTTAATCACCAAAAAACGTCATTTAATGACTTTTAGTAAAAAAAATATTATCGATATTCATACTAAAAAAAACGAAAATTCTAAAGTTATTTTTCATCTCGAAAATTATGTAATTGGCGAATATTTAAAATGCGAAGAATCTTGGTGTGCCTTGAAAATAAACGATGAAAAGGGGTGGGTTTTATCATCAGATCTTTACGGCGTCGATAATCCTGAAATTTAAATTTGTAAAAATGAAAAAAATATTTTGTTTAATTTTTATTATATTAACAAGCAATTGTTCGGGTTCAAAATATTTTTACAAAAATCTCGCCAGTAATGATGAATGGAGCGGTGATGGCGATGTCGGTTTTAGCAAATATAAAAGTGTAATTGGTGAAAAATATATGATTTCGACTTCGGAAAAACTCGCCTCTGAAGCGGGCGCTGAAATATTAAAAAATGGCGGTAGCGCCATTGATTCAGCGATTAGTGCACAAATGGTTTTAAACGTTGTTGAACCGCATTCTTCCGGAATTGGCGGGGGATTATTTTTACTTTATCACGATAAAAAATCTAAGAGAAATATTTATTTTAACGGTCGCGAAACTGCTCCAATCAACAGTTTTCCCGAAATGTTTCTTGACAATGAGGGCAATCCACAAAAATTTTTAGATGTAGTTGGAACTGGACTTGCCGTTGCAACTCCGGGCGCACTTCATGCATTAAAAAATGCTCATCAAAAATACGGTAAAATTAAATGGCAAAAACTTTTTGAACCCGCCATTAAGATTGCTCGCGAAGGCTATCCGCTCACCGAAAAAATGTTTGTAAATTTAAAATCGATTAAGCATTTATCGACTTCCGACGGCATGAAAATTTATTTCGATCACGATGGCAATCCTAAAAAAGTTGGCACTATAATTCGCAATTATCAACTCGCTAAAACTCTAGAAACCATTGCTAATCAAGGAATTAAGCCTTTTTACGAAGGACAAATCGCTGAAAATATTGAATTTGCTGTCAAATCTGACAAAAAAAATTCCGGATATTTAAGTGCCAAAGATTTGAAAAATTATCGCTCTTCAACCGGCAATTTATTATGCGGAACCTATCGTCAAAAATATAAAATTTGTTCAATGCCGATGCCAAGTTCGGGTGGCGTTACCATCCTTCAAATTTTAGGAATGCTTGAAAATTTTGATTTAAAATCTTTGAAAATAAATTCTCCCGAAGCGGTGCATTTAATCACTGAAGCTACTAAACTGGCCTACGCCGACCGCAATCAATATTTAGCTGATGCCAAAAATGTGCCGATAAAAGAGATGCTTGATAAAAATTATTTACAAGCTCGCGCTAAAATTATTAATCTAAATTACGCCAATCAAAATGTGCGTCCGGGTGATTTTAAAACTGCAAAAAAAATTATCTATAAAACAGTTGAGAAGCCTTCCACAACGCATTTATCAATCGTTGATAAATATGGCAATGCGGTTTCAATGACAAGTAGCATTGAATATCCATTCGGATCAACAATCGCAGTTGATGGCTTTATTTTAAATAATCAAATGACCGATTTTTCATTTGTGCCAAAAGTTAAAAATGAATTAGTGGCAAATCGCGTTGAACCTTTAAAACAACCTAGAAGTTCAATGTCGCCAACTTTTGTTTTTGACGAAAAAAATAATTTACTGATGGTCTTAGGCTCTCCCAACGGTCCAAGAATTATTCAACATGTGTTAAAAACTTTGATTGCAACACTGGATTGGAACTTAGATATTCAAGAGGCGGTATCGCTTCCGAACTTCATCACTTTAAACGATTTAATCGAACTTGAAAAGGATAAAAATATAACTTCTTTAAAAAAACCTTTGCAAAAATTAGGACATAAAGTAAAAATCACTAATATAACCAGTGCTATACAGGCAATAAAAATTGTCGATAAAAAGCTTTATGGTGCCGCCGACCCTAGAAGAAAAGGCGTCGCGATCGGTAATTAAAAATTATTTTTTAAAATTTATGAAATTATTTATTTGTTTTTTATCACTACTCTCACTCTTTGTTTCTGAAGGCTTCGCTAAGGAAATTGATTTAAAAAATAAGATCAAAAACACCGAATTAAATACTAAAAAATCTGATTCTCGCGAAAAAATTCAAGAAATTGATTTCAAAAAATTATTTACCGATGCCGAAACTTACTTCAATTCTGCCAAAGCTTGGAAAAAATTAAAATGCTCGCCAAAGAGCGGTTTTATTTGCACTAAACATGAATGTAAAAAACGCGAAATCAAATCTTTTTTAGTATTAGATAAAGAAAATAAAATTATCAAAAGATGTGAAAAAGAAAATAATTGCGAAAGATATAAAGCGGAATTTGATCAAACCGGAGTTTATTTCAACGTTCAAACATCTGGCCCCGTTGGCACCTTAATACGCATTCTTGGCGATAGCCGATTCAAAGAAATTTCCACTGTTGGTCTCGATGCCTATATCGCCAATGGCAATTGCGAAGTGATTCCGCAAAGCCAATATAGCGAAGAAGGCGACGATAAAATTGAAGAATAATGAATTATCAGCATTATTTTCACGCCGGAAATTTTGCTGATATTTTCAAGCATTGCATTTTATGTTTTTGCTTAGAAAAACTTCACGAAAAACCCAGCTCTTTCTTGGCGATCGACACTCACTCATCTTCGGCAAAATATTCAATTTTCGACGAAAAAATTGCCAAAACCAACGAATTTAACGAAGGCTTGAGAACAATTTTAGATCAACCCAATTTTCAACAAATTTTACCGCAAAAATTTTTGGAAATTTTAGCCAAAATTAATGTTTGTGAAATTCAAGAATTACCTTCCAAACTCAAATATTACGCAGGTTCGCCACTAATTATAAAAAATTTTTTACGCCTTGAAGATAAAGCAATTTTTGCCGAAAATAATCCACCAATTTTTCAGGAATTGCGTAAAAATTTTGTCGGCAATAAAAAAATTTCATGTATACAAGAAAATGGCTTTGATCTCTTAAAATCAAAGCTCCCTCCCCGCGAAAAACGCGTCATTATTTTAATCGATCCGGCTTATGAAAAAAATCACAATTTAATTTCCAATGATTATCAAGATGCACTAAATTCTTTACAAGATGGCCAGCGTCGTTTCGCGAATGGCATTTACTTATTGTGGTATCCGATTATTGAGGGCGATGAAAAAAATTTAGCAAATTTTTATCAAAAAATTAATGAATTAAAATTTGAAAAAATCTCTCAAATTATTTTTGATATTGGCAAAAATTTAGATTCTCAAAGTAAAATGCACGCTTGTGGAATGTTTATTTTCAATATGCCGTGGCAGGTTGATGAAAAAATAAATTTATATTTTCCAAAAATTTTAAGAGCTTTAAAAAAATCCGAAGAAAGTTTTTTTTCAATAAAAAATATTCGGTGAATTATTTTAGATTTTTTAATGTTTGTAAATTTAAATCTTTAACTGAGTAAACTTTTTTCATTTTTTTTAAGAAAGCTCTGGTTTGATATATTTCATCGGCAACAAAAATATAAGTATCGTGATTCACGATTGTTTTAGCTTTCTCTTCAAACAAATCAAGCCCTAAAGTCACCTGTATAGAAAAATCTATTTTTGTTGTGAGTTTAGTTTTTATAAATTGTTTATATCTTTCCCTTAATGTTCTTTTTGCCCCTATTCCGTATGATTTTCCATCAATTTCAAAAAAGAAATCATATTCGGTGCTTTTATCGCTTTCATCATGAATTTTCTTAATATTTTTTATGCCGATTTTATTCAAAACTGATAAAATTCTATTTTCATAATTAGAGCCTGAATCCGATATGATCGATTGATTAATTGATTCGCTAAATATTAGCATAAAAATTTGATTTGATTCGAGTCCAAATTTTTTTAAATTAAGCATTTGTTTTGCAAGTCCAAATACAAAATCAACAGAATCTTTTGATATAAAATTACAATCATTTTGTCCTAATTTCTCAAAAAATAATAAAGATAACAATGCTCCGCTAACTCTTGTTTTGTAGGGCTTGAGAACCGAAATATTATCATATTCCAATGATAGAGGATCGGTTTCAAAAAGTTTTTTTGAATCGAAAATTTCTTGAACTTTTGCTTCTTGCAAAAGCAAATCTTTGATTCGAAATAAATCTAAACTAAATTCAAATATTTCAACATCTCTCAAATTTATTAATCTCAAATTTAATTCCTTAATATATTCTGATTTTATTTGTGATTTTGAAAAAATTTTTAATATTGACGAATTTAAATCGGTTATATTTTTTCTAAACAATCCAATATTTTCAGATATTTGACCAATTTGTGAATCGCTTGGATTAATTTTATTAATGTATTTTAGGAAAAAATAAAATTTTAAATTTATATCTAATTTATCTTTAGAAAGTTGCAGTTTTTCTATTTTCATATTCATAATTAAATAAATCTAGGTCAATGTTTTTATATTTTAATCTTGGCTTTTTTATCGCCATTTCAATTTGTTCTGCAATTGCCTTTATTACCGGAACGCAGACACTATTGCCAAATTGTTTATATGCCTGATTATCGGAAACAACAATCTTATAATCATCGGGAAATCCTTGCAATCTTCCCGCTTCTCTTGGGGTTAATTTTCTTGGATTATCGCCTTTTTGTTCAATCAATATTTCCGAGCCATCCTTATAATATCGAGCTGATATGGTGCTGGTATATTGCGATTGATGATTAAATAATGAATAACCAAAGCCGTTACCCTTCTCAATATGTTGTTTTTTTCGTCTTTGATGCCCTTGCCAAAGGCGATCAGATATTGTGTATTTTTTATCAACGTTATTTTCTAATATATCTCCCAAGGCAATATTTGCATGAATTGGATCAGGGAAAGCAAAATCAACATTCTCAAGAAAGGCGATAATATAAATTCTTTCTCTATTCTGCGGAACCCCAAAATCACGAGCATTTAGCACCTTGGAAAAAACATTATATCCAACAGATTCTAGTGTATTTTTAATAGTTTTAAAAGTTTTGCCCTTATCATGATTCTTTAGTCCTTTGACATTTTCTAGAAAAACTATTTTAGGCTTATGAAAATTTATAATACGAGCAATATGAAAAAATAAAGTCCCACGAGTATCTTCAAAACCAAGCTTCAAACCCGCATTTGAGAAGGGTTGGCAAGGAAATCCAGCCAACAATAAATCAAAATCTGGAATAATTTTTTCATCAATTTGAGTAATATCGCCACTTGGCAATTCATTAAAATTTGCGAAATAAGTTTGTTGTGAAAACTTATCCCATTCTGAAGAAAAAACACATTTACCAACTAAAGATTGAAAGCCCAATCTGATGCCACCAATGCCAGCGAATAAATCAATAAAATTGTAATTTTTTAAAAAATTTTTCATAAATTAATTTTGTGGTGATTTTAAAAATATCTTCAAATATATTTTACTAAATTTATAAGTAAAATATTTATGTCATCTCAATATTTTCTAGCGAATTAATTTTATTTTAATTCCCAAATTTAATTTGCTCCAAGTCTTGTCTGCCGTAAGCACGGGAATGTTTTTATATTTGGCCAGAGCCAAGCAAGCCCTGTCGCCCAAAGATAAGCCGTAATCTTTGGTAATTTTAATAAACGAGCCGGCAATAATTGCCTGTTCAATATTAAAGTCCTCAATGCAATCAAAAGTTTCTGTCATAAACTTAATCATCTCATCTTGTTTTGTAGTTTTTTTAGATAAAAAAGTTACAACTTCGCAAAAATTTACACTTGATACCACAGCTTGCTCAAGGTTTTTAGCAACAATTTCGTGACCGCTTTCCATTTTAAGCAAAGCCAAAATTGCCGAAGAGTCGAAAACTATTTTGGTCATTAAATCTCCTCTTTTCTACGCATTTCAAAAAGCTTTTCAACAAAGCTTCCGGATTTATTTTTAAAAAGCTCTTGCAGTTTTTGCAAAGATTGTCGCGGGCTGTGAATAATTATTTCATTGTCGGGCGAAAGCCTTAAAATCAGCTCATCTCCCGATTTTATATTCAACTCTTTTCTGAAAATAGCGGGAATTATAATTCTACCATTTTCGCTAACGATAACATTTTGTTCAATCATAATATTTGTGACTCTTATTGAAGTTTGTGACTTTAATTTAAAAAAAGCCAGATTTTATAAAAAGTAACTTATTGAATAAAAAAGTCAATAAATAAAAATATCATGATTTAAAATATTTACTTAAAAAGCGATTTAACAATCAGCGAAGGAAGGCCAATGATTGCAACAACGGTTGATGTCGCCAAAGCAATAACAACAGGGTTTGAAAGTCTATTTTGTGGTTCATTAATATGAATAAAATAATCTAAAGTAAAAATTCCAAAAAGCCAAAGTAAAAATCCAATTAAAATCCCAGCCGACCACATTAAGATGAGCGGTTTATATTTTTTTTCAAACTCAAAATCATGTTTGGCTCGATCAAAATCATGTTCGGCTTTTTTAAAATTTAATTGTTCTAGCTCTTGGTTAAAATTTTGTTGCCCTTGGTTCAAAGGGCTTTTTGTCATCATCTTTTGCTCGGAGAAATTAATTTTTTTTAACGTTTTATTATCGGCAAAATCAATTTTTTTTTCTTCAATATTTTTTAAATTTTTTTGCGGATCGTAATATTGATCTAAGATTTGCGATAGCTGTTCTGTAAGGCTCATAGCTTATTTTTCATTTTTATTTTTTTCGCGCTCAATAAATTTTTCTATCGCTTCAATCGAGCGTTTTTTAATTAATTCATCATCAAGTTGTGCATTTTTGCCATTGCCAAAATAGGCTTGGTGCCAAGGGCTTCCATCTTCGTGAGTAATTTTACTCAAAGAAATTCCGTCGAATTTTTTATAATTAATCCACACCGCATCTAAAACTCTACTTACTTTAATATCGTCAGCATCAACATGCGGAATGTTTGTTGCTCTAGATGTCGGGCAATCTTCTTGGTAAATTGCACAACGAAAATCTTTATCGAGATTATTTTTATCATTAAATGGAAAGGCGCGAATTTCATGATAAAGCGAAGAAATTACCGGCCCATAATTCCATGCCAAAATTGGTTCGTTAAAAAGTTTTGATTCATTGATTGCCAAATTCCAGCCATAAGCGATATAAACCAATTTAAGAAGCTTCATCGGATCAAGGTTGACACCATCTTCTAGCGATTTGACAATAAAAAAATTAGCAATGTGAGCTGGAGTGTAATTGATATTTTTGCTCGGAATTTTTTCGTTTAAATTATGCATAAATAGTTAATTTTTGGGTGTTTATCAATTAATTTTTTGAAATTTATTTATAATATTTTATAAATTATTTTTTTAAATATCAATCGTCAAAATTTCACAAAAAATAACAAAAAATATTTTAAAATTTATAAACTAAAACCCAAAAGAAATTACGCAGGCAATGGCTAAAATCAAGCTTAAATAAAGGATTCGAACAAAATTTTTATTGTTTAGTGAAAAAATTTTATTATCACTTTTTTCAGAAAAACTTTGATTTTCTTGATTTTTATTAACTTCCGCAAACTCTCCTTCGATAATTTTTTCTGCATTATTTGATTGAGAATTATTATTTTTAGCACAATAATTTTTGCCAAAAAGGCGATTTATTATTTTTTTGATAAATAATTGCCAAATTGCATAAAGTAAAATTGGCGTAATTGCTGGCCAAATTTTGAGTAAAATTTTTATCAACATATTTAAAAAATTATGATTTTTTTCCCCGCTATTGATTTAAAAGACGGCAAATGCGTCCGTTTATTCAAAGGCGATATGAACCAAGCCACTATATTCAATAATAATCCTTCAAGTCAAGCATTAGAATTTGAAAATTTAGGTTTTAAATTTTTACATTTAGTCGATTTAGACGGCGCCATCGCCGGCAAAATTATCAATAAATCTTCAATCACCGAAATTCTTAAAACCATAAAAATTCCGACGCAACTCGGGGGCGGAATTCGCAGTTTGCAAGATATTGAAGAAGCTTTGTCACTCGGCGTCCACCGCGTCATTCTAGGCACCATTGCCCTTACCAATCCTAAATTAGTTATCGAAGCTTGCAAAAAATTTCCAGGAAAAATTGTAATTGGCATCGACGCCAAAAACGGACTTGTAGCAACTCAGGGCTGGGTTGAAGATTCTAAAATTTCCGCCATCGAACTCGGCAAAAGACTTGAATATTGCGGAGCCAGCGCCATAATTTACACCGATATTTCACGCGATGGAACGCTTACGGGCTTTGATTTCGAAGGCACTAAAAAACTTGCGCAAAATCTCTTGATTCCAATTATCGCTTCGGGGGGAGTTTCTTCGGATGATGATGTTGTCAAAGTTCATCAATTAAAAACTGATGGTGTCGTTGGTGCCATAATAGGACGCGCTCTTTATGAAAAAAAGATTTCCGTTGAAAAATTAATTAATATAAATAAACATTAATTATTCAAATTAATGTTTTAAAATTTATGAAATATCCAGAAACGGTTGGAAGTCTTCGTCTGCAAGAAAAAATCTCCGATTTCATGCCAAAGCTCAACAATTTGGGATTTGAAAAAAATCCACACTTAGAAAATCATCAAATCAAAGTTGAAGATATTGAAAAATTTTTGAATAACACAATTAGCAAACAAAATCAACAATATAAACGAGAAGCAGAAGATAATCGACAAAGATCTGGAGGCTATGTCTCTGCCTTTGCAGAACCCTCAAATTTAACTGGATTCATTAGTAATGATAAAAAAACTCAAATTGAAAATCTTCTAAACCAAGCTACTTACAACCAAGGTCGGGGAAGTTTCAGCAGTCGCAATGCTTCAGGTTTTGACATGGCTATTTCAGAATCAGGAAAAGCTCTTTCAAAGCTAAGGAAAGCTTTTTCTTCAACCTCCATGTCTTCTGGAGGCAATCATCAACATCCTTCTTTGCAAAAATCTCAATCTTTATCAAATCAAGGACAAGGAAAAAGTGATCAACAAATAAATTATAAAAAACCAGATCATCAAAAAAACGGAGAATCTTCAAAAACTAGAAGCCCAATCGTAAAAAATAAACCAAAAACGCTTGGAAAAAGAATTAGTGATGCGTGGCATAGAATCACTTTCAAAAAAACACAACAACAGAATATTGGTACATCTCGAGGATCGGCAAAACCTAATAAAGTCGATCCAAAACTTAATCCCAAATCTTCTTCGTTTGACAAAAGTTCAAACTTTGCTAGTTCTCGCAGTGGCCCTGGGCGTCAAAATTCTAGTTCAAGCAATCGCTCCCAAAGCTTTAGTGGTGGGCTCCTTCCACAACAAAGCATCGCTGGAAGAAATCAAAGCATTAGTCGTAGCAATAGCGCTAGAAACCCTCAAGGCTCTTTTAGTTCTCAAAATTCTCTCGATTCTCGTGGCTCTGTCGGTTCTCACACCTCTAGAGTTAGTCAATTAAGAAGCGGTGGGAAAAATAGTGGCAGTTCGAGGCGCTAGTTTTTATTTTTTTAAAAAATAAATTTTATACTCGATAATATTTCAAAAAATATCCTCTTGAAATTTAGTTAAAATTGACGATTATAGAAAAATAATATCTCGAAATTTTTTCATAAAATTATAAATTTTACAAAATGCGTTATCTAGCTTTAACTGAAAATGATCGTAAATCAATGCTTGCCGAAATCGGCGTTTCTAGCGTCAATGAACTTTACGATGCCGTTGAAAATCAATTTTTATTAAAAAATCCAATCAGCGGTTTACCTCTTCATCAAGGAGAAATCGAGGTTGAAAAAATCTTACAAGAATTTGCTAAAAAAAATCGTCCCGCCTCTGCCGGTGCTTTTTTCTTAGGTGCAGGATGCTACAAACATCACATTCCATCTGCGGTTGATCACTTAATTCAACGTTCGGAATTTTTAACTTCTTACACTCCTTATCAACCTGAAATTTCACAAGGGACATTAACGGTGATTTTTCAATTTCAATCAATCATCGCTTTGCTTACGGGCATGCAAGTTTCCAACGCTTCGATGTATGATGGGGCAACCTCTTTAGCCGAAAGTTGTTTGATGGCACTTCGCATCAAATCGGGTAAAAAAAATATTGCTAAATTCAACGATATTCACCCCGATTATCTCGATGTTTGCAAAACTTTTCTCGATTTAAATTCGGCAAAATTACAAGATGAAATTGATGAAAATTGTGCTGGCGTTGTCGTCCAATATCCTGATTTTTACGGCAATATTCCTAATCTCGAAGCGGTTCGTAAAAAATGCGATGAAGTCGGTGCTTTAATGATTGTAGTGGTGAGTGAAATTTTATCTTTAGGACTTCTCGCACCACCTTCTCAAGCTGATATTGTAGTGGGCGAAGCCTCTTCACTTGGCGTTGGTTTAAATTTTGGCGGTCCACTTTTAGGATTTTTTGCTTGCAAAAAAGAGTTTGTGCGCCAAATGCCCGGAAGAATTTGCGGAGCGACGATTGATGCTGATGGCAAATCGGGTTTCGTCTTGACGCTCAACGCTCGCGAGCAACATATTCGTCGTGAAAAAGCCACTTCAAATATTTGTTCGAATCAAGGTTTATGCGCCACCGCTTTTACTATTCATACTTCACTTTTAGGCGAAATTGGTTATAAAAAACTCGCTTTGATTAATCATCAAAAAGCTTGTGAAGCATACGAAATCCTAAGCAAAATCAAAGGCGTAAAAATTCTAAACGAAAATTTCTTCAATGAATTTACCATAGAATTTTCTAAAAATGCTCACGAAATTAATCAAAAACTTTTGGCGAAAAATATTATCGGCGGATATTGCGTTGATAATAAAATGATCCTTGCCTTTACTGAATTAACGACCGAAGAAGATATTAAAAATTTAGCTAAAAATTTGGGCGAAATTTTGGGGTAGATTATGGGAAAAATCATCACTTTTTTCAATCATAAGGGCGGAGTTGGTAAAACAACTTTGGTGCATAATTTAGGATTCATTCTTGCCGATAAAGGCTTCAAAGTTTTGCTAATCGATGCCGACCCACAAATGAACCTCACCTCCGCAATTTACGGGCTCTCAACCTCGGTCGAATATTCCACCGCCGAAGAATCAAAATGGAGTCAAAATATTCAAAAATATATTTCATTCGCCGAATATATCGACATTGAAATTAAGGGCTTAAAATGCGATAAAAAAATATATCAAGCACAATCAAAAATTCATCCGCAAGGTTGCGTCGATTTAATTTCTGGCTCAATAAATTTATCAAATATTGAGGCGGATTTATTTGGCATCGTCAAAAATAAAAATGAATTTACCAATGACATTCCGCACCGCTTTGAAAAATCAATCACCAAACAAAAAAATAATTATGATTTTATTTTAATCGACACTTCGCCTAGTGCCTCTAGTGTAATCAACGCCATGATTATGATGCTTAGCGATTATTTTATTGCTCCCGTTTCGCCAACTTTTTTTTCATTACAAGCCATCGATAATTTGAGTTCAATTTTTCAAAATTGGATCAAACTTTTGGGCGATTATCAAACTACGCAAAGCTTTCGTGGCTTGAGTTTTCAACCAAAATTTTTAGGTTTGGTGGTGCAAATGGCAAAAAGATTTAACGGCGGAAGCATTAATGAAGGCACTTCATTTTCTAAATCAGCCGAAAAATGGATCGAAGATGTCAATAATAGCGTCAAAAAATTTCAACAATTTGCGATGGCTAGAAACATGTCGGTTTCGCAAGAAGAATTCTTAAAAATATTTTGCAATTCTACACCTTTTATCATTCAAAAATGTTGTGATTTCACTTCGCAATTACGTTCCATCGCCGAAAAAGCCGGAGTTCCCGTTGTTCATTTAACTCAAGATCTATGCAACAAATATAAGGATTCCAACACCGCGGTTGATGTCACCAAAGAAAATGGGCAATACACAATTTCTCTCAACAGCATCAAGGATTCTTACAATAAAATTGGCGATGATTTAAGTAGATTGGCTTAAATAAATAAAGTTAAAATTAAAACAAATTATGAACCCCAGAGTTACAAAAGTAGAACCCTTAAAAGAATATAAATTAAAACTCTTTTTTGCCAATAATGAAGTTAAAATTTTTGATACTAATCCTTACCTCGATAAAAGTGTTTTTAAAGAGTTAAAAAATAACATTATTTTCAATCAAGTTAAAGTTTTTATGGGCTCGATCACTTGGCCAAATGGTCAAGATTTCTGCCCCGACACTCTTTACGAAGAGTCGATAAAAATTAATTGAAACAAAATAAAAACTGTTTAAATTTGTAAACTCATCGCGGATGGGCGAATTTATTTCGCCCGAAGCGATTCGATATTAAGCTAAATTTGCGAATGCAAATTTAATGCGTAGCAAAATCAATTGAAACAAAATAAAAACCGTTTAAATTGTAAACTCATTGCGAGTTCTTTTGGTTAAAAAAATAAAAAAACCTAAAATTTATCGCGGATGGGCGAATTTATTTCGCCCGAAGCGATTCGATATTAAGCTAAATTTGCGAATGCAAATTTAATGCGTAGCAAAATTAATTGAAACAAAATAAAAACCGTTTAAACTGTAAATAAAATTTATAAACTCATCGCGGATGGGCGAATTTATTTCGCCCGAAGCGATTCGATATTAAGCTAAATTTGCG
>SXGQ01529856.1_pt1 | contig 17758 bp, 16 predicted proteins | sample 3178371 | NCBI WGS metagenome assembly SXGQ01 (sample SAMN11356859, study PRJNA531348) | freshwater metagenome | isolation source: freshwater sample F1-20 | place: China: Fuxian Lake, Yuxi | collected 2017-12-25 | reverse complement strand
TTGCCGGCGCCGTTCGGCCCGAGCAGCCCGAGCACGGTCCCGGCCTCGACGGAGAAGCTCACGCCGTCGACGGCACGCGTCTCGCCGAAGTGCTTGACGAGGTCCTCGACCTCGATGATGGGTGCCACGGCGCTCAGGACTCGAGCTTCTCGGCCCGGTGGCGGGCCTCGACCAGACGCACCGTGCCCGAGCGGGACCGCATGACGAGCGACTGGGTCGTCGCTCCGGACCGGTCGTAGTGGACGCCCTGGAGCAGGTTGCCGTCGGTGATCCCCGTGGCCGAGAAGAAGCAGTTGTCGCCGGCGACCAGGTCGTCGGTGCCGAGCACCCGGTCGAGGTCGTAGCCGCCGGCCACGGCGGCCGCCCGCTCGGTGTCGTCTCGCGGCCAGAGCCGTCCGATGAGCTCGCCGCCCATGCACTTCAGCGCCGCGGCGGCGATGACCCCCTCGGGGGTGCCGCCGATCCCGAAGAGGATGTCGACACCGGACTCCGGCCAGGCGGTGGCGATGGCGGCGGCGACGTCGCCGTCGCCGATCAGGCGGATCCGGGCGCCGGCGTCTCGGATCTCGGCGACCAGGTCGTCGTGGCGGGGGCGGTCGAGGACCGTCGCCGTCACCTCGGTGACGTCGATCCCCTTGGCGGCGGCCACGGCCCGGAGGTTGTCCGTGACCGACGCCTGCAGGTCGACCGACCCGGCGGCGTCGGGGCCGACGGCGATCTTCTCCATGTAGACGCACGGGCCCGGGTCGAACATGGTGCCCTGCTCGGAGACCGCGATGACGGCCACGGCGCCACCCCGGCCCTTGGAGGTGAGGGTGGTCCCATCGATCGGGTCGACGGCGATGTCCACCCGCGGCGGTGAGCCGTCGCCGACCACCTCGCCGTTGTAGAGCATGGGCGCCTCGTCCTTCTCGCCCTCGCCGATGATCACGGTGCCGGTCATGCGCACGGTGCCGAGGATGAGTCGCATGGCGTCCACGGCGGCGCCGTCGGCGGACTCCTTGTCGCCTCGGCCGACCCAGTGGGCGGCGGCCAGGGCGGCGGCCTCGGTGGTGCGGACCAGCTCGAGCGCCAGGTTGCGGTCAGGAGTGGAGTTGGGCATCCGGTGATCCTACCGGTCAGGTCCGGCCGGGCTGGCCTCCGCGGTGCGCGAGACTCCGGGGGTGGGCGAGGACAGCGACACCGCCGACCCCGCCGTCGGGGACACCGGGGAGGAGGCCCGCCTCCGGCGCCGGCTCGGCGACGACCGGGTCGACTACGACTGCGCCCCCTGGGCGGGGGAGTCCCGGGCGCTGCTGGCGTCGCTGCTCGACTCCGCCGGGATCGACCACGCCTGGCAGGGTACGACCCTCACCGTCCACGCCGAGGACGCCGACGACGTGGACGTCTTGGTCGACGAGGTGGTGGCCGTGGCCGCTCCGGCGTTGTCGGGTGAGGCCCCCCGGGTCGTCTACGCGGTCGGCGGCTGGCCCGTGGCGTTCCAGACGGAGCTGGCCGAGGCGCTGACCTCGGTCGAGGTGCCCTACGAGTGGAACGAGGACGGCGACCTGGTCGTCTACGAGGAGCACGAGGAGGAGGTCGAGGCGATCCTCGAGGCGCTGCCCGACCCCGACGACTCCGACGAGGTGATCTCCGCCGACGACGGCATCGCCGTGCACCGGGTGCTCGACCGGCTCCACGCCGCGGCGAGGAGCCTGGCGAGGGACCCCCACGACGCCAAGGCGGTCGTGGCCCTGGATGAGGCCGGTGCCGACGTGGCCAGGATGGCGCCGCCGTTCGGGTTCTCCTCGGTGGACTGGCGGTCGTTCGTGGCGCTGGTGGACGAGTTGGTCGACGAGCTGCACGCCGAGGGGGCCGAGGCCGCCGACGACGACGGGATTGTGGAGCTCGCGACCGAACTCCGCGAGGTGCTCGACGGGTACGTCTGAGTGGCGGCCGTCGGGTCGACCGGGAGCCGGGCGGGCGGCGACGGTACCCTGCGGTGTGCTGCTCGCTGCGATGGAGGCGTTCCACTCCCGGCCCGTCGCGCCCACCCGGAGGGTGGCCCTGGGGTTCCTCGACCTGCCGACGGACCCGGCCCCGGGCTACGGCGGGATCCTGCTCGCCGGGATCGCCGCGGCGTTCGGTCCGGAACTCGACGAGGACTTCGACGCCGAGGCCCGGCGGCTGCTCGTCGACCTGGAGCGGGGACGTCGGGTCTCCCAGCCCCGGTTGCGCCACCGCCTGCAGGTCGACCGGGTGGGCCTCCAGCCGTGCACGCACCGCCTGGTCGCCGACGACTCGGGGGCGCTGCGCTTCGACCTCGAGGACGACCGCGGGACCCCGGCCCAGCACGTCCTGTGCGCGATCTACGCCGCCGGCAGGTCCGTCCCGTCGGTGCGACGCTCGGTGCTCGACGCCGTGCGCGTCGGGCTCGGCTGGGGTGCGGGTCCCGGCCCGGCGCTCGTCGCCCACCTGTCGGGTCGCTCGAGCGGCCTGTCGGTCGAGGCGCTGCGGGATCCGGTCGCCTGGGCGCTCGGCGTGCTCGACCTCCGCAGCGGTGGCGGTCGGGTGCCGAGCCGTCGGGATGTGCAGCAGGCGTTCCGCAGCCGGTTGCGGGATGCGCACCCCGACCACGGGGCCCGTGACGACCGGGCGGCGGAGCGGATCTCCGAGCTGGCCGAGGCCCGGCGCATCCTGCTCGCCTCGAGCTGACCGGCCGGGCTCAGGGTTCGTTCAGCTCCTCGAGGGTCTGACCGCTCGTCTCGGGGATCCACAGGGCGCAGGCCGCGGCCAGCAGCGGGCCGAGCGCCAGCAGGCTGAACGCCGGACCGAACCCCCAGCGGTCGGTGAGCGCCCCCGCCAGCAGCAGGCCCGAGACCGATCCGGCCACCGCGACCACGTTGAGCGCCCCCCGGGCGCCCCCGCGCCGACCGGTCGGGAACAGCTCCGCCCCGAGCACCCCGAGGGGGGCGATGGTGAGGGCGCCGAGCACCGATGCGAGCAGCGCGCTGAGCCACATGGACGGCCCGGCCAGCCAGTAGAAGACCGAACCGAACACGGCGGTGGCGAGCAGGCCCGGAACCACCGTCCAGCGCCGGCTGCGGGTGTCGGCGAGCCGTCCGCCGGCCATGACCCCGAGCGCTCCCGGCACGCTCGTCACCAGGATCAGGATGGTGATGGTGAGCCCGCTGAACCCGCGCTCGGTGCGCAGGTAGTCGTTCTGCAGTTGCGAGGCCGGCGCCACGAAGACGTTGACCAGCACGAACAGGGTGGCCAGGAGCGCGAACCGGGTCCCGCGGATCCGACGGCGGGGCGCCTCGTCGCGGCCCGCCAGTTCGGCCCGGAACCGTGAGCTCTCGGGGAGGTGCCGGGCGCCGCTGGCGATGAGCGGGAAGGCGACGACGCCGACGGCGAGGACGAGTCGCCAGCCACCCGGCCCGAGGTCGGCGAGCGGGAGCGACAGGACCGGCGCCCCGGCGCCCAGACCGTACGCGAGGGTGCCCAGGCCGACGGCCATGGCCCGGGACCCCGGTGGCAGCTCCTCGACGACGATCGTGTCGATCGCGATCAGGGCGGCGATCGACACGTTGCGGGCGACGAGCTGCAGGACCGTGAAGGCGGCGAGCGACGGGGCCAGGGCGGTGAGGAACGTGGCGACGGCGGCGATCCAGCAGCACCAGAGGGCGATCCGTCGTCGCCCGAGCCGGTCGGTCAGCGCCAGGGCCACGAACGTCAGCACCGTGCCGATCCGCACGACCGCGAAGATCGTGGTCTGCTGGCTCGCCGAGCCGTCGCCCAGGTCGGCGCTCACGAAGGTCGTGACCTGGGTGAGCATCCCGAAGATGATCCCGCCGACGACGTTGAACAACGCCATGGCGGCGACCACGGTCGACTGCTCGGGTGACAGCCGGTCGGGGAACAGCCACCACGCCCGGGCGCCGCGGGTGAGCGGTCGGAGCACGCTGCGGCGGACCAGCGGCTCGTACAGCCGCCGCCAGGAGGGGAACGCCAGCTGCCAGGTGGCGGACTCCTCGACGCGGTGTCGATCACCTTCCGGCTCCCAGCTCACCCGGCGTTCGTACGAACGGAACGGGCCCTCCGCCCCCGAGAAGACGCGTACGCCGCGGGCGTCCCTGGTTCCGGTCCCGGCGCTGCGAGCGGGATCGGCCACCTCGAGGACGAGCTGGTCGTCGCGGGGCCGCAGTCGGGCGTCGAGCCCGGCGGTGTCGAGCGTCGTCACCTGTCGGCTGCGGCCCACATTCCCCCCGGTCGCTCGGCGGAGGAGCCTAGGTGGTGGCAGAGTGGTCGCCGTGTCACGGCTGATCGTGCGGCCGTCGGGTCCGCTGCAGGGCGAGGTGACCATCGGCGGCGCCAAGAACTCGGCGCTCAAGTTGATGGCGGCCACGCTCGTCGCGCCCGGCCGCCACCTCCTGCGCAACGTGCCGGACATCGCCGACGTGCACACCATGAGCGAGCTGCTCGAGGCGATCGGCTGCACGGTGCGGCGCCGCGAGGACGACGCGATCGAGATCATCCGGCCCGAGGAGGTCACCCCGGAGGCCCCGGCCGACCTGGTCGCCCGCATGCGGGCCTCGACGGCCGTGCTGGGTCCGTTGCTCGCCTCGGCGGGTCGGGTGCGACTGCCGCTGCCCGGCGGCGACGACTTCGGCGCCCGGCCGGTCGACATGCACCTGACGGCACTCGAGGAGCTCGGCGTGACCCACGAGGTGGTCGACGGGGTGATCGAGGCCCGGGTCGACCAACTGCACGGCGGTGAGTGCAAGCTGGACTACCCGAGCGTGGGGGCCACCGAGAACATCCTCATGGCCGCGGTGAGGGCGGACGGTGAGACGACGATCCTGAACGCGGCCCAGGAGCCCGAGATCTGGGACCTGGCGGCCTTCCTCAACCGGATGGGCGCCCACATCCTGGGTGCGGGCAGCCGTACGATCACGGTCACCGGGGTCGGCGAGCTCCGGGCGGTGGAGCACTCGGTGATCCCCGATCGGATCGAGGCGGCGACCTACCTGGCGGCGCTGGGGGCCGCAGGCGGGACGATCACGCTCCGGGGGGCCGACGCCGGCCAGCTCGGCGTCCTCATCGAGCGGCTCGGCTCCATGGGGATCCGGGTGGCGCCGGAGCCGGGTGGGTTGTGGGCGACCTGCGAGGGCCGGCCGAGGGCGACCGACCTGCAGACGCTGCCCTACCCGGGCCTCGCCACCGACCATCTCCCCATGCTCGTCGCCGTGCTGGCATCGGCCGACGGGACGAGCTTTGCGACGGAGAACGTCTTCACCGGGCGCTTCGGCTACGTCGCCGAGCTCGCCCGGATGGGCGCCGACATCAGCGTCGAGGGCCACCACCTCGTGGTCCGGGGCGTCGATCGGCTGCAGGGCGCCGAGGTTCGTGCGCTCGACATCCGCGCCGGGGCCGCCATGGTCGTGGCCGGCCTGGGCGCCGAGGGCGAGACCGTGGTCACCGACGCCCACCACGTGGACCGCGGCTACGCCGGGTTCGTCGAGCAGCTGTGCGGCCTCGGCGCGGACGTCCGTCGGGCCGTAGGCTGACGGGGTCGCAGACCGCGACGGCGTGGGCCCGGTGCCGCGTCGAGTCCGAGGTGGAACGTCCGTGCACGCAGAGGTCGAGGCCGTCATCGAGATCATCCGTCCCGCCATCCAGGCCGACGGGGGAGACATCGAGCTGCTGTCGGTCGACGAGGAGTCCGGGGTCGTCACGGTGCAGCTCAGCGGCGCCTGCGTGAGCTGCCCGGCGTCGACCGTCACCATGAAGGCCGGAGTCGAGCGCATCGTGAAGGACCGGGTCCCCGGCGTGACGTCGGTGGTCCAGCCCGACGAGGGTGCCGAGCTCGGCACGGCGGTGTCGCTCTGAGCTCCGCTGCGGCGTCGGGGGGCGACCCGCCGGCGCTGTTGCCGCGTGCCGTCGACGGTGACCGATCCGCGCTGGCCCGCCTGCTGTCCCTGGTCGAACGCGGCGGGCCGGGTGCGCGGAGTGTGGCGCGCGAGGTGCACCCCCGGGCGGGAGCGGCCACCACCGTCGGGATCACCGGTGCCCCCGGTGCCGGCAAGTCGACGCTGACCGGGGCGCTCTGCGGTCGGATCCGTGACGACGACGAGCGGGTGGCCGTCCTCGCCATCGATCCGTCGTCGCCGTTCACGGGGGGCGCCATCCTCGGGGACCGGGTCCGCATGTCGGACCACGTGCTCGACCCCGGGGTCTTCATCCGGTCCATGGCCACCCGCGGCCACCTGGGCGGGTTGTCGGTGGCGACACCCGAGGCCGTCCGCGTGCTCGACGCCGCCGGGTACCGGTGGGTCGTCGTCGAGACCGTGGGGGTCGGCCAGGTCGAGGTGGACGTCGCTGCGGCCGCCGACACGACGGTGGTCGTGGTCAACCCCGGTTGGGGGGACGAGGTCCAGGCGGCGAAGGCCGGCCTGCTCGAGATCGCCGACGTGTTCGTGGTCAACAAGGCCGACCGTCCGGGCGCGGCCGACGCCGCCCGGGACCTGACGGCGGTCCTGTCCCTGCGGGGCCCGACGGACTGGGTCCCCCCGGTGATCGAGACCGTGGCCACCACCGGGTCCGGCGTCGAGGAGCTGTGGGGAGCGCTCCGCTCCCACCGGGACCACCTCCTCGCCAGCGGTGAGCTGGAGGCTCGCCGCCGGCGACGTGACCGCGACGAGCTCCGGGCCGTGATGGTCGCCCGGCTCGTCGAGCGCTCCGAGGACCGCTGCCGGGGCCCGCGGTGGGACGCGGCCCTCGCCCGGCTCGCCGAACGCTCGGCCGATCCCTGGGAGCTCGCCGACGAGTTGCTCGACGGGACCGACCCGGCGCCGGGTTGACGGCTGCGTCGGGTACTCAGCGGCAGTCGCTGCAGGTGCCGAGCAGGTCGAGCCGGTGATCGGCGACGTCGAACCCGGTACCGTCCGCCACCTGCGTGAGCGTCCGGTGGAGTTCGCGTTCGAGCGCCGGTGAGGCGGTGAAGTCGTCGATCCGCCCGCAGGTGGTGCACACGATGTGGTGGTGGTGGTGCCGCAGGCCCTCGGCGAGCTCGAAGTACGCGAACCCGTCGTCGACGAGGATGCGGCTCACCACCCCGGCCAGCGTCAGTTCGCCCAGGTTCCGGTAGGCGCTCGACTGGGACAGGGTCGGGTCGGCGGCCAGGATCTGCGGGAGCGTCAGCGGCCGGTCGGCCGCCGCCAGCACGTCCACCAGCGCCCGGCGGGCGGAGGTGTAACGGAGGTCGCGGGCGGCGAGTCGGGCGGCGGCGTCGTCGTGCAGGTCGCTCGTTTGGATCTCGCCGATCTCGCTGATCTCGCCGATGTCGCCGGTCGCCACGGCGCCAATCTAGAGGAGGCGGCCCGGCCGGGCATCCGGGTCCGGTTCCCCGGTGACGGCCGCCCTCACCCGCCCTACGTTCGCCCCGTGGACGAACCTCGGGCGGGACGCCCGGCCAACCTGCCGCCCCACCTGCGACTCGAGCGGCCGCTCGGTCGGGGCGGGAGCGCCACGGTCTGGGTCGCCCGGGACCGTCGTCGGGGCCGCTGGGTCGCCGTGAAGGTCCTGGACCCGACATCGGGTCCCGATGACCCGAGCGTCGAGCCCACCGGCGAGCGGCTCCGGCGCGCCGAACGGGAGGCCCGAGCGCTCGCCCGGCTGGGGATGCACCCGGGCGTGGCGACCGTGCGTGCGCTCGGGGTCGACGACACCGCCGCCGTGTGGGTGGTCACCGACCTGGTCGACGGCCCCACCCTGGCCGACCGGGTGTCGCTCGGCCGGCCGCTCTCGGCCGAGGAGTGCACCCGGACCCTGCGCTCGTTGGCCGGGGCGCTCGCCGCGGCCCACGAGGTGGGCGTGGTGCACGGCGACGTGAGCCCGGCCAACGTCGTGCTGGGCGCCGACGGACCGGTCCTGGTCGACTTCGGCGTGGGCGGCGTGGACACCAGCCCGGGGGACCGGGCCCGGACCCCGCTGGTGGCCGCTCCGGAGCGACTGCGCGGCGGACGCCCGACGGCATCGGCCGACGTGTGGTCGGCCTCGGCCACGGTCGAATGGGCCACCGACCCAGCCGCTCCCGTGACCGAATCGACCCGTCGGATCCTGGCGGACTGCCGCCATCCGCTGGCCGGCCGGCGTCCGACGGCCGGCGAGGTGGTCGAGCGACTCGGTCCCTCGGGGTCCGATCCCGGGGGTTAGCGTCTCGGGCCATGAGCTCCAGCGACGTCCCCGCCCCGACCGATCCCGCCACCGGCCGACTCGTCCGTCACGAGCGCCGTGAGGACGGCGTGGAGCTGATCACCCTGACCCACCCGAAGGTCAACGCCCTGTGCGTGGAGCTCCTCGGCGAACTCGAGTCGATCGCCGTCGACATGGCCCAGCGGGACCCCGACGACCGGCCGAGGGCCGTCGTGATCACCGGCGGCCCGAAGCTGTTCGCCGCCGGTGCCGACATCACCGAGTTCGCCGAACGCGGGGGCGAGGCCCCCTTCGAGCTGTCCGACGCCGATGCCGTGGCCCGGATCGGCGGAGCGTTCCTGCGGGCGCTCGGGGCCGTCGCCGCCATCGAGTGCCCGACGATCGCCGCCGTCAACGGCGTCGCCTTCGGCGGCGGGTGCGAGCTCGCCCTCGCCTGCGACCTCCGCGTCGCGTCGGGCGGGGCGAGGTTCGCGCAGCCCGAGATCCTGCTCGGGATCATCCCGGGTGGCGGCGGGACCCAGCGGCTGGCCCGACTCGTCGGACCGGCCCGGGCGAAGGACCTGGTGTTCACCGGACGGATCGTGGACGCCGCCGAGGCCGAACGGATCGGACTCGTCGACGCCGTGGTGGACGGCGACGCCACGGAGGCGGCGCTCGAACGGGCTGCCGCGCTGGCCGCCGGACCGCGCCGGTCCCTGGCCCTGGCGAAGCGGGCGATCGACGGCGGACTGGAGCTGAGCGTCGCCGACGGCCTCGACCTGGAGCAGCGGTGCTTCGTGGACTCCTTCGGCACCGAGGACGCCCGGGTGGGGGTGGCCTCGTTCCTGGAGCACGGTCCCGGGCGGGCCGTGTTCCCCTGATCCGGTCGCGCTCGGCGGCCTCGGCTCAGTCGGCCCAGGCGACGTGGCCGAGCTCGAGCGGGGCCGTCACCGACGGGTGCGAGGGCACGACCCGCACCGTCACGCCCATCCGGCCCGCCCGGTCGAGCGACGCCTCGGCGCCGAACCGGTGGTGGGGCGGGTCGTCACCGGTGCGCCCCTCGTCGTGCATCCCGATGACCGTCGTGTCCTCGAGCTCGCCGGACTGTCCGACCCGGCCGACGACGAGCTGGACCTCGACCTCGTCGGGACGCAGGTCGCCCAGGGCGACGACGGCGTCCACCCGTCGCAGGTCGCCGAGGTCCGCGATCGCATCGGAGACGTCGACCGCATCGACGTGGACCTGGTGCCAGCAGGCGTCGAGGCGGGCCCGGTACGCCGCCAGCTCCCGGGCGCCCCGGTGGTCGTCGGCCCCGAGGGCGGCCGCGTGCGCCGCAGCGGGCAGGTAGAGCTCCCGGACGTAGTCGCGCACCATGCGGTGGGCACTCACGAACGGGCCGAGCGTCCGCAGCGAGGCCCGCTGGCGTTCCACCCAGCCGGGTGAGGCCTGCCCGGGGGAGTGGCCGTCGGGGTGGTAGAGCGGCACGACCCGTCGCTCGAGCAGCTCGAAGAGCCCACCGGCCTCGACCTCGTTGCGTCGGTCCTGATCCTCGATGCCGTCGGCCGAGGTGATCGCGAACCCGTTCGCCCCGCCGCCGTCGGCCCAGCCGTCGTCGAAGCACTCGGCCCACCAGCCGTCCAGGATCGAGCAGTGCAGCGCCCCGTTGAGGACCGCCTTCATGCCGCTCGTCCCCGACGCCTCCATGGGCTTGACCGGGGTGTTCAGCCAGACGTCGGCCCCCTGCACCAGCGACCGGGCGATCGCCATGTCGTAGTCCTCGACGAACACGAACCGGTGGCGCAGCCCCAGGTCCTGGGCGAAGGCCACGACCTGGCGGATGAGCTCCTTGCCCTGGTCGTCGGCCGGGTGGGCCTTCCCGGCGAAGACGAACTGCATCGGTCGCTCGTCGTCGCCGATGAGCGCGGCCAGCCGCTCGGGCTGGCTGAGCAACAGGGCGGCCCGCTTGTAGGTGGCGAAGCGGCGGGCGAAGCAGATGGTCAGCGCCGCCGGGTCGAGTGCGTCATCGACCCACTCGAGCTCCGAGGGCGACCGCCCGACCGCCAGGCCGGAGGAGCGCAGCCGCTCGCGGACGTGGTCGACCATGCGGACCTTGGCCGCAAGCCGGGCCTGCCACAGCTCGTCGTCGCCGATCGAGTCGACGGCGGTCCAGGCGTCGGCACCGCTCCACTGCCAGTCCGCCCCGACGTGCTGCTCGAAGAGCTCGCTCATCTCCGGGCCGACCCAGGTGTCACCGTGGACCCCGTTGGTGACGTGGCCGACGGGGGTCTCCTCGGTGGGGACCCCCGGCCACAGGTCGGCGAACATCTCGCGGCTCACCTCGCCGTGCAGTCGTGAGACCCCGTTGCGGCGCTCGGCGAGGTGCATCCCCATGACCGCCATGTTGAAGCGGTCGCCCGGCTCGCTGCCGGGCCGGTGGCCGAGCCGGACCAGGTCGTCGGCCGACACCCCGCAGGCGGCGCACCAGCTGGGGAAGTACTGCTCGATCAGTTCGCGCGGGAACTGGTCGATCCCGGCCGGGACGGGCGTGTGGGTCGTGAAGACGGCCCCGGCCCGGACCGCCTGGACGGCCTCGTCGACACTGAGCCCGTCCCGCTGGACCAGGTTGCGGATCCGCTCCAGGCCGAGGAACCCGGCGTGGCCCTCGTTCGTGTGGAACACCCGGGCGTCGACACCGAGTGCCTCGAGCGCCCGGACGCCACCGATGCCGAGCAGCATCTCCTGGCGGAGCCGGTGCTCCACGTCGCCGCCGTAGAGCCGGTCGGTCACCAGTTGCAGGTCGGGCGGGTTCTCGGGCAGGTCGGAGTCCAAGAGGTACAGCGGTGTCCGACCGACCTGTGCGGCCCAGACCTGGGCGACGAGCGTCCGGCCGGCCAGGTCCAGCTCCACCCGAACGCCGTCGCAGAGCTCCAGCGACATGGCGAACGGGTCCAGGTCGGGGAACCGCTCCTGTTGCCAGCCGTCGAGGTTCAGCGACTGCCGGAAGTACCCGTGGCGGTAGAACAGGCCGATCGCCACCAGCGGGACCCCCAGGTCGGAGGCCGCCTTCAGGTGGTCGCCCGCCAGGACGCCGAGGCCCCCGGAGTACTGGGGGACGGCTTCGGCGATGCCGAACTCGGGCGAGAAGTAGGCGACGACCCCGCCGTCGAGGGCCCCGCGGTTGGACCCGTCCGTGTCGAACCAACGCGGCGAGGTCAGGTACGTGTCCAGACCCGCCACCAGGGAGTCCAGTTCCCCGCAGAACGCCGCATCGCCGGCCAGTTCGTCGAGTCGGGCCGGTTCGGCGCGTGCCAGGACCAGGCGGGGGTCGTGTCCACCCTCGTCCCAGCCCTGCGGGTCGATCGAGCGGAAGAGGTCCCGGGTCCGGCGGTCCCAGGACCAGCGCAGGTTCGCCGCCAGCGTGTCGAGGGAGGCGAGCCGCTCGGGGAGGTGCGGGCGGACGGTGAAGCTGCGGAGTGCCTTCATGGCCGCAGGCTAGTGGTGGGCAGAAACGCCCACGACCGCCGGTGGACCTGAGCGTGCGCTCCGGTCCACCGGATGGGAGCACCGGGCCACCGGTACCCTGAGGAGGCCATGGAGACCTCGCCCCGCAGCGCCCGGCGCCACGCGCTGATCGTGGTGGTGGCCGCCTCGTTGATCGCAGTGCTCGCCGCCTCCGTTGCGCCCGGTGGCATCGCCGGAGGGTCGGAGGGTCGCCCCGTCCAGTCGACCACGACCACGACCCGGCCGAGCGGTCCGACCGTTCCGTCGGGCAAGGTCGCGTACGCGACCGCCGACGGTCGGGTCTGGGTCGGCGTGGGCGCCGGACCACCCGTCGAGGTCGCGTCCGGCGCCGCGGTCGGCCGGGGCGAGCAGTCGGCGGTGGCGCTGGCGCCGACGGGGGACGTCGTGGCCTTCGTCCGGGCGGACCGGAGCCTGGTGATCGTGCCCGCCGGCGGCGGCACCCCGACCGTGCTGGCCACCGACGTGGCCGTGGCCACCCTCGGCAGCGAGCAGCTGCTGGCCTGGAGCCCGCGCGGCGAGCGGATCGCGTACGTGGCGGTGGGGACGCAGGCCATGGCCGACGCCGCCCCCCGACGTGACGACCCGGTCCGGTCGGGCTCGTTCGCCAGTCCGCTGCCCATCGGCGTGCTCGGCAACGTCGTCCAGGTGGTGGACCGGACCGGTCGGCTGGGGGCGCGGATCGGGAATCCGGCCGAGCGCAACTACGTCGGGGTGACGGCCTCGCCGGTCGACGAGATCCTCCTGCTGTCGTCCACGATCCCCGGCACCTCGCAGCGCTACACGCTCGTGACGGCCGGGTTCGCCTCGAACGCCGAGGTGCCCACCCTCTTCTCGCTCGACCAGCCGCAGTTCGGCCCCGACGGCACGTACTTCGTCGCGGTCGGCTCGGCCAAGGGGCAGCGCGAGCTGATCGCCGTGACCATCTCGACCTTCGGCCGCCTCCAGCTCGCGGTCGGCGAGCGGATCTGCGGGCCCGTGCCGTCGCCCGACGGGACCCGGGTGGCGTTCGGGTCCGGGCCGACCTGCGCCCGCCTCCAACTGGTTCCCGCCACCGGTGGTGTCGTCCTCGACGTCACCCCGCCCGACGAACCGGACACGGTCACCTACGACGCCGGGACCCTCGGCTGGACGACCGAGGGCCGGTTCGTCACCGCACCGCGGTGCCGTCTGGAGGCCGGACGGATCGGTTGTGGCGGCCCGAGTCGGTTCCTCGACCCCGACACGGGTCGGGTCGTCGACGGTCCGTCCGCGGCCACCGTGGCGCCCGAGCGGCTGCCGTTGGTGGGGGAGGCGTTCCTCGACGTCAGCGTCCGCGGCCGGGAGGAGTTCCGGGCCTCGTTCCGCATCGACGTCGACACGCAGGCGACGCTGACCGAGGTGACCGAGGAGGGTCGGATCAGCGGCAGCCTCACCGAGGGCGCCGGTCGGCTCGACCTCGACCTGGCCACCCGGGAGGGAGGCCCGTTCGTGACGGGCCGCATCACCGTCGTGGACGCCGAGACCGGGGCGGAGCGGACGCTGACTGTCCTGGGGCGGCTCAACGCCGTCGGCCTGCGGGTGTTTGGCATCTCGGGCATCTGGATGACCACCGATGAGGTCCCGTTCGTCTCCGGTAAGTTCGACCTCGCGGTGCGTCGTCGCTGAGGGCGACCCGCCGCCCTCTGAGACCTGTGTGCGCCGCCCCCGACCCGAACCGACTCGTCCCGCCCGCGGCCGCCGGCCGGGTGGCGATCCGTTCGGTCGCCCCGACCACGCCGTTGGGTGGTCCGGCCAAGGCCGTGGTCGGCGACCCCGCTGCCGTCTCGGCTGAACTGGTCCGCGACGGCCACGGCGTGCTGGGCGCCCGGGTGCGGTGGCGACGACTCGGTACCTCCCGGTGGTCGACCGCAGCGATGGTCGAACGTGACGGGCGAGTGCACGGCGAGGTGGTCTGCGACGAGCCGGGCTTCGTCGAGTTCGAGATCCAGGCCTGGTTGGACCGGGTGGCGACCTGGCGCCGCGACCTGTCCCGTCGGGCCGGCGCGGGCGCCGAGCTCTCGGTCGAGTTCCTGGTCGGCGCCGAGCTGCTCGAGGAGCGGGCGGGCGCGCTCCGGGGCCGGACCCGACGGCGGGTGGAGGAGGCCGCGGCCACGCTGCGCTCCACCGGGTGCAGCGATGCCGTCCGGCTGGCCGCGGGCACCGACGACGCCGTCGCCGACCTGGTCTCGACCGTCCCCGACGTGGTCGAGCTCACCACCTCGGCCCGGTTCCCGCTGCGGGTGGACCGGGAGCGGGCGGTGTCGGGGGCCTGGTACGAGTTCTTCCCGCGTTCCGAGGGCGGGTTCCACCCGGGGGCTCGGACCTGGGATCGCCTCGAGCAGATCGCCGCCGACGGCTTCGACGTCGTGTACCTGCCGCCCGTCCACCCGATCGGCCGGACGAGCCGGAAGGGGCCCAACAACACGCTCGTCGCCGGCGCCGGCGTCGTCGGCAGCCCCTGGGCCGTCGGAGGAGCGGAGGGCGGGTTCGACGCCGTCCACCCGGACCTGGGCACGGTCGCCGACCTGGAGCGGTTCGTGGGCCGCGCCGCCGAGCTGGGCGTCGAGGTGGCGCTCGACATCGCCTTCCAGTGCAGCCCGGACCACCCGTGGGTCGACGCGCACCCCGCCTGGTTCGAGCAGCTCCCGGACGGTTCCGTCCGCACCGCCGAGAACCCGCCGAAGCGGTACGAGGACATCTACCCGATCCGCTTCTGGCCGGACCGGGAGGAGGATCGCCTCGAGTTGTGGGCGGCCTGCCGGGAGGTGTTCGCCACCTGGGCCCGGCGCGGGATCCGGATCTTCCGCGTGGACAACCCGCACACGAAGCCGCTGGCGTTCTGGGCCTGGGTCATCCCGTCGGTGCAGTTGGAGTGGCCCGACGTGGTGTTCCTGGCCGAGGCGTTCACGGACCCGGCCCGCATGCACGCCCTCGCCGAGGTCGGCTTCAGCCAGTCGTACACGTACTTCACCTGGCGGACCACGAAGGACGAGCTCGCGGCCTACGGCGACGAACTCGCCCGGGGGCCGGCTGCGGCCTACTTCCATCCGAACTTCTGGCCGACGACCCCCGACATCCTCGCCGGGCCGCTGCGCCACGGGTCGCCCGACGCCTTCCGGCTACGCGCCCTGCTCGCCGCCACGATGTCCCCGTCCTGGGGGATCTACTCCGGCTACGAGCTCTGCGAGAACATCCCCGCTTCGGAGTCGAACGAGGAGTTCCTGAACTCCGAGAAGTACCAGCTCGTCGACCGCGATCACGACCTCGACCGCGACGACGCGGCCTCGATCGCCGGGTTCCTGGCGGAGCTCAACGGGATCCGACGGGCGCATCCGAGCCTGTTGCGCATCGACTCGCTCCGGATCCACGCCACCGAGAGCGAGGCGGTGCTGGCCTACTCCCACCACCGGGTGACGGCGGGTTCGGGGCCGGACTCGGTGCTGGTGATCGCCAACCTCCGTCCGGACGAGGTGGTCGAGACGACGGTCCACGTCGATGCCGGCGCGCTCGGGGTCGACGGTCGGGCCTCGTTCACGGTGCGCGACGCACTGACCGGTGAGCGCTGGACCTGGCGAGCCGGGCCCAACTACGTGCGCCTCGACCCCACCGAGCGGGTCGGTCACGTCCTGGTGGTCGAGCACGGCTGAACTGCGCCACGGGCCAGGTGTCGGGCAGGATGGGTCGCATGGACGACCGCACTGTTGCCCGCTCGATCGCTCTCGGCCGGATCCTCTTCGGGGCGATCATGTTGTTCATCCCGCACACGGTGCTGGCCCGGACGAGCGAGGTGCGGCCCGGTCCGCTGGTGTGGATGGCCCGGGCGTTCGGGATCCGCGACGTGGTCCTGGGCGTGGGAGCCGTGCTCGAGCTGACCGAGGAGGAGCCGACCGGACAGTGGGTGGCGCTGGGCGCGGCGGCCGACACCTGCGACGCGGTGGCTGCGGTCGTGTGGCGCGACGAGCTCGGGGCGGCCGGCATGGCCTCGACCCTGGCCCTGGCGGTCCCGGCCGCCGCCGGCGGCTGGTGGTCGACGCTCAGCCTGCGCTCCCGGCGCACCGCCTGATCGCAGGCGGGGACGCCTCCCCGTGGACCCGGTGGCGGCCCGACCGCACACTGTCGCTGCCGCGACGCCCACGTCGCGGTCCGGATCACTAGCGTCCGGTGGAACGACTGCGGGGTCGGGACAGGGAGGGCGACGTGGTGGCGGAACCACTCGGGGTGCTGCACGGCGAGCACGACGGGAGCAGCAACGAACTGGAGGTGGACTTCGTCGGTGAGGTCCACCGGCTCGGCCCGGGCGAGATGCTCACGTTCGGCCGGAACGCCGATCTGGTGCTGGACGCCAACCCGTTCATGCACCGGGTCGTGGGGCGGTTCAGCTGTCGGCAGGGGGTCTGGTGGCTCGAGAACCTGGGCCGGACGGCCCGCATCGACCTGTGCGACGAACTCCACGGCATCGTCCACCCGGTCGTGGCCGGTTCGCAGGTGTCGATCACCCACCGGGTGTTCAGCGTGGCGTTCGGCGCCGGTCCCACGAGCTACCGGATGGACGGCCGCCTGAGCGCGGCCCCGGGGCCGGAGACCCCGGCCACCCCGACGGGAACGGCCACGGTCGCATTCGGCGCCGTGCCGTTCTCACCGGAGCAGTACGAGCTGCTGGTGGCGCTGGTGGAGTCGAGCCGCACCCACGCCGGCCGACTCGAGCCGTCACCCGTCATCGCCCGGCGGCTCGGGTGGACGACCAAGAAGTTCCACCGGAAGCTGGACCTGGTCTGCGTGAAGCTGGCCCGTGCAGGTGTCCGGGGCCTGAAGGGCGATCTGGGGGCGTCGGCCGACCTGCGCCGCGAGCGGCTCGTCGACCACGTCGTGGGGGCCGGACTCGTGGATGACGCCGACCTGCGGGCGCCGGAGCGGGCGTCGGGGTGAGCTGAGCGTCACCGGGCTCAGGGAGCCGGGTGTTCGATCGAGATCCAGTCGCGCCCATCCAGGTAGGGCTGGAAGGCCTCTGCGATGTGGGCCATGTCGAGCGGCGTCTTGACGTGCTTCAGTTCGTACAGGTGGGGGAAGCGTTCGGCGGCGGCCACCACGTCCCAGAGCGCTGCGGCCTCGTCGCCACGAGGCGCCGGGACGACCACCGGGCCGAACCAGGCCCGCCCGCTCGGGAACACCAGCGTCGGAACACCGAACCCGCCGCCGGCGACGAGCCGGTCGTGCTCGGCCCGGACGACGTCGATCGTCGTCGAGTCGTCGATCGCCTCGGCCACCAGGCCCGGGTCCAGCCCCAGCTCGGCCAGGATCTCCTCGGAGGCGGCGGGGGAGTGGGGCTTGCGGCCCTCCTCGTGCAGCCACCGCCCGGCGGACGCGTAGTACCGCTCGACCAGGGTGTTTCCCTCGCCGTCGGGACCGCCGTCCTCCCGCCGGAGCCGGGCCGCCACGCGGAGCATGCCGAACCCGAACGACCACGGCCGCTCCCAGGGGTGCTTCTGACGGGGCTCCCGGTTGAACTCCTCGAGCGAGGCGAACCGCCAGGTCACGTCCACCAGGCCCTGGTCGCGGATGTCGCGGAGCCACAGGGACGTCTGGTAGGCGAACGGGCACATGATGTCGAAGAAGCACTCGATCGGAACCGGGCCCGACGGAACCGGGGTCGACGGGTCGAGGATGGTCTCCACGCCGTCACCCTAGGGCCACCACCGCGACCCGCCGCCGTCGGTACGCTGATCGCCGTGCACCCCCCAGCCTCCGGGCCGCAGGCAGCGGCCGACCCCGAGTGGTTCCGACGGGCCGTCTTCTACGAGCTCTCGATCCGTGGCTTCTACGACTCCTCGGGCGACGGCAACGGCGACCTGCGCGGCCTGATCGAGAAGCTCGACTACCTGCAGTGGCTCGGCATCGACTGCCTGTGGCTGCTGCCGTTCTACGACTCGCCCCTGCGGGACGGCGGCTACGACATCGCCGACTTCATGACCGTGCACCCGGACTTCGGCACCGTCGAGGACGCCCAGGAGCTGATCGAGTCCGCCCATCGTCGGGGGATCCGGGT
>SXGQ01469250.1_pt1 | contig 17758 bp, 22 predicted proteins | sample 3178371 | NCBI WGS metagenome assembly SXGQ01 (sample SAMN11356859, study PRJNA531348) | freshwater metagenome | isolation source: freshwater sample F1-20 | place: China: Fuxian Lake, Yuxi | collected 2017-12-25 | reverse complement strand
GCGCGCGAGGGCGCGCAGGTGGTGGTGGCGGCGCGGCGCGCCGAGGGCGTGGACGCCGCCGTGGCGGACCTCCGGGCATCGGGAGCGCGCGCCGAGGGAATCCTCACCGACATGTCCGACCCGCTCGGGCCGGCCGACGCCGTCGCGCGCGCCGAGGCCGTCATCGGCCCCGTGGAGATCCTCGTGGCCAACGCGGGCGGCCCGCCGCCCGGGCGGTTCGTGGACGCCGACGACGACGGCTGGGATATCGCGGTGCAGCAGAACCTGCTCGGCACCGTGCGCCTCATCCGGGCGGCGCTGCCCGGCATGCGCGATCGCGGGTGGGGTCGCATCGTCACCATCACCAGCACGTCGGTGCGCGAGGTGATCGACGGCCTGGCACTCAGCAACGCCACGCGCGCGGGGGTGGCGGGCGCGGTGCGCACGCTGGCCCGTGAGGTGGCGGGCGACGGCGTGACGGTGAACAACGTGCTGCCCGGGCCCATCCTCACCGATCGCATGCGCGAGCTGCTCTCCGCGGCCCCGGACCTGGACGCCGCCATCGCCGAGCGCGGGTCGCGCAACCCCACGGGTCGCGTGGGCGACCCGGCCGAGGTGGGCCACCTCGTGGCGTTCCTGGCGTCGGATCGCGCGGCGTTCATCAACGGCGCATCGGTGATGATCGACGGAGGGGAGAGCCGGGTTGTCGGCTAGCGACCACGATCACCCGCCCTACGGGTTCAGCACGCGCTTCCGGGTGGACTTTGCCGACACCGACGCGGGCGGGGTCGTGTACTTCGGCTCGTACGGGCGGTTCCTCGAGCGGGCGGTCATTGAGTACCGCCGCGCCGCGGGGGTGCCCCTCGTGGGCGCCGACGAGCACCACTTCATGATCCGCTCGATGGCCGTTGAGTACCACGCGCCCTTGCGATTCGACGACGAGGTCGAGGCCTTCGTCCGGGTGAGCCGCATCGGCACCAGCAGCCACACGGTCGAGGCGCGCCTCGAGCGCATCGACCCCAACGGCGCCACCCATGTGGCGGATGCGCGCGCGGTGGTGGTGGGCGTGCAGTCGTGGGACGGTGGAGCGCCGACCCCCATGCCCGCGGCGTGGCGATCCGCCATCGAGGCATTCGAGGCACGCACGCATTGAGCGGCCGCCTGCTCGGACAGCATGCCTCGGTGCTGGCGTCGGCCGGGGCCGACGTCGCGGCCCTCGCGGAGATCGAGGAGTGGGCGCGGCGCTCGGTGGTGGTGCCGCCGGGCACCGAGGTGGTGGATGCCCACGTGCACCTGGGCGTCGACCGCGACGGCCACGCGCTGTCGGCCGCCGACCTGATCGCCGACATGGACGCCAACGGCATCGGGCGCGCCGTGGCGTTCCCCGCCGACGAGCCGGGATCGGGCGGCGACTTCCGTGATGCCAATGGGCGCGTGATCGAGGCATGGGCCGCCCACCCCGATCGCATCATCCCCTTCTGCCGCATCGACCCGGCGGTGGGGGCCACGGCCGCAATCGACGAGGCACATGCGGCCGGTGCGCGCGGGCTCAAGCTGCACCCGGTGGCGCAGCGGTTCGCGCCCGAGGGCGAGGAGTGCGTGGCAGCGGTGCGCAGGGCCACCGACCTGCGCTGGCCGGTTCTCTTCCACGCCGGCTTCGGGGCGCGGGCGCTCGCCCCCGCCTTCGCTGCGCTGCTGGAGTGGGTTCCCGATGCGCGGGTCATCCTCGCCCATGGCGGGCGCGGCGATCACCGGGCGCTCGCGGCGCTGGCCGCTGCGTACCCGGACGTCCTGTTCGACACCTCCATCGCGGCGCTGCCCGACCTGGTCATGCTGCCGCCCGAGCGCATCGTGTTCGGTACGGATCGCCCCTACGGCGACCACGCGCAGGCCCTGCACCTGGTGGGCGCCGCGGCGCGGGTGGCCGGGTGGGATGCCACGGCCATGCGCGGCGTGATGGGGGGCAACCTCATGCGCCTGCTGGGCGGTGAGGGCGCGTGAGCGGCGCCGATGCCCTTCGCGTGGTCACCCTCGCCGCGCAGGCGGAGATGGCGCTCGTGCGACGCGACTCCGTGGCCGCCCCGCTGCTGGCGCAGGCCGCGCGCGCGGCGGACGGCACGCCGGGTGGCCCCCTGCTCGCGCAGGCGGCGGCCATGGTGCGGGGCGAGCCCGACCGCGAGGCCATCCGCCAGGCGGCTCTGTCGCTCTGCCGGATGGCGCTGCAGGAGGCACAGGCCGAGGCGCTGGGGGCGCAGCCGTGATGCCGGGGTGCATCCCGTGAGCATGGAGAACCGCGCCCGCCTGGCCGAGGTGATGCGCTCGGGCGAGCCCGACCTGGCCGAGGCGAACCTGCTCATCGCCGCCGAGGGTCGCCCGGGCGTCGACCCGGCGCGGTGGCTGGCGGAGGTCGATCGCCTTGCCGACATCGCCGGGCCCGATGACGCCTCGGCGGTGTTCGAGCTGCTGCGACAGGAGGGCTACTCCGGTGACGCCCAGACATACGACGATCCGCGCAACTCCTTCCTCGATCAGGTGATCCGGCGCAGGCGCGGGCTGCCCATCGCGCTCTCGGCCCTGGCGATCTCGATTGGCCGGCGCACCGGCGCGCAGATCGTGGGCGTGGCGGCACCCGGCCATTACATCGTTGCGGAGCTCTCCGGGGGGCGGGTGCGCTACGTCGATCCCTTCCACGGATGGGTGACGCGCTCGGTGGAGGAGCTCGCGGGCATCGTGGGCGACGCCGCCGGCATGGATCTCGAGCCCGGCCACCTCGCGCCGGTGCCCGCGCAGGTGACCGTGACGCGCATGCTGCTGAACCTGGAGGGCAGCTACCGCCGGCGCAGCCGCCCCAATGACGTGCTCTGGTGCTGCGAGCTGCTCGCGCTGGTGAACCCGGAGGACCCCGCCCCGCGCGTGCGCATGGCGGAGGTGCTGGTGGAGCTCGGCCGCCCCGACGAGGCCGAGGCCCTCCTGGGATCGCTGCTCACCACCACCCCGCCCTCGCTCGCCCTGCGCGTAGCCGAGTCGGTGCTCGACGACATCCGCGCCGCGCGGCTGAACTGAGCCCATCCGGGGGGCGCGGTGCACCTTCGCGCGCATGATGGCGCGAAGCGCGCCCCCCGGCTGACTCGGCGCGGACCAGCCTGCCGGCGTGGAGTTCACGCCGTTCGTCCGCAGTCGCCTCCGTCAGCTCGGCCTGGGCACTGAGGAGATCGAGGCGATGGTCGGCCAGGCCGTCATCGCCATTCCCGTGGCGGGAGGCAAGGTGCTTCATGAGGGCGTGATCGGGGACCGGATGGTTTCGGTTATCGTGGACCCGGCCCCGCCCCCGACCGTGGTCGGCGTGACCGAGAGGAGTCTGTGATGTGGGCGCTCTATTGCACGCGGTCCGATGCCGTTCAGGTCTACGTCCCTGACGAGTGGGCGAACACCGGTGGCTACACCGAGCAGCCGGACGTCGGGGTCCTGGTCGACATCGATCGCCATGGCGTTCCGATGGGGGTTGCGGTCATGGGGCCCCGCACGGTCGACCTCACCGAGGTCATCCCGCCGCTGGCGAACCGCTTCAGCTTTGACCCGGATGCCCTGCTCGCCGCGATGCGCGCGGCCCTCGCCGCCCCGGACCGCGAGATCACGATCGATGTAAGGGGTCTGCCCGCCTGACCGCGGGGAACGACGAAGGGCGCCCTCGGGCGCCCTTCGTGAACTGCCTATCGGGGCGTGATCAGCCGCGCGAGGCGAGGAACTCCTGCACCATCTTCTCGCCGGCCTCGGCACCCTGCTCGTAGTAGACCCGGTTGATCTCCTTGAAGGCCTCCCACTGGGCGGGGACGTCGTCCTCGGCCATGGTGGCGTCCACGGGGCAGGCCTCGACGCAGGCGTCGCAGTCGATGCACTCCGACGGGTCGATGTAGAGCATCGTGGCCGTGTCGGCGTTCTCCTCACCCGGGGCGGGGTGAATGCAGTCGACCGGGCACACGTCCGCGCAGGAGGTGTCCTTGGTGCCGATGCAGGGCTCGGTGATGACGTAGGCCAACGGAGTCTCCTCAGGCGATCGCTTCGCGGGCGCGGGTGCGCCCACCGAACGAGGGGAAGTTTACCCGGCGGTGAGGGGGACGCCCGGGGCATGCGGCACGCCCGCGGTATCGGCCACCACCCGGGCGATCTCGGCGAGCGCCTGCCCTGCCGGGCTGTCGGGACGCGCGGCCACCACGGGCAGGCCGTCATCGCCCGCCCGGGCGACGTCGGACTCCAGCGGAACCTGCCCGATCAGCGGCACGCCGAGGTCGGCGGCCAGGGCTGCGCCGCCCCCGCCCGCGAACACCTCGTACCTCGCGCCGGTGTCGGGCGCCACGAACCACGACATGTTCTCCACCACCCCGATCACCGGCAGCTCCACGCGGTCGGCCATCGCGGCGGCGCGGCGCGCCACGCGCTGGGCGGTGAGCTGCGGGGTGGTGACCACCAGCACCTGCGCGGCGGGCAGCAGCTGCGCGAGCGACAGCGACACGTCCCCGGTGCCCGGGGGCAGGTCGACCAGCAGCACGTCGGGCTCGTCCCAGAACACCTCGGTCACGAACGACGTGAGCGCCTTGTGCAGCATCGGGCCGCGCCAGATCACCGGGTTGTCGTCGGCCGTCATGAAGCCGATGCTCATGAGTCGCACGCCGTGGCTCTCGACCGGGATGATGAGGTCGTCGAGCATCACCGGCTGCTGCGTGGCGCCCATCATGCGGGGAATCGAATATCCGTAGACGTCGGCATCGAGCAGGCCCACGCTGTGCCCGGCCGCGGCCATTGCCACGGCGAGGTTGCACGTGATGCTCGACTTGCCCACGCCGCCCTTGCCGCTCGCGACCAGGATCACCTTCGTGCGCGAGTCGGCCGTGAAGGGGCTGTCCTTGCGCGGGCCGCCGATGATCGACTCGCGCACCCCGGCGCGCTCCTCGTCGGTCATGGTGTCGAGGCCCACCTGCACGCCCTCCACCCCCGGCAGCACGGCCACGGCCTCGCTCACGCGCCGTTGGATCTCGGCCTTGAGCGGGCAGCCGGCCACCGTGAGCTTGATCGTGATGGCCACCCGCGCACCATCCACCTCCACCGATCCCACCATGCCGAGCGCCACGATGCTGCGGTGCAGCTCGGGGTCGAGCACCTGGTCGAGCGCCGCGATCACCTGTTCGCGCGTGACCCCGCTCACATGAACATCCTCGCGTAGGGCTCGGCCTGGGCGAGCGTGACGCCCCAGCGGTCGTGGCCGGGGTAGATGACGGTGTCGCCGGGGAGCTCCTCGAAGATGCGCGCGAGCGAGCGCACCATGTCGTCGTGATTGCTGCCGGGGAAGTCGGTGCGCCCGATGCCCATGGCGAAGATGAGGTCGCCCACCATGGCCTGCCCCGAGGCGGCGTCGTAGGCCACCTGGCACCCGGGGGAGTGCCCGGGGGTGGCCATGATCTGCAGGGTGAGGTCGCCGCACGTGATGGTGTCGCCATCCTCGAGGATCGCCGCGGGCGTCACTCCCGGGGTGGGCGGCGGGTTGCCGAACAGCGCCGGATTGAAGGGCGCCGGGGCGGCCAGCCAACCCTCATCGCCGCGTCCGATCCACACGGGGATGCCCTGCTCGTCCCACACGTGGTTCTCCACCACGTGGTCCCAGTGTCCATGGGTGTCGAGCACCGCCACCGGCTGCACGCCGAGCGCGGCCAGGGTCTCGGCCACCCAGCGGCTGCTCCCCGCCGCGGGATCGACGATGAGGGCGCTGCCGCCCTCGCGGTCGGCCACCACGTAGGTGTTGGTGGCCACGGGTCCGAAGGTGCCTCCGCGAACGATCATGCGCGGGAACGTAGCGCCCCGGGCTGGCTACATTGCCCCCATGCGGATCGCCGTGGGATCGGACATGCGCCAGCCCGTCACCGACGCGGTCATCGCGTGGCTTCGCGAGCAGGGCCACGACGTCGACCTCGTGGGCCCGCTGGTGGAGGGCGACGACACCGAGTGGGCCGAGGCCAGCGCGGCTACCGCCCGGGCGGTGACCGAAGGCGACGCCGACACCGCCGTGCTCTTCTGCTGGAGCGGCACCGGAGCGTGCATCGCGGCCAACAAGGTGACCGGCGCCCGCGCCGCCCTGTGCGGCGACGCCGAGACCGCCCGCCTCGCCCGCAAGTACAACCACGCCAACGTGCTGGTGATGAGCATGCGCGCCACCTCGCCGGCCATCGCCATCGAGACCACTCAGGCATTCCTCGACGCCCCGTGGGGCGAGGACGACTTCGACATCCGCAACGTCCGGGCGGTCGACGCGCTCGACTAGCGCCGCCGCCTCCCGGCGCTCAGTCGGCGGGAAGCAGCACCCAGAGTTCCGGACGGCCTGCGTTGCAGTGCACGGCGCGACCCAGCAGGCCGAGCATGCACCACGACATCGGCAGCGCCATGCGCGCCACGTGCCACGGGCGCACCCCGGGACGCGGGGAATCGAGTCGCGCGATGCGGCGGTCGGCCGAGGGGATGGGGTGGAAGATCGTCTCCACCACGTCGGGTCGCTCCGGCTCGTCGTCCTGCAGGCCATCGAGGGTGCGGATCACCCTCGCCACGCGGTCGCCGGGGTACTGCTCGGCGGCTGCGGCGTCGGCCGCCATCACGCCCGGGCGGCTCACCGACGGCAGCACCAGCAGCCCGAGGAACGACCACAACGTGAACCAGGCACCGACGGCGGCAACCTGTCCCATGGACTGCACGCCCCCGCCGGGGAGGGCGATGGCGATGGCCACGCCACCGACGGTCCAGGCGGCTGCCAGCAGAAGTCCGATCCAGTAGGGGGCACCCGCCACGGCGCGGCGGCGCGCGGCCTCCACCTCGAGATCCGGGCCGAGCGCCTGCGTCCACGCCGACGGCATGATCACCCGTCCGCCGAGGCCGGCGACGCCACCGGTGAAGCCGGGGTCGGCGGTATCCACCAGCACCACGCCGGCATCACCCGTATCCCTGCGCGACGGGCCGAGATCGGCGACCATGCGGGCGATCGGCACCCTGGCGACGCCGATGAGCAGCGCGATGCCCGCCACCACGGCGATCGCCGCCCCCGCGCCTCCCGCGCGCCCCGCCGCGATGACGGCCAGCACGAACAGGGCCATGGCGATTGCCTGCACCAGCACCCCGCGGGCCCAGCCCAGCACGTAGGCGTCGCGGTCCGGGCACGCGCGCCCGAAGCGGCGGGGCAGGATGTATCCCCCCAGCGCGTCGAACGGCAGGCTCACCAGCACGTACACCCCGAGCACCGCCGCGAGGGCCGCCGCCTGGTCGCTGAATGTGGCGTCCGGGCCGGGCAGGGCGGCGGGTCCGCCTGCCGCGAGGAAGGCCACGGCGGCCACCACCCAGATGCCCACTCCCGTGATTCCCACCAGAAGCCGTGCGCGTGCGTAGGTCACGCTCCGAACGTATCACCGGCATCGCGGCCGCCCGGGGGGATCGGCAGCCCTCCCGGCGGGGCGGGTCAGGTGGCGGCGGCCCCGCTGTCCGACGCGCTGCGGGCGGCCTTCTCGCGCGCGGCCTCCACGCCGGCCACGCGCTGCTCGTGCAGGTGCGTGGCCTTCGCCCGCGCGACATCGCCGGAGGCCCTGAGGCCCTCGAGCGAACCCTGCATCTCGGGCATCACGAAGCGCGCGAGCAGTTCATATGACCGCCGCGTGGCCTCGGGCCCGGCCCACTCATGCCCCCAGCAGAGGAAGGTGCCGAAGCCCCCGGTGCGCTCCTCGAGGCCGCGGATGAAGGCCAGCAGGTCGTCGGGCGTGCCGATCACCCATGACCCCGCCTCGATCATCTGGTCCACCGCGAGATCCTTGGGACCCGGCACGGGCGCCGGGCGTCCGGTGAGCGCCTGCACGTACTCGAACATCCACTCGCCGCCCCCGGAGCGGACCTCTTCGATCGCCTGCTCGCGGGTCTCGGCCAGGTGCACCGGCACCACGATGCGCCAGTCGTCGCGCGCGGCCGTGCGCCCGGCGCGATCGGCTGCCTCCTCGGTGATGGCCCACTGCGCGGCCAGGTCGCTCGCCCCGAAGAAGAGCGACAGCGGCGCCGCGCCCACGCGCCCCGCCAGCGCCATGCCGAATGGCGACTCCAGGCTGGGGATGCCCAGCGGGGGGTGCGGGCGCTGGTAGGGACGCAGCTGCAGCACGGCGTCGTGGAGGTCCCATCCCGGGCCGGATGCCGTGATGGGCTCGGTGCTGGTGAGCAGGTGAAGGATCACCTCGAGTGACTGCTCCATGCGGTCGCGTATCTCGGCGGCGGGGATGCCGAGCATGGCGGCGTCCGAGAGGTGCCCACCCGGGCCCACGCCCAGGTTCACGCGCCCGCGCGTGAGGTGGTCGAGCAGCACGATGCGGTCGGCCACCATGAGCGGGTGGTGGTAGGTGAGGCTCACGGCGCCCGTGCCCAGGCGTATGTGTCGCGTGCGCTCGGCGGCCACCGCGAGGAAGATCTCCGGCGCCGCGATGTACTCCCACCCCGTGGTGTGGTGCTCGCCCACCCAGACCTCGTCGAAGCCCAGGCGGTCCATGAGCACGATCAGGTCGAGGTCGCGCTCCAGTGCGAGCGTGGGGTTCTCGCGCGGGTCATGGAACGGCGCGAGGAAGGCACCGAAGCGCATCGGTCAGCCGCCGAGCAGCCCTGCGATGGAGTCGAGGTCCACCTCACGGGCGCCGCTCGGCGCCGTGATCTCGACGGGCGCGTTGAAGTCGGAGATGCTCGCGCTGATCTGCAGGTCGATGGACTTCACGGCCTCGGCGGCCTCCAGGGGGTCCTTCGAGACGACGTCGGCGGCGGCCTTGTGGATGAGCAGGTCCTCCTGGCCCACCCATACGTCCACCACGCCGGTCTCGAGGTCGCCCTCCTCGCCGGCTGCGCCGGGCTTCACCGCGCCCTCCGCGCCGAGCCCGCTCGCGAGCCCGCCGATGTCCTCGGCGAGCGCCGTCTCGTCGACGTCGCCCCGGATGTGCACCACCTGCACGCCATTGACATCCTCGGTGCCCACGATCGTCGGGTTGGTGATCCAGCCCGCGATGGCCGGAGCGAGCTGGGTGGCGTCGAGCGACTCCACGGTGTTGACGTCGATGTCAAGCTTGATGGCCTGCCCCAGCACGGTGAGGTACAGGGAGTCGCCGACCTTGGTGACGTTGGCCTGGATCGGCCCCGGCCCGAGGTTGGCCGTGAGGTCGAGGGTGAAGTCACCCGGGTCCTTCGCGCCGCCCTCGCCGTTGATGTCCAGCGGGTTGGCGAGCAGGGTGCCGACCGCGCCGTCGGCGTCGATGTCGACATCCGCCTTCAGGTCCACCCCGAAGCGGTACGAGGTGAGGGCCTCGGTGCGCTTCGCGCTCTCGGTGAGCAACTGCTCGGCGCTCATCCCCTGGGTCATGTCGGTGCCGCCGCCTCCGCAGCCCGCGAGCAACGCAGCGCCGGCGACGAGGGCGGTCAGGGCCATGAGGGGACGTGCCATGCCGTCGGTATACCATGCCGCGCGTGCCAGCGACCCTCGAGCTCATTCCCCTCGGCACCGGCGCGGCTTTCGGCCTGCCGGATCAGGCACAGGCGGGATACCTGGTGCGCGCCGGTGGAACCTCGGTGATGCTCGACATGGGCTCGGGCACGTTCAACCGCCTGCTGGCCCTCGTCGACCCCGTCGAACTCGACGCGGTGGTCATCACCCACCTGCACCCCGACCACCTGTCCGACCTGCTTGCGGCGCGGGTGTACATGGCGCACGGGCCCGGCATCGGCCACCCGCTGCACGTGCACGCGCCCCCGGGCCTGATGGACCGCCTCGAGGGAATCGCCGGCGGCGAGACCTGGGCGGGCATCACGGCATTCGACCTGCCGGCGGGATCGGGCACGCTCGAGATCGGCGAGCTGGTGATCAACCATGCCGAGGTGCCGCACCTGCCACCCACCCACGCGCTTCGCGTGGAGCATGGCGGCAAGTCGATCACCTACGGCGCTGACTGCCGGGTGAACGACGACCTGCCGGCCCTTGCCGAGGGCACGGACATCCTCGTGGTGGAGTCGACCTTCGGCACCCAGGACGTGCCGGCGGACGCCATGCACCTGAACGCCCGCGAGGCGGGGGAGATCGCCCGGGCCGCAGGCGCCAAGCGCCTGCTGCTCGTGCACGGGGAGTCCGGCACCGACCGCGAGGGATCGGTGGAGATCGCCCGCGAGGCCTTCGGGGGCCCGGTGGAGTGGGCACGCGAGCGGCACGTGTACGCCGCGTGAGCCCGGATCCCGAAAGGCGCCCGCCCCGTCGGTTCGCCGGCCGGTCGGTATCCATCGCCATCATCCTGAGCCTGATCATCCCCGGGCTCGGCCACCTCTACATCGGCCGCTACGGGCGGGCACTCATCTGGTTCATCGGTGGCCTGGTCATCGGCATCATCCTTGACCAGCAGGGCAGCCTCACGCCGGGAACGCTCATCGTGCTCGGCGTGCTGGGCGCACTGGCGGCGATTGACTGCCTCGTGATGCTGCGTTTCTTCCAGCAGGACAAGCGGCAGTGAACACCGGGGAATTCCTCGCGGTGCTCGACGCCCTCGCCCCCGCGCGGCTTGCCGAGGAATGGGACAACGTGGGGCTCATGGTGGGCCGGCGCGACCGGCCCGTCACCCGCGTGATCGTGGCGCTCGACCTGCGCGCGGCGGTGCTCGACGAGGCGGTCGCGGAGGGCGCCGACCTCGTGCTCGTGCATCACCCGCCGATCTTCCCGGCCATGTCGGCGGTCACCGATGCGCGCACGGCGGGCGCGCTGGTGCTGCGCGCGGCCGAGGAGGGCATCGGCGTGGTGGCCGCGCACACCAACCTCGACTCCGCCGCCGGCGGGCTGAACGACCTCATGGCGCACGCGCTGGGCATGCGCGAGCTGTCGGCGTTGGCGCCCTCGCCGGCCGACCCCCTGCTCGGCATCGGTCGGGTGGGGTTCATCGATCCCACGCCCCTGGCGGTCCTGGCCCGCCGCGCCATGGACGCCCTGGGCACCCGCGGCGCGAATGCCGGGCTGGCCGGTGACCCGGACGGACTGGTGTCGTGCGTGGCCATCTGCACGGGCTCGGGCGGGTCGCTGGTGGAGGCCGCCCGCCAGGCCGGGGCCGACGCCTACGTGACCGGCGACCTCAAGTACCACGACCACGACGCCGCCGAGGGCATGGGGCTCGTGACCATGGCGCACGGGGCCATGGAGCAGCACCTCATGCGCGAATGGACGCCCCGCCTGGCCGATGCCGTCGCGGCGGCGGGCGTGACGGTCGCGTTTACTTCGGTCGATACCGACCCCTGGTGCGCGGCCTGATCACCACGGCCGTGCCGCGTGCATCCCCCTGGAGCCGACATGACCCGCCTGACAGTCCCCCGCCGCTCCCTCGCCACGGCTGCGCTCGCCGTGGCCCTGCCGCTCCTCGCGTGGGGGTGCGGTTCGTCGAGCGAGAGCACCACGGAAACCACGCGGGCGGCCTCCACCAGCTGCCCCAGTTCCGTCTACCGGTGCGTGCTCGTGGCGTTCACGAACGACCTCCAAGAGGCGGTGACGGTGCGCGCCGATGGCAAGGAGCTCGGCATGACGACCCTCGAGCTCGCCCCGGGGGCGTCGGGCGTGATCCGCGGCTGGAGCAGCGGGGCGCTCGCCAAGTTCGACATCGAGGGCTCCCTGAACCGCGTGAACGAGCCCACCGCCCAGGCGTACTTCCAGCTGATGAATCCGAGCGTCGGGCGCCCGTGCATGGGGGTGGCCGTCAAGCTCACGCACACGATGTGCCCAGGGGCGTCGCAGCCCGGCTCGAGCTCACATACCGTGATGACGTCCGATGTCGGCTGGGCGAAGGTGAACTACCAGCGTGAGCCCGACACGACCAACTTCGTCCAGTTCGTGGCACGCATCCTCCCGACGACCTGACCCCTCGGGGCGCGCCCCGCCCCCAACGGCTGCTAGTCTCCGCGCCGCTTCGCGGATGTAGCTCAGTTGGCTAGAGCGTCTGCTTGCCATGCAGAAGGTCGAGGGTTCGAGTCCCTTCATCCGCTCCTCGCCGAGGCCCCGTCATCACGGGGCCTCGCTGCGTCTGGCCTCTGGTTCCGCCGCATCCACAACGCGATGCCAAGTGCAGCTGCCAGGGCGAACGCCACCGTGCCGGCGCTGAGGCCGCCGATGACGTCGGTGAACCAGTGGGGACGCAGGTACACCCGCGTGATCGGTATGAGCAGCGTGATCACCGCCCCCAGCACCACCGGCCACCGCCTGCCGCGCAGCGCCGGGATCACCAGCGTGGCCACGATGCCGAGCACCAGCCACATCACCCCGTAGGTGGAGTGGCCCGAGGGGAACGACGTGCCGCTGCCAGGGGCCACGGCATCGAGCGGCCGCGCACGCTCCACCACCAACTTGCCGACCCGCACGATTCCGATGGCCAGCAGCATGCCCCCGCCCACCGCGATGGCGTGCGGCCACTTGCGGAACGCCAGCAGCGCGACCGTCACCACGCCGGCGGTGATCCACGCCACCAGCGAATCGCCCATGTGGGTGATGCCGCGGCCGACGGTGATGACGCCGTCGTTGGCCAGGTCGGCCGCGCGGTCATGCACCCAGTGGTCGATGCCCAGGGGCTGGGATCCCCCGGCGAGGATGATGGCCGCGAGGCCCAGCAGCACCGCCCCGGCCGCCGCGGCGGCGATGAGCAGCAGGCGAACTGCGCGCACGGCAGAGGGGTCCTTCATGTCGCGAGCGTACCCCCGCGCTCTGGCGACGGCGCTCCCGGTGCCCTAGCCCGAGTGCCGGCCTGACGTGCGGGCGGTTACCAGCACCTGCCGTTGGTCGACCACTTCGCCATGAACCACGTGCACCTGGACGTTGTGTAGAAGGTCACGGCTCTCGGACCGATGCCGTACCAACCCGTTGAGTAGTAGTAGAAGCACCTTGGCCAGTCGATTCGCGCGACATTGCCGGCCCGACCGAGGCCCCAGTTCCCCGACTGGAAGAAGTACCTCCCGAGGTCCACCTCTCCGACGCTGTTATAGGCAAAGCCCCTGCCATCGACGAAATTCCGGAATCCATTCCTGCAAACAAGTTGCGTGGGGGCGTGGCGGAAGTATGTTGAAAAGTTCGGGATGTTCTCCCAGCAGTTGCGCAGTCGGCTGGAGTTGACGCCGCGACAGGTGCCACCGTTCGGCATCCACCTCTGAGTCTGGTTCTCCGCCCTGCGTGCCGATGGCGTGGTGGTGGTCCCGGGCGCAGCGGGAGCGGGCGTGGCCTTGGGCTGGGTGATGGTCCGTGGCATGTCCACGAACATCTCCACGTTCGTCATTTCCGTCGGCTCGAGTTCGGGAGCAGGCTGCCCGGGCGGGGTGGTCTCATCCACCCGGTCGACCTTCGCCTCGAGCTGGTCCCATTCCGCGGGGCTGGTGATGACCTGCGCATCGAACCTCAGGGTCCTTCCCTGCTGCGATCCGTCGCGCAGGCGCACCACCACTTCCTCGCCGCCACCACTGCCGTCGGCGGCGCGCAACACCGCGCGCGGCGGGTTGGCCGTGAACTGGCCGGTCCTGTCGCCGTAGCCGATCCAGTAGGCCATGAAGAACTTGGTCGGCAACGACGCGGTGTCCCCGGCCCTGGTGAGCTCGAAGACCCCCACCGTGGAGGGCACCCCGCGCAGCACCAGCGTGTACTCGCCCGGTGCGCCTGCGACCGGCGTGAAGGTGGCCGAGGTGGCGCTCGCTTCCATCAGGAAGTCCGCCTGGGGATCGCTGGGGTGCGCGTTCCCGCCCGCTGCCCCGATGAGCAGCCCTGCGGCCACGGTGAGCGAGGCGAGGAGCCCCGCGATGCGCGGCACCGGCGGCAGCATGCTCACCAGCATCTTCCGTTGGTCGACCACTTCGCCATGAACCAGGTACACCGGGACGTGGTGTAGAAGGTCACGGCTCCCGGGCCGACGCCGTACCACCCCTCGGAGTAGTAACCGAAGCACCTTGAGCGGTCGAACCTCCCTTGGGTGTCTATGGGGTCGGCCCGATCCAGACCGTAATCCCCCGCCCGGAAGAAGTAGTTCCCGAGATCCACCACCCCCACTCGGTCGTAGGCAAGACCACTGCCGTTGACGAAATTCCGGAACATGCTTCCGACTCGAACGCGACAGAAATTCGGGATGTTCCCCCAGCAGTTGCGCAGCCGGCTGGAGCGGACGCCGTTGCAGGTGCCGCCGTTCGGCATCCACTGCTGCGGACTGGTGTGCGACTCGCAGGGCGCATTACCAGTTGACCAGCCCCTGTCATCGAACTGTCTGCACCAATCGCGCCATTCGTTTTGGTTCTCCGCCTTGCGCGCCGAGGGCGTGGTGGTGGTCCCGGGCGCAGCGGGAGCGGGCGTGGCCTTGGGCTGGGTGATGGTCCGTGGCATGTCCACGAACATCTCCACGTTCGTCATCTCCGCCGGCTCGAGATCGGGAGCAGGCTGCCCGGGCGGGGTGGTCTCATCCACGCGGTCGACCTTCGCCTCGAGCTGGTCCCACACCGCGGGGTTGGTGATGACCTCCGCATCGAAACTCAGGGTCGTGCCCTTCTGCGATCCGTCGCGCAGGCGCACCACCACTTCCTCGCCGCCGCCACTGCCGTCGGCGGTGCGCAACACCGCGCGCGGCGGGTTGGCCGTGAACTGGCCGGTCCTGTCGCCGTAGCCGGTCCAGTAGGCCATGAAGAACTTGGTCGGCAGCGACGCCGAGACCTCGGCCTTGGTGAGCTCGAACACCCCCACGGTGGAGGGGACGCCACGCAGCACCAGCGTGTACTCGCCCGGTGCGCCTGCGACCGGCGTGAAGGTGGCCGAGGTGGCGCTTGCCTCCATCAGGAAGTCGACCGGCGGGTCGCTGGGCTTGGCCTGGGCGCTGGCTGCTCCGACGAGCAGCCCTGCGGCCACGGTGAGCGAGGCGAGGAGCCCCGCGATGCGCGAGCGGAGCCTGGGAGCGTGACTACGGGGAGGGTTCACGCTGCAGAGCGTAGCGGTTCCACGGAGGCCCACGTATCTGCCGGCACGGGCGACACCGGCGTTGTCTGGCGACTGGCGGCGTCGTGCCCTACCCTGAGGCCCCCACGGCGACCTGGCGAAGTGGGAACGCATCGGTCTGCAAAACCGACATGAACCGGTTCGATTCCGGTGGTCGCCTCTCTACTTAACCGTCACCGTCGTGCTGGCCTTGCCCGCCGACTTGGGCGTGACCAGCGCCACGGTGGCCGTGCCCTTGGGGAACGACTTGGGCACGGTGCCGGAGATCGTGCGCGTGGTGCCCGGGCGCACATTGCCCTTCCACAGCTGCACGGTGGTGCCCTTGCGCGAGATGGTGATGCGCGACTGCCCCGCGGCCGACTGCCCGGCCTCGAAGATGACCTGCAGCTTCTTGCCGCGCGTGGCCGAGCTGTTGCGGTAGCCGTTGATCATGCTGGCCTTGGGTGCGGGGATGGGCGCGCCGCCGCGCATCGCGAGCTCACCGACGTTGCCCCCGACGCCATCGGTGAACCAGAGGTTCTTGTCGGGGCCGACGATGAGGCCGGACAGCTGCGCGTTGCCAGGCTTGGTCACCACGGTGTAGGCCGTCACGATTCCGCCGGGGGTCACGCGCAGGATGGTGTTGCCCGAGGTGGTCCAGCCGTTGCCGTCGGATGCCGAGATGATCTCGCATTCCATGAGGCAGCTGTAGTTGGGCAGCGGCGCCACGGTGCCCATCGACCCTGTGGTCTGGCTCGCCACCATCGCCGCAACCGAGGCATCGCCGATGGGATCGGCGGCGACCACGGTGGCCCAGATCACGTTGGTGGGGCTCACCCCGAGGGCCGTGGCCATGGTGCTCCAGCCCGGCTTCGCCCCGGCGGGCATGGGGAGCGGGAATACGCTCACCGACCCCGAGGTGGTCATGCGGCCGAGCGCACCCGCCCCCGACTGGCTGGCGGGGAACCACACGGCGCCGTCCGGACCGATCGTGGGTGCGCCCTGCGCGGTGACGCCCGCCGGCAGCGGGAACGAACGGATCGTGCCGGTGACGGTGGAGTTGAGGATCGCCGAGCCGCCGACGATCCAGATGTCGTTGTTCGCCCCCGGGGTGATGCCCGTGGCCGCCGTGCCCGCGGGCAGCGCATATGCGGAATACGTGCCGCTGGTGGTGACGGCGCCGAGGATGGTCGTTGCGATCGGCCCCTCGCCCTGGGTGAACCACAGGCGCCCGTCAGGGCCGCTCACCAGGGAGGCCGGGTCCTGATAGGGGAGGGGGAAGAGGGTGATCGGCATGGCATAGGAGGCCACTACCTGGTTGCTGCCCGTGGCCATCGCGCGCAGGCCGCCACCCGGCGACGTGAGGTTGGCGTACGAGTACCAGACGTTGCCGTCCGCGCCTGTGGCCATGGTGCCCATCGCCTGACCGGGGCCGGGCGGGTACTCCACGGTGGACCCGTAGGCCAGGTTGGCGGCGGCACTCGCCGTGGTGGCGATGCCAAGGGCGGTGACGGCGGCGCCTGCGGCGATGAGGGCTCGGGTGCGCATTGGGAACTCCTGTGGGCGGGGTGCGTTGCCGGAAGGCTATCCGGGCAAACGGGGCTGGCGGGCCGCGTCGTCGGCTCCTGCCAGCAGCCAGCAGGCCACCGTGGCTGCCGCAGCCACGTTCAGGCTGTCCACGCCCTCTGCCATCGGGATTGTCACGGCCTCGTCGGCGGCCGCGATGGTGGCCGGGGTGAGACCGGGCCCCTCGGCGCCCAGCAGCAGCGCCACGCGGGCGTCGCCCACGCGGTCGATCGCCTCGGGCATGGGCACGGCGGCGGCATCCGGGGTGAGGGCCAGCACGGCGAAGCCGGCAACACGCAGGTCGGCCATGGGGTCGGCCGTGATGGCCCAGGGATGCACCAGCGCGGCGCCCATGCTGGTGCGAAGCGCCCGGCGGCCGAAGGGGTCGGCGGAGCCGGGGCCGATGAGCGTGGCGTCCACGCCCAGCGCAGTGGCGCTGCGGATGATGGTGCCGACGTTCGACGGGTTCATCACGCCCTCCAGCACCAGCACGCGCCGGGCCTGCGGCAGCACGTCGGCCGCCACGGGATCTGGCGGCCGGTCGAAGGCGCCCAGCATCTCGCGCATTGCCCCGAAGCCGGTGAGGCGCTGGATCTCCTCCGGGTCGAGCCTGAGGGTGGGCACGGCGGGGGAGGGCAGCGCGCCGTTGTAGGCCGTGCTCACCAGCAGGGCCCGCATGTGATGTCCGGCGTCAATGCACCGCTGTACCACCCGCGCGCCCTCGCCGAGCAGCAGCCCCCCCTGGCCGTCGGGCGGCGGCCGGCGCACGCGGCGCTCCTCGCCGCGCAGGCCCGCGAACATCGTCCTGAGGGCGTCGTCGTCCACATCGGCACCTTATGGCGGTAAGGTCATGTCATGTCGGCGCACGCCATGACGCCCGAGCAGGCCGCGCCCAACCTGCGCAAGTGGAACATCGCGCTGGCGATCCTGCACGCGGCCCAGGGCGTGGCGATCCTGCTGCTGTCCAATGGGTTCACGCTCGGCGTGACCATCCCGTACATGACCGGACCGCCCGGCAGCCCGGTGCTGGGCACCGAGCCGGTGTGGCAGGTGCCGCTGGCCACCTTCATCGCCATCTTCCTGTTCCTGGCGGCGGCCGACCACCTCATCTGCGCCCTGCCCGGCGCGGAGCGCTGGTACATCGCCAACCTCGGGCGCGGCACCAACCCGCTGCGCTGGTGGGAGTACTCGGTGAGCGCGTCACTGATGATC
>SXGQ01740116.1_pt1 | contig 17760 bp, 16 predicted proteins | sample 3178371 | NCBI WGS metagenome assembly SXGQ01 (sample SAMN11356859, study PRJNA531348) | freshwater metagenome | isolation source: freshwater sample F1-20 | place: China: Fuxian Lake, Yuxi | collected 2017-12-25 | reverse complement strand
TCTCCCACTCTCCCACTCTCCCACTCTCCCACTCTCCCACTCTCCCACTCTCCCACTCTCCCACTCTCCCACTCTCCCACTCTCCCACTCTCCCACTCCACTCACTCCCCCCCCACCACCTCCCCCTCCCCCATCCCCTGCAGCCGGATCGCCCAAGCGGACACTTCAAGTAGCTCCTCTAGGGGAATCGGCCAAGGCCTCCCGTTCACGGCCGCGAGGAAGGCCGATACCGCCTCGGGATGACCCTTGCGCGGGGCACGACGCCAAAAGCCGCCTTGCCGCAGCCCACCGAGCCCCTCACTCCGCAGCCGGGCCCAGTTCTCGAGCGAGGCCCGAAACCCGGGCCCGGACACCTCAATCCGCTCCTTCGGGACCGCAGCGGGCAGGTCCGTCCGATAGTCAATTTTCGCCTCCGAGCCGTCCGCAAACCGCAACGTGAAGCATCCCCCGTCCTGACCATCCGTGTCGCGCCGCTCGCAGACGACAGCCGTAATCGATCCGCCACACCAGTAACGGGCTAGGTCAACGAAGTGACACGCCTCCCCCACGAGTCGCCCGCCGCCACGCTTGGGATCCAAGGCCCAATGCTCCGGATCCAATCTTCCCGCATTGATCACCATCCGCAGCTGCAGCGGGCCTTTACGCGCGGCTAACGCCTGGCGCAGCGCCGTTGCCATCGGGGCAAAACGGCGGTTGAAGCCCACCATCAGCACGGGGGAACCAGCCTCACCTCCCGCACCCGCCGGGCGAAGCACCGCCCGGACGCGGTCCAGATCGGGCAGCGACAGCGCCAACGGCTTCTCGACCCAGACGTGCTTGCCGGCCCGCAGGGCGGCCAAGGCCTGATCGACGTGGGCATCGTGGCGGGTCGTGACAAAGACCGCCCGGATGCGTTCATCCCGCCAGAGCCGTGCCTCATCCGCGCCCGCCCAAGCGGCACCCGCGGTCTTGGCGGCATACCACGCCGCCAAACCCTGCGTGGACACGACGCCCTCCACCCGGACCTCCTCCCGGCGCGACTGCAGCGCCGGCAGCAGGGTACGGATCGCGAAATTGCCCGCCCCGAGGATGCCAGCCCCCACCCCTCCGCTCCCGCTGGAGTCCGAACGGAGCACGGTTTCCGTAGCAAGGAGATCCGGTCGCGCGGGGCCCGCCTCCTCACCGCCATATTCGAGCACGATGCCCAGGGCGGCCTTGTTGCGAAGGGCGGTGTACGCTGCGGCTGCCTCCGCCAAAGGAAAACGATGGGAAATCAGATCCCCGACCGGCAGCTTTCCCTCGGCCATCCACGTCAGCACCTGCCGGAAGTTCGACTGGGCTGAACCCGGCCCCACGTGGTCTCGGCGGCCGTAAGAACAGGAAACCTGGAAGGAAACCTCGTTCCGGTAAAAGTCCGCCCGGTTCAATTGCAGGCCCACCACCCCGACCAGGACCACCCGGCCCCGGTAGCGACAACTCCGGGCCGCCGCGCTGATGATCTCATTCCCCGGGGCACTGGCCGTGATGAGCACCCCCGAGACCCCCTGGCCCTTACTCCAGGCCAGCGCGGCATCCAGCGCTCCTACCCCGGCCGCGGGCACCTGCGCGCCGTACCGGGCCGCCATTGCCGCGCGCTCCGGTGCCGGATCCACTCCCAGCACCTCACACCCCAGCCCGCGTAACATCCGAACCGCCAGTTGCCCGATCAGCCCCAGCCCGACGACCACCACCCGTTCCCCCGGCAGTACCGCCAAGAGGGAAATACCCTCCCACGCGATCGCGGCCAACGGGGTAAATGTGGCGGCCTCATCGGTAACTACATCCGGAATCCGGGCACAGAGCGCGGGGCTAACGCTCACCACCTCAGCGTGCGAGCCGTTCGAAACCACTCGGTCACCGGCACGGAAAGTCTCGCCCGCGCCCTCCTGTGCGCCCGGCAGAGCGGAGGAAATCACCGTCCCAACCTGACAATAACCGAGCGGAATGGGCATCGCGAGTTTAGCCCGCAAGGCCGCGAGGGTCTCCTGCAGCCCGCTGGAGCGGACCTTCGCGACAACCGCGCGCACCTTTTCGGGCTGCTGCCGGGCCTTGCCCAGCCAGCCGGCCTGCCCGAACTCCACCAACATCCGTTCGGTACCCGCCGAAATCAGGGATCTGCTCGTTTGGATCCGGACCAAGCCGCGACGCACCGCAGGCGCGGGAACGTCAACCACAGAGGTTTGGCCGTCGCCAAGGGACTGGAGGAGCTGGAGCATTAAGGCGAGTGAGTGAGGCGGAGCCCAAGACTAGCCGCCCACGAACGGGCTGCGGGCCAGTGCCTTGCGGCTCTACTTGGAACGGGCAAAGAACCGATCCTAGAAATTATCCGGCCGGTCTTCGACCCGCCGTCGCAGCGAAACACTGAGGGATAGCACCAGCAGGAGCACTGAGGAGAGGACGAGGCCGCCCACATTGATCCCCAACGCCAGGGCAAAACTATCCCTGGAATCGCTGGCGAAGGTCTGGGCCCGCTGCAGCCTTGCGGCGTGCAGGAGCCGAACGTCGCCCCTCAGCTGCAGCCACGTCTCCCGACTCGAATTTTCCCGATAGACGGCAAAAGAGCGACGCACTTTCTCCCAGTGGACGCGGTCCTGGGCTACGGCGATCGTGTCCTCGTAGCGCCCGAGCGCCTCGCGAAACGCCTCCGCCGGGGCCACCACCGAGTTTCCCGTCAATCGGGAAATTTCGAGGTCGGTGGCGTGCTCTAGGAGCTCGGTGGAGTAACCCACGCCCAGTAACGTCCGGTTCGCGAGTACCGAAACGTTCTGCCAGACTTGAAAGAAGAACCAGAGGGTAACCGCGGCAAGGAGCCCGAAAAGGACCCGCCACCAACGCCGCGAAACTGAGCGAACTTGCATCGTCTTTGGCCTCCGGAAACGTCCCGTCAGCTGTACCGTCGATCGAGGAAGAGGCGGCACCACATCTCCACGCACACCAACGCGAAGATGGGATAGGCGGCATCCACGCGCCCGGCGCGATCCTGTTCGAGAAGATTGCGCACCGCGCGGGCATCAAACAGCCCACGCCGATTGAGCGCTTCGGTCGAAAGCAGTTCATCCATCATTTCGCCGAGGTCGCCCCGCATCCACTCGCGCAGGGGGACCCCGAAACCGGCCTTCGGACGGTAGATCACTTTTCCCGGCAGGAATGGCTCCATCGCCTGTTTCAGGATCCACTTGCCAGTCGACCCCCGCTGCTTGAATCCGATCGGGAGGCGGGCGGCGAAATCGACGAGATCCGGGTCGAGGAAAGGCACCCGCACCTCGATCCCTGCCGCCATACTCATCTTATCGGTATAGTTGAGATTGTGGTCGGTCAGGAAGAAGCGGGTGTCCAAACTCAGCATTTGGTTCAGGCGATGCGTGCCGGCCGGCAATTCGCGTGTGGCCTGAAGCAGCGGATCCAAAGGATCCGTACCCTCGAGTTCCCGCCGTAGCTCCGGACTCAGGAGGCCCTTGAGCAATTCGCCCCGCAGCCAGACGAAGTAGCCGGCCAACCGTCGCTCCGGCGACGCATCCGCGTACTGAAGGGCTTTCGAGAGTCGTCGGCCCACGGGACCCGCCTTGGAGGGCTGATCACTGGCCCACCGCAAAAACCGCCTCGCAGACTCCGGCAACCAGCCCCAGTACGACTCCCCCATCAAGGCTCGATGCCGACGATACCCCGTGAAGATGTCATCGCCACCCGCACCCGACAAAAGCACTTTCACCCCGTGCTCCCGGGCGAACTTGGCGATAAAATAGACATTCAAGGCGGCCGGATCTGCCTGGGGCTCATCTAGATGCCAGATCATCCGCTCAAAGTGGCGCGACATATCGGGCGAAGCCCAAATGGTGCTCAATCGGACGCCCAAGTGAGAGGCTACCTGCTGCGCGTACGGCAGGTCGTCGGTCATCCCCTCGGAATTCGGTGCCGTCCCGGAAAAGCCGATGGTGAAGCAGTCCAGGCCTTTGCCACCCGCTTGACCCCGCGCGTAATGGACCACGGAACTGGAATCGAGCCCCCCGGAGAGAAACGCTCCCACCGGGACATCCGCCACCATCTGACGATCGACCGCCTGGCCGAGATAAAAGCGGGTTTGGGCCACCGCCTCATCCGAGGACATCTCGGAAATCGCCTGCCGGTAGGGCTCCACCCGGAACGAACGCCGCCGCAGGACCTGTCCCCGGCTCACGCGCAAACACGTCCCAGGGGGCAACTTTTTGACCCCAGAGAGCAAAGTAGATTCGCCCGGTGAGTACAGGTAGCTAAGGTAGCTTTGCAGAGCCGCACCATTCAGTCTGCGATCCAAATCCGGGACTGGGAGGAGGGACTTCAGCTCACTGGCGAAAGCAAAACCGTTCTTGGTCTCGGCCACATAAAGCGGCTTCACGCCCTGGGCATCCCGAGCCACCACCAACTCGCGGGATTCCCGATCCCAAAGCGCGAAGGCAAACATCCCATTCAATCGCTCCAGCAGCCCCTCGCCAAACTCGAGGTAAGCGTTGAGGATCACCTCCGTGTCGCTCTGGGTCTGGAAGGCTCGCCCGCGGTAAACCAGCTCCTCCCTCAACTGCCGGTAATTGTAGATCTCGCCATTGAAGACGATCACCACTCGACCGGACGCATCCGCCATCGGCTGGTCGCTGCGGGCCAACGGATCTATGATCGCTAGTCGCCGGTGGACCAAGCCCACTCCGACCGACTCATCGCTCCAAATTCCCGCTCCATCCGGCCCCCGGTGCGCCATCTGGGCATCCATTTCCCTCAGCAACGGCAAGGGATAACAACCAAAAAAGCCGGCAATTCCGCACATATTACACCTTCTTTTGGATCTGGTGCGACTCGTAAACCTCGCGCACAAAGCCAAAGGTCTCGCGCGCGCAACGCTCCCACGAGAACTGGGCAGCTCGTCGTCGGCTACGGAATGCTAAACTCTCTCGGCGCGTTCCATCATCATAAATAGCAGTAATAGCGCGGCCAAGCGAAGCAACATCCAACGGATCAAAATATACCGCCGCATCTCCGGCAACCTCCGGCAGCGAACTCCTGCTGGAGCAAAGTAGCGGCAAACCAGCCGCCATAGCCTCAAGAAGGATAATCCCAAAAGTCTCGCAGGAAGATGCGAAAATGAAAGCGTCGGCCTGTTTGTAAATGAATTCCAGGCGGTCATACGGGACAGCTCCGTGATAATGCACTACATCGGAAGCCAGCCCAAGCCGAACGCACTCGCGGGTGAGCGCCTCAGCTTCGCCTTCTGCCGAAGGGCCTACCAAGTCGAGTACGACGGACCGGCCAGCCGCGCGCGTCTGGGCCAGGGCATTCAATACTTTTAGCTGATGCTTATAAGGCTCGAGAATGGAAACATACAAGAGCCTCAATGGCTTTCCATGACTACCGCTAACGAACCCACACGAATTTAAACCTGAGGAGGAAGGGCGACAGAATCGAGCACTAGTACCATGGTGCACCACTCGACTGTGGCGCGGCCGAAATCGGATCCTGCGCTCAATTTGATCTTTTGAGATGGAGCTCATATAGATCACCCCACTTGCGCGGCGAAAGGTCCGGCCTTGAAGCTGCTCCAGCAACCGAAGGCGAAGATACTTTAATCCAATCCCTGCTCGCGAACGTTCTACAGTATCAAAAGGCAGTAGATTCTGAGCGAATGCTATGAATGGACGAAATGAGCCGAGGTAAGAGCCGCCTGGAACAAGCAAAATGTCCGGGTAAAAAACCTTGTCACCCACAAGCGTCAGACCTCGATCATCAACTATTGGAAGAGCTGGAATCCCACTAGAAACGGTCCGCATTTTGCTCAACCAGTGATACTCACCGACTTTTGCTAACGTTTCTCCCGGCGCTCTTAACGCGACGGAGCTCGACTCTAGCGCGGTAGCATCGAAAGCAGAGAGCATTTCAACCAAGTGAGTGACGCCTCCTCCAGCACGGATATTGCTAGCCTCAATCAAGATTTTCATATTTTTCTCTTTATGTCGTCCGATGAGACTTATCATCTAGCGAGCAACCTATTTCCGTATTTCCAAAACAAGTAAGCTATTCTTGCCGCAAGTGACGCTAAGGAGCGCGAGCGATAGCCATAACGCACCCGAAGAATTTGATATTCCTCTTCATACCGAGAATGCCAAGAGCCGCCTTTACTGCCCGGGTGCACTCTGAATAGCGCGAGACACTGATTGATTTTTTTAAAAGAACACCTCGCCAGCGCCATCCGATACCACAGGTCTGTATCCATAACGCAGTGCAGTGACTTGTCAACAGATCCAAGAGACTCGAATGTTTTAGTTTTTATAAAGGTTCCTGGCTGGGCAATGTATGGACCGGCCTTCAGCCATAAGGCTCTTTGATAAGGCGGATGGTAATGCAACTGAATTCTATTCCCAAGACTATCAATTACCCCGTGGTTTCCATAAACCACATCAGGGGCGCCATTTTGGATGCAGCTCCTAATGTGTTCCGTCGCACCCTTGCAGAGCAGATCATCTGAGTTAAGCCAAGTAAAGTACTCACCCGTTGCATACTCCACGCCCTCATTTATCGCAGCGGACTGACCCTCATCGCGATGGGAACGCCAGTACGCAAGGTGTTTTGAGTAAGACTGTATGACTTCTTTCGAGCCATCGCTGGACCCACCGTCCATCACTATAATCTCATTATCTCCAGATTGCTCAAGGCAGCTTTCTAACGCAGCGCCCAAAAAGCTCTTTTGATTGTACGACGGAATAATTATACTAAGCTTCATTTTATGATTGATAGCGGACCGGCACTCCAGCTAGGTAGGGGCCTGTGACTTAGGATAGAACTACAGTATTCGACGAACCTTTCCGCCGCGACGTCCGCACTCCAAAGGTCGCGAATCGTCTTGGCTGCATTCGCACGTATGCAGGCACTTTGATCCCAATTAATGAATGCGGCCTCAAGAGCATTCGCCAGCGCCTCTCCTGTTTCCGGATTTATATGGAATCCATTTTCGCCATCGTAAATTATTGTTCGACCTGCGCCGGTTTCCTTACTTGCAAATACAAGGCACCCGGCAGCCATAGCTTCATTCACAACAGCCCCCCACCCCTCCTGAGCCGAACTTGGGAGAACATAAATATGTGAGCTTTGCATCAACGCTTGAATAGATTCGTGAGGCCTCGGGGCAAGCATTTGAAGCCAAGGAGCCGTGCGGGAAAACTGTTCTATCTTATGACGTTCAGGGCCATCTCCCACTATCGTCAGTTGTAGCCTATGACCACGAGCCCAAAGTATCGCAGCGGCTTCAACTAGTCTCTCAACCCGCTTCCAGCGCAAGAGACGTCCTACCCACAGTATTCGCCAAACACCCGTCGTTCTTGGAATCACCGAGGACGCACACTGCGGAAAGTAGCCCCAAAGGCGCGTTCGGTTATTGCAGGCTAGCATAGCCCCGACGTCCTTGGCTGCATAATGCCCAATCGGGAGATAATGAAAGCGTTCGGAACGCGAGAGTGCCCTCATACGAAGACACATAAGAATAAACTTTGGAGAAACTAAACGATATCTGCCCAGCGGAGGCTTCCACCACCGTTCTGACATATAGATGGTGAGTTTTCCGGCTTGCAGCCTTCGGGAGATAAGGTCTGTCGCTCGTTCTCCGATAAGTAGTACGTCCGCACTATCAATTTTTTTAAGGAAGAATTCCCTTTCTGAGGCCGATGCAAACGGCCTTGTCATTGAAACGATTGGTGAAGTAGTCTTCCATCCTAGGCGTATTCTTTCTTGGCTGGGCGGCGAGAGCTCAGCAAATGTGACTTCACCAAGGGGCACACGCTTCATTAGTGCCTCGGCGAATGGAAATTGAAGGTGATTTCCAAAGTTACATGCCAGAAGTATGTTCATTTTTGAATGCGGAGAGCAATCTAGGGCAAGCCAACCAGCTTGGTTGTATTTATGTTTTTGTAAGTAATCTAGCTCTCCTAACTGTCTTTCGACGCACACGGCTCTTATTGCGATGTTGGATTCGGCCTAATTACATTCCCTCATTTTATTCTGTTGGATTATTGCTCTTTGATGAAGGTCGTTTGGTTCTTCAGGCATCAGCGTTAGTTGGCTACCAGCTTTCCGTAGTTACCCAAGATATCGAACCCTGAGTTGGGGATGTTTTCGAACTGCCGGACCGTTTGTTTGAGGGGCTGAAAGGCGGATTTTATGCCCGAAGGTGTTCCGTTTGGGGTAGTGTTTTGGAAGCTCTTTAGGGATTTTTCGGGCGGGAGTCGCGGATCGCTCCGACTTGGCAGGTGATCGCAGGTCCGACGCCATCGAGGCCACCACGGTAGGAATCTTCAACGATGCGGGCGCCCGTGGAGTACTCGCACCCCTACAGGATACGAAGTTGCTCCTTGGGGGTGCAGACGCAGGCCTTTGTCTCCGCATCAGAGGGGTCATTGGGCTGCCCTCGGCCTGTTTCCGGCGGAGCCGCGCGATGCCGTAGAGCCGGAATTGGCAATTACCGGCGTGCGTGGGATCTTAGACGGGCTGTAATAGCCGATCTTCGGTGCGGTGAACGTGGTCGACAGATACGTTGGCCTCACTAGCTGACCGTAAACGGATCATAGACGGTAGGCGGCCGTGGCAGGCCAGAGGATTCCGCAACACGAACGCGGGCGACCTGTCGATGGTGAGAGCGTGAGCCGCCTACAGCCGATGCACTTGCGGGCCGGATCGCAACAGTTCTGATGCGGCATGATTGTTTTGGAAAGGGACGACCTAAAGCACTTACGTGCGCACCATAACGGTAAACACAGGGGTGTAATCTTGCGCTTGACGGAAGCGTTTCCGTTGGACCTGAGTATGGCGATTGGCTCGGCCTCCAGCGAAGCCAGCCCACGAGCCAGCGCTCTGGCTTAGATCGCAAACGCCCATGGCCAGTCTGGCCGCAGCAGCTCGGCCCTCTTCGACAGATTCGACGCCTCCTGTAGCGACCGCTCTCCTCGGTTATTGGCACTATAGGAATTTGCTTTACCTGCTTTGCAGATCGAGCGCACAGCGCAGCGACGGCTGCATCCAGCTGCATCGTGTCGAGTCAACACTGCTGCCTTTTTTCCCAGCATCGAACATTAATTCGACCCCACTAGGCCACCGACTACGTTTGCTTTCCTCGGCACTTGGGGATCAACTCCACAGGGAAGGGCAAATCTAAAATCGCATGCTTGATGAGCCAGGGCTGTTCCAGCACCAACAACTTGGAAAGAGGCTCGTCGGCATGCATCGGAACTCGAGCATCTGATGGTCCCCGATTCTGGCTCCCGAGGCGTCCTTCTCAGTGGCCTGCGGTTCGGACTCTATGGAGGATTTTAGTCCGGTTATCACTGAGTCTTTAGCACTGCCCACCCCAGTGTTCAACAGGAACTGCCGACGCATCAATGCACCATTCAAGGTTGCGTCTAATATCGACTTTGTTAAGCCACAATAAGTCGTAAAAAAACCTCGCGGTTAAGCGGTGTTGCATAACAGATAGGAGCTTTCCGACAACTACCAAGCAAACTTTTTTGCAAAGGCGCCATTGTATCATCGGGCGGCTGGGGCGAGGCAAACGTGACTTTCCGGGGATGGCGCATAGTGTTTGTTTCGGCTGTGCGCCGTATGCCCTTGGGCACGAAGTGTCGCCAGGCCCCAGGCTGCACCAAGAACAAAAAAGGGAACGTAACCGTATCCTCCCGAGAGCCCAGCAATCAACGTATAATGCAGGACTGGAAGTGAAAGCCATACCGCAAATGGTTTTGTTGCAAAAGTCTTTTTAACAAGAATGACAAGCCAAACTAAAAAGCAAACTTGAGCAAAGACTCCCCCCTTAAGGAGCCATGTTAAAATGCCGATGTGTGGAGCTATTCCGCGATCTTCTTGCTCTGAAACAACGATGATGGGCGAAAGAAATCCTGCTCCCATACCCTTTCCAATGAGATAATTGCCTTGGAGTTGGTCAAGCATCGCTTCTAACTCCGTAATTCGACTGTCTCCTACGAGGCTCTCCGATTGCAGTCTTTCCCCCACAACCCCGATCGCTGACAAGCTCCGCCCAATGTCAATATTCCCCACGATAATTGATATAACTACCGCAAGGGTAACCGCGCTAAGGCCTCCTATGAGGCCACGAATTGTCTTGGCAACCGCGCAACCTACCGCAACTACAATTGTAGCGATCAACGCCGACCGGGTTCCTGACGAGATTGAGAACTCTAGACAAGACAGAGTACCAATTAATAAATAAACATAAAATCGAGCATTGTTTCTGTATTTGTATAGAGCGAAAGGCATCGTCGCGAGTACCAAGTAGTGCACCGAATACTGAGCTGGATCAAAGGCTCTACCGGTGGCGCCGGTGGTACTGATAAAGTTAAACCTTATCATAAGGCCCAATGTAGTCAGTGCCACTGTTGCCGCAACGTATGTTTTGGAAAATAGTTTTGCGCTCTCAAGGGCCCCGAATTGCTGTGTGATGATACGGCCCGCGATGAGAGCGGATACGTAGGCAAGATCGGTAAAAAAGAATTTGGTAGACCAGAAACTCTCTCTTGCGTTCACGAGCCCATTCAGCGTTAAGAAGCCTATAAACCCAATTACAGTAATGACATCGGGTCTTAGTAATTTCCTGAAACCAACCGTCGTCGCAGTTAGAAGAAACATTACATACACGACGTTAAAACCGGGCAGACCACCAACCCGCCAGTAATCGATCCACTGAAATGGTATACTCAGTGAAGCGATAAAAACCCAGTAACCAATTTCTAGTGTGCGCATCATTTGCCTCGGGCACGCTCGGATAAACAAGTTTTGTACACCATATTTATCTGAGCAGCTACGGCTCCCCAGCTGTAAATCGCAGGGTCGAGTCTGGAGTTACTTTCGCAACCCAAGGCACGACGGATACCGAATTCTATGGACTCAAGGGACGCTGGATCAACCGTTATGCTTTTGTCGAAGGGCTCATTCCTCGCATATGGTCGATCTCCGAGGACCACGATACAGTCACTCGCCGACGCTTCAAGAGCCGCTAAACTCTGCACTTCTGCGAACGATGGCAAGCAGAACACCTTAGAATTTCTCAGTATTTCTAGGTGCTCTGAGGACCCATATCCTATTTTCCCATAGTATTTTAAGAGTCCATTTGATTGCCTTACGATTTCCAGAAAGCTTTGGAAATAATTTGTCGCGTCAGCCTGCGCAGGCCCCGCGAATACGCCTGGAATTCCCAGCCTCACTAGGACCTGCGCGAGCCGCAAAGGGTTTTTTCGGGGTATGATTGCGCCGAGGAAGGCTACACTGTTTTGCTTTTTTTCGAAACAGGACTGGAAGAATTCGGCTCTTACCCCGTTGGGAATAATCTTAATATTCTCAGTAGGGATTCTGTAGTTTTTGAGGTAGAACTGTTTTTGAGTCGAATGTGAGACTATAACTCTATCGGCCCGATCTACCACCTTCTGGAATATGCCTGGACAGGTTTTAATTCGAACGAGAGATGCGAGTTTTTCGGCGGTGCGCCAGATGATACCATGAAGACCAAAAAAATTGGCGCCTGGAGTGATTGAAGATAAAACCACAGGCACCGTTGGCGGGATGAATTCTATGACCGGCATGTGCGCGGGCGAGTCTTGGAACAGGTGGACAATTTCTGGATTTTCTAAAGCGTTGTCAAATTCCAAGAACTTCGCGTCCACTCCAATTTGTCGCAGGGCGCGTACTATCTCGGTCGCTTGCATCTCCGCCCCCCCTTGCATGAAGCACTGGGGAAATATGCTGTGTACGGCAACTTTCACTTTATTTGGATTTTAGCAGCGCAAGCACATCCGGCGATCCGTGCCCTTCAGTCGGCCTAAAGTGTTTTTGCGCGTGGGCTAATAGCATACGCAAATTTCGGCGTGGAGTTCTTACGCAATTCAATAGAGTGTCTTTTTTTGTGCATTTTTTATGTGGTCCATTTGCGAAGAGGTTCACGCCTATTACCCAATTTTTTAATAGAGAGTTCCTGTTCGGACTGTATGTTAGTTCGACGGACTGCTCTAGAATTTCCGCAGCGTAACGGTAAGCCTGCGCATTCCATCGCGTTAGATGGTGCGGAGGATGATTTTGAATATCAAACCAGCTAAGCTCGTGTAACATTGGTGACAGTGGAGTGCTCACCGCTACGATACCGTCTTTTTTACGTAGTCTTAATAGATTGCGAAGAAATTCGAGTGGATTCGATACATGTTCCAAGCAGTGGAATGCTGTGACTACGTCATAGCCGCCCTCGGGTAGTTTTTTTTGACAAATTAGATCTTCAACGGTGCCCTGAAGGCATGAGATTCCGTTATTTCTACATACTGTCTGCGCTGCAACTGAGAGGTCTACTCCTTGAAGGCTTGCCGATGGTATTAAGCTTCGGACTTGGCTCAGAAAGCATCCATCTCCGCATCCTACATCTAGAACCGATACTTTTCGGTTCATTCGACGAAGGATGGTTGCGACTTCGACATATTCCCATCTTTTTTCGGGATAGTAGAACTTGAACGAGGAGAGCCAGTCGTAGAATACCGCCGATCCGGGAACTTGTGGTTCGGCAAAGACAATTCCGCTACGCGTTCCGCGCCAGATTTTGTAGCCTCTAATGTCAGCGGACGCAGGTGGTTCGTCTCCAAAGTAATTGCGGAGATGCTTTCTAATCTCCTCCGGCGAGAGCTCCCCTTCTAGAAGGCATGGCTCTTGCCCCAAGGGTGAATGTACCATACTAGTTTGTTTTGCCGAGAATGTTGCCGAGAAGTTTTTTGGCCGTCGAAACTATTCCAGTATGCTTTTTTTCCTCTTCTATGAGAGCTTGTTGAGCTTTTGCCCAAGCCGCTTTTGCCTCAAGGGCTTCTTCTGCTTTGTATGGAACGATCGTTATATGATCCGTAACAGGGGATGCTTTTTTACTTTCCAAGTATGCTCTGTGCCACTCGCGAATATATTTAATATTTCGCTTCTGAATCCTCCCGATTTCGGGGTGCGCGCTTAGTCTTGTACCTCCCCATTTAACATCCGAGAAGAACTTTATTGCATAGACCCCATTACGGTAGCCTGCGATGAGGCATCTGATAGCGTAGTCCGTGTCATCATGCGCATAAGGGGCAAGTCTTGCATCCAACATACCAATCTCACGAATGAGTTTAAAGGGGATACAAACTGGGCTCTTTATGGGCACATCTCTAAAGGAAAATTGACCTGGATACAATGGTTCTTTACCTATTCCGTGACCGTATGCGTTTTCTACAAAATCTTTAAGCGGTATTGGACTTGTATCATTCGCCGCATCTTCGATCAGATTTGCACCCATCCGAAGTGAGACATAACCTAATTTGGGGCCCATCTGTTCATACAACTTCGCGATTTTCAGCTCAAGTTGCTTGTCCGCAAGTACAACATCATCTTGAAGGATTATGTTAAATCCTTCGCCATCTTGGTTTGCCGTTTTTAGGCCAGCATTTATCGACAGTAGCTCGTGTACGTCAGGAGTCTTTACTTTGACAATTTTGGCTTTTGCATAATCTTGCGCTACTTTGTCTACAACTGCTTCGCTATTGTCTGAACATCCATCTAGTACCGCGTAGATTGTTCGATCCCCAGGTTCGCATGACAGGATGCCCGACAAGACACGCTCAAGCATCCATTCCTTATTGTGAATAGTTATTATGTAGTTAAATTTCATTTTTGGACATCTAGGGCCTCAAGGAATAGTTTATATGCAGCTCCATTTATGCTGTATTGTGTTTTGATCGACTCAAGACTGCAGAGGGCGTTTTCGTAGAATGTCCGAACACAACTAGAGCTTAAATCCGCTAATTGTCCTGCCCACTGATCCACGTGCCTATAAAGAAGCGACTCCTGCAAAAAGTCTCGATGTAGGTTGTGTAAGTTTCGGTCTTGGTAAACTATTGGACTAGCGTAAGCAACGGCTCGCTTATCGGCCCAGATGGCAGCGTTGACGATTAGGCCGCGGAGGATGTCGGTTACTCTGTCGGGGACTCCTAGGGGTAAATACAAGAGGGGGTATGAACTACGGGGCCAAAGCGTGGCTTGGGAGTTCGTGGGGCAGTGCTTGCCGGGAGCAATCAAGTAGTCGAGGTCCCGCCGGAAGCGGACGGGCTTTCCAACTATCATTCGGTATATCGCGTCCACGTCCGGATCCTCGTCTGCCAAAAATTGCAGGACGCCCCACGTTAGTGAATTGTTTTTAAGTTCGGATGTTACCTGAGGGGATGCGACGCGTTCGATCGGGTATCCTCTTGGCCAGGCATCTGTTCCAAACACACGATAGATGTTTAGCCAGTTATCATTCGTTGTTAGAACTGTTTCGAATTTTTTTGGGCCCGAGCTGATGTAGCCCTCCACGACCGCTTGTGCATTCCCATAGGGCAGATTATCATCATCTGTTTCAAATATGTATTCGGCGCCGTGTTGAGCTGCAAATACATAGCCGAGCATCTTTCTCGTGTAGGTATTGCGGGGTATGATGTTTGAGAGCTTTTCGGATAGAGCTTTCTGGGCGCTAAGATCGAGGTATGTGACCCGCTCGCAAGCCCAGTCATCGGGAGACTTTTGGTCGCCAACCACGACTATATCCCAGCCGCTCCATTTCGAAAAACGCCGAACGGCTTCGGTCGGTTTATTTATTGTTGTTATTACGATTGCTTTTTTCATTTTTGCGTGTCGAGAGATGCTTTTATGATTAAGGCGCACGGTATGATGAAGATTATTGAGTAACCCAAGACCGTTCCCCAAATTACTCCGGTCAATCCGAGGTAAAGTGCGCCCGTGATTTTTAGTGCGAGTGTACTGACTGATCCGAGTGTGTACCAGACGATTTGCTGGTAGAGAAGCGGTTTCTCTGACATAAAGGCAGATATTACTGCCCCCCATACTGCCATTATTGACCACGCTACAAAGCCGAGTAGCAAAGCTGTTGACGGCGAGATATCTAGCCCAGACCACAGTTTTATTACGGGTTCGCAGACCGAAGCCAGTGGGATTGCGACTACAACACTCGCGCAGGAGCCTAGGAACAGTGTTTTCCTGATTGCACTGGAGAGCCACGCGATGTCTCCAGTCGCTCTGGCGTTTCCAAACGCCGGCATTAGTGCGGTTACAAAAAATTGTGCGATAAGGGTCAATTGAAAAGCCCTCTGGATTAGTGTGTATTCTGATACAGACTGGTCGCCCAAGATTCGATTTATTACGATTGGATCGCTAGCATTTCCCACTGCTGCAAGTACCTGTAAGACGAAAAATCCTGCTCCGCTTTTCGCGAGAGACTTTGCGATTGTGAAGTCGAAGTCTTTTAGTTGTGGTTGAGTTACGAGCTTCGCCACGAAGAACGTCTGATACCACGCACAGAGACCACCTATGGCCGGACCTATCGTTGACGCCCATGCTATGAGAACAATTCCTGCGTCGGCGTTGATCGTAATTATAACGAGGACGGACGATCCAATTGCGCCTAAGAGTGGTCCCACACTCGCCCTATACCCCTGAAGTAGTGCCACTTGTACTCGCATCGGAATAGAGAGTGGTATGGCGATAATTACATTTATTAAAACAACTAAGGTGGCTTTGCTTGCGCTCTTTTCGGCAACAGCGTCTCTCTCGCTATACAAAGTTCCAAACGGAGTTATTACATAAAGAGTCAGCACTATTAGCGCGAGACTTACAGCAGAGGCGAGCATCAGATAGAATGCTGATGAGACGACCGAAGCCTTATGCAGCTGTTCTGTTCCTTGGGGTCTATTCGCGAGCGCAGCTGTCAGGCCTTGACCCAATCCGAGGTCTGCGAACGTTGCCATGGCAGCAAATGATGTGATAGAAAGCCAGAGTCCGTACTCTTTTGAACCTAGGTAGCCTATCACTATTGGCACCATTACTATCGAGAGGCCTATCGACACTGCTCTCAGTATTATACCTCCCAGTCCCGCTGATAGAATAGAACGCCACCGACCTTTTAAGTATTGATTGGTAAGTTGGCGAATTTCGGTCACGATAAGATTGCGCGAGACGCGGCCAGATTGGGTCACGCAGGCCGGCCGGCCGGGGTCAGGCCTGGATTGCTATTTTTCGCCGATCCGAAGGGGTCAGGACGCAACCTGCAACGTTTCCGGCCGCGGGCTGGTTTGAGACCCGATTTTGAGGGGCTTGGCCTGCTGGTTACCGCATCTACTGGCGCCCCTGTTAGGCTGATGCCCCGAAAACTTCGCCTGCTCTTCCCGAACGCCCTTTACCACGTCATTAACCGCGGCAATTATCGACGCGACGTTTTTGAGACCTCCGGGGCGCGGCCGACGGGGTCGGTCCGCTGATTGTTGAATTACCGGGATGGGGGCGCGGCCGGACGCCGGAGGGCGGAGGGCGGAGGACGGAGGCGCGGTCCGAAGAGAGAGTGACAGAGGGACGTAGGGAAGGAGGACGTAAGTCGCTTTACGATAGAGAGATTGCCTGCTCGCTACCCGCTGCTCGCCACTCGCTCCTTACTTGCTGACCGCGGCGCGATCCGATGGGGTCAGCCCAGTCCGCTGATTGTTGAATCACCGGGATGGGGGCGTGGCCGGAGGGCGGAGGGACCGAGGGAGAGAGGGATGGAGGGAAGGAGGGAAGGAGGACGTAAGTCGCTTTATGATAGGAAGATTGCTTGCTCGACCCTCGCTCGTTGGTGCTGTACGCAACCAGCCCAATGATCGACGCTCACGATCTAGGGGCGTGTGGCTCGGGAGACTCGGGACCAACGTTACCCAAAGAAAGCGCCTCCAGGCGATCGGCGTGGAGTTCAACCAAGGTGGAAGCCTTCAGCAGGGTCCTGATTTCGGGCCACCAGCGGACGACCAGCGCCTCCAGCGCGGCACGACGAAGATTGCCCACCCGGACCCAAACCACCCGCGGAGGCGGCCCTTCGAGGGATAGTCGATCGAAGAAATCAGCGTCCTTGGTGAGAATCACTCCGCCCGGAACCTTGGCCCGCTGCCAGAGCTGATCGTCGGTCAGTCGCGCGCCCAAGCTGGTCGCGGGAACCGCGGGCTCGCCCAGCCGGGAGGCCAACGAGGCCGGGAGGTTTTCGTCGACGATCAGCACGGGCTCACGAGGCGAGGCGGACGACGGAGTGGCTTTCGGCGAGCCGGCGGGCGTAATCGAGACAAGCCAGGATATCCGCTTGGGTGAGTTGCGGGTACCCTGCGAGGATGTCCGGGATCGAGTCGCCGGAACTCAAAAAGCCGAGGAGAGTGTGCACGGCGATGCGGGTCCCGCGAATGACAGGGCGTCCGTTGCAGATTTCCGGGTTCAGTTCGATGCGGCTCATACAAGGCAGGGCGGGATGCTTAATCGGAGGTCAGAGAAAAGAGGGAAGTCCAGGCCGGCGATGTAGGACTGGATCGCCTCGCCGGACTCGATTATGTCCTGCAGGAGCAGCTGTGGTTCACGCGACAAGGAGAAGATCCTTTGCGATGGCCTGCCGGAAGCGCTCGCGGCAGGCGGAATGGGAGACGAGATCGACGCGAAGCCCAATGAGCTGCTCGAGACGAAACTTGAGCTCCATAAAGTTGATCAGGCCGGGAGGCCGGTTGAATTCAACCAGCACATCGCCGTCGCCCGGGGCAGGTTCGCCCCGCGCGACCGATCCAAACAGCCACAAGTGTTTGACGTCATACGCCCCGAGGGCCGGACGCTCCCGACGAAGCTGATCCACAATCGCGGCGGTGGAATGGGTCACGGCGACTATGGGTT
>SXGQ01117305.1_pt1 | contig 17765 bp, 17 predicted proteins | sample 3178371 | NCBI WGS metagenome assembly SXGQ01 (sample SAMN11356859, study PRJNA531348) | freshwater metagenome | isolation source: freshwater sample F1-20 | place: China: Fuxian Lake, Yuxi | collected 2017-12-25 | reverse complement strand
CAGCAGCTTGGCTTGCTGCTAGTGGTCTGCGCCTACCTAACGCTGATGAAGTTCGTTTTCTTATTGTTAATGAAGATGACTACCCAAGTCGCTTATCACCTGAAAGACATGGCACTCCTGGCTCACCGCTTTTAATTGACAGCAAAGGAATGGTCTTTGGGTGCCAAGATCGAATCTGCTCAGTCGGGGCCTATAGTTCCACGCCTAAATTAAACAATGGCGCCATCCTTAACAAGGTTAAAGATAGCGCCATAGTCACAATCAATAAGGTCCGCTACGCGGTGACCTCAATTTCTAAAAAGTTAGTTCTTGTAAAACTCTAAGAACTACTTCTTATTTCTGCGCTGAATACGAGTCTTCTTTAGAAGCTTTTTATGCTTCTTTTTAGCCATGCGCTTGCGGCGCTTTTTGACTACTGAGCCCATGCTCTCAACTCCCTCTTGATAGTACTTAAGGCTATCACAACCTCTACAAAGTCCACTAACAACTATTGGGCACCGTGTGAATCACTTACTATCTCAGTACTTACTGTCGTGAGATTCCATCACTCAAGCTTTTCCTAGTTTCACACAAATGACAAGATAGGTCAATGGTAAACTTTTCGATGACATTAATACAAAAAATCCGAGATTGTGCTCGTGACGTATGCGGATAAAAAATACATTCAATCTGCTAAAGCCCTTGAAACAAGAGCAAAAGCGATCGGTTTCTCTGACATTAGAGTTTTTGGGCCTAGCGACCTAACTCCTGAATTTGTTACCAACAATAAGGAAACTTTGGCACTTCCTAGAGGTGCAGGCTATTGGATTTGGAAACCATCGATTATTGACGCTGCTTTAAAGTCAATGAAAGACAATCAACTCTTGTTGTACTGTGACGCTGGAATTATGCTTAGATCGGGCACTAATTATTTTGAAGAGATTGCAAATGATAATTTAATTCATTTATGGTCACCCGAGTCGAATAGAGGCACAAATAACTTTTGGATAGACAATAGTGTTTGGGTTGAAATTACAGGAGAAAGTGAAGTTATTAGCAATGCACAATGCTGGGCAGGACTAATTTTGGGCAAGAATAATGATAAATTTCGAGAGTTAATAGGTATCTGGCTTGATTTATGCCAAAGAGAGCATCTTCTCAGGCCGGATTCGAAGGAGGGATACATACCATCTGCTGGACTGATTGCGCACAGACATGATCAATCAATTCTTAATTGCCTAATACACTTAGAACCGAGTTGGTTTAACCTACATTCCTTTAATAGTGATCTAGTATCTAGCCCAGTGCTTATTCATCGAAGAGGAAAGGTAAAATCTTACGTCCACGCTCTCTTAATTGTATTAGTGGGGCGGACTTACCGCAGGTTTATAACTTATTTGCCAAAAAAAACTCGTTACTTTTTTTTAGCAATATTACAAAGCGTCGAAGACCATATGCATCAAAGGATGAAATCCAGCGACATCTCGAGATATTTTTAGATTAAAACCCTTACCAGAGCAATTGGTTTAACGGCATTTTATCAGAGGGAGTTTGAACATTTTGTGATGGGCGACCCAAAAGACACTGTAATACTTCTCGCGTTTCATCTATTGATATATCAAATCCAAAACCGAGTTTAGCTAGTTCAATAATTTCAGTATTATCAGTCAATTCATAGCCAAGACTCTCATGGGAAATATTGACTCCGAACTTACTTAAAATCAATGAATTATCAAGTTCAAGAGTCTTACTATCCACTGACTTGTCAACAGATCTATAATGCACTTGGTCCTCAGTGATAAATACTTTCTTCCCAAGAGTTAGAGCTGCCATTGCGGCCGTGTTAAGCTCTTCACATACTATATATTCATGCATACTAATCAACTTATGTAATTGGTAGAGAAAATTTATGCGGCCCCCAGAATCATGCCAAGCTGCTTCGGTTGCAGCATTCGCTCTTAATCCTACACAACTAACTCTTGAAAAACTTTCAAAATACTCTCTATTTGTTGGATTTAGAAAGTCTAACCAGTATAAACATGTAGTAATTGATGTGAATTTACTAAGCTGTGATATTTCTCTGAATTTTCCAAAATTAATAATCGAATCTGTTCCAGGGAATGAGTGGGAAGGGAAAAATAATACTGATCCTGGAATCTCACGATAAATTTTCCCCTCGTCTTTTCTTAAGTTTTCATAATTCTTTAAAAGCAAAAACCATGGTGAACAAATCGAGTATACTGATCTATGTTTTAAGCTTCTGAGTTGGATTTCTAATTTTCTCGACCAAACCAGCAGTGGATATTGTCTTAGGCGTCGATTTAAGAGTCTCATGGATGAGTCACTCTGTTTGAGCCCTTTGGAATCATAAATCCAACCGTGTTGTAATTCAGCCATTAGAATTTTTGTTCGGGGAAAACTAAAAAACCTCTGATAAATCTCTAGGTGCCCAAAAGCGAATTGTTCACTCAGGGAAATTTCAGGTGGATACATGAATGGTTTTAATACAGATTTAGTTTTTGTTACCACTTTGGTATCCTATATTACTCGTGGGTATAAAATCTTCAACACGCCAAATTCTTTCCTTAATAACTTAAAACTATTCTTATATCTCCTGGCATAAAACTTTTTTTGAAGAAGTGCTGGAGAGCCGCCCATAAGCATCGAACTTAGGACCTTCGCTTTACGAGAGTAACGTCTACCGAGTGAGCTAGGGCGGCGTTTGGAACATAGGAGTGGGACTTTTTCCCTTGCATCTATTCCTACTCTACAACCACGTTACTTTATGGCAATTAAGCTAAGCCTAACTACTCCTTTTGAAACTTTTTTTGTCAAAAACGAGTGAAATGAAGCGGCCCAGTATTAATAGTCAATCCTTTTATTGCTTGATTCAGGATAATTAATTCAATCGAAAATCACTTGCTAAATTTGGGGACTAGAGTTCGTGCTCCAATCTGACTTCAGCGCCTTTCGAATTTTAGGAAGTAAAGATTAATAGATTATACTCTCTGACATGAATGGTGAGACCATGTTGACTTGGATGAAAGACTTATTCCCAATTAATCGATCTCTTAGTGGAAATGGAAATCGAGATACATTGGTTTATCTCAAAAACCTTATTCCTGAGATGGAAATTAATTACTTTCCATGTGGAGAAAAGGTTTTTGACTGGGTTGTCCCTGATGAATGGAATGTTATAGATGCCTACATAGAATTGAAAGATGGGAGAAAGATTGCTCAATTTAAGGAAAATAACTTACACTTAGTAGGTTATAGTGAACCAGTAGACCGAATTATCGAAAAATCCGAACTAATCAACCATCTGCATTTCTTAAAGGATTTTCCTGAAGCAATACCTTATGTGACATCATATTATGAAAAAACGTGGGGTTTCTGTGTTACAAAAGAGGAGTTTGACAATCTTGGCGCAGGACCGTTTCACGTGTTGATTAACTCTTCATTTAAAAATCGTAGTCAGGGAGGTGTTCTTAATTTTGGTGAAGTTTATATTCCTGGAATTTCAAAGCAAGAGATCTTGTTTTCTACATATATTTGTCATCCATCTATGGCAAATAATGAATTGAGTGGGCCTGTTATCGCTACCGCTCTCGCTAAATACATAACTGAAATTGAACACCATTACTCATATCGGTTCTTATTTTTACCTGAAACCATCGGGTCTATTTCATACTTAAGCAAAAATTTGCACTCTTTGAAATCTTCGTTGATTGCAGGTTGGATTCTTACTTGTTTGGGCGATAGTGGCGATTTTTCCTACGTGCCTAGCAGGACAGGTAATAATTACGCTGACAGGATTTCTCAATCAGTCCTTGAGGAATTTTCGCCACATTATCTGAAGTACTCGTGGTTAGATCGTGGCTCTGACGAAAGACAGTATTGCTCACCAGGGATTGATTTACCAATGTGCAGTATCACGAGAAGTAAATATGGTACATATAAGGAGTACCACACAAGTGCCGACAATCTTGGATTTATATCCCCACACTCTTTTTACGAATCATACTCACTATTTAAAGCGATCATCGGCCAAATAGAAAGTCAAAGAGTTCCTAAAACTAGAGTGTTGTGTGAGCCCCAATTAGGGAAGAGAGGTCTTTATCCAAATCTCTCCATGATTGATTACTACACTATGGATGTACAAAATCAACTGAACGTTATCTCCTACCTTGATGGAGCTCATAGCGTAGAAGAAATTGCATATATCTGTGGTTTGGCAACTAGTCAGGTTGAGGAGATTTTGAGAGTCTTGCTCAACAACAATCTTATTGATATATAATATACTCTTTGAGTTACATCTTTTATCTTTGGGCTGCTAAAGGCAAAACAGAACAACCTTGCCAAGCAATTGTCTTTAGGTCTACCTGCAGCACAACAAATTAGGGGAATGACCTTACGCTATGTCTCTTTAAGAGCTACATTATTCTGTCGGAATCAACCAATGATCTTTGGAATTAGTATTTGTGCCTTGAAACTAGCCAGATTTAAATCCCACATAGAATGTACCAACACATCTGAAAGGAGCTTTTATTCTGCGAGGACCGCATATACTCGAAGTCAAATTGCCAAAAAATTCTATGATTGAAAGGTTCCTTGTCGGTCGGCTTCAGAGAGAATAAAAATAACAATCTCCTTTATAAATTTTTTCTTGCAGTCCCTAGACTTAAACATGATTAAAAATTTGTAAATCGCTTTCACATTTTTGATGTCCTAGCTTGCGGAGTGCGCCAAATGCCAAATTCTAACTCAGCAACTTTTTTACTAGGCGATCTAGTTTCACATTTTGGCCAGTGAGCTGGGAAAGAAATGAGATAATTAGTGCTCTTAGCTTTATATATCAGTCACCAATAAGTAATTGCTCAATCAGGAGATGTGTTATCTTTCGTTGAAGATTAGAATGAATAATACAAAACATATCTCGTCGTACTCATAACTTCAGACCGTTTCTTACGTTTTAAGTAAAAAGTCAAGTACTCATTACTACAAGATCAATTCGCTAAATTCCATAAATCAAATTCTATAAAGTTCCACGACTGATATAGAAATATAAAGTATAATTGGCAAAGCTTTTTAGCGATATTCTCCGTTAACTCAAATTGTTAGTATCATTGGTAAGGCAGACGTAGTAGACTCTCAAGATGGATGTAGTTCGAGTTTTCTTAGGGTCGAAATAAGTTTATGGAAACTTTGTTATAATGATAAACTCTTCCAACGCGAATTTCTTAGGTATTGGAATTGACATAGTACATATTCCTTCTTTTGAGCGGGCGATGGAGAATTCACCTAATTTGCGATTTAGGCTTTTTGCTAATTCTGAAATTGGTCTCGACAGCAACTCCCTGGCTGGCAAATTTGCTGCCAAGGAGGCAACCATTAAATCATTGGGCCAAGCTGGAGTGATTATAGACATTAGAGATATTTTTGTGGGTAGGAACGACCTTGGAATTCCATTCATAAAGATTAAAGAAAAACAAGATCGCAAGGGTAAGAGTTCTAATTTAAGTTTTTCAATCTCAATTAGTCACCATACAGACTATGCCATTGCAATCGTTCTATGTTTTAAAGATAAGTCCTCAATATTGAATATAATTAAGAAGCTAATAATTCGTAATCGTTCTTTATGACAAAAAGTTTCGTATCTTTTCGCTTACCTTATTGGCAGTAAGATGATGATGCTCTAGAAGGGATTTGTAATCACTGGTTATTCCATACTGATCAGGAAGCCCTACCCTCAAAAGTCTGTTTGAAAGATCAAATTGTGCAAGTTTCTCACCCAATGCACTACCCAGCCCACCAATAATTGAATGCTCTTCTATGGTAACCAACGGTATTCCACTCTTCAAAAACTTCAAAGAGTTCTCTAAATACATAGGCTTGAGAGTGTGAACATCAAAAACGCTAATTGATAAACCATCTTTGGTTAATAAATCTCTAACATCAAGAGCAACTCTTACCATCGATCCAGTCGCAAAAATCGCCAAGTCTGTCCCTTCAGATATAACGAATGGAACTCCCTTTTCAAAAATTGGAAAAGAATCATAAACTCTCCTCGAACCTGGAGCTCCAGTTAATCGGATATATTCTGGGCCTACGTGGTCTAGCGACATTTTTAAAAGACTAAAAATACTTGTTGTGTCTGCAGGTGAAATAACAGTAATATTTGGGATACTACTCGTCATTGCTATATCTTCTGTACCGAAATGCGAGTTTCCAAGAAACGACATGGAGAGACCACTTCCCAAGCCGACCAATTTTACATTTAACTCCATATAGCCTAAATTCATTCGAATTTGCTCATTTGCGCGCTGGGTAATAAATGGAGCAAAAGATGAAGCAAAAGGGATAAATCCTTCCGAAGCTAAACCGGCAGCAACTCCAACCATATTTTGCTCAGCAACTCCAACATTAATTACGCGTTCTGGCATTTCACGTTTCATTCTGTCCAGACCTGAAGATTTTATAAGATCTCCTGACAGCGCAAAAACTCTATTATTTTCCTTTGCGAGCTCCTTAAGAACTAGACCATATACGGCTCTTGGGCCTAATTTCTCCCAAGCATCAATATCTTCTACAGAAATCATAGTTGATTCATATTATATTAGCGATTCAATTGCTTCACGAAACTTTAGTTCTGAAAGAACTGCATGATGCCAATTGTTATCATTGGCCATAAAGGTCACTCCATATCCCTTGATTGTCTTCGCGATTATTACACTAGGTTTGTTTGAATGCATACTATTGAAAGCGTCATTAAGCTGAACATGATCATGTCCGTCAATTACCGAAGCGTGCCACCCAAAACTTTTCCACCTACTCAACAAATCTTCTGGGGTTGCTTTATCAACCAGGTCGCCATCACTTTGAAGTCTATTCCAGTCTACTATGGCTACTAAATTGTTTAACTCTCTTGAAGAGGCGTACATCGCAGCCTCCCATATCGAACCCTCGTTACACTCTCCGTCACCGATGAGCGTGAAGACTTTGCTCGAACTTCTGATATAGCGCAAAGCCTCGCACTTCCCAGCAGCAAAAGAAAGCCCGTGACCAAGACTTCCGTTTGATGATTCTACTCCAGAAGATAAATCTCGAATCGGATGCGCTATCAAGTCACTGCCGTGCTTCATGTAGGTATCAACTTGATCTTTGCTCATCAATCCCACTACACCCAAGGTAGCAAACAGGGCTAAAGCTCCATGCCCTTTGCTTAGAATAAAGCGATCCCTTGCGGGGTCTTCGGGGTTTGAAACTTCCAAATTCATTACTGTTGAATAAAGAACAGACAAAATGTCAACAATGGACAAGGATCCACCTAAGTGAGCTGCAACCGATGAGTTAAAGGCCATTTCAAGAATCTTTTTTCTAATTTTCTTAGCTGTTTGCTCCGAATTCGAAAGCATTATTAGTGACGACCTCCATCAACCTTAATTATCTGACCATTAATGTGACTTGCTTCGCTACTTGCTAAAAAAAAGGCAAGCGAGGCTATTTCCTGAACTTCCGCGACTCTAGCTTGTGCCGATTGATTGAGCATTTTTTCAACAAATCTCTCCGAGTTCTGCTTCAGCATTTCTGTTCTAATTAATCCTGGGGCGATTGCGTTTACCTTTACTCCATGAGGACCTAACTCTAGTGCCGTAACTCTACAAAGTTGATTCAATGCAGCTTTACTCATCGCATATGCGGTGGTTCCAGGCCAAGCTTCTATTGAAGTAATTGAGGATATAAAGAGAATTACTCCCCCGCCATTTCTTATCATGTTCTTCCCTGCTCTTTGACTCATAATAAATGGGGCCGTCGTGTTGACCCGTAAACACTTTTCTAGATCGTGCACCGTTGTCATAAGTAAAGCTGAGCCATGGGCCATAGCAGCATTATTGATTAAAACATCGATTTTAGAAGTTTTATCTTCAATTTTCCGCATCAACATTATAATCTCAGTTATGTTATTAAAGTCAGCTTCTAGCGGGATAACTGCTTTAGAATCCAAAAGATCCATTTTATGGAGTTTTTCCTTTTCTAAAGAACCAAATTTTCTAAAGCACGCAAAAACAGTGTCTCCATTTTTTACGAACTTCTCAACAAGGCTGATTCCCAAATCCCCTCCGCATCCGGTCACAACTACTGATCGACTTGATGCCAAATTACTCACCATAACAGTATAAAGGATTTAAATGATCTTAGTATGATTTAGGAGTCGTAAGCGGGTAGACTTGTAATCTACGAAGTTAAGAACCAAAATATATTCGTCGCCATATAGGGAGTGATGAGATGGTACCCGTTTCAAGTACTCAGCTGACAAATCTTCTTAGGATTGGGCCTGATTTCCAGCTCATTACCGAGGCCAAAGTGGGACCATTGCTAGCAACTTCACGTTCTTCGCAGCTTTTAAACAGAATTCTAGAATCTGCAAGTGGTACTTTGGTTACCACCTTGTTAGTGGAAGCCTGTTTGCAAACTTCTGTTTGCCTAATCACTTTCGATAGTTCAATAAGGATGCCTCTGATTCATTGGTATGAAGTTGAGCTAAAATCACTATTCCCCTTTCATAATATCCAAGATTTATCTTTTCATAGCGAACTGGGTAGATCGAATAATGGTATGGTTTTGACTAATTCAAATATACTGCGTGGGAAGAATACCCTTGGTAGCTGTAAAGCAATGTATACTCTCCCATTAAACAAATTGGTAGAAACAAATGAATTTTGAACCCAAATTACCTTTGCCTAAAAAGCCCTACACGGTACTTAGAGCGATTCGTCATTCTGATGGCAAATCTCAATTGTTGTTTGACCAAGTAATTCCATCTGAATTAGACCACCGGCAACTATACATTCGCACCCTATATTCAACCATTAATTTTAAAGATCTTTTACGCATTAGAGGCGTTCAAGGCATTTCCCGTCACGCAAGTGGAATTCCTGGTATTGATGCTGTCGGAGTAGTAGTTACGTCGAATGCACAGGATTCCTATAAGGAGGGGGATTTTGTCTTAATCGCAAGCTCGAAATATGGGGTTAGCAAGAGTGGATGTTTTTCTGAAATGATGATTGTGGACTCCTCCGAAGTCCTACCCCTTCCAAAACAAATGTCACCTTTTTTTAGTATGTTTCTAGGAACCGCTGGTTTAACTGCAGCCCACATTGCTAATTTAATTGTACGTGAGTCAGAGGAAAAAGCTCGACAAGCCGTCTACATAAATGGAGCTAGCTCATCGCTCGGACTTCTTACTACTTGCTTGTTAACATACCTTGGTTACGAGGTTATAGCAGGCATTAGAAGTGATAAATGGAGGCCTCTTCTCTTAAATATCGGTGCGAGTGATGTGAGGGTAAACGTTCATGACCCTAAAGCAATACAGTTTCAAATTTTGCCAGCGCGTTGGTCTATAGTCATCGATATTTTAGGTGGCCAAGATTTACCAAGGCTGGCTGCGCTAACTAGCGAAAATGGAATTATTTATCAAGCTGGAAACTTGCTTGGGAACACTTCAAATCTAAGTCTTGCTCCATTCTTTACTCGAGGAATATCTATACGCGGAATAGCTACAGAAACGCTGCGGCCAAATGAGAGAAGTCAATTATGGGAGCTGTTAGCTACCGAGTGGCAGCCGGCATTTAGGGTGGCGTCAAACTTTACAAATATGATTCCTTTTTTGTCCCTCAAGGATTATTTACACAGCTTAGGTCCAGAAAGTCGCAATGAGGTTAAGACCATAATTGCATTTTCATAGATTGCTAAATGCAAAATACCGTAAGTGGGCTAACCCTTGTGGCTGATATAGCTGGCCTTTTTAAAATAGCATCGTGCAGTATCTCTTTCATTTAACCATCTAGGGCTCGCGATCTACACGTGTATCATTGACTGGTGTTCTACTTTTTGAGTTCTGATTCGCGCTTATTGGGAAAGAGTATTCAACCTTTCACTAAGTCGCATTTGAGCACCGCAGAACGTATCTTTGATGCTGTCGCAAGTCTCGTAAAGATAGACCTCCGGGAACATTCGGTTTCAGTACCTGTCTACGACTTTAGTTTTCCGTCTACGGGTAGCTCGTTTCATACTCTTCCAAAAATTAGTACGGGCGCTTTTAACTCCTACTTCTATAGGAAGCACTCTGAATGGCAAACCCTTGACCCAATATTTGCAATTTGCGGATGGGGTCTACCAAGAAAGTCTCAAATATATCACGGAAAACATTACTCTCCATTTGGTTCGAACTCAATATTTGAAGATCATGTAAAGAACTCCTTCACTTACATATCTATGGGAATAGGCATGTCCGAGATAGCCACACTGATGCACTATGTTGAAAGTATGAATTCACATGGACCTTTATATAGGTATAAAAAAACTTTTTTTGGAACACACAACATTGGTAAGATTGGTTACCAGGTGTCTATTGATATGCACTGCCGCCCTAAGGGACTCCCATTAGAATATGATGTAGGTAGGCTGAACAGTGATTTATTGCACGATGGGGTAGTAAGCCCTTATCTAAATTTGGAAAAATGGTTTAGTGCAAGTGCCAGAGAACTATTTGAGTACTGGAATGACAAGAGAAAGATGGATCCGCTCTATTTTCTATCGCCCAATTCTCGCCAAGAAATTGATAAGAAACTACAAACTCTTGGACGACCATTCACCCTGAGTGACTTTGAATAGCTATTTCCTTTTTACATCTATTAATGAGAGTTGCATAATAAATGCCTCGTAGATAGCTAGGGTAATACCTGAGCTTTTAGTTTGTTATCATTTGGGATAAAGGTAGAAAACAAATTACCTAAAGACTCCCTGCTCGAAATAGTTGAATGGTCACGTCTACTATCAAATTATATTAAAACTAAACATCTGTTACAACAACAGGTTCGGATTTTCCTAAACTTCTACGACTTTAGTGAGTAAATTAAGATTTAAGAATATGCTAGGTTCTTCTCGATCGAAATATTGTGTACTTGGTATCCACCAATTCATGCAGAGATTCATTCCACAAGCCCAATATTCTCCAGCATATGAACGGGGAATTCTCCTCTAAAAGTCTGCCAGTCAAAAGTAGATGTTTTTTTATAACCTAGTGCTTTTAGGATAGCCGAATTCGTATATATTACTTCGAGCAGAATGGGAAAAGTTAAGCGAATTAATCTAGATTGCATTAGCATTTCAAACTCTTTTTGATTTTCTTTTACAATTTGAGGTGCTTGTGTATGTCTAATCTCCCAATATTCTATTTTAAACCCATGAAATTCGAAGTAAATTTCACTTCTTTCTACTTCGTTGAAATTGTTTTCTAGTATCTCAAGAAATTGATCAGATAATTCATCGACTGATAAATCTAGCGTGGAAAGTTCTGGAAACATTAATATGATTAAGACCCGTATTTTAACCCTAATTGATTTCATTTTGAGATTCCGTATTTCTCTTTAATTCTTTGTGCGCATCTCAGAGCCAGAGCATGAATTGTCGCTGTTGGGTTTACAGAACTAGAAGTGACAAAAACACTACTATCCGCGACAAAGATGCCGGGGTCATCGTGAGACTCTCCAAACGCGTCTACAACAGAATCCTGCCGATTCTGTCCCATCCTTACGGTTCCCATGATGTGCCATCCAGAATCTGCAACAGGAGCAAATGCTATTATTTCTTTCGCGCCTGAGGCCTGCAGAATTTCTTTTGCTTTTTTTGTTCCTGCGCTTAGAGCTTTCTTAGAACCATCACTTAATTTGTAATTAACTTTATATTTCACGTCAATTCTGTTTGCACTATTTCTATGAACGGTAACGCTATTAGTATTTTCTGGTAGATCTTCAGTAATCACAGTGATATGTGATGTTCGGTTATGTAGAGTTTTAAACTCTGAAAAGAAATTAGTCCCTGGTTTAAGCCTCTTTCTTTTGTGCCACCTTAAAGCTGAAGTAACTGGGCTAGGTCCACGAACCACTTGCATGGTGAATCCTCTGTGCTTGTAACCGAATGACTTACCGCCAGCAAATTCGTGACTGGCTATACAGCATCCCTGAGGACCGTAGTCAGAGTTCAAGTCTTTGTCATAGATGCCTTCTACATATACAAGTGGGTGAAGCATAAGATTCTTGCCAACCAAATTTGATGAATTTGAAAGCCCTGACGGATTTTTTTTAATTGATCTCAACATTAATCCTGGTGTAGCAATCCCTCCACACGCAAGGACTACTACAGATGACGGTTGACTGAATTTATCATTCGCTCTGGTTGTGTATATGACTTCATGGAGTTTTGCACCTTGGCCTGTGATGACTTCTTCGGCTTTGCAACCCTCCCGAAGTTCTACCCCTAGTTTTAATGCATCAATCCAGTATGAAATGTCTGAACTGGACTTAGCCCGCTGTGGGCATCCCAAGTTACAGGTACCTACATTCAAACATTCATTATGATGACCAAGTTTTCGGGTTGCTATTGCACTGTAAGAGGGCCACCAATGCCACCCTAGTTTGTTAAAGCCATCAGCTAAAACTTCACCCATAGCGCCAATTGGAACAGGTGGAAGAAGATTCTTTATCGGTGGGTATGCCGGATCGCCCTCTAAGCCCGCAACTGGCGTATATTTTCTATTCTGCTCATAGAAAATCTCTAAATCGCTATAGGTTATTGGCCAGTCTGCACCCAGTCCTTCGTTCGACAAAGTTTTAAAATCAGATTCATGAAATCTTGGGTAGTGACCCGAAAATAGAATTGTACTTCCTCCAACTCCATAATAATTTGCGATTTTAATCGGGGATTCCAAATCATCTATGGAGGTAAACCAAGAATCGCCTCTCACGGTTGGTAAATGGCTAAATTTCCTTACATTTTTAGATTGCCAATTAACCTGATTCGCAGGAAATTCCTCTTCTCGAACTTTAACTCCTTGTTCTAGGCATACAATTCTTAGTTTCGAATCTGCGAGGCTTCTTGCCACTGCAGAGCCTGCAGCACCAGATCCAATAATAAGAACATCAACAGGCTCAAGTTTTTTCATCAAGCATCTGGGAGGTGCTTCTCAAGTATGTGTGGCACCGTTATTACCATCTGAGCATTACAGGCTAAGTCGCCGCCGACAAAAGCAGAACCTTCCCCTATGCAAATACCACGCGACCAAGAAGTGATTTTGACTTCCAAATCTAACCTGTCCCCTGGCTTGACTTCTTTTCTAAGTCTAACTTTATGATTCAAGCCGTGAGTGACCTCACCTTTTAAACCCGGCAATGTGGTCAAAGTTATGGTTAACAACTGCGCTAAGGCTTCTAACTGAAGAACCCCTGGCATATTTGGATTTCCTACAAAATGTATGGGGAAAAACCATTCATTGTTACTCAGATTTTTGAAACCTTTAGCGTATTCTCCAGGTTTTACTTCAGTCACGCGATCAATCATTAGAAATGGATATCGATTAGGCTGAAAACTTTGGAGCTCAAAAGCATCCAAACTAAAAGTTTCTATCATGCCTTGATTCTACCTCAGGCTTATCAACTTCGAGAGTGTAGAAACACAATCAATGCCATCCCATATTAGGCTCATTTGAAACGCCTCTCCTGCAGGAACTATTCGATCAACCCCGACATTCTCTAGTTCTCGCAAATTTTCTTGTAAATCAGTTTTTTTGAAGCCTATATAGGATAGCGTTTGAATTCCCTCCATAGGAACTTTAAAGAATTTTTCTAGAGAATCACATCGATTTTCAAAGAAGATTCCAAATCTACATAAAGAGAATTCTTCTTCGGAAGGCATAGTCTCAATGGGTATTGAATAAATGAAATTGCCCCAAAGAGAAATATTCTTCAAATCTATTTTTTCTAGAATTAATTTTGAAAGATTCGTAAATTTACGTATCATTACCCCATTGTCAACTTCATATTTACTTTTCACAATTTCTGCCAGTTCTGACCAGAAAAGCTCCCTTGCAGTATTAATTTGATCAAAATCTCCAATCCAGAAAACGACTTTGGGGGATGAGCAACCATTCTGATCAAACAAAAAAGAGTCAGAATATACCTTGGAGAGTTGCGCACTCAATTCCTTTTTTGACCTTCTATTCATTTGCTGTATTTCGGATGCCTTAATAATTAAAATTGAATTTTTGTTATTAAAAATAACTTCTCTGCAGTCTGGGGGCTTTGGAATCAACCTTAATTCCTTTACAGTTTCGTTAGAGCCCCATAGAATCAAAGCTCTGCAAAAACTTAGTAAGTGACTTGTTAATCTATCAATTTTGGGATACCGAACCAATGCAATTTTCTCGTAAGCAATTTCGGAATGAGGCTTTTCCATAGAAAAAAGAATTCGAGTTATAATTTTCACCTGAGGAAAATCTTTAGTGGGTACTCGTATTACGTTGCTATTTCCAGAAACTAAGCCAAATACCATGCTGTAAAGGAAATTAGTTGGAACGTTTGCGGGTGTTATATGTAGAGTTGGACCTAGGCCAAACCTAAATTTGTTTCCATGAAGATCTTGCCAAGAATCTAAATTCCCTGTTCTTATCCAAAAAGCAAAATACGTTAGATCAGGATATTGAGATGCCTCAAGGTCGTGCAGTATAGAATTTGAAAGTGTTGTTAGAAAATCAACAATTTTTGAATGAAAGATTCGCGTCGGTGAACTATGCAGCACCTTGGATAAGTCTCCGAAGAGCAAATTTACGCCATCAAAATCTACTGTGTTACTAGATTGCATCACTACATCCTCGCAGTTCAACGTTTTTCACCCTTCCAAAAACATGAAAATAGGCTCCACTCAACCCACAATTGCAATCGTCGCGGCCGAACAACGTTCCTAAATCTTCTGTAAGTAAGGAGTGTCCTGGATAACTGCGTGCCGCCAATGACATAACCTGTATTAACCCTAGTTGCCCTAAAGGAGCGACTTCAAATGATGTTGCGTCGCGAATTATCACATCTGCATATGAGGATGAGTGCAAAAAACCCAATTTGCATTCAAAATAAATTGACCCCGCTTGCTCAACCATTCCATAGTAATTGATAACCCTACATTCAGGAATATGCCTGTTAACTTTCGAGGAAAATTCCTGTTTCGAAATTTTTAAGTTCTCGAACTTTTTCCAGCCTCCGCCATGAACCAAAACTGAATCAAGGGGGAAATCTATAGATTTTCCTGTCGCTTCTAGCACCTCCAATGCTTCCCAAATTTTCCAAGTAAACCCAAACAAGATTACTCTCTTATTTTTTCGCAGAAATTCTCTTAATTCTTTATCCTTCATAGAATTATCCTCGTTAATAGCAAAAAATATCTCTGAGGCTACAAGAGAAAAGCCACGAATGCCAGCAGTTCGGGCTGAAAACTCGTTTCTCGCAACATTCATGCTCTCTTTGTCAAACACTACTAAAGGGAGTCGGGTTGGGCCCAAAATTGATCGTAATTGTTTCGACAAAATTTGTCGCTGCAGCATCGAAGTTTCACGATCAATAATAATTTCTGATTTCTTTTGATTTGAAGTACCTGACGAAGAAACTTTTTTTGTTAAATTCACAGATTTAATACTTAGCAAAGTTGAATTCTTGAAAATTCCAACCGGTAAAAACGGGATATTTGAGATGTCTTCAAATTGTGCGTTTCGAAAAATCTCATCACATAATTTTTTATAAGATTCGCTTGACTCTCGGTGCAAGTCTACTAAGTACTTCATTTCTTGAAGAAATAAGGCATCCCTTTTTTTCGTTTTACTGGTATACGCTTCTAGTTCCAATAAGCTTGAGAGGACTTTCGATGGTTTCACGTTAGAAAGTTCTTTAGTTCAGTGTAATTAACTTTCCCCGATGGAAGCGTTGGAATTTTATCAACTTGAATTAATTTAAAGGTACTTTTCGCTATTGGATAGTAATCTCTCATCTCGGACTGAATTTGCATTAAGTCCCTTCCTTTCTCAATAAAAATTAATATTGCTTCATCTCCATGGAGAGCTACTACTCTATATTCCTCACTGCTTAAAGTTGACTCTAATGCATCTAAATCAATTTTTAAGCCAGCTACCTTAACAACCCTATCGATTCGACCTTGAACAATCAATCTGCCTTTAGAATCCAAGAATCCTAAATCCCCAGTTTGTAAAAATCCCCTATTAATATCTCCTAAATTTAAGTCCCGCCTTGAATTCGCATAGCCGAGCATTACGTTTTTCCCTATGTAATTGATTTCACCTACAACTCCAGTTGATACCCGCTCTTTAGTGCTGATATCTCTTATCTCAATTCGGCCACCCAAAATAGGATAGCCCACAGAATCAATATTCTCTTTCAATTCTTCTGCCGGCATGATGGAAATTCGGGCTGTAGCTTCGGTTTGGCCATACATCTTCACAAGACCTATATCCTGACTTTGCAACATTTCATGTAATTTCAGAACTGCTTGAGTTTCTAATTTTCCCCCAGCTTGTGTCACATATCTCATCTTAGTTTTAGTCAATAAACTAGGAGTCATGCGACTTAACAATCTGTGTTGCTGTGGCACACCACCAAAGTTTGTAACTCCTAATTCACGCACAAGACTCCAGAATTCTTTAGAAACAAGCGAGTTTCTATTGAGCACTACTGCAGCACCTTTAGAAATATGAGAATTAAAAATTGAAATCCCGTAAGAATAGCTCAGTGGGAGAGTAGTGATTGCAACATCAAGTTCTCTGATCTTAAGACCTTCAATAATTGAATATGTATTATCTTTCAAATTCTCTTTTGAGATTCGAACAGTTTTTTCACTACCTGAACTTCCTGAGGTGCTTATCAACATGGCAAGCGATTCATCCAGTATTGGGGACTCTTGTTGGATTCGAAAGTAGAATTTATCTCTACCTAAATAACCAATACGACTTAGTAATTTAGAGAAGTTAGAGAAACCATATATGAAGTCAGGTTTGTATTTAATAACAATTTCACTGAATCGTCTCTCTGAAACGTTCATTACACAGGGAAATACAATGGCATCTCTCAGTAAGCATCCGACGTAAAAACAGGCAGTTTGCAAATCCCATACACTTTCGATTAAGACAAGTTTTCTGGGCGCAATACTGCGGGTCGCTTTGGCAGCCCTTTCGTACATTTCGCTGTATGTTAGCTTTTCACCACTCTCCGATATCAGGGCAAGGTTATTGCCTGGGACATTGTCAGCATGATTGAATGGCACATCAAAATCTTACTCTTATAGTTTGACGTTATGTTTACGAAGGATTTCTTTCCCTTGTTTATAGGAACTCAGGTCAATTACTTCGTCCATATCCAAACTAATATTGAATACTTTTTCTAGTTCTGCAACTAGGGCCATATGTCCTAAAGAATCCCAATTTTCAATTCCTTGATATTCAAGGTTTGTCACATCCTCAGAACTACTCAATTCAAATACCTTACGGAATATTTCATCGTATTGTTTTGCAGATTCCATTTTTTCCCTTTCTATTAAGAAGTATGAATCTACCACAATCTGCGTGGATTATGAGACTAAAAATGTGACCCTATTACAGACATTAAAATAATACGCCCTATGGTCACCTTTAATTTCGGACAAAACAATTCTTTCTGGTTAACTCTTAAAATTGTACGATATCTAAATTTGCATCCAGTTATCATCCAACTGCAAATCACACACAAACATGCTAGTTCGGTAGTGCGCTGATGGAGCCGCCCATGAGAATCGAACTCATGACCTTCGCTTTACGAGAGCGACGCTCTACCGACTGAGCTAGGGCGGCGATGCTTTAAAGCTTCAAGCTGTGTAAGAATTAATCTAAGCGTACAACGCCGTTAGGTGTTGCT
>SXGQ01261389.1_pt1 | contig 17767 bp, 15 predicted proteins | sample 3178371 | NCBI WGS metagenome assembly SXGQ01 (sample SAMN11356859, study PRJNA531348) | freshwater metagenome | isolation source: freshwater sample F1-20 | place: China: Fuxian Lake, Yuxi | collected 2017-12-25 | reverse complement strand
AGAACTCGTGGGGGTAGCGGTCGGCGGCGTTCTTGCCGAGCCCGACGCGTTCGAGCAGGTCGACGACGCGGGCGCGGAGCTGGTCGGGGCCGTCGACGAGGGCGTGGACCTTGAGGGGCTCGCCGATGATGGAGCCCACGCGCATGCGGGGGTTCAGCGAGCCGCCGGGGTCCTGGAAGATGATCTGCATCTGGCGGCGGAGGGCCTTGAGCTGGGCGCCCTGGGCCTTGTAGACGTCGACGCCGTTGAAGGTCACGGTGCCGCTGGTGGCGGGGATGAGGCGAAGGATGGTGCGCCCGACGGTGGTCTTGCCGCAGCCAGACTCGCCGACGAGCCCGAGGGTTTCACCGGGTCGGACATCAAAGGAGACGCCGTCGACCGCGCGGACGTGGCCGGTGGTGATCTGGAGGACGCCCGAGCGGATGGGGAAGTGGGTGTGGAGGTCGCGGACGGCCAGCAGCGGCGGCGGCTGGGGTGTCGGCGCGGCGGGGGCCCTTGGGGTGGTCGTCGTCGAGGTGGTCATGCCGGGGATGGTAGCGGAGCGGCTATGCTCGGTTGCGTCGGGCCTGCGGAGCGGACGGGCCCCCGGTCACGCCTGTCATGGGGAGTGTGCGCGATGCGACGCTGGATCGGCTGGAAGCTGGTGGTTCTGGGTGCGGCGGCGACGACCGGCGTGGTGAGCGTGTCGGGGTGTGCGGGATTGCCCAATGGTGATCCGGTGACGCACCCGCGTGCCGAACGGCTGGAGGCCTCCGGGCTGGCGGTGGAGTATGTGGCGTCGATCGATCGGTACACCTACTTCGGCCCGGCGGAGGGGCCGAACCTGCTGCACGTCGTGGATGTTGATCGCGAGCCCGCGCCCGACGGCGCGTACACGTTCTTCGGCGGGTGCTACACGTGGGTCTCGCCGCAGGGTGGCGAGGCGGGGTGGCGGGATTCGGGCGGGGCGCTCGTGCCGTGGCCACCGGACCCTGCGATGGATGTCGGCCCGGCGTACCGCACGGGGCGGACGTCTGACAGCTTCACCATGCGAACGCCGGCGAGCCGCGTGGGGCTGGTGGAGGAGAAGACCTTCCGCATCACGGGCGAACGCACGGCGGAGCTGACGTACACGCTGCACAACCGGGGCGAGCGGACGCTGCTGGCAGGGGCGTGGATCAACACGGCGATGGGCTCGAAGGACCGACTTGCGCTGCGGCTTGGGCCGGGGAGCGAGGTGTGGGGTTGGCAGGGGATGGAGGGCGCGCCGCTGGTGCGCCTGGGCGGCGAGCCGGATGAACGCGGGTGGGTGGTGATCGATCCGTCGCGGGTGGACTGGCGGGGGGGGATCAAGTTCTACGTGAGCCCCGGCGCTGGTGGTGATGGACAACGGCGGCCGGAGATCGCGGTATGGCGCCAAGGGTACTGGCTGCACCGCGAGCAAACGGCGTGGGACGAGAGCGGCTACGCGCTGCTGCGCGAGCACGGCGAAGGGCCCATCGCGACGTACCTGGACCGGGACGGGGCGCTGTTCGAAGCGGAGCTGTACGGCCCACTGGCGCACGTGCCGCCGGGCGGCTCGCGAACGGCAACGGAGGTGTGGCGGGTGATCCCGTCGGAGCGCCCGACGTCGGCGGCGCTGCCTTAGAGCAGTTCACCGCAGAGACGCAGAGATCGCAGAGAGAGGTACAGATTCACCACAGAGGCACAGAGGTCACAGAGAGGAAATCAGTGTGAGGAGGGAGCGGGGCCAACTGGTTTGATCATCCAGCCTCCCCCCACTGGCCATCTGGCCACTCCCCACTGGACTCATCTCTGTGACCTCTGTGCCTCTGTGGTGAATGTATTGATCTCTCTGCGAACTCTGCGTCTCTGCGGTGAGTTCAGGATCGACGCCAGAAGGTGAGCGCATCCTGGACGGCGGTGGGGGCGGGGCCGGCGGGGGTGTGGATGGTGAGGGGTGTGCCGGGCGTGGTGTGGTCCCACTTCACCTGGGCGAAGCAGATGATGTCGTCGCCGAGCATGGGGCTGCGGGTGCTGCTGGTGACCGCGCCGATGGGCTTGGCGTCGGAGATCGCCGGATCGGTTGGGGCGGGGAAGACGGGCGAGCCGGCGTGGGGCTGCCACGCGGGGTCTTCGCGTCCGGTCGAGCCGATGCGCAGCGCCACGAGTTGCTGCTTGGGATGGCCCAGTGAGTGCATGCGGGCGACGACTTCCTGGCCGAGGTAGCAGCCTTTCTTAAAGCTCACGCGGTCGTTGAGAACGCCGGTCTCGGCGGGGAGGCTGTCGGGGCCGAAGTCGAGGTTGTAGAGGGGCCAGCCGTTCTCGATGCGTGCGATGTTGAAGGCGTGCCATCCGGCGGGGCGATGGCGGTTGAGTATCGCGCCGCCGGCGTTGGCCTGTGCGAGGGCCGCGCAGCGCTCGGCGAGCGCGGTGTACACGGGGAGTGCGGCCTCGAGGTCCACGAGGAGTTCGAGGCCGATCTCGCCGGTCGCATCCTGGCGGTCGACCAGGATGCTGTGGCCGCGGATGGTGAGCTGGGTGGCGTGACCGTCGGCGAGCTCTGCGAGGGCGGGGCCGGAGGCTGGTTGGCTGACGGCGGCGAGGAGGTCGATCGCGCCCGGTCCGTGGAGGGCGAGGCGGTGGGTGCTCTGGGTGATGTCCTCGATGGCGACGTCTTCGGTGAAGATGAAGGAGGAGAGTGATGCGGCCGAGCGCGCGGCGCAGAGGATGTCGAGATCGGCGATGGTGTGAGTGTTGAGGTGGATGAGGCGCAGGTCGGCGTCGATGCGGCCCTTGCGGTTGAGCCAGAAGGTGCGGCGGGCGCGGAAGGGTTCGAGGCCCTTGAGCTCCTGGGTGACCATGTGATTGAGGAAGTCCAGCCGTTCGGCGCCGGTGATGCGGAGGGCGGCTCGGTGGGGGAGGTCCAGCAGGATGCAGCCGCGGCGGAGGGCGGCGTACTCGGCCTCGAGTTCGCCGTAGGTCTCGACCACCGCGGCGGCCGGCGCCTCGGGCTGGGCGGGGCCGAAGCGCAGGAACGAAGCTTCGGCCTGTTCGTGTAGAGTGTGGAGCGGACTTGCGATCGCCATTGGTCGGGCACCGGGCAAGGGGCTTGGGAGACTGATCAAGGGCCAATGGTACGCGGGCGTGGCCCGCGGCGAAGAGGACGATTCCAGTGAACATCGATCTGCTCAAGCGTCTGTGTGAGACCCCCGGCATTCCCGGCCGCGAGGAGCGCGTGCGGGCGCTGATTCAGAAGGAAGCCAAGGGGCTCTTTGATGACATGGAGACGGACCCGATGGGTTCGCTGATCTGTCGGCGCGGGCCGCGGACGCGGGGGTCCAAGGCGGCGGGCTCGGCGCGGGGGAAGAGCGCGGCAGCCAAGCCGATGAAGGTGATGCTGGCGTCGCACATGGACGAGATCGGGTTCTACGTGTCGCACATCGACGACCTGGGGTTCATCCGGCTCAACGCGGCGGGCGGGTTCGACACGCGGAACCTGTTCTCGCGCCGGGTGCTGGTGTGCACGAAGGAGGGGGACTTCGTCGGGGTGATGAACCCCGGCGGGCGCCCGATCCACATCGCCAGCGAGGAAGACAAGAAGAAGATCCCCGAGGTCAAGGAGTTCATGGTCGACCTGGGCCTGCCGGCGGCGAAGGTGAAGCGGATGGTGCGCGTGGGCGACATGGTCGTGCTGCACGAGCCGTTCGTGGAAGTGGGGGAAAAGCTGGTCAGCAAGGCGATGGACAACCGCGTGGCGTGCTGGCTGGGTCTTGAGAGCGTGCGGGCGCTGGAGGACAACGGGACCGCCCACGCGTGCGAGATCTGGGTCGCGTTCACGGTGCAGGAGGAGGTCGGGCTGCGCGGGGCCAGGACGGCGGCGAGCCGGATCCAGCCGGACATCGGGATCGGGCTGGACGTGACGTTGAGCTGCGACACGCCGGGGGTGCCCAAGGAAGAGGCGGTCACGATCCAGGGCGAGGGCTGCGGCATCCACGTGATGGACAGCTCGTTCATCAGCGACTACCGGCTGATCGACGAACTGGAGGCGATCGCCAAGAAGAACCGCATCAAGCATCAGCGGACGATCCTGGCCAGGGGCGGGCAGGACGGCGCTGCGATCCAGCAGTCGATGTTCGGGGCCCGCGCGGCGGGCGTCGTGGTGGGGACGCGGTACATCCACACCGTGACGGAGATGATCGATCGCAACGACCTGAAGGCGGCGCGGGATCTGCTGGCGGCGTGGATGGCGGGGGTGGGGTGAGGCACAGCGTTGCCGAAGACTGAATCAGGCAAATTTGACTGCGTCCGATCAGCAACAACGCCCGGGACATTCGTCCCGGGCGTTGCGTGAATAGTCGTGCGTAGTGGGCCGGGTGATGGTCAGTGGACCAGCGCGTTGGCTTTCTCGATCGCCTGGATGACCTGGCGGACCTGGAAGGGCTTCTTGAGGAAGCCGTCGAATCCCTGGGCCCGGAGGCCGACGGCCTGGCCGTCGGTGAGCTTGCCGCTCATCGCGATGACGCGGGTGGCGGTGAGGTCGTCGATCCTGCGGATGAAGTCGGCGATGTTGGTGACATCGTCCTCGCCGAGGTGGATGTCGATCAGCACGACGTGCGGGCGGAAGCGCTCGCACTCGAGGCCGGCCTCAAAGGCCGTCGAGGCGCAGTGGACCTCGTAGTTGGCCTGCTCGGTGAGCAGCTTCTTGAGGATGTCGGTGATATCCCGCTCGTCGTCGACGACGAGGATGCGGGGCTTGCCCGATCGGACCCCATCCAGGGGGATGCCGTGGGCCTTCATGAACTGAAGCAGGTTGCTCAGCGGGATCCTTCGGTCCTTTGAGCCGGGGATGCGGTAGCCCTTGAGCTGGCCGCTATCGAACCACTTCGAGACGGTTCGGGGGGCGACGTTGCAGATCTTTGCAACTTCGCCCGTGGTCAGCACGTCCTTGTCCTGGGGCATCTCCTCACCTCATCACTGGTTCGAACACACACCGACCATCCGGTGGCCCAGTGCCTCCTCCGGCATCCGGCCCACCGAACGGGCGCGGCGGTCGTCCTGAAGCCCCGCCGAGGCTCGGGTGGCCTTGGCGGCCCCGTGACCCCGGCGTGGGGCGTCGGGACGATCGCCGCACCGGCCTCGCGGGGCCGGAACGTGCGGGTTGCATCGACGGTTCGGGTCGTCCGCTTGACCCTGCGAAGGCAGAGTTGGCGCAATCTCCGCCGAGTTGGGGGGTGCCGGAGGTTTCTCGGGCGTCGGGAGGGGTTCTTGGCCGCGCCGCGAGGGGCCCCGGATCGCTGCCGGGGGCCCGCCGGAAATGGGCACGGGCGGGGGATGGCGGGGGAGGGTTCGTTGACACTCTTTGGACGCCACCAGTAGATTGCGGAACTCAGTCCGAACGAGACCCGGATAGTGTGGGCCGGGTGGTGGCGGCTGCGAGTGCGGCGATCCTGCCGACCGGGCGTCTGGAGCGTACCGGGCGCACCGGCGTAGGTATCTGCAAGAGCGAGGGCGTGTTCCGTGCGAATCCTTGAGACGCGGCGGCTGGCTCGGTCGGTTGTTGTTCCCCTGCTGACGGCGGTGATCGCTGTCGCGTGTGCATCGCCGCTGACCGGCGCGCAGGCGCCGTCGAATGAGCCGACGCCGGCCCAGCTGCTTGAGGACTTCAACTTCTATGTGAACACGGCGAACACGACGATGGCCGAGGCCAACGCGCGGGCGCTCCTGGATCGCGGCCTGACGCCCGGCGAGTTCCTGGGTCTGGTTGAAGACTCGCCCCGGATGCAGGACCGCTTCGACGGCGCGTACCGCCGGGCGCTCCTGGTGCCGGAGCTTGAGGGCCTGGCCGCCGAGCTGTACCAGCTTTACATCCAGGGTCGGCGCGACCGCGCCCGCCAGCCTGAAGAGATCGAGCGGAACATCGAGATGCTCACGGGCACGATGTCGAACAAGCTGTTCGCACGTGACCGGCTTCGCGAGGCCCGGGAGCACGCCGTCCCGGCGCTGCTGCAGGTGCTGATGGAGAGCCGCGACACGGCGCTCCGTGCCGAGGCCCAGGTGCTGCTCCGCGACATGGGGCGCGACGCGGTCAGCCCGCTCTCGGCGGCGATCCTGAAGGTCGGTCCCGAGACGCAGGAGCTGATCGCCCAGGTGCTGGGCGGAATCCCGTACCGGATGTCGCTGCCGTATCTGTACGAGCTGCGGGCAACGACGAACAGCGACGCGACGCGTGCGGCGGCGGAGCGTGCGATCGGGCGGATCGAGGGCGCGGTCGAGCCCGGCTCGCCGGTCTCGGGGCTGTATCGCGAGCTGGCGGACACCTACTTCACCGGTTCGCGGAGCCTGCTGACGTTCCCCGATGAGGAGCACCAGCTGCTGTGGAGCTTTGAGCCCTCGATCGGCCTGCACCCCACGGCGATCCGCACGGAGGTGTTCCACGAGGCTCGGGCGATGGAACTGGCCGAGAAGGCCCTGAATCTGGACTCGACCGACGGCGCTGCGGTGTCGCTCTGGCTCGCGGCCAACTTCCAGCGTGAACTGGACACCCCCGAGGGCTACGAGAACCCGGCGTACGGCGCGGAGCGTCGCGAGGCGATGTACTACGCGGTGGCGGCCGGCTCGGCGCCGACGCAGCGGGTGCTGGCCCGAGCCCTGAAGGACCGCAACACCCGCCTGGCCCGTCAGGCGATTGAGGCGCTGTCGCGCAGCGCCGGCGGGACCGACCTGTGGGCCGGTCTGGGCGACGAGCGCCCGCTGCTGGATGCGCTGAACTACCCCGATCGACGCGTGCAGTTCGAGGCGGCGATGGCGATTGCGCGGGCCCGTCCGACGACCACCTTCACCGGCGCCGAGCGTGTGGTGCCGGTTCTTGCCGGGGCGATCCGCGACGGCGCCCGGCGGTATGCAGTGGTGCTGGCGAGCGCGCCCGATCATCAGCAGACGATCCGGGCGGTGCTCGAGGCCCAGGGCTACACCGTGCTCGCGCCCGCCGATCGGCTCGAGCGGGTGAGCGCGGACATCGCGCAGACGCCCGGCATCGACGTCATCGTGACGAGGTTGCCCCCCGACACCGCCATCGAGCTGATCGAATCGCTCCGCGACAGCCCCAGGCTCAGCGCCACACCGGTGCTGGCGCTCATGCCGTTGGCCGACGTGCAGCGACTGTCGTCGCGGCTGGTGCCCGGCGGGATCGTCGACCTTCGCAGCGAGGGCGTCACCACCGACCAGCTCGGTGAGAGCATCACACAGCTGGTCACCCGGGCCAGCGGGGCCCCTGTCGGCGATGATGAGGCCCGCGCGTACTCGCTCGAGGCGATCAGCGTGCTCGACGGCCTGACCGCGGGGGGGAGCGTGCTGGATGTCGGCGATGCGGCGGCGCCTCTCTTGACGGCGCTGCAGGAGCAGACCGGCGAACTCAAGCTGCGGATCGCGCGGCTGCTGGCCAACGTCTGCCGTCCGGTGGTGCAGAGCGCCCTGATCGAGGAGTCGCTGGGCGCCGCGGGCGATGAGCGGGTCGCGCTGCTCGGCGCGGCCGCGGAGTCGGCCAAGCGCTGCGGCAACCGGGCCGAGCTCCGCCTGGTCGAACAGTTGATCGAACTGGCCGGCGAGGGCAGCGACGAAGAGGCCACGGCGGCGGCGGCGCTCCTAGGGGCTCTGAACCTGCCCAGCACGCAGGTCGTGCCCCTGATCACGGGCAGCAGCGCGGGCGGCTGAGGGGCTGATGCGATCACGGCGTTGAGGGACCGCGTCGGGCGTTGAGCGGTCCGTGCTTTGACGCTGTCTAGAAAAGGTCTGCGGTTCTCGGACCATGCGCCCGCTGCTGCGGGGCTGCTGCGGGGCTGCGGCGATGGGTCTGCGCGGATCGCGCGGGCGGGTGGGGCTGCATTGGGGTGATGGGGGTGTTGGACCTGAAGAGCGGCCGACGGTCGGTCGATTCACTGGACGCTCCGTGGAGCGGAGTCGTCCGGTCGGTCGCCCATGGCCGCCTGCGGCGCATGGTCGGGCACGCGTATGAGGCGCCGCTCGGCGACGACAACGTCTGACTCGGCCGGGGCGCCCCGTGTGGGGTGGAGGAGGGGCCGGCGGGTCAGCACCACCAGATCTGCTCTTTGGGGCCACCCGCGGGTATGGAACAACGAACGTCAAGGAGTAAGGGCATGCGTACGCGTCACAAGGGTTTCACGCTGGTCGAGATTCTGATCGTGGTCGTGATTCTGGGCATTCTTGCTGCGATCGTGGTGCCTCAGTTCACCAGCGCCAGCAACGAGGCGGTGAAGGGTGCGCTGCAGAGCCAGTCGCAGACCATCGCCAGCCAGCTCGAGCTGTTCCGTGTCCGCAACCAGGGCGCTTACCCTGCGGACCTTCTCACGGGCGGCAACAACGGCTGGGGCGCGCTGGTCGGCGCTGACTACCTGAAGGAAGAGCCCCTCAACGGCTACACCCGCGACACGACCGTGAGCGCGGGCGATGAGTCGGATGCGCTGGCCGCGACTCGCGACACCGCGATGGGCTGGTACTTCGACGACGACGACGCCTCGCCCACCTATGGCAGCATCTTCGCCGCCGGCTACGACGCCGAGAACAACCTGCTGGCTCACGAGACCGGCTTCGGCGACTGATCGTCCGAGCGGTCCGGCGTGATGCCGGTATGAACCAAGACACGGCCGGGCTTCTTGACGGGAGTCCGGCCGGTTTGTTGGGGAGGCCGGTCTCGGAAGAGACCGATCGATGCAAGAGCGCCCGGGCGCCCGCCGTCGAACACGACGGGGTCGGGCTCCGGCCGGAGACGAAGCCGTGATTGCCAACCGCCCAGGCTCGAAGGGATTCACGCTGGTCGAGATCCTGATTGTGGTCGTGATCCTGGGCATCCTGGCGGCGCTGGTGGTGCCGCAGTTCTCCCGCGCGACGACGGAATCCACCAAGGCGACTCTCGCCCGCCTGCTGCAGTCTGTGAACCACCAGGTGGAGCTGTACCGCGTGCAGCACACCGGGGCGTTCCCGACGAACGATTTGAACTCTCCGCTGTCTGAGGGAGGCGCGAACTTTGGCTGGGGCGTCCTGGTCTCCGCCAGCTACTTGAAGGAAGCGCCGCAGAACCCGTACACGGGGAGTCGCGTCATCATGGCGGGTGATGTGGATGCGGCCATCGCGACGACCAGTTCGCAGTCGGACCGCGGCTGGTACTTCGAGGAAACCCCCGAGCGCCTGGACATCCATGCCGCGGGCTACGATCGCGCCAACGATCTGCTGCAGCACGAGCAGCCCTGATCGGGCGCGGCCGTTCCCCCTTCGGCGACGGGGGAATCACGACCATCTTCGACCGAGCCCCCGCGTCGTGGCGCCGGTTATGCCATCTGCGCCGGCTGGGGTCGGCTCGTGACGTGTGACGTCCGGGTCGAGCTTGGCGGCTGGCCCAGTTCCGGGACGCCCGAGTTCACCGGCATGTGGACGCGGGCTCAAAGCGAGAGCGCGGCGGCCCGATGAAGGTTGCAGCCCTGACGGGTCGCGGCCACCCATGCCGCGCGCCGGGGTCGGGACCGACGAAACGGAGGCTGGACCATGAGCGATCGCGCAGCAGAAGCACGTCACGCCGAGCCGCGTGAGACAAAGGTGTACACCAACGCCGTGCTGACCGTGATCGCGGCGGCGCTGGTGATGCTGGCGGCCCATGCCACGATCGGCCTGCCCGGCCCGGCCGAGGCCCGCGCCGAGCGCCAGGCGGCGATCCGATCGGTCGACCCGGCGTCGCAGGGGCTGCCCAACGCCGCGGAGCAGCGCCTCCGGATGATCGCCGCGCTTGAGCGCATGGACGAGCGGCTCTCGAAGATCGAGGGCAAGCTCAGCGGCCGCGCGATCGAGGTCAAGGTTGTCGAGATGCCGGAGATCAAGATCGCGCAGTGATCGGCAGATCCCTCGCAAGAGGGAAAGGGGAGGCGACCGTGGCCCGTGGTGTCCAAGCCCTGAAACGTTCTGATGGGTTCACGCTGATCGAGGTGCTCCTGACGGTGGTCGTCCTGGGCATCGCGGGGGCGCTGGTGATCCCGGCGATGACGCAGACGGGTGTGCTGCGCGTGCAGGCGGCGGTTCGGACGCTCGTCGCAGACATCACATACGTTCAGGCGGATGCGATCGCCTTCCAGTCGCGCCGCGCGATCTGGTTCGGCAAGGTGCCACGTTGGGACTCTGACGCCGGAGCATGGACGTACGTCGACGGCAACGGGTATGTGGCCGCGGAAGTAAACGGTCCGACGCTCGACCTGACGGTCAACGCGATGGTCAACCCCGACGCCAGGGCCACGCCCCTGGCTCGTGACTTTGACCTGGGCCAGTTCGGCGGCGCGCGGCTGCAGACCGCGCAGTTCAACGACACGAGCGTGCTCATCTTTGACGAGCTGGGCGGGCCGGTGGAGGACCTGACGGGTCCGTCGCCGGGCGCCGGCGGGTCGGTCGAGATTCTCTCGCCTGATGCGAGCTTTGTGATCACGGTGTCGCCGCTGACGGGCCGTGTGGGGGTGACGCGGGCGGACTAGGCCCGGCGGGCCCCGACGGGGGCACGGAACAAGCAGCCAAGAGCGGGAGGGACGTGCGGTGCACGGCTTGAGTCTCAACTTTGGATACCTGCCGATCGGCATTGACATCGGCGCCGGCGGCGCCAAGTTGCTGCAGTTCAGGCGCTCGGGCGGCGAGTTGATGCTCGCGGCATCGTCGCGCGTCGAGCTTCCGGCGCTGGCCGGTCGCGCCGATGATGCCGGACGAATCACGACACTCGTGCAGACGGTGGCCGAACGGGTCCGCTCCGGCGGGTTCAGGGGCAGCCGGTGCGTGATCTCGGTTGACGACCGGTGGCTCAGGACACGGTCGGTGCGTCAGCCGCAGATGCCGGCCCAAGACATTGATCGGGCCGCACGCCTGGACGCCCCCGGGCGACTGGGGTTTGCCGAAGGTGAGCCCGCGGAGATCGGATGGCTTCGAGCGGGCGAGGTCCGTCAGGGCGACGACACACGGGACGAGCTGATCTACGTCGGGTCGCTCCGCGGACCGCTGGAGCACCTGGTGTACACGCTGGCCGAGCAGGGGCTTCGCCCGGTGGCCATCGAGCCCGGGTTTCAGGCGTGCACGCGCTGGTTCACCCGCTCGCTGCGTCGAGCCGCCGACCAGACCAGCGTCCGCCTCATCGTCGATATCGGGCTCCTGTCGACCGGGGTCATGCTGACGCGCGGGCGGAGCGTGGCGTTCTACAAGCAGCTTGAAGTCGGCGGCGCCGCGATGACCAAAGCGGCGTCGGAACGGCTGGGGCTCGATCCGGTCATGGTCGAAGACCTGCGCCGGCAGCGCAAGCTGCAGGACTACGGCGGCGAGCCGGTTGACCCCAAGGTCGATCGTGCGCTGTTCGACGCTGTTCGACCGCTGATCGGCGATCTGGCGCACGAGGTGAGTCTGTGCCTGCGGTACTACAGCGTGACCTTCCGCGGCGCCAAGCCTGAGGTGTGCTACCTCGCCGGCGGCGAAGGGGCGGAGCCGCGGCTGTCGGAGAGTTTTCAGGAATCCCTGCATCTGCCCGCGAGCGTGGGGCGTCCGTTCGAGGGCGTTCGCGTCGAGGGGGCTGCGGGCAGCGGGATCCGTGGCGCGGGGTGCGAGTGGGGGGTTGCGGCCGGTCTGTCGCTGCGGACCAGGGATGAGGCACGGTCGAGCAACACGGTTCCCGGACGGCGTTCGGCTGACTTCGCCGGAAGCGCCCCTGGCCCCGTGGCAATGACACGCAGCCCCGATGCGGCAAGGGAGGCGGCATGAGCGGCCAGATCGATCTGATCCCGGCGTCGTGCCGCGCAGCGCTGGGGCGCCGGGCCCGGGTGCGCGGCTGGATCGGCGCCTACAGCGGCGTGGTACTGGCGCTGGGCGCTGCGTTCATGGTGGTCCGCGCCGGCGAGCCGCGGCTGGAGGCCGAGCGGCAGCGGCTGGACAACGAGGTCCAGCAGAAGTGGCTCCGCAACGCAGAGGTCCAGGAGCTGGTCGGCCGCATCAACGAGCTCAGCGGCCACATCGCGCGGTACGACCGGCTGGCCTGGCCGGTTCGTGTCAGCGATGTGATCGCGGCGCTGGGTGAGCAGATCCCCGAGTCACTGACGCTGACCTCGCTGACGCTCACGCCGCGCCACGAGGGCGGGCGGGTCACGCGCAGCAAGCCCAGGCCGGGCGCCAAGGCGACGGAGGAGCCGGTGACGAAGTCGGTGCTGGCCGTCGAGATCGAGGGGATCGCCCCGGACGACTTCGCGCTGGCGTTGCTCGTCTCGGGGATCGAGGCCCACCCGTTGTTCAAGGCGGTCGCGCTGGACTTTGCACGATCCCGCGTGGTGGACGGTCGTGAGGCCCGTGGCTTCCGCGTGACGTGCGAGATCGACCTTTCCGTGCAGTACGCCTTCATTGAGCCGCGGGCGGTGGAGGGGGTGGAGTGATGATGTTCGACCGACAGACGCTGCTCCTGGGAGCCGGCTGGCTGGGCGTTCTGGCGGCGGGCGTCGGCCTGGCGCTTGTGCCGGCCTCACGTTCGGTGCAGCGGGTGCGTGCCGAGATCGCCGAGCTGCGGGCCGAGGCGGCAAAGCCGACCGATGGCCCGGAGGTCATGCAGGCCCTGCAGGCCGAGCTCGAGGCCCTGACGGCGTTGGGGGCGAACCGCACAACGCCGATCCCCAACGACAGCGATGTCGCGGGGCTGATGCGTGACTTCAGCGCGATGCTCGACGAACTTGGGCTGACGCGCCGCGAGATGACCACCGGCGTTCCGCGCCAGCTCGACGAAGCCTCGTCGATGCCGATGTCGATGAACCTCGAGGGCAGCTTCCCACAGATCTACGAGGCGGCGCGGTACATCGAATCGCTGCCGCGACTGGTGCGTGTGCAGCGGTTCAGAGTGCAGTCGCCGTCGCTCGGCAGCGGGTCGATCGACCGCTCGGCGCCGGTCAAGGCCGAGCTGCTGATCGACGTGTTCTACCAGCCGCGGGTGATCGAGTCCGGATCGGTCCGTGCCAGCGCGGGGGTGACGCCATGAGAAAGTCGATCGCGCACCTGAAGGTGCTGCTGGCGGCCGAGCGCAAGAAGGCGACGGTTCTGGGCGTGCTCATGGTGCTGCTCGTGGCGGTGGGGGTTCGGTCGACGATGCAGGCCGGTCCGTCCAAGGCCCGTGCGGCAACGGCCTCGCAGGAGCGCCGCGCTGCCGCCGCGGAGGCCGAGAGCGCGGGGTCCGGGAACACGACGCGGCGCGCACGACCACCCATCACGGTGGAGCGCCCGCGTCCGCTTAGTCGGGATCTGTTCCTGCTCAGCGAGGCATACTTTCCCCTCCCGGCCCAGACGGAACCTCCCGCAGGGGTGCCCCCCAAGTCCGGATCGTCAAATGTCGAAGCTCCTGTGCGGAACCCCGACGGGCCGGCGCACGCAGACGCGGTCGCGGAACGGGTGATGAAGGAGGCGGCGTCGCTTCGGCTTCGCGGATCGCTGATCGGGAGTACGCCGATGGCGGTCATCGAGGTGACCGGGAAGCGGGCCGACAAGGGGAACGTTGTTCGACCGGGACAGGTGGTGGAGGGGTTCACGCTGATCGAGGTTCATTCAACCGGTGTCGTCCTGGAAAAGGACGGCGTGCGAGTTGAGCTTCGACGCGTGCTTCCTGAAGGCTGAATCAGGCCAGACCGCTTCGGGCTTCGGCCCGGCGTGGAGGAGATGCAAGGGATGAACCGGCAAACGCTGCTGCAGAATCAGACTCGTCGTCGCGTGGGTGTTGGCTCGGGTCTGTCGGCGGTCGCGGCGCTGCTCGCGTGCGTGGGCACGGTGCAGGCGCAGGCCCCGTGGACTGACCCCGGTCGCGAACCGGTCGACGAAGTCGAGCGTCAGACGCTCGCCGGCATGTCCGAGCCCCCGGTGGCGGTCACGCCCGTCCCGGCTCAGCCCGTCGCGGCCCCGGCCGGGTCGCAGGTGCTGTTCGAGGACGAGGAAGCGCCCAAGGAGGGCGTCACCGTCTCTGACTACATGACGGTCGACATCTTCGTGAACAACGAGGACCTGGCGAACGTCCTGCAGATGCTCAGCCTGCAGAGCCGGCGCAACATCATCGCCAGCGCCCGCGTCTCGGCGAGCGTGACCGCGAACCTCTACGGCGTGACGCTCAAGGAGGCCCTGGACGCCATCCTGCACGTCAACGGCTACGGGTACGTCGAGAAGGGCAACTTCATCTACGTCTACACCGCCGAGGAGCTGGCCAAGATCGAGGCCGCGACGATCAACCTCGTGACCCGCGTGGTTCACCTCAACTATCTCAGCGCCAACGACGCCGCCGAGTTCGTGACGCCGCTGCTCTCTGAGCGTGGCCAGATCAAGACCAACGGCGATGTCGGCCAGTTCAGCATGCCCGCGGACAACCCCACGGGCGGCGAGGACTTTGCCAACTCCGCGACGATGGTCATCTACGATTTCCCCGACCACGTGGACCAGATCGAGAAGCTGATCGTGCAGCTCGACACGCGTCCCTCGCAGGTGCTGGTCGAGGCGACGATCCTGCAGACCTCGCTGAACGAGGCCAACGCCTTCGGCGTCGACTTCTCGATCCTGGCCGACACCGACTTCCTGCCCTTCTTCAACCTCGGCGGCCCGCTGGGCTCGGCGCTGGCCCTGGGCCAGGTGACCGACAACAAGGTCGCCCCGGCCGACAACCGCTCGTCGGCCATCAACAGCACGCCGGGCAACTTCGCCGGCCCCGCGAACTTCCGCGCCGCGATCATCCACGACGACATCGCCTTCTTCATCCGGGCGCTCGACCAGGTGAGCGACGTCAAGATCCTGTCGAACCCCAAGGTGCTGGCGCTCAACCGTCAGCCGGCCCGCGTGCTCGTCGGCCGCAAGCTCGGTTACCTGAGCACGACGTCGACCGAGACGAGCACGACCCAGAGCGTGCAGTTCCTGGACACGGGTACCCAGCTCACCTTCCGGCCCTTCATCGCCAAGGACGGCATGGTGCGGATGGAGCTCAAGCCTCGAGTCTCTGAGGGTGTGATCCGCGAGGCCGCCGACGCCACCGGCGCCGCCGTCACCATCCCCGACGAGATCACGCAGGAGATCACGACCAACGTGATGGTCCGCGACGGCCAGACCATCGTCCTGGGCGGCCTGTTCAAGGAGACGACCAAGCTGAGCCGCTCGCAGGTCCCGATCCTGGGCGACATCCCGGTCCTGAACCTCGCGTTCCGCGGCCACGACGACAACATCGATCGCGCCGAGATCATCTTCATGATCAAGCCGACGATCGTCAACGACAAGATGCTCGTCGAGCAAGGCGAGCGGAGCCAGCAGTACGTCGAGCGGGTCCGGGCCGGCACGCGCCAGTCGCTGCTGCCCTTCAGCCGCGATCGGCAGACCACCCAGCTCAACGTCGAGGCCGAGAAGCTCGCGAGCGAGGGCCAGCGTGACCGTGCGATGCACGCCCTGCGTCGCTCGCTCGAGCTGAACCCCAACCAGCCCGACGCTCTCCAGCTGCGTGAGCGTCTGTTCAACGAGAAGTCGTTCTGGCCCAGCCGGAGCATCCTCGAGCGCGTCGTCAACGACGAGATCGAGAAGAGCTACTCGTGGGACACCCGCCCCCTCCAGCCTGATGATCTGACGATCGGGTCAGCCGGAGCGGCCTCCGAGCAGAGCGTCCCTTCGGACTCCTCGGTGCAGACCGCGTCCGACGGATCGATGGTCGAGATCGACGGGGCCCTGGTCATCAGCGACGACGAGGCGGCTCTGATCGGCTCGTCGATGGAGACCGAGATCGAGTCCGATACCGAGACCCAGAACGGCTCCGACATCGCCTCGTGGGATGCCCCGATCGGCTTTGACGGCGGCCAGAACTCCGAGTTCACGATGACGCCCGTCGAGCCGAGCCCCGAGGGCTTCTTCTCGACCGATCCCGAGCCCGCGACGCAGGTCGTGGACTTGCAGGACAACGTTCCGGTGGCGCCCGTCGCGGCCGCACCGACAAACGCCGAGCCCACGCCCGCGATCGAGGCGCCGGAGTTCCCGAGGTTCCCGCTGATCGCCGGGCTCCCGTGGGTGGTCTGGTTCGGTCAGCCCTGGACGCCCGAGGCCGGACCGGCCACGGTGGAGAGCGTCGAGACGCGCTCGGTGTACCGGATGATCAAGCGCCCCGACGCTGAGCAGGTGACCGAGGTCGACCCGATCGACGAGGACTGAACCGGCGCCGACGCCACATCGACAGAGACACGCGGCCGGTCGCGCAAGCGACCGCGCGACGGAGCACGACGACATGAGCAGGACGCTTTTCGGATGGGCACGGATCACGCCCGCGGTGCTGATCGCCGCGGCGTTGACGGGGTGCGCCGGCCACGGCACGTACACCACCGCCTTCAAGGAGGAGGCCGAGGACCGGATGGACCGCATGAAGGCGGCCACGCAGTGGGACATGGCCCACCAGCAGTTCCTCTCCGGCGACCTCGACAAGGCCCAGAAGACGATCGACGGCTCGATCGCGATCGTGGAGGATGTCTCCAAGAGCCACCTGCTCCGCGGCCGGATCATGTTCGAGAAGGGCCGGCTCGAGAGCGCGCTCTCTTCGTTCAACCGGGCGATCGAGCTCGATGAGAAGAGCACCGAGGCGTTCTACTACCGCGGCATGGTCTACGAGCGATTCAGCCAGCCCGTCGAGGCGCTGGAGAACTATCAGGCCGCCGAGACGCTCGACCCCGCCAACCCGCAGTACGTCCTGGCCGCGGCGGAGATGCTGATCGCCATGGACCGGCTCGAGGAGGCCAAGTCGCTGCTCACCGAGAGCGCCCGCGACTTCAAGCACAACGCCGGCGTCCGCCAGACGCTCGGGCACATCGCCATGATGGAAGGCCACACCGACGAGGCGCTCGGGCTGTTCCAGGAGGCCAGCCGACTGGCTCCCGATGAGGACGGCCTGGTCGAGGACCTCGTCGGCGCCCAGATCGCCGCCGGGCGGTACGCGGATGCCGAGACGAACGTCCGCCGACTGGTGACCAAGGACAAGGAGGGCCTTCGCCGCGACCTGCGTCAGCTCCAGGCACGCTGCCTGATCGAGCTCGATCGGCCCGTCGAGGCCCGTAGCATCCTGCTGCAGCTCGTCGCCGACGACGAGGGCCAGAGCGATGTCGGTGCCTGGACGCAGCTCGGAAGCATCGCGGTCATCCTGAAGGACGACCGCCGACTGCGCGAGGCCGCCAACCGGCTGATCGCCATCGCGCCCGACCGGCACGAGGGCTACCTGCTGCTCGCCACCTGGCAGCGCGGGCGGGGCAACGTGAAGGGCGCGGTCGCCAGCCTCGACAAGGCGATCGAGCGCAGCATGGGCGATCCCGAGCCCGCGTTGCTCCAGGGCATCATCTACGCCGACATGGGTCAGCAGCAGCAGGCCCTCCGCAGCTTCCAGATGGCGCAGTCGCTTGATCCTGCCGATCCGCGGGCCGGGGCGATGATCCGACGCCTGTCCAGCGAGTCGCGACTCACCGGCGTGCCGGTGTCCGAATAGTTCAGACCAGATCAGATCAGGAGGAGATGTGAAAGGGGGAGCACTCACACTGCTGGCCGGTGCGGTCCTGGGCATCAGCGCATGCGCTGCGGGCTTTGGCGGCGTGTTCCTGCTGCTGCCGCAGACCGCGGGCTGGTCCCCTCTGGCGATCGCCCTGGCGCTGTCGGGAGCGGTCTTCGTGGCCACCGCGGGGCTGCTGGCCCCGCTGGTTGTCGCGGGCTCGGGCGCGATGATGCGCCTCTCGACCCAGGT
>SXGQ01322134.1_pt1 | contig 17768 bp, 17 predicted proteins | sample 3178371 | NCBI WGS metagenome assembly SXGQ01 (sample SAMN11356859, study PRJNA531348) | freshwater metagenome | isolation source: freshwater sample F1-20 | place: China: Fuxian Lake, Yuxi | collected 2017-12-25 | reverse complement strand
CGCTCCCTTTCGGAGGTTGTCACCGGAAAGGAAAAGTGAAAGCCCGTGCTCGACGGTGCGGTCGGTACGGATGCGGCCCACAAAGGTGGGGTCGACGCCGGCGGCCATAAGCGGAGTCGGGATGTCAGCCAGTTCCACACCCGGTGCCTTCACCAACAGACGGCGTGCATCTTCCGGGGTGATGGAGTTAGCAAACGAGGCCGAAATCGACAGCGAATGACCGGTGTAGACCGGCACCCGAACGCAGGTCACGGTGACCTCTAGGTCGGGGAGTTCCAGAATCTTGCGCGATTCGTTGCGGAGCTTTTGTTCTTCGTCGGTTTCGCCGCGCCCGTCGTCGACCAATTTTCCGCAGAAAGGAATCACGTTGTACGCAATCGGGGCCGCGAACTTCTCGGGAATCGGCATCTCGATCGCAGTTCCCGACATCGCCAGTGCCGGCGCACCTTCACCGATCTTGCGAATCTGATCGTCGAGTTCCGCCGTACCGGCGAGTCCGCCTCCCGACACTGCCTGGAATGTCGTGACGGTAAGGGCGCGCAATCCGGCTTCGATATCGAGCGGCTTTAGCACCGGCATTGCGACCATGGTCGTGCAATTGGGATTCGCCACGATGTTCTTCGAAATGGAATCGAGCGCGTGCGCATTGACCTCGGGCACAACGAGCGGAACGTCGGGATCCATGCGCCATGCAGAGGAGTTGTCGACGACAACGGCACCGGATTCAGCGACCCGCGGGGCCAACGCCAACGCAGTTCCGCCACCCGCAGAGAACAACACAATGTCGAGGCCGGAGTAATCGGCGGTGTCCGCGTCTTCGACGACGACCTCACCATCGGCCCATGGCAAACGACGACCAGCAGAGCGGGCCGAAGCGAACAAACGGAGTTGAGAAACTGGGAACTGACGCTCAGCGAGAACGGCGCGCATGACGCCACCCACCTGACCGGTTGCTCCGACGATACCGATACGCATAAGGGCGCAAACCCTAGTGGTCGCCCCGCAAGGGTCCACCAACGAATTGTGCGAGTTGCCGCAAATTCCCGAAATAGAGCCTCAAACCCCGGTTGGGGTTAGTCGACGTAGACGGGCCCGTCGGCGAGGCCGAAAGCATCGTGCAAGGCCACTACCGCACGCTGGACATCCGCCTCTGCCACCACGCAGCTCACGCGAATCGCTGACGTAGCGATCATCTCGATGTTGATGTTGTTGGCCGCAAGCGTTTCGAACACTGTCGCAGCAACGCCTGGGTGCGATTTCATACCCGCACCGACAACACTAACGCGCGCAATTGCGGAATCCCCGTTGACGCGCGTCGCGCCAATATCAGCGGTGTGCTGTTCGCAGATTGCTATTGCTGCCTCAAGTTCGCTGTGCGGAACAGTGAACGAAATGTCGGTGACACCATGATCAGAGGTGTTCTGCACGATGAGATCGACATTGATGTTGGAATCGGCAAGAGCGCGGAACATCAGTGCTGCGATACCAGGACGGTCGGCAACACCGCCGATCGTGACTTTTGCTTCATCGGCATCGTGCACAACGGCAGAAACGATTGCCTGTTCCATAGTGTCGTCCTCCTTGGTGACGATCGTTCCGATTTCCCAAGAAAATGCCGAGCGAATATGAAGGTCGACACCGTGGGTGCGGGCGAACTCCACGCAACGCATTGCAGGTTTGGGACAACCGTTTGCCGTCATCTCGAGCAATTCATCGAAACTGATTTTTTCCATCTTGCGGGCGTTCGGCACGATGCGCGGATCGGTGGTGAACACGCCGGTGACATCGGTGTAGAGCTCGCAGGAATCTGCGCCCAACGCGTGCGCAAGCGCAACTGCAGTTGTGTCAGAACCACCACGACCAAGGAATGTCACATTGGCTTCAGGCGATACGCCTTGCGCGCCGCCGACCACCGCAACTCGACCTGCTGCCAACGCTTCAATCACGCGAGCGGGCTTGACGTCGACGATCTTGGCGTTGCGGTAGGTGGAGTCGGTGAGGAATCCGGCTTGTGAGCCGGTAAATGATTCAGCCTCGATACCCGTGTCGGCGATAGCCATGCACAGCAGAGCCATTGCCTTGCGTTCACCTGCAGTCACGAGCATGTCCATCTCGCGACCGGGTCGGGTGTCGGAAACTTCAACAGCGATGCGAAGCAGATCGTCGGTTTCCTTGCCCATGGCCGAAATCACGACTACCACCTGATTGCCCTCTCGCACTGTGCGCGCCACGTGGGCTGCCACAGCGCGCATGCGCTCTGGATCACCAACCGAGGTGCCACCGAACTTCTGAACAAGGAGAGCCACAGGGTGCAACGCTACCGGCCGCCCCGACTCCGCTTCGAATCACTTGTAGGTTCTCCGACCATGGCTCGTACCTCGGACCGTCGTCAGCGACAGTTAGCCCGCCAAAAGGCGCAAACCGCAGCGACCGCTCGACAGCGGAAGGCTCGTCGGCGTACGCAGATCGCCGCGGGTGGAGTCGTAGCCGTCGTCTTACTCTCAACCCTCGGGGCCTTCCTCGGTTCTATGAGTTCGACATCGACATCATCGACATCGTCAACAACCGTGCCTACATCAACCACGTTGAAGAAGTCGGGAATTACCCCACCAGCAGTCGCACTCGGGGCAACGCTCACCGGGGCAACCCCGTGTCCCGCCGAGGACGGCTCTTCCGCTCGAACCACAACGTTTGAAACCGCGCCACCCACGTGTATCGACAACAACTACTTCTACACCGCCACCATCACAACCACGATCGGCGTACTGACGGTGCAACTCAATCCAAAAGTGTCACCACAAACAGTAAACACTTTTGTAGTGCTCGCTCGCTATCACTATTACGACGGGCAACCAATCACCGATGTACGCAGCCGGGCTTCGTTCACCGCAGGCATGGAATTCATCGACGGATCAACACAACCTGGATTTACCATTCCGGGTGAGATCCCGGAAAAGGGAACCGTATTCACCCCCGGGGCTCTTTCGATGGCGCCAGCTTCTGCGTCCAATGGCATCGGAGGCCAACTGGTCTTTGCCACGTTTGATCAGGCCGCCGACAACAATCAACAAGTGACCCCTCTCGGCATCATGCTCAGTGGCGACGCGACACTCACGGCAATGAACCAACTCGCGAGCCAGTCCGGAGAGCCCACTGCCCTGGTCACGATCACCTCCATCTCTGTCGTTCGAAGCGGAGCGATCCCGAGCTGAGCCGCTCCGTTGTGGTGGGTATGGCTCAGCCGATTCATTGGAGCGATCGCCGTCAGCGCCCCCGACTTGCTAGCGTCGCCGCCCGATGGGAACCGCAAAGCGTGAACGCCAAAAGGCCGGACATCAGGCCCGCCTCAATGTTGAACGATCATTGGATCGACGCGATCAGCGACGACGACGACTTTTTTCGATCGTTGGAGCCGCCGTTGTTCTGGTTGCTACCGCAGCGCTATTCATTGGGCTGAGCGATAACACTTCGACGTCGACAACTGCGGCAAGCACCACGACGACCACGCTTGCCACCTCAACCACCGTTTCCGCCGCAACTCTCCCCTCAGCAGCAGGGAAACCGTGTGTCGCGTTCAACGACACACTTCCTGCGGGAGCTCCTGAGGTGACCATGCCGGTTGGTGACGTACCCACGTCACTTGTTGTGACCGACCTCGTCACGGGAACCGGCACGCCAGTCGTCGCTGGAGATTCCGTTACCGTGAACTACATCGGCGTGTCCTGCTCAACCGGAAAGATCTTCGATTCCTCGTGGGCAAACGGAAAGCCAATCACGTTCCCGTTGAACCAGGTCATCACCGGCTGGTCTCAAGGCCTGATTGGTATGCAGCCCAACGGTCGCCGACTTCTCGTCATCCCGCCTGACCTTGGCTATGGCTCAACTGGCCAAAGCGGCATTGCTCCTGATGAATCGCTGATCTTTGTCGTTGACCTTCTTTCGGCATCCACATCGGCCACTCCAGGCACAACACCGAACTAACGCAAACACATTTGCTCAGCTGACAGCCTCTGGGAGCGCGGAGATGTCGGAGAGTTTTCCGTCTCGGTGAACGATCACGTTGCTTTTACCAGCGACGCGCCAACCGCCAGTTCCGATGTCATCAATAACAGCGGTGCATGTCGGCAACTCAAGCAGAACGACACCAGCAGATGCAAGGTCAATCGTGCGTCGAACTTTGTCGGGCGACCATTCGTCGCTGCGCGAAATAACCGCAACGCCGGGCAGTAGCCCAAGCCCAACGGTGAAGGCGCCACCGCGGGTGTCGACCATTGGGTCGCACAGCACATCAGCGCCGGCACCACTGCCTACAAGCGCTGCACCACCACGCCACGAGGAAAGAAGCGCGTCGTACGTCGGGGTGTCTTTCAAGACTGATCTGATGTGCATTGGTGAGACGCCGGTGAGATACAAGAACTTCGCGTTTGCGACTGCAGAGATGTTGTCGGCATCAAGCGCGTCGGTGCGCGTATAAACAGGAACCTCGCGAACGGTTGCGCCCAGCTTCGCAAACCATTCGCGCGCAGCAGCAACACACTTCTGCGGATTTTCATAGGCCCAACCCGTCGCAAGCAATGTCACTTCAGTTGCACCAACAGCGGCTAGCAATTTTGCGTCGAACGTGCAACCTTCCGAAAATTCTCCTCCGCCAACAAGCGCAAGTGGTCCGGTCATTGTTCTACCTCCGAGACGGTGACGACACGGCGAGCACCCACCGACACGAAGTGTCGGAGTGGGACAACGGCTGTCGGCAAAGTGAAACGATCAATATCGTCATTAACAAGATGTGTTGTACGCAATGCAGCAGCGATGTCGCGGCCGACATGAAATCCGCGCACCGAACGGGTTGCCGACCACGGCGCAAGACCCAACACGCGAAGCGTGCCGGGACGAACCACTGGTTCAATGGCAAGCAATCGACCATCTGGCGCCAAGAGCGCGTCGATTGCATTCAGCGAAGCGGTGAGATCGGGAAAGCGAATCAATTCGGCGACAGAGATGGCGATGTCCCATTGGCTTCCACCAGACGCGACTCCGTTGTCGATGGCCTCACGAAGAACGGTCCGAGCGCCGGGATCGGAAAGGTCAAGAACGCGACCACTTGACACAGCCAACGCCTGAGCATGACGCCGGCCAAGTTCGGTTTCGACGGCTTTGGGGAACCGGCGCAGACCTTCGACGATCACTGTTTTGCGGGTCGACACGGTGAGCACGCTAGTGGGGGCACCGATTGCGGCCGCCAGAGTCGGCAGTAAGCGCCGAAACCTACCCAGCGGTAACCTCTGTCGCTCTCCGGAATAGCCGGTGACCAGTGAAAGAGGAATGGCTGTGGCAATCGAACGAATCGGAATCATCGGATCCGGGATTATGGGCTCAGGCATCGCCGAGGTAGCCGCCAGTACAGGACACACCGTGGTACTGCGCTCCCGTTCGATCGACAGCGCCAACGCGATGCTCGCTGGTTTACAGAAGTCACTCGCCCGCCAGGTCGAGAAGGGCCGCCGCGAACAAGCCGACGCCGATGCCATCGCCGCACGCGTCACCGCAACTGCCGACCTTTCCGACCTTGCCGATTGCGATCTTGTACTCGAATCGGTTGTCGAAGACCTCGATGTGAAATTGGCGCTCTTTCGTGAACTCGATGGCATCGTCAAGGCCGACGCCATCATCGCCACGAATACTTCGACGCTCCCGGTTGTCGAGATGGCCATGGCCACCAACCGTCCGGGTCAGGTGTGCGGCGTTCACTTCTTCAATCCGGCACCGGCAATGAGTCTTGTTGAAATCGTTCGCCCGATGACAGCCGACGACACAACCATTGCCGCTGTCACTGCATTCGCACAGGCTTGCGGTAAGGACCCTGTTGAAGTTGCCGACCGCGCCGGCTTCATTGTGAACGCGCTCCTCTTCCCGTATCTCAACAACGCAGTCAAGTTGCTTGAGAACGGCGTTGCATCTCGCGATGCGATCGACACCGCAATGAAGGGCGGCTGCAACTTCCCGATGGGACCGCTGCAGCTCCTTGACCTTGTCGGGCTCGATACTTCGGTTGCCATCCTCGACGCGCTGTATGACGAATTCCGCGATCCGAACTTCTCTCCGGCACCGCGCCTTCGTCGCATGCTGACGGCCGGCCACCTCGGTCGGAAGTCGGGCATCGGTTTCTACGACTACCGCAAGTAAGTCTTCGTCATCGACGATGACCGATTAGTCGTGTTGCCTATCGCGCCACCGCATTCACAGTGGCAATTTCCCGAGCCCGATACCGCCGACGAGAGCGGTCTCGTTGGCATCGGCGCCGACCTCGAGCCAGGCACTGTCCTTGGCGCGTATCGAGCAGGAATCTTTCCGATGCCATTCGACAACGGACCGAACGTTGGGTGGTGGTCACCAGACCCGCGCGGAATTCTCCCGGTTGATGCACTGCACGTTTCGCGATCCCTGCGACAGTCGATGGACCGTTACGACATCACAATCGATACAGCGTTTGATGAAGTTGTTCATGAGTGCGCCAACCCCGATCGCGATGGCGCGTGGATTACATCAGCCATTGACTCCGCCTATCGCGAACTTCACCGATTGGGATGGGCTCATTCGATAGAGACTCGTGACAGGTCGACAGGCGAACTCGTTGGTGGCCTCTATGGCATTCATATCGGTGGACTATTTGCAGGCGAATCAATGTTTCATCATTCCCGAGATGCATCCAAGGTGGCGCTCGTCGGACTCGTCGAACATTTGCGCTTACGGGGCGTGAACCTCCTTGATGTCCAGTGGCTTACCCCGCACTTAGCCAGCCTCGGTGCAATCGAAATCCCCCGCGCCGAGTACCTGTCTCTCCTTGCAAATGCCCTGACTGTTCCCGTTCGCCCCTTCACTTCAGAGGTGTCACCGTGACAAAGCAGCCGTCAGTGGGCGACCATAGAGATATGAGCTCTACCGCTTCTGGAGAATCGATTCGATCCGCCGATCGTCCGTGGATGATGCGTACCTACTCGGGGCACTCAACTGCGCGCGCATCGAACGAGCTCTACCGGACCAACTTGGCCAAGGGTCAGACCGGCTTGTCAATTGCCTTCGATCTTCCGACGCAAACCGGTTACGACCCTGATGATCCGCGCTCACGCGGCGAAGTTGGCAAGGTCGGCGTTCCCGTTGCCCAACTTGGCCACATGCGCGAACTCCTCGAAGGAATCCCCGTTGGCGGGATGAACACTTCGATGACAATCAACGCGACCGCAGCGTGGCTTCTTGCTCTCTATGTGGCCTATGCCGCAGAAAACGGTGTTGCTCCAAGCGAACTTCGCGGAACAACCCAGAACGACATCGTCAAGGAATACCTGTCCCGCGGCACGTACATCTTCCCGCCAGAGCCTTCGCGTCGACTCATCGTCGACATGGTCGCGTGGTGTTCGGAAAACATCCCAGCCTGGAATCCGATGAACGTCTGCAGCTACCACCTGCAAGAAGCGGGGGCCACGCCGGTTCAGGAAATTGCGTACTCGCTGGCAACAGCAATCGATGTTCTTGATGCAGTACGCGACAGCGGCCAGGTTTCTGCCGATCGCATGCCTGCGGTCGTTGCTTCTCTTTCGTTCTTCGTGAACTCGGGCATTCGCTTTGTTGAGGAAGTGTGCAAGGTGCGTGCGTTCACAAAAATGTGGGATGAAATCTGCCTTGAGCGCTACGGAGTCACCGATGCCAAGGCACGACGCTTCCGTTATGGCGTGCAGGTCAACTCACTCGGACTCACCGAAGCTCAGCCCGAAAACAACGTGCAGCGAATCGTTCTGGAAATGCTGGGCGTCACGCTTTCAAAAGATGCACGAGCCCGGTCACTTCAGCTTCCCGCATGGAATGAAGCACTTGGTCTCCCCCGCCCGTGGGATCAGCAATGGTCGCTCCGCATGCAACAAGTCCTCGCCTTCGAAACCGATCTCCTTGAATACGAGGACATTTTCAATGGCTCCCATGTCATCGAAGGACTCACCGATGAATTGATGACCGCAGCACGCGCTGAACTTGACGAAGTTCTGGCAATGGGCGGAGCGTTCTCCGCTATCGAAGAACTTAAGGGTCGCCTCGTTGCATCAAACACCGAACGCGTTCGTCGCATCGAAACTGGCGACCAGACCGTCGTCGGTGTCAACAAGTTCACCGAAGCCGCTGACTCACCACTTTCTAGTAATGAGTCAATTCTTCGCGTCGACCCCGCTGTCGAAGCACAAACTATTTCTGAGGTTGAAACATGGCGGAGCGCTCGCGACAACGCTGCCGTCGAAGCCGCCCTCACCGAACTCCGTCGCGTTGCCCTCACTGACGAAAACATCATGGGAGCAACCATTGCCTTAGCTACTGCTGGCGGAACCACTGGCGAATGGGCGGGGGCGCTGCGCGAGGTTTTTGGCGAATACCGCGCCCCAACCGGCGTCTCGGCCACTGCTGGCGTCGGCGCCATGCCCGAAGATCTTCGAGCCGTCGCTGAACGAGTGAAGGCCATGACCGGTGGTCCTCCACGGTTCCTTGTGGGAAAGCCTGGCCTCGACGGTCACTCCAATGGCGCTGAACAGATCGCAGTCGCAGCGCGTGATGCCGGCATGGAGGTCATCTACCAAGGCATACGCCTTACCCCAGCACAGATCGCAGCAGTTGCCCGCGACGAAGACGTCGATGTCGTTGGCCTTTCAATTCTTTCGGGAAGCCACATGCAACTGGTTCCCGATGTCGTCGAACGGCTTCGGACCGAGGGTGTGACGTGTCCCGTCATCGTCGGGGGAATCATCCCCGAAGATGACCGCCCCAAGTTGCTTGCAGCCGGCGTCGCTCGTGTCTACACACCAAAAGACTTCGAACTGGGACACATCATGAGCGACATTGCTGCGCTCGTTGCCGAAACTCGAAACTGACAGCGTCAGTCGTTAAGTTCCGCGATCACCTCGTCGGTATCGGCACCGAGACCGCGACCCGCAAAGCGAACCCCACCGGGCGTCGCTGACAAACGAGCGATCACGTTCTGCATCGGAACGCCGTCGATTTCGACGATTGCGTTTCGCTCTCGAAGATGAGGGTCATTCACAACTTCGGTCATTGAGTACACAGGGGCAATCGCGACTTCCGCATGTTCAGCTTCGTTGAGTACCTGCTGAAGCGTTCGCTCGCCGACCCAGTCGGCCACGATTTGATCGATCAGTTCCCGATTGGCAACTCGGTTCTCGAATCCGTTGAATCGAGGATCATCGGCGACACCGACCATTGCCATAAACCGTTGGGCCACCGACTCTGCCGTTGCAGAGACAACCACCCACTTACCATCAGCGCATTCGTAGGTCTTTCTCGGCACCGTAAAAGGAATTCCTGAACCAAGTCGGGACTGTTCGTAACCAGTGAGTGCATTTGCCGACACGAGCGGGCCCATCAAATGCAGCATGGATTCAAGAAGGTTCACATCGACGATCTGGCCAACACCTGAATGCACCGCAACCATGGTGGCAAATGCCGCGACGATTGCAGTCACTTCATCGGTCAACGCAATGGGCGGAAGTGTTGGTGCGCCATCTGGTTCGCCATTGATGTTGGCAAAACCAGACATCGCTTCAGCAATCGACGCAAAACCCGGACGGTCTCGATACGGACCAGTCTGGCCAAAACCCGTTACTCGAGTGATTACAAGTTTTGGATTAGCCGCAAGGAGAATCTCTGGGGCGAGTCCGAGCGCTTCGAGTTTCCCCGGACGAAAATTTTCGACAAGAACATCAGCGGTTTCGAGCAACTTGCGGAGAACCGATATTCCTTCCTCGGATTTTAGATCGAGAACGATCGTGCGCTTTCCGCGCCCGGCTATCTTCCAAAACAATGTGACGCCATCTGACGGATCTCGCCATCCCATGTCGCGGACTGTGTCGCCAGTACCGGGCCGCTCAACCTTGATGACGTCGGCGCCAAAGTCGGCCAGTTGCCGCGCACATCCCGGGCCAGCAAGCACTGTCGAAATATCAACCACACGGAGGTCCGAAAGTGGTCCGGTCACTGAACTCATTGGACGACGCTATCTAATTGGGGTGAAGTCGGAAGTTCCGTCGCTCAGATCAACGCGAAGTTCACCTACCGGCGAAGCCAATCGAGTCGGCTCCGGACCTTCAAGCAGATCAGAAGACACGGCAACCTCTCCTCGAATCGCCGCTTCGTCAGCGATACGACTGAGGAAGATGGCTTCTTCGAGCACGCTGCGCGCCGAACTTCCCAGTAGCGATAGATCATCGGAGACAAGGACCATCCCTCCTGAGACTCCAACCGCTTGAGCCCATGTCCGAGCCGCTTGTGGGGTCAGGTCAGTCTGTTCCGAGCGCAGCATCAGACAATCGGGGTCATTGAGCCACAAGCGACGGTGCATAAATGAACGCGTTGCTGCAGCCGACCAAGCATGCCGAGTCGCTGGTTGCGTCTCGGCATAGCCCGAGAGCATCGGGACATCGGAGCGCAACGACCACGAGGGAGCGACATCAGCCCCAATCCGGTTGGCATCAACCACTCCAACTGAATGGGAGAGCGGGACACCGCATCCCAAGAGAAACGTGTCGCTACCAGCACCCGCACGAAGTGCACCGAAACCGGCACGGACGCGTTGTGCGGGGGTGAACGAACGGTCCGACCACTCTCCATCGAATGACGGCGAAAACGTGAAATCGAGTTTGAGATAGGTGTAACCCATGGCAACCACTGTCGACGCGAGTTGTCGAAGATGTTCCCGTACCTCCGGAACAGTTGTGTCGAGACCGAACATCAGACCGCCCATACCTCCGCCCCACGGCGCATTGAACATGTTCAGCAATGGCTCACCGTCAAACCCGCGGGCAAGCCACTCCGGATGCTCCGCCGCCACCACCGAGTCGGGTGCAACAAGAAACGGTGCCAACCACAGGCCCGGACGTCGACCGCGTCCAGAAATTTTCGCGGCCATCGATTCCAGGCCTGAGGGGAACTTGGCGTTCGTGGTTAGCCAATCCCCGATTGCTGATTGAAATCCGTCGTCGACCTGAAAAACATCGAATGGCCATTCGTCGGCATGCTGCAAATTGGAGTTGATGTCCTGCTCGTTCACATCGTGGAAGTAGTGATACCAACTGCACCAGCCGACCTGATGACCGGCGCCGACCCTCGCTCCGCCCAGCGATCCCACCGTCGATGCCCAAGTTGAGAGCAACGCGTCGACTGACCCACCACTGACAATCAGCACGTCATGGAGTTCTCGTCGCTCCCCCTCGGCGAAGATGACATCGCCGAGAAACGCTTCGCACCAAAGTTCAGTCCCGGTTGGACCAGTGCGCAATCGCATCGTTCCGTCGTGGTTCTTGCCATTCGCGAAACCAACGAGTATCGGGGTGTCGGAGTCATCGACAAGGACAGTCAGCCATTCAGAACGCAGTTCGTCGTCCACCTCGACGATTCGCTGATCGGCCTGATTGATGGCCCGGATCATCTCGATGGAACCCGGAGCGAGCGATCGGTCGCGGTCGCGTCCGAAAACTGCGACATCGCTGGGGCTCCACGATTGATAGCCGTGGCGAAACATCCGTAAGGGACCTGCGACGTCGACAACGCGAAAAACGAGTGAGACCGATCGCACTGGCAACAACCGGGAATCATCTCGGGCAATCCACCACGACCCTCGATCGGACTCGGCTCCTGCAGGAAGCTGGTCGCCGCCCCACTCGCCCTCGGCGGTGACACCAAAGGCGAATCCGTCGGTTCCATCGCCTGGGGTGGGCCTCCGGGAAAGGGGAATCAGGCCGAACCCAGGCATCTCGATTCGGTCGATGGAAAGTCGCATAGAGCGAGCGTAGAACTCGGTGCATCGTCGGCGGCAGTGATCTGCCTACGCTTCGACACGATCAAGGAAAAACCATGACTCGCATCGGTTACCAAATACCCAACTTCACCTGCGATCTCGATGCCGTCGACGACGCCACGCGCGAGATTTTCCTATCCATGCTGTGGTGGGGCGGCTCGGAGAAGTGGTGACGAAGGTGTTCGGCAGCGCTGCTCAGTGACGAGCGGCAGGTCGCGCACGACGCGATGCCACCGGACTCGACCACCAGCGGCCACTGAATCGCCAACGCGATTCAGGCGCCACTTCCTGACCGACCATGATTCGAGGACGTGTGACCTCGATTGCAGCCGCGATCGCAGCTGCTTCTTCGATGGATGGTTCGGGCGTAATGCGCATGCTCGGCGACGAATCGCTCACAACGGGATGTTTCCGTGCTTGCGATGGGGAAGTTCCTCGCGCTTGGACTTGAGCATCTCAAGACCGGCAATGACCTTCATGCGCGTATCGGCGGGATCAATAACGTCATCGATGAATCCCCGCTCGGCTGCAACGTAGGGGTTCGCGAATCGTTCGGTGTAATCCTCGATCAGTTCCGCACGACGCTTTTCGGGATCGGCTGCACCCTGAAGTTCGCGGCGGTAAAGGATCTCGACTGCACCGTTAGGGCCCATCACTGCGAGTTCGGCAGAAGGCCACGCGAACGCGAGGTCAGCGCCAATCGACTTGGAGTTCATAACTACGTATGCGCCGCCGTAGGCCTTACGAGTGATGACCTGAATGCGGGGAACGGTCGCTTCACAGAAGGCGTAAAGCAACTTGGCACCGTGACGAATAATGCCGCCGTATTCCTGGTCGACACCCGGAAGGAATCCGGGTACGTCGACAAAGGTGACGAGCGGACTATTGAACGCATCACATGTACGCACGAAACGTGCGCCCTTTTCTGCCGATTCAATATCGAGCACACCAGCAAGGACCATCGGCTGATTACCAACGATGCCAACGGATTCGCCATTGAGGCGAGCGAAACCGCACACAATGGAACCGGCCCAACGTGGGAAGTACTCGAAGAAATCGCCATCGTCGACAACCGACGCTATGACCTTCTTCATGTCATAAGGAATGTTGGGGCTGGCCGGCATGATGTCCATGAGTTCGGGGCAACTACGTTGCGGATCATCGTCCGAAGGCATCGGGGGCGCAGTCTCGAGATTGTTCGATGGAAGAAACGAAAAGAGGTACTTCACATCGTCGAGGCAGGACTTCTCGTCCGGGGAAACGAATGTGGCGACACCGGACTTGCTCGCGTGTGACTTCGCACCACCAAGTTCTTCGAGGGTGACTTCTTCGCCTGTCACGGTCTTCACCACATCGGGACCGGTGATGAACATGTGTGAGGTTTCATCGACCATGAAAATGAAGTCAGTCATAGCGGGGCTATAGACCGCGCCACCTGCACATGGGCCGAGGATTACGGAGATCTGCGGAGTCACACCCGAGGCAAGCACGTTGCGATGGAAGATGCCGCCGTAACTGGCAAGCGACACGACGCCTTCCTGGATACGAGCACCGGCACCATCGTTGAGACCGATTAACGGTGCACCAACTGAAAGAGCGAGATCCATCACCTTGTGGATCTTTTCGGCGAAGACCTCGCCAAGTGCTCCGCCGAAAACGGTGAAGTCCTGAGAGAAGACGAAGACCTTGCGACCATCGATGGTTCCCCAACCGGTTACGACGCCATCGGTGTAGGGGCGTTCTTCGATGCCACTTTCATGGGCACGATGACGAGCCAGCATGTCGAGTTCGTGGAACGAACCCTCGTCGAGCAGATAATCGATACGCTCACGGGCAAGCATCTTGCCCTTCGAGTGCTGGCGTTCGACCGAACGCTCTGAACCGGCATGGAGGGCTTGTTCCTTACGCTCGGCCAGTTGGGCCAGGCGCTCAATCATTGGGTGTTCCGACATAGCGCCAACACTACCCAGCCCATCGGAGGAGGCCGAAACCTCCCCAAAGCGTCTGTTGGTCCAGATCGGCCTAGGCTGGCCCGAGTCTGTTGCTCTCCTCCTATGGAAGGACCCTCATGCCGAACGGTTGGGAACTTGTCATCATCCTCGGGATCGTTGCCCTGCTCTTCGGCGGCGCGAAACTTCCCAAACTCGCCCGCTCCCTCGGTTCTGCCAAAGGTGAATTCGAAAAGGGCCTGAAGGAAGGCGAGACCAAGGGCTCGAAAGATTCGACGTCGGAGACCGACTCGAAGGCCACAGAGTCCACCGATACGTCCGACTCCTGACGTTCGCGCCCTTGGCGCTGAGCAATACTTCTGACGACTGACCGGCCTTCGGGTCGGTCAGTTTCGCGTCTGGGTCAATTTCGCGACCCGTTCAACAAGACGAGGTGCATCGATACGTGCGGCCGCTTCGGCGAAGTCGTCACGAGGCCCGGCCCAACGAAGTTCATCAATCATCGTGAATGTCGGCGCGTCGGTCACCACGGTTGCGATCTTTCTGAACAACATCGCGAGTTCCATTTGTTCTTGCAATGTTGCTGCGAGCTTTGCTGCACCTCGAACTTGGACATCCCAGTCCGCTGGGTCGGCAGGAATGTTTTCAATATGCAAGTAGCGACCAAGCACGGTGGATGCCGACTTGGCGCCCCATCCAGGAAGCCCTGGGAAACCATCGGATGCGTCGCCCATAAGCGCGAGATAATCAGGGATCGATTGGGGCGGAACGCCAAACTTTTCGATCACTCCATCGTGATCGAACATCTGCCCCTTGCGACGGTCGAATTGCACGACACGATTTCCAACTACGCATTGCGCAAGGTCTTTGTCGGGAGTGCAAATAAGAACTTGTTTCACGTTTTTGTCAGACGCAGCTTTTGCAGCAGCCGAACCCATACCGTCGTCGGCTTCGTGTTCAATCATTGAAAACACCGAAAAGCCTGCGGCAGCCAAGACTTCGTCGAGTAACGGGAACTGGTTGCCAAGTTCGGGATCGAGGTCTTCACCCGACTTATAGCCATCCCACAATTCGTTGCGGAATGAATCAACCGTTCGATCGGTCGCGATGCCAACGTGGGTCGCGCCTTCTTCCAACATGTTGAACATCGACATCACGACGCCACGGGTTGCTGCGACTTCCATGCCGTCGGAGTTCGAGCGCGATGGCAGCGCGAAATGGTGCCGAAAGAGTTCATAGGTGCCGTCAACGAGATGTACCTGCATGCATTCATTGTTCCCCATCCAGCACCAGACCGCCTCCCATGACCGCCGCTTGACCAAAAAACGTTTAGCGTTTGGTCCATGCCTGAAACCTCAGAACGACTCGTCAATCTCCGTAAGTGGAACATCGGAGTCGGTGGACTTCATCTCGTTCAGGGAATTCTCATCCTCGTACTGAGTTCATCCTTCGCAATTCCGATCGTCGCCGCAGTCCAGACCGGCCCTCCTGGGGCTGAAGGTTCACTTACGACGGCAAGCAAGACCTTCTTCAGCTTCAACTTTGCGATAGCGATCGCAATCTTCTTGTTTCTCGCAGCTGGCGATCATCTCCTCACCTCGGTGACCCCAATCCGGGCCTGGTACGAACGCAACCTGCTTCGCGGAGTGAACTACGCGCGTTGGATCGAATACTCCGTCAGCGCATCAATCATGATCCTGCTGATTTGCCTGTTGAATGGCATCAACAACTTCTACGCCCTCGTTGCAATTTTTGGGGTCAACGCCGCAATGATTTTGTTCGGCCTCGTGATGGAACAGGTCAACCAAAATCGGGAGTCCGTGAACTGGTGGCCGTTCATTTTTGGCTGCATTGTCGGGATCATCCCGTGGATCGCAATCGTGATCGGGCTCTACTCGGCAGCTACCGACAACACGATGATCAACGGAGTTCCCGCAAATGCCGATGGGGTACCCGTCTTCGTTTACGGAATCGTCGTTTCACTGTTCTTGCTGTTCAACTGCTTCGCCCTTAATCAGTGGCTGCAGTACCGCGGTAAGGGAAAGTTCACCGATTACCTCTACGGCGAAAAGGTGTACCTCGTACTCAGCCTTGTTGCGAAGAGTGCGCTTGCTTGGCAGATCTTTGCCGGCACACTCGCCAACTGACGTTTACGAGTTCGGCATCCGCCGAACAACAGCATCAACGAATCGGTGGGGTGCTTCAGCGTCCGTCGGCAAGAAGAAGCAGGGCTCAAAAAGTTCTGCTTCGAGCAACGCGGGCGATCCATCATCGAGGCGGATGACGTCATAGCGCCCATAGAGGAGTTCCTCGTTGGCGGCGAGCCAACCGCTCTCACGTGCGATCGTGGTTGCGGCTATCGATGCCACTTCGACGACGAAGAGGACGTCGTCGGACGCAACGACCCCCGAAATTTCCTCCCGATATTCGCCACCCACAAGCTCGCCGCCTTCGGCCAGGAGTGCAGCTTTGCGGAACGAATGGGACACCACGCCGTCAAAGAGGACCGTTCCGATTTCGCCCTGATCATCGATGCGTGAAGCGAAAGGTTGCACCATTACCGCAAAACCCTTGGCAAGTATCTGACTCGCGAGTTCCTCTGCGGCAGCATCGTCCACCGCGAAGCGACCCGTGAGTCGACTCCCTGCCGAAACCGAGGGCTTCACGACGATTTCTGAGCTACCCGCAGATGCTGCGGCCACTTGGAATTGTTCCATTGACTCGGCAAACACCGTTGGCACAATCGGCACCCCGCGCTCGGCGAGATCAGCGAGATATCGCTTGTCGATGTTCCATTCAATAAGCGACACCGAATTGTGAATTGTCGTCATGTGTCGACGCTCGTACAGCCAGTGGCGAAATTCATCAAGACGATCTACGTAGTTCCACGGACTCCGCACCACGATGAGATCGAATGAGTCCCAGTCAACGGTTCGGTCTTCCCATGGTACTTGGACGAGTTCGATGCCCGAATCGGCGAACGCAGTTACTTGGAATGGAAGGTCGACGTCATCATGAATCGCGTCGTGGTCAATCGTCGTCACAAACGCAACTCGCATTTCCTCACGCTAGCGATTGCGCAGGACGCGACAGAGCCCGGCACATGACCGGGCTCTGCACGAAAATTCAGCTCTAATCGAACCGATCAGTTAAACCAATTTTCAACACTGGTGATCTCACACTTCACCGAAGATGACGTCACATCTTCGAAACTTGAAATATCCACAAGTTTCGAGCCATTCGGGGGAATCGTTTCCGGGAATGACGAGCCACTGTCGATCAATGTGCCCGAGCCGGAGCGGAACTCGTAGTTAAAGATGTAGTTCTTCTCACCCGAAGTTTTGTTCGTGACTTTGATTGTCATTTCCGGTGAATCAAACGTTTCGTCGACCGCACACTTTTCAACGGTCACGTTGTAGTCGGATGCATTCGCTTCTCCCGACCAGTTCTTTACCGAATCGGAGATTGAGTCGGATGCCTGATCAGCAGCAAAGACAACCAATACAAGAAACAGAATCGAAGCGATTGTCCCGACTAAGCCGAGCACGATGCCGGCAATCGACATGCCCTTTCCGGTGCCGCCCATTTCGTTCGCCTTCTTCAGTCCCAAGAAACCAAAGATGATGGCGAGGACGCCGGCGATCGGGCCGAGACACACAAAGGTCAAGATGCCGAGCACGAGGGCAGCAATTGCTAATCCGTTGTTCGGGCTAGGCGCACCACCAACTGGTGGGACCGGTGACGCTGGCGGTGTGGGTGGAGCAGGTGGTGGTGTACTTCCCGGTGGTGGTGTACTTCCCGGTGGTGGTGGTGCGTCAGTCATATGTTCTCCCCCAAGAACTCGGTCGACGCCGGCGCGCCGATGGGCGCACGATAGTTCTCTGCACTGACGCATGACGAGGAAACAGTCACATCCCTGATGCGACGAAAGAACTCAGGCGTGATCGGCCCAAAATGCCGTCCATGACGGCCAT
>SXGQ01180033.1_pt1 | contig 17768 bp, 17 predicted proteins | sample 3178371 | NCBI WGS metagenome assembly SXGQ01 (sample SAMN11356859, study PRJNA531348) | freshwater metagenome | isolation source: freshwater sample F1-20 | place: China: Fuxian Lake, Yuxi | collected 2017-12-25 | reverse complement strand
GCTCAGGTGCAGGCAGGCCGCCGTATCAGCGACTCCCCTGCCGAGGCGCAAATGCGCCAGCGCCTGGTCGACGACCGACTGACGGAAGGCATCCTGCGGGTGCACGTCGTCAGGGCGACACCTCTTGCAGGGGCGGTATCCAGAAGCGAGCGCATCGGCGAGATCCGCCACCCAGACGACGTTCTCGGGCCGGGGCGCCCTGCTCGCGCAGCCGACTCGGCACACGATGCCGGTGGTCCGCACGGCGTAGAGGTCGCTCACGGCCCCATCCTGCACCTGCCGGGGCCTGCGCCGTGGGCCGACTCCGGACATGCCATTCCAGGAGCTATCGCGTGAGGAGCATGTCGGCGACGAGGAAGGCCAGCTCCAGCGACTGCTCGCGGTTGAGACGCGGATCGCAGGCCGTCTCATAGCGCACGCCGAGACCGTCTTCCGCGACACCGTGGGTGCCGCCGACGCACTCCGTGACGTCGTCGCCGGTGAGCTCCACGTGGATGCCACCCGGAATCGTGCCGGTCTGGCGGTGGACCTCGAAGAAGCCCTCGACCTCCGCGATGACGTCGTCGAAGGATCGGGTCTTGTGGCCGCTGCTCGCCTCGAAGGTGTTGCCGTGCATGGGATCGCACACCCACACCACGGGATTGCCACTGGCTGCCACCTTCTGCACGATGGCGGGCAGCGCCTCGCGCACCTTGCCGGCCCCCATGCGCGTGATGAGGCTGAGGCGCCCCGGGATGCGATCGGGGTTGAGCATCTCGACGGCCTCGAGGACCTCCTCCGGAGATGCCTTGGGGCCGACCTTCATGCCGATGGGATTGCGGATCGACGACGCGAAGTGCATGTGGGCGCCATCGAGCTGTCGCGTGCGCTCCCCCACCCACAGGAAGTGCCCGGAGACGTCGTAGAGCTCACCGGTCCGGGAGTCGACGCGCGTGAGCGCGCGCTCGTAGTCCAGGCTCAAGGCCTCGTGTGCGGCGTAGAACTCGACGCGCGTGAACTCCTCGGGATTGGCCCCGCAGGCATGCATGAAGGACAGCGCGCGATCGATCTCGGCGGCGAGCTTGTCGTAGAGCTGGCCTGCCGTCGACTCGCGGACGAAGTCCTGGTTCCACGCGTGCACCTGGCGCAGGTCGGCGTAGCCACCCTGGGTGAAGGCGCGGATGAGATTGAGTGCGGATCCCGAGGCATGGTAGGCCTTGAGCAGACGCTGAGGATCGGGGCGACGGGCCTCAGGGCTGAACTCGATCGCGTTGACGGCGTCACCGAGGTAGCTCGTGAGCTCGACACCGTCGCGCACCTCGATCGGATTGCTGCGGGGCTTGAAGTACTGGCCTGCCACGCGACCGAGCTTCACCACGGGCAGCGACGCGGCGTAGGTGAGGACCACCGACACCTGAAGCACGGTCTTCAGGCGCGCCCGGATCGAGTCGGCGGTGTTGGCCGCGAAGGTCTCGGCGCAGTCCCCGCCCGTGAGCACGAATGCCTCGCCGCGCGAGGCCTTGCCGAGGTGCTCGGTGAGGATGTCGCACTCGCCCGCGAAGACCAGGGGCGGCTGAGCGCGCAGCTCGGCCAGCACCGCCTGGAGGGCGGCGTCGTCGGGCCACACCGGCTGCTGGGCAGCGGGCAGGTCAGGCCAGGCGATCGTGGACATGGTGCAAGGGTACGGGGAGCCGGATAGGGCCGGCTTGGCCGACCCGTCCGGCCTAGGTCACCCGAAGAAGGCCGCTGCCTCCTCGTAGCGCGCGAGGGGGACGGTCTTGAGCGTGCCCGTCGCCTCCCGGAGCGGCACGCGCACGATGTCGGTCCCGCGGAGGGCGACCATCTTGCCCGAGTCGCCGTCCTTGACGGCATCGATGGCGTTGAGGCCGAAGCGCGTCGCGAGGACGCGGTCGAAGGCCGTCGGAGTGCCGCCGCGCTGGATGTGCCCGAGGACCGCCGCTCGCGATTCCTTGCCGGTGCGCTGCTCGATCGCGCCCGCCAGCCAGTCACCGATCCCCGAGAGTTTGACGTGGCCGAATGCATCGACGGTGGTGTCCTTGGTGATGAGGTCGCCGTCCTTCGGCAGCGCGCCCTCAGCCACGCAGATGATGGGGGCGTACTGCTGCTGGAAGCGCCGCTCCACCCAGCCGCAGACCTGGTCGAGGTCGAAGGGCACCTCGGGGATGAGGATGACGTTGGCCCCGCCGGCCATGCCCGAGTGCAGGGCGATCCATCCGGCATGACGGCCCATCACCTCGATGACGAGCACGCGATGGTGGGACTCGGCAGTGGTGTGCAGGCGGTCGATCGCGTCGGTGGCGATCGTCACGGCAGTGTCGAAGCCGAAGGTGTAGTCGGTGGCATTGAGGTCGGTGTCGATCGTCTTGGGCACGCCGATCACGGGCAGACCGTGCTCGGCGAGCTTGGTCGCCACACCGAGGGTGTCCTCGCCTCCGATCGCGACGAGTGCATCGACTCCGAGGTCGGCAAGGTTGGCCTCGATGCGCTCGACGCCGCCCTCGACCTTGATGGGGTTGGTGCGCGAGGAGCCGAGGATCGTGCCGCCCCGCGGCAGGATCCCGCGGACCGCCGCCACGTCGAGCGGCATGGTGATGCCCTCGAGCGGACCCTTCCATCCGTCGCGGAAGCCGACGAATTCATAGCCGTACTCCTTGGCGCCCTTGCGGACGACCGCGCGGATGACGGCATTGAGGCCGGGGCAGTCGCCGCCGCCGGTGAGGACTCCGACTCGCATGGGTGCTCCTGGATTCGGGAAGGGCCTACGGCCATGTAAGCGTGTGCAGAAGCCTAGCCGATCCCCCTGGCCCGGCGGCTAGGGTCACGCCATGGCGATTCTGTCCCTGGACTGCGGCACCACGGGCGTCACCGCGCTCCTCGTGGGAGCCGATGCCCAGATCCTGGCGCGGGGCTATCGGGAGTTCCCCCAGCACTTCCCCGCCGACGGTGGCGGCGCAAGCGCCGCCTGGGTGGAGCACGACCCGGGCGAGATCTGGGCGGCCACCCTCGAGGCCACGCGCGAGGCGCTCACGGCGAGCCCCGAGGCCCCCACGGCCGTCGGCATCACCAATCAGCGCGAGACCGTGTGCTTTTGGGATCGCGAGACTCTCGGGGCACCGCGCCGCGCGATCGTGTGGCAGGACCGGCGTACCGCCGCGATATGCGAGGACCTGCGCGCAGCCGGTCACGAAGCGCGCATCACCGAGCTCACCGGACTGCGCCTGGATCCCTACTTCAGCGGCACCAAGATCGCCTGGGTCCGCGACAACGACCCCACGACGTGGGCGCAGGTCACATCGGGGCGCGTCGCCATCGGCACCGTCGACTCCTACTGCATCGCGCGCATGACTCGCGGCCTGCATCACGCCACGGATCCGACCAACGCATCTCGCACCCTGCTCTTCGACATCCGCACCGGCACGTGGAGTGCCGAGCTTGCCGCGATTCTCGGCGTGCCTCTGGATGCCCTTCCTGAGATCGTCCCGTCGTACGGCGAGATCGCGCGCACGGATCCGGCCACCTTCCTCGGACTGGATATCCCCATCGCCGGCATCGCGGGCGATCAGCAGGCTGCCCTCGTGGGCCAGGCGGGTTTCACGCCCGGATCGGCCAAGTGCACCTACGGCACCGGGTCCTTCCTCCTCGTCAACACCGGTGACCGTGCGGTCGCCACCGACTCAGGCCTTCTCACGACCGTGGCTCTCGGCCGGCCGGACGGCTCGCTCACCTACGCACTCGAGGGGGCTGTCTTCGTCACGGGTTCGGCCGTGCAGTGGCTACGCGACGGCCTCGGTATCATCGAGTCCGCGAGCGAAACCCAGGCGATCGCGGAGTCCGTGCCCGACAGTGGCGGTGTGGTCTTCGTGCCCGCGCTCACCGGGCTCGGCGCCCCCGACTGGGATCCCTATGCACGTGGGCTCATCATCGGCATCACGCGCGGCACCACGCGCGCGCACATCGTGCGCGCCACTCTCGAGGCCATCGCCTTCCAGGTGCGTGACGTCGTTGATCTCATGTCGGAGGAAGGTGGAGTCGATCTCACCGCGCTCGCGGTCGATGGAGGGGCTGCCGCCAACGACCTGCTCTGCCAGATGCAGGCCGACCAGGTCGGCATCCCTGTCGACCGCTCTCACGAGTTGCAGACGACGGGTCTCGGCGCGGCCTTCCTGGCGGGGCTGGGGACGGGCGTGTGGTCGGCGGAGTCCGACCTCGCCAGTGTCCGCAGGAGCGACCGGGTCTTCACACCCCGCGGCGACGGCGACGAGACCCACCGCAGGTGGCGGCGCGCTGTGGAGCGCTCCAAGGGCTGGCTCGACGCCTGACCCCCACAGCCCTCGAGCAACGCAAGGAATGATTGCAGATTGTTGACAATCTTCATCGGCCTTCTTAGGGTTGCCCTATGCCCACCGCCATCGTCACGGGAGCCGCCAGCGGGATGGGGTTTGCCACCACGGAGATGTACCTCGCCCGTGGGTGGCAGGTCCTGGGCATCGATGTCACCGCCGATCTCGGCATCGCGCACCGGGCACTCACACCTCTCCCGGTCGACATCCGCGACGTAGACGCGGTCACCGCGGCGATCGATTCCCATGCGCCGGCCCAGGGGATCGATGCGGTCGCCAACGTCGCCGGGGTCTACCCGCCGACAACCCTCGAGACCTACACCGAGGACCTCTACCGGCGGATCTTCGACGTCAATGTCTACGGACTGCTTAACGTCACGCGCGCCGCGCTCCCCCACATGGCCGTCGGCTCCGCCATCGTCAACTTTGCATCCGTCGATGCGTTCACCGTGTCGCCTGGACAGTTGCTCTACGGCGCATCCAAGGCTGCCGTAGTCATGCTCACCAAGGAGCTCGCTCTCGAGCTCGCCCCACGCGGCATCCGCGTCAACGGCATCGCCCCAGGCTGGGTCGATACGCCGGGCAACGCCGCGACCGGTCGCATGGCCGAGGCAGCGAAGTCGATCCCCCTCGGCCGCGTCGCGCAACCGTCAGAGATCGCCGAGTGGGTGTGGATCCTCACCGGATCGGGTGCTGCCGGCTTCATGGACGGCGAGACGATCGTCATCTCCGGCGCGGATGTCATGCGATGAGCCTCGAACCCCTCCCCGAGCTCTCCACCTCTGAACTCGTGGCCCAGCGCATCCGCGATGCCATCCTCGACGGGGCAATGCGGCCCGGGGACCGCCTCGTCGAGGCAGACATCGCTGCCGACCTCGGCGTCTCGCGCGGCCCGGTGCGCGAGGGCATCCGGCTCTTGGCCGGCGAGGGGCTCGTCATGCTTCGGCGCAATCGCGGAGCGGTCGTCACCTCACCGACCTTCGAGGATGTGCTCGAGGTCTATGTCCTGCGCCTGAGCCTGGGCCTGCTCGCCATTCACCACGCCATGCAGCTGGACGCCGCCACGGCTCCGGAGTTCGCCGATGTCGAGCTCCTCCTGCGTCGGCTGCACGACCCCGAGGTGCAGGCTGATCCCCTGCTCATGATGCAAGCGGACCTTCAGTTCCAGTCCGCGCTCTTCGACCTCAGCGGCCTCCCGCGCGTGACGGCTGTGCTCGATCAGACTGCTCGGGATATCCCCGTCTTCGTCAAAGTGCTCGACATTACCTACGACGACGTCGACCACGCGGCCCTCGTCCAGCGCCATGAGCGCCTCATGGTGGCTGTCCGTGCACGTCACCGCACCGATGTCGAGCTCGCCTGGCGCGAGCACGTGCGCCTCACCGTGGGCGAGTTCGCCCGCGGCTACCCCGATGCCCAGCTTGACGGCATCTTCGACCTCCCCCTCATGCATCACGTCCTCGACCACCACGAACACCTGGGGTGACCATGACTCGCTACTGCATCATCGGCGCCGGACCCGCCGGCCTCGCTGCACTCAAGGCCATGCTCGATGCCGGTCACGACGTCGACTGCTTCGAGCAGTCCGACACCATCGGTGGTCACTGGAATCACGACTACGACGCGCTCCACCTGATCACCTCGCGGCAGGTCACGGGCTTCGAGGGCTTCCCCATGCCCGAGCACTGGCCGCTCTTCCCCCACCGCGACCAAATGCTGGAGTACTTCCACCTCTACGCCGATGAATTCGACCTGCGTCGCCACATCACCTTCAACACCCCGGTCGACCGCGTGGAGCCTCTGCCCACCGACGGGCCCGTGGGCTCGGCCGGCTGGTCGGTGACGACCGCCGATGGAGTGCAGCGTGAGTACGACGGTGTCCTCGTCGCCAACGGGCACCTGCGCGACCAGAAGATCCCCGAGGTACCCGGCACCTTCACCGGCAAGCAGATTCACTCCGGCTCCTATCGCAACACCGGGGATATCCAGGGTCGTCGCGTGCTCGTGATCGGCTCGGGCAACTCCGGGTGCGACCTCGCCGTCGATGCTGCCCAGGCTCACTTCGACACGCACATCGTCATCCGTCGCGGGCACCATTTCCAGCCCAAGACCTTCTTCGGCAAGCCGCGATCCGAGCTCGCCTGGATGCAGGAGTTCACCTTCGAGGAGCAGGACCTCCTCGCCCGCCTGATGATGCGCGTCTCGGTCGGCGAGGCATCGGACTACCCGGGCATGCCGATCCCCGATCACCGCGCACTCGCCGACGGTCCCCCCGTCGTCAACGAGCTACTCCTCTACTGGGTGCAGCACGGTCGCATCAAGGTGCGCCCCGGTATCGAGCGCTTCGACGGCACGACCGTGCACTTCAGCGACGGCACCAGCGACGACTTCGACACGATCCTGTGGGCGACGGGCTTCCACGCGTCCCTGCCCTTCCTCGACGACGACCTCCTCGTCACGCAGGACGGCACGCCTCTACGCGTCGGAGGAGCCGTCGTGCCACTCGGCCTCGAGAAGCTCTATCTCGTCGGCATGATCGGTGCACGCGGCCCGCAGCCTCCGATCTATCTGATCCAGGCCGACCTCACCGTGCGCATGATCGCGATCCATGAGTCCTCGCCCACCGGCTTCGTGCCCATCGCGGGCCCGCTGACGCAGGCCCAGGAGCACGAGTGGCGCATCGACATCCTGCGTCCCGTCTGGCTGGCCCAGGTGGAGCAGACGAAGGTCGCGCTCCAGGTGATCGCAGCGAGTCAGCCCGTGGCGGCACGCGCATGACCGACTGGCTCGGCCTGGCAGGGCACCGGGCCGTCGTGACCGGCGCGGGCAGCGGGATCGGCCAGGCGGCGGCCGCGTCCTTGGCGGCCGCGGGAGTCGAGGTCATCGGGGTCGATCGGGACACGGAATCGCTGCGAGATTCAAGGCTGCGCGCCGAGACCTGCGACATCTCCAGCGAGAGTGCCGTACTGGCGCTCGCTGAGCGCGTCGGCCCCTGCGACATCGTCGTCAACGCCGCGGGCATCATCCGTCCCGGTGCCCTCGCTGACGTCGACGTCGCTGACTGGAACGCACTCATCGCGGTCAACCTCACCGGCTACCTGCTTGTGTCACGTGCCTTCGCCGCCGGGATGAGCACCCGTGGCACCGGCGCGTTGGTGCACGTGGCATCCATCTCCGGCACCCACGCTCAGGCAAACAGCGGCGCCTACAGCGCATCGAAGGCCGCACTCATCGTCATGTCGCAGCAATTGGCCCTTGAGCTTGGCCCGCAGGGCATCCGCAGCAACACCGTGAGCCCTGGCATGGTCCGCACACCCATGACGGAGCAGTACTACCAGGCACCGGGCGTGGCTGAACGTCGCGACCGTGCGGTGCCGATCGGCCGCGTGGCGACGCCGGATGACATCGCTGACGTCGTCGTCTTCCTGGCCAGTGACCGCTCCCGCTACGTCACCGGCGCGGACATCATCGTCGATGGCGGGTTTACCGCCACTCTGATGAGTTGGGTGCCCCGCCCCGGCTACGACTGATCCGGCGCGGAAGCGGCCTTGATCTCCGCCTTGAGTTCCTTCGCACGCGTGGCGTACATATCGACGTACTCCTGCCCTGACAGGCCCATCAGCGCGTACATGATCTCGTCGGTGACCGAGCGCAGGACGAAGCGGTCGGACTCCATGCCGTCGTAACGCGTGAAGTCGAGCGGATCACCGAAGCACACACCGACGCGGCGGATCCTCGGCTGGATGCGCCCCGGAGGCTGGATCTCGTACGTGCCGATCATGGCGACAGGAATCACGGGCGCATGCCCCTCGAGTGCCATGCGCGCAACACCGGTCTTGCCGCGGTAGAGCCGACCGTCCGCGGTGCGTGTGCCCTCGGGATAGATGCCGAGCATGTGTCCCTCGTCGAGAATGCGGATTCCCGTGGTGATGGCTGCCTCGGCTGCGCGGCCACTCGTGCGGTCGATGGGCACCTGGCCCACGCCGGTGAAGAAGGCCCTGCTGATGAAGCCCTTGATCCCCTTGCCGGTGAAGTACTCCTGCTTGGCGAGGAAGGTGATCCGACGCCGGGTCACGAGGGGGAGGAAGAAGGAGTCCGAGAAGGACAGGTGGTTGCTCACCAGGATGGCGGGGCCCTCTTCGGGGAGAGCGTCCATGTTGTCGGTCCAGGGGCGGAAGAGGACGCGCAGCCAGGGGCCGATCACGATCCACTTGAGAACCCAGTAGAGCACGGGCTCACCCTAGCCGTGTGGCACTATCAGGGGCGTCCAAGGAGGTCGCTATGCCGCTTGTTCCCGGTGCTGAGCCCTTTGTCGCCGACGGCGGCTCTACGGGCATCCTGCTCCTCCACGGCTTCACCGGCTCGCCGAAGTCCATGAAGCCCTGGGGTGAGCGCATGGCGGCGGAGGGTCACACCGTGCGCGTCCCGCGCCTCCCGGGTCACGGCACCCGCTGGCAGGACATGAATCTCACTCGCTGGGAGGACTGGTACGCCGAGGCCGACCGGTCCTTCCTCGAACTCCAGCGCGCGTGCGATGTCGTCTTCGTCTTCGGGCTCTCCATGGGTGGCTCGCTCACGCTGCGACTCGCGGAGCGCCATGGCGATGCCATCCGCGGAATCGTGCTCGTCAACCCGGCGGTGCACTCCGAGCGGCCCGACCGCTTCCTGCTTCCCGTCCTGCAGGCGGTCGTGCCGGCGTTCCCCGGAATCTCCAACGACATCAAGAAGCCGGGTCAGGACGAGGGTGCCTACGACAAGATCCCGCTCAAGGCCGCGCACTCCCTCACCAAGTTGTGGAAGGCGGTCAAGGACGATATCTCGCTGGTGCGCCAGCCCCTGCTGCTCTTCCGCAGCTCCGAGGACCACGTGGTCGAAGCATCCAACGCCCGCTTCATCCTCGACCACGTGTCGAGCGCGGATCGGACCGAGGTCGTGCTCCCCGACTCCTACCACGTCGCGACCTTGGACAACGACGCCGAGACGATCGTCGCGGGCAGCATCGACTTCGTCCGCCGCCTCGCCTGAGGCCATGTCGACTCCAGGACTCCCCGCGGCGGCGTACGCCAAACTCGCCGACGTCGACCCGCCCATCGCCGAGCATGTCCTCGACCTACTCGCACAGGCACGGATCCCGGCGTACGCCGAGCCGCTCGTGGGCGACACCGGGCCCTATCGCGATGTCCGCGCCCCTGACCGGCCCACGACACGGATCTACGTGGAGCGCACGCGCCTGAGCGAGGCCCGCAGCGCCATCGCCGAGGGCCTGCCGTCCCTGCGCGCCGAATTCCATGCCGATGCTGCCGCTCGAGCCGATGCCGACGATATGCGTCGCGCATCGACAGACCGCATCGATGAAGCGTGGGCTGACATCGTCGCGGGGTTCCACACCGCCGAGCCGCCGGTGCGTCCGGGGGAAGAGGGCTCGGGGCTGTCCCAGCGCCTGGTGCGTGAGCACACGGAGCCGACCGAGCCCGCAGGGCAGCCGGCTTCCGGCCCGCGCGACTTCGCACTTCCCGACGACGTGGATGATGAGGGCTTCACCCCACCACCACCTCCCCCGATGCCCCGACCGCGGGATCGCTTTGATGCGTTCGCCTGGATCGGTCTCATCGGGGGACCGCTCGCGATCATCCTGGCCTTCGTCCTCGGCGTAGGCGGCTGGTTGGCCGCCGCCGGATTCTTCGCCTTCACCGCAGGCTTCATCACGCTCGTCGCGCGGGCCTCGGACCGCCGCGACGACGGCCACGACGGGGCAGTTGTTTAGGAAAACTCAGTGGTCTAGGAGACTTCGGCGACGCGACGCCGCAGTCCCTTGAGCGCCGTATCGACGATGATGCGCTCGGCCTTGCGCTTGATCATGCCGATCATCGGGATGCGCACATCGACCGCGAGACGGTAGTGCACCGTCGTGGAATCCCCGTGCTCGTCGAGCAGATAGGTGCCGTCCATCGCGGTGAGCATGTCTCCGGTGGTGAGCTGCCAGGACACTCGCCGATCCCCGTCCCAGTCGTAGAGCAACTCATAAGTGTCGCGGATCGGGCCGGACTCCAGGTGGAAGCGAGCGCGCAGCGGACGCCCGTCCTCCTCCTCGAGCACGGTGACCCCGGTGATCCCGTCGCTCCACTGGGGGTACGCCGGCAGGTCAGCGATGACGCCCATGATCGTCGCAGCGGATGCCTCGATGTCGATGCTGGACTCGGTCTGATCAGCCACGTCCCGGCTCCCCCGGGCGACGATCGCCCTCCATCTCGTCCTTGAGCGACCACACGACACGCTTCCACGCCACCGCGTGCTGCCGACGGAGACGATCCATCTCGCGGCGGCCACGCGCCGAGGAGGGCAGGGTGCGGGGAGTCGACGGCGATCCGGGCGCGGTGGGCTCTCCGCGCAGGAAGTAGTGCACGATCACGCCGTCGCCGTGCGGCTCGAGCCAGACTTCCGCAGACCCCACGAGCTCACCGGTGATGGACCAGCGCAGACCGTCCAGGCCCCGGTCCATGAAGACCGCCAGCTCGAGGGAGGGCCACCACTGTCGCCAGCGCGCCGGATCGGCGACCACTGCGGCCAGGCGAGTCCGCTCGACGACCACGTAGGTCTCGTCGACGAGATCCACCCCTGCCATGGGGCCAGGATAGGTGTCTTCCGGCGCCCGTATCCGGGGGCTCCCCACGGCCCACGCTTCCGAAGGACCTGAAGATGGCCCAGGTTGGGCGTTCAGGTAGCCCTGGGCTGACCCATCCCCTAGCGTGATGCGAGCTACGTCACACCGAGCCATCGGTGGACCCGACCGTGGGAGAGATCGTGAAGACCGAGTTCAGCGTCGCTGCCATCGTCCCGCCGCCCACCTCGGGCAGCCTCGTGGACGACATCGTTGACAACGCCCAGACCGCCCCCCACCATGTCGCGCTCTCCGTCAACCGCGGGGGTGCCTGGGTGGGCGTCACCTCGCAGCAGTTCCTCGACCAGGTCAAGGCCGTGGCCAAGGGCATCGTGGCCTCGGGCGTCGAGCCGGGCCAGCGGGTCGGCATCATGTCGCGCACCCGCTACGACTGGACGGTCGCGGACTACGCCATCTGGTACGCCGGAGGCACCGTCGTGCCCATCTACGAGACCTCCTCCGCCGAGCAGGTCGAGTGGATCCTCGGCGACTCCAACGCCGTCGGCGTATTCCTCGAGAGCGCCAAGAACAAGAAGGTCTTCGACGAGGTCGCCGACCGGATCCCCGACTGCACGCGCGCGTGGATCTTCGACGACGGAGCCCTCGACACCCTGGCCACGGCCGGGGCCGGCATCTCCGATGAGGAGCTCGAGCGCCGCCGCGCAACTCTCAACCCGGAGTCGCTCGCCACGATCATCTACACCTCGGGCACGACTGGGCGTCCCAAGGGCTGCATGCTCACCCACGGCAACTTCATGTTCGAGGTGAGCAACATCGTGGCGGGGATGCCCCAGCTCTTCACCGTCCAGGGGGCATCCACCCTGCTCTTCCTGCCCCTGGCCCACGTCTTCGGGCGGATCATCCAGCTCGGCTGCATCCACTCCGGCACCCGACTCGGGCACGCTCCCGATGTCAAGAACCTGCTCGGCGATCTGCAGTCCTTCCAGCCCACCTTCCTCCTGGCCGTGCCCCGCGTCTTCGAGAAGGTCTTCAACTCCGCTCAGCAGAAGGCCACGGCCGAGGGCAAGGGCAATATCTTCAACACCGCCGCGCAGACCGCGATCGACTACTCCAAGTCACTTGACACCGGCGGCCCCGGCTTCGGCCTGAAGCTCAAGCACAAGGTCTTCGACAGGCTCGTCTACGGCAAGCTGCGCACCGCCATGGGCGGCAAGATCGAGTGGGCGGTCTCCGGCGGCGCGCCGCTGGGCGATCGCCTCGGCCACTTCTTCCGCGGCATCGGCGTCACCATCCTCGAGGGCTACGGCCTCACCGAGACATCGGCCGCGACCACGGTCAATCGCCCCGACGCGATCAGGATCGGGACCGTCGGACAGCCCTTCCCCGGTGCTTCGGTCAAGGTGGCCGCCGACGGCGAGCTCATGCTCGCGGGCGCCCAGATCTTCAAGGGCTACTGGAACAACCCCACCGCCACGGCCGAGGCGATCGAGCCTGACGGCTGGTTCCACTCCGGCGACATCGGCGAGATCGACGACCAGGGCTTCGTCAAGATCACCGGCCGCAAGAAGGAGCTCATCGTCACTGCAGGCGGCAAGAACGTCGCTCCCGCCGTGCTCGAGGATCGCCTCCGCGCCAACTGGCTCGTGAGCCAGTGCATGGTCGTGGGCGACGCCCAGCCCTTCATCGCTGCACTCGTGACGATCGATCCCGAGTCCTTCCCGGGCTGGCTGAAGCAAACAGGCAAGCCCGAGAGCTCAACGATCGAGTCGATGATCACTGATCCCGACCTCGTGGCGGAGATCCAGAAGGCTGTCGACGAGGCCAACAAGGCAGTGTCCAACGCCGAGGCGATCAAGAAGTTCACTATTCTTCCTACCGACTGGACAGAAGAGGGCGGCCAGCTCACGCCCTCCATGAAGCTCAAGCGCAACGTCGTCATGAAGGAGTACGCATCCGAGGTCGACGCTCTCTACTCGTAACGCAGGCCCTGGCCTCGCGTCATGCCCGTGACGGCGTGACGCGAGGCCTTGGCTTTGTCGGCGTACTCCTCGTCTCCCTCTTCACGGGGGACATGCCGATCTCGACCGTGCAGGTCGTGCTCGTCGGAGTCATCGCCGTCCTCGCTCAGATCGGCACGATCCCGGCCCGGCCGGTGTGGCTGCGCTACGCCGTCCTCATCGCCGAGGCGGCCGCGATCGCCCTCGTCGTCGTGACATCGACACCCGGTGACCGGCCCTCGATCGTCTACCTTGCGGTCCCGCCGATCGTGTGTGCCTTTGCCATGGGTGCCGCGGGCCTCGCGTCCGCGATCGCTGTGGAGGCGCTCGTCCTCGTGGTGGGCACCGTCCTGCGCTTGCGCGAAGACCTTCCCACCGGCGTGGTCGACCTCATCGTGGTCCTCGCACTTGGCGTCGCACTCGGCCTCGGCGCCATCCTCACTACGCACCTGCGCGAGCGCATAGCGCCGGCGAACACGGACTACGACGCGGCCCGGCGACTGCTCGTGTCCCTGCGCGACGTGGCGCGCCAACTGCCGGGAGGGCTCGAGGAGTCCGCACTGGCCCAAGCGGCGCTCGCCCGCTTTCGCACCGTGCTCCCCCATGACAGAGCCGAGGTCGTCGTGCGAGCCGACGGCGGCCGACTGCTCACCATCGCCCGCAGTCCCGAAGACGCGCGCGGGTGGTCCCCCTCCCTGAATTCCGGTCTGTGGGGGCAGGCGTGGGAGTCGGGAGTCGCCGTACAGCGCCTGGGCTCCATGGACGGCCCCGAGCTGGGCTCCTCGCGCGCGTGCGCCGTCGTCCCGCTCCGGCTCGGCGACGAGCGCATCGGCCTGGTCGGCATCGAGCGCGCCGGCGGCCTTTGGCCGATCGAGGACCTCACCGAGGCGCAGGCGATGGCCGATGAGGCTGCGCTGCGCCTGGACACCGCGCGCATCTTCGACGAAGTGCGTGACCTCGCCACGCTGGAGGAACGCCGTCGCCTCGCCCGCGAGATCCACGACGGCATCGCCCAGGAGGTCGCGGGTCTCGGCTTCCTCGTGGACGACGCTCTCGCTTCTCAGCTTGATTCTGCGACGCAAGCGAGCCTGCAACGCATCCGCGATGAGCTCACGCGCATCGTCACCGAACTGCGCCTGTCCATCTTTGACCTGCGCACCGAAGTCGGCGCGGGCATCGGCGAGGCGCTGTCCTCCCACGTGCGGGCTGTCGGTGCCGAAGCCGGACTCACCGTCCACCTCGTGCTCGACGAGGACCCCACACGACTGCCGCCCGGCGTCGCGCCCGAAATCCTGCGCATCGCCCAGGAAGCCGTGGCCAACGCGCGTCGGCATGCCCAGGCGCGGACCCTGTGGGTGACCTATCGCGTCACCGAGGGCAACGCCTTCCTGCGCGTCGCCGACGACGGCCAGGGCATCGCCGACGGTCGGGCACGACCGGACAGCTTCGGCCTCACAATCATGCGCGAGCGGGCGAACCGCATCGGGGCGAGCTTGACGGTCAAGCGCCGCAGCCCCCAGGGCACTGTGGTGGAGTTATCCCTGCAAGCGGCCGGACGTGCAGGCGAGGAGGGGGCATGACGATCACCGTGCTCCTCGTCGACGACCACGAGCTCATCCGCGAGGGCCTGCGCCGCGCACTCGAGCGCGAGGCCGACGTCGACGTGGTCGCCGAAGCAGCCAGTGTCGCCGAGGGCATCGCCATGGGCCGCAAGACCGAGCCCACCGTGGCCATCGTCGACCTGCGACTGCCCGACGGCAACGGACTCGACGTCGTGCGCGCCCTGCGCGCCCAGTCCAGCGAGATGGGCATCGTCGTGCTCACGATGTACGCCGGAGACAACCAGCTCTTCGACGCACTCGATGCGGGGGCGAGCGCCTTCGTGCCCAAGAGTGCGCCCGCGGAGGAGATCGTCGCCGCAGCGCGGCACGCCGCGAGCTCACCACACTCCTTCACCTCCGCGGATCTCGCCGATGCGCTCAAGCGGCGTACCTCGCCGCAGGGACCGCAGCTGTCTCCGCGCGAGCGCGAGGTCCTGCAGCTGCTCGCTGACGGCCTCGGTGTCTCGCAGATCTCGCGCCAGCTCTTCATCTCGGACTCGACGACCAAGACGCACATCTCCAAGCTCTACGACAAGCTCGGTGCCGGCAATCGCGCGCAGGCGCTCATGACCGCACTTCGCCTTGGCTTGCTCGCCGCTCCCGACGAAGCACCGTGACGGTGGCCAAGGTCCGCGACAATCTCGTCGCACTCATCGTGACGTGGGTGCTCAGCCGACTACTGATCCTCGGCACCCTGACGGGGCTCGTCCCCTATCCCGATGGCCCGTCGGTGATCAACGACGTCAAACTCTACGCCGAGTGGTCCAGCCTCCTCGTCACCGGCAGATTCCCCATCGGTGATGACATGTGGCAGTACCCGCCCGGCGCCGGCATCGTCTTCGCGATCGCCGCGCTGATGGGGTCTAATCCCGTGGCGGCCTTTGTGATCATCGCCCTCGCCTGCGACCTCGCCGCCTTGATCGTCCTCGCCGTGGCCGGACGACGCCGCGGAGTCGGCCTCGACGCCGCATGGGCCTGGGTGATCGGCGCGCTCCTCGTCGGCCCGGTGTGGCTCGCCCGCTTCGACGTCGTCCCCACGCTGGCGGCCGTGGTCGCACTTGTGCTCATCGCACGCCCTGTCTGGAGCGGCGCGGCGGCAGCAGCCGGCACGCTGCTCAAGGTCTGGCCCGGTCTCATGCTCATCGCGCTGCCACGGCGCTCCTTGCCGCGCGGCATCCTCGGCTTCATCGTGATGTCGGCCGCGATCCTCGGCGCGGTGCTCCTCTGGTCCACGGGTGGCGTGTCCGTCCTCGGTGAGCAGGGAGCGCGCGGGCTGCAGGTGGAGTCCGTGGGGGCACTCCCCTTCATGGCCTGGAATGTCTTCGGCGAGGTGCCGAGCGAGTTCCGCTTCGGCGCGATGGAAGTCGACGTGTCGGCGACCATCCCGCTGGGACTTGTGATCACCCTCGCGGGCTTCGCGGTGCTCGGTGTGCTCGGCGTGCTGCGCCTGCTCGGACGACTGGAGACGCTCAGTCCCGCGGATGTCGCGCTCGTCGCACTGCTCGTAAGCATGGTGACCAGCCGGGTGCTGTCGCCGCAGTACTCCGTCTGGGTGGTTGGCGTGGCGGCGGTGACCTTCCTCGATCCGGGCAGTCGCATGCGCACCGTCGTGTGGCTGCTCGTGCCGTCGATCCTCGTGACGCAGGTGCTCTACCCCTACGGTTACGGCAGCTTCCTCAATGGGGACTGGTGGGCGGTCGCGATTCAGGTGATCCGCGTCGCCCTGCTCGTGGCCGCCACGGGCCTAGGACTCGCGGTCGTGCTCCGACAGGCGTTGCGCCGCAGCGTCAGGGAGCCTCATCCAGGAGCTCCAGCCGCTGCAACGGCGTCGGATGGGTGAAAAGCAGGGCGTAGCGCCAGCGCGGCGGCACGAGGGTGGACCTATTGGTCACGGCGAGGCGCATGAGCAGGTCGGCGTAGGCCTGCGGATCCCCCGTCACTGCGAGTGCCTCGCGGTCCGTGCGCGACTCCAGCGAGCGGCTCACCGTGGCAGCACCCACGGAGCCGACCAGGGATGCCGCGAGCCCCACCGCGACGACGAGCGGGATGACACGAGGATCACCCGGATTGCGCGCGTGCAGGCGCGCGCGGACGCGGCCTGACAGCACCAGGGCGGCGGCGAGCGCAGCGGTGCCACCGGCAGCGAGCGCGGCAAGGGCAGTGCCCAGCGCGACATCGCCTTCGCGCACGTGCACGAGCTCGTGAGCGACGAGCGCATCGATCTGCGCAGGAGACAGCGAGTCGCCGACCGTGTCGTAGATGGTGACCGCGCGCGTGGGGCCCCAGCCGGACACGTGCGCATTGATCATCGGCGATCGGTCCCCCACCTCGATCACCGTGACCGTGCCGACCTCTACGCCGAGTCGATCCGCCATGGCGATGACCCGGGAGGTGAGTGCGGGATCCGCGGCCGTGCCCTCAAGCCTCTGGGTCAGTGGGAGTAAGGCGGACACGGCAAAGGCGGCCACGACAGCACCGGCGACGATCGCGATCCAGCCGCGTCGCGGCCAGCGCCGCAGGATCGCGAGCGCGATCGCGACTCCGAGTGCTCCGAGAGCGACGTAGGCGAGTGACTCCGCAAGCCAACGCAGCCACCATGCCGAAGCCGCCTCGGTGAGTAGGCCGGCAGCGCGTCGCGCCTGCGCGACAAGCAGGGCGAAGGGCAGCGCGACGAGTTGAGTGGCAGCGAGAAGTGCGGCGGTAGCGAGGACGCTCGCGATGAATGGCCTGCTCCGCGGCCCGATGCGGGCGAGCGAAGCGCGGGCTTGTGGCACAAACAGCACACCGAGGGCAAGGACGGCCGGTGCGAGCCATGCGAGCACACCCGGCAGCCACACAGCGGAGACGTAGCTCTCGGTGGCGGCCACCTGCTCGGCCGTAAAATCCGCGAGTCGGTCCGTCGCGAGGTCCGACCAGGGCGCGACTCCCGCGTCCCAGGGCACGAGGACGAGCGCCACGCTCACGGCGGCGGCGTACATCGCCAGACAGGCGATGAGTGCCGAGCGGGCGGGGGTCACCCCGCCATCATGCGACGCCCTCCTCGACGGTCACCAGGCGCTGGGGTGGGACGAGCCCGGATCCGGCGAGGACGGCGAAGGCGGCCTGCTCCTCACCGCCGATCCGGCCCGGGGGGCCCAGGAGCACGCTCACGATGCAGTCACCGCAGGCCGCTGGCCGGGCCAGGCAACTGGCGCAGTCGATGGTGAGGTCG
>SXGQ01543215.1_pt1 | contig 17769 bp, 18 predicted proteins | sample 3178371 | NCBI WGS metagenome assembly SXGQ01 (sample SAMN11356859, study PRJNA531348) | freshwater metagenome | isolation source: freshwater sample F1-20 | place: China: Fuxian Lake, Yuxi | collected 2017-12-25 | reverse complement strand
GCCGCTGCCGTCCGGGCCGCCCACCACGCGCAACACGCGCGGGCCGCGGCCGCCGGCCTCGCAGCGCAATTCCACGTCCCAACCCTGGCCTTCGGCGGCGGCACGGCGCAGCGCGGCGTCCAGCATGGCGCCGCCGTCCGGCCCGAAGCGCGACAGCAACGCCTCCAGCGTCGGCACCTGCCCAGCGGGCACGCCCAACAGCTCGCAAGCCGAGTCGGACAGCACCAGCGCGTCGGTGTCGGGCTGCCATTCCCAGGCCCCCACGCCGGCCAGGCGGCTGCAACGCTCCAGGAAACGGGCGTTCTGCGCCAACGCCATCTCCATGACGGAGGCAGCAGGCGCGGCGGCCCCGCCGAGGGGCGCTGCCGGAGGCAGGGGTTCACTCATCGATTCGTGCTCCTGGGCCCAACGCGGGCAACTGGCAAGCTTGACGCCAGCGTAACCCCCTAACACGTCGGTTTGATTGGAGGGCCGATGTAGGACAACGCCGCGTCTGCCCCTTGTTACAGCCTCGCCGTCCGCGCGGCCAACCGCCCGCCCGGGTCTCGCGTTCAATTCGCGCAGGCTGCCACCGCGTCGCCGCGAACAACAAGGAGAACCCCATGAACACCTGTTCCACTGCCCTCACCCGCTGGGTGGCCCCGGCCCTGCTGGCCCTGGCAGGCCTGGCCGCCGTGCCTGCCGCCCAGGCGGCTGACGTCGGCGTGTCCATCGGGTTCAGCCAGCCGGGCGTCTATGGGCGGGTCGACATCGGCCGCTACCCGCAGCCCGTGCTGGTGGCACCGCGCCCCGTGGTCATCGGTCGGCCGGTGGTTCGCGAGCCGGTGTACCTGTGGGTGCCGCCGGGCCACCGCCGCGACTGGGGCCGCCATTGCCGCCAATACGGCGCGTGCGGCGCACCGGTGTACTTCGTGCAGGACAACTGGTACCGGCAGCACGTGGTGGTGCACCGCGACCGCGGCTGGCGCGATGACCGGCACCACCACCATCGCGACCGCCATGACCACGGCCGGGGTCGCGGGCATGGCCACGGCAACGGCCATGGCCACCGCGACTGACCCTGCGTGATCAGCGCGCCACGCGCACCAGCTTGCCGCTGTCGGTGAGCAGCAGCAGCGCACCGTCGGCCGCGACCTTCACGCTGCGGATGCGCTCACCCAGCGAGGCGAACAGCGCCTCGCGGCTGGCCACGGTGTTGCCCGACAGCGTGAGCCGCCACAGCGCCTGGCCCGCCAGCGCGCCGACGAACAGCTGGCCCTGCCACTCCGGGAACATCGTGCCCGTGTAGAACGCGATGCCCGCCGGCGCGATGGACGTGGGCACCCAGGTGGTGAGCGGCTCGACGAAGCGCGGCGCATGCGTGCCACCGCCGATGGCGCAGGCCGTGCCCACCGGGTCGCCGTAGTTGCAGCCGTAGCTCACCAGCGGCCACCCGTAGTTGCCACCGGCGCGGGCGATGTTGATCTCGTCACCACCCTGCGAGCCGTGCTCGCTGAGCCACAGCTCGCCCGTCACCGGGTGCAGCGCCGCGCCCTGCGGGTTGCGGTGGCCCAGGCTCCACAGCCCGGCGCGCGCACCGGCGCCGAACGACGGGTTGTCGGCCGGCACGCTGCCGTCCCGGTTCACGCGCACCACCTTGCCCAGCGTCTGCGCCACGTCCTGCGCGGGCGTGCCGAGCTGGCGCTCGCCGAGGGTGATGAACAGCGTCTTGTCCGCCGAGAACACCAGCCGCGAGCCGTAGTGGGCGCTGCCGGCGACCTTGGGCGCCTGCCGGAAGATGACCGTCAGCCCCTGCAAGGCATTGCCCACCAGCTGTGCGCGCGCGACGGCGGTACCGCTCTTGCCGGCTTCGGCACCGGTGCCGGGTTCCGAGTAGCTGAGGTAGACCCACGCGTTGCTGGCGAAGTCCGGGTCCAGCACCACGTCCAGCAGGCCTCCCTGCCCGGCGCTGTCCACCGCGGGGGCGCCCGTGACGGGCTGGCTGGTGGCGTAGTCGGCCGACACGCGCACCACGCTGCCGCCCTTCTGCGTGACCAGCCACGTGCCATCCGGCAGCGCCGCCAGGCCCCAGGGATTGTTCAGGCGCACGGCCTGCGCGGTGACCGTCGGTGCGCCCGAGGGGCCAGGCGTGGGCGGCGCGGGCGAGGCATCGCCCCCTCCGCCGCCGCACCCGGCGAGCACGGCCAACAGCCAGGCGATGGACAAGGTCGTGATGGTGCGCATGAAGCATCCCGAGGCCATGAAGACAAGCCCAATATGACGCAACGGCGCGGGCCGGCGGTAAGCAAATCTTGCAGCCGGCAGCGCCGTGCGCTTGTCACGGCGCCTCGGATTGCAAGCAGGACGTTGTTGCCATCCGTAAGCGCAACGTCGAATCAGCAACGCGGCGTTACGGCGCTCGCCGCCGTTTCGTCACCATGCGCGGCCGACGCCTCCTGTCAATCCCTCGCCGCCGCTCATCATGCTGCTCGCCAACCCCACCGCCCGCCGGGCTGTACCTGCCAGCCTGCTGGCCCTGTCTGCCGCCCTGCTCACCGCCTGCGGTGGCGGCGGGGGTGGCGACAGCAGCCCCGCCAGCACGCCCGCGGCCGGCGGCGGCACGACGACCACACCACCGCCCGCCGCCACGGTGGCCGCGCCGCCAATGACCCAGCGCGACGCCGTGCGGCTGGCCTCGCAAGCCACCTTCGGCGCCACGGAAACGCTGGTCACGCAGATGCGCACGCAAAGCGCCTCGGCCTGGGTGCAGGCGCAGCTGCAATTGCCGCAGGCCTCGCGCTACAGCGCCGGCGGCAGTGCCGCCATCCACACCGACACCAGCGGCGTGGGCTTCTGCGACCAGGCCGCCAACAAGGGCGACAACTGCTGGCGCGACGCCTTCTCCAGCCAGCCGCTGCTGTGGGACTTCTACCGCAACGCCGTCAACCAGCCCGACCAGCTGCGCCAGCGCGTGGCCTTCGCGCTGCAGCAGATCCTCGTCGTCAGCAACCTGGAGGTGGACGGCACCTACGGCCTGCGCCGCTACCAGAACGTGCTGCTGGAGAACGCCTTCGGCAGCTACCGCGACGTGCTGCGCGCCGTGGCGTTGAGCCCGGTGATGGGCGACTACCTCAACGGCGTCAACAACGACAAGGCCGCGCCCAACGAGAACTTCCCGCGCGAGCTGCTGCAGCTCTTCTCCGTGGGCACCTGCCTGCTGGAGGCGGATGGCAGCCTGAAGGGCGGCACCTGCCAGCCCACCTACGACAACACCACGGTGCGCAACTACGCCTACGCGCTGACGGGCTGGACGTATCCCGCCGGTGGCAAATCCAAGTGGATCTGCTCACCCAAGGGTGCCAACTGCCGCTACTACGACGGCGAGATGGCGCCGCTCGCCAGCCTGCACGACGCCACCGAACGCACGCTGCTGGCCGGCACCAAGAAAGCCGCCAACAGCACACCCGCGCAGGCGCTGGATGCCGTGCTCGACAGCCTGATGTCCCACCCCAACATGGCGCCCTTCATCGGCCGCCAGCTCATCCAGGCCCTGGTGCGCTCCAACCCGTCGCCCGGCTACGTGACCCGCGTGGGCAGCGCCTTCACCAGCGGCCGGTTCAGCAAGGACAGCCTCAGCTTCGGCAGTGGCCGCGTGGGCGACCTGGCCGCCGCCGTGGCCGCCGTGCTGCTGGATGCCGAAGCGCGCGGCGATGCCTCGCCCGGGTCGTCCGGCGGTCGGCTGCGCGAGCCCGTGCTGATGATGGCCGGCGTGCTGCGCGCACTCAACGGCAAGACCGATGGCGACGCCCTCGGCTGGTGGTGGGGAGACACGCTGCGCCAGCACGTGTTCCGCTCGCCGTCGGTCTTCAACTTCTACCCGCCCGACTACCCGGTGCCCGGGACGCAGCTGCAGGGCGGTGCGTTCGGCATCCACAACGCCAACACGTCGCTGGAGCGGCTGAACTACCTGACCTACCTGCTGAACTGGGGTGGCTCGCAGCCGGTGGCCAGCGTGCCGAACGCGGTGGGCACGCAGGTCACGCTCGATGCCTTCGATGCCGATGCGACGGACGCCGCCAGGCTGGTGGACCGCCTCTCGCTGCTGGCCCATGGCGAGGCCCTGCCCAGCGGCCCGCGCGCCAAGGTGGTGGACGCCGTGGCGTGGTGGACCGACAAGACCGATTCGAAAACCTGGCAGCGCAACCGCGTGCGCACCGCGGCGTACCTCGTCTTCGCCGCGCCGCAGTTCCAGATCGTCCGCTGAGGGTCATTTCATGTCGCACGCCCATCACCATCACGCCCACGTTCCCAGCCGCCGCCGCCTGCTCGCCGGCGCCTTGGGCCTGGGCACGCTGGCCACCCTCGCGCCGCTGCGCGTGGCCCACGCGGCCGACTTCCGCGCGCTGGTCTGCATCTTCCTGTACGGCGGCAACGACGGCATGAACATGGTCGTGCCGCTGGACGCCACCCGCTACAACGACTACGCCCGCGTGCGCGCCAACCTGGCGCTGCCGCAAAGCAGCCTGGGGCGCCTGGGTAGCAGCGACTACGGCCTGCACCCGGCGCTGGCCGCGCTGAGCCCGCTGTTCGCCGCCGGCCGGCTGGCCGTGCAGTTCAACGTGGGCCCGCTGTACGCGCCGCTGACCAAGGCGCAGTACCGCGCCGATGCCGGCAAGACCGTGCTCACGCCGCCGGCCCTGTTCTCGCACAGCGACCAGCAGGTGCTGTGGGAAAGCGGCAGCACCGACACCGAGAGCCGCACCGGCTGGGGGGGCCGCGCCTACGCATCGATGGCCATGGCCAGCCCCGTCATCAGCGTGGGCGGCAACGGTCGCTTCGGCCTGTCGGAGCTGGCCGCGCCGCTGGTGGTGCCCGGCCCGGGCGATGGCTTCGGTGCGGCCGGCCTGTCGGCCAGCGACATCACGTGGAAGCCCAACGCGCTCAAGCTCGACGCCATCAAGGCGCTGGCCGAGCAGTCGTCCGACACCGAGCTGGCCAACGCCTTCCAGAAGCAGCAGCGCGACGCGTTCGCGCTGTCCGAGCAGCTCGGCCCGCTGGTGAAGCGCAAGCCCGGCGAGGCCGGCAGCAACGCGGCCATCGACGCCGCCTTCGCGCCGCTGATCGCGAACGGCAACGTCACCACCGGCATCGGCAAGCAGCTCTACCAGGCCGCCAAGATGCTGGACGTGCGCGCCACGCTGGGCGGCAACCGGCAGATCTACTTCGCGCAGCTCGGCGGCTTCGACACGCACGGCGACCAGATCGGCGGCGACGCCACCTCCGGCCACCACGCGGGCCTGCTGAAGCAGCTGGGCGATGCGCTGGCCTGCTTTCAGGCGGCGCTCGTGGGCCTGGGCTTGTCGGAGTCGGTCACCACGTTCACGCAGAGCGACTTCGGCCGCACCTTCAAGCCCAACAACAGCGGCGGCACCGACCACGCCTGGGGCAACCACCACCTGGTGCTGGGCGGTGCGGTGAAGGGCGGCTTCTACGGCACCTACCCCACGCTGGCCGTGGGCGGGCCGGACGACGCCAGCTTCAACACCTGGGACGAACAGGGCCGCTGGATCCCGACCACGTCGGTGGACCAGTACGCCGCCACGCTGCTGGGCTGGATGGGCGCCAGTGCCGGGCAGCTCAACAGCGTGCTGCCCAACCTGGCCAACTTCGGCAGCGCACGGTCGGTCGGGTTCCTCTGACGGCTCAACGCGCCGCCTGCACGCGCTCGGCGACGAAGGCCGCGTAGGCGCGCAGCGGGCGGCCGAGGATCTGCTCCAGCTTCTGCACGGCGCCGTCCGCGGCGACCTGACCCAGGCGCTGGATGCCGCTCATCATCAGCCGCAGGTCGTAGGCCATCCAGCCCGGCGCGTTCTGCGCCAGTTGCTCCTCGAAGGCCTGGACGTCGTCACCGGCGTAGTGGATGTCGCGGCCCAGCGCCTGGCTCCACACGGCTGCCGCGGCCGGGCCGTTGATGACCTCGGGGCCCACCACCTCCAGCATCAGGCGCGGCAGTGGTGCCGGCGCACGGTCGCGGCGCAGCAGTTCGGCGACGGCGATGTCGGCGATGTCGCGCGCATCAACCATCGCGCAGCCGATCGTGCCGATGGGCATGGGGAACACGCCGTAGTTCTCGACGACCGGCTGGATCTGCACATCGTTCTGCATGAAGTACGCCGGGCGCAGGATGGTGGCCGGCAGGTCCAGCGTCTCGATCATGCGTTCCACCGTGTGCGTGCCGGTGAAGTTCGGCACGTCCACCTACAGGTCAGCGTTGATGACCGACAGGTAGACGATGCGCTGGATGCCCGCCTCGCGTGCCACGTTCAGCGCCTGCAGCGACTGCGTGACTTCGTCGGCCGCCAGCGCGTTCAGCAGGAACAGCGTGCGCACGCCGGTCATAGCCTGGCGCATGGAGGCCACGTCGGTCATGTCGGCGACAACGCCCTTGACGCCCGCGGGCAGGGACAACGTGCCGGTCTTGCGGACCAGGGCGGTGACGTCCGCGCCCTGTTGGGCGAGACCTTGGACGACGAGGGAACCGATGGTGCCGGTGGCGCCGATGACGAGGATGCTCATGTGAAGACTCCGTGTTCAGAAGGTGGAGGGGAAGGAACGGAGCGAAAGATAGGCCGTTGCACCCAATGAACACAGCCGCCAAAATCAAGACTCGCTGTCTTGAATTCAAAACACATGGACCTGAACGCGCTGGCGGACTTCAACCTCGTGGCCACCCACGGCGGCTTCGGCAAGGCAAGCCGCGCCAGCCGGCGCTCCAAGGCGACGCTGTCGCGCCGCGTGGCGGACCTGGAGGAGCAGCTCGGCGTGCGACTCATCGAGCGCAGCACCAAGGGGCTGGAGCTGACCGAGGCGGGCCAGTTGCTGATGGCACGCACCGAGGGGCCGATGCACGAGGTGGCCGATGCCCTCACGGCGGCGCGCGAAGGCACGGGCACCGTCAGCGGCCGGCTGCGCATCGCCGCGCCCATCCTGTTCTCGCAGCTCGCCATGGGGCGGCTGACGGCCGACTTCCGGCGGCTCTACCCCGAGGTGACGCTGGAGGTGGTGGCCGAGGACCGCCTCGTGAACCTCGTCGATGAGCAGTTCGACGTGGCCATCCGCCCCAACCCGCGGCCGGACACGGCGCTGGTGGGGCGGTGCTTTGCGGAGGACCGGTTGGTGGTGGTGGCCGCGCCGACCATCGCCAAGCCGCGGCCCGGCAAGACGCCGGCAAAGGTGGACGCCGTCGTCAACGCCTTCCGCGACGGCGACACCTGGGCGCTGGACGACGGCCGCCTCACGCTGGAGCCCGCGCCCGTGCTGCGGCTGTCATCGATGCTGATGCTGCGCGATGCGGCACTCGCTGGCGCCGGCATCACGCTGCTGCCTCAGTCCATCGTCGGCCGGCAACTGGCCAGCGGCGAGCTGGTGAAGTGGGGCAGCGTGGGCGCGCCGGTGGCGCTGTGGGTGCTGCACACGTCGCGCCGCCTGGCCAGCCCGAAGGTCAAGGCCTTCGTGGCGTTCATGGCGGCGCGCTACCCGGATGGCCAGTTGGTGCTGGGCGGCTGATCGGTGCACGCGGCCGGCCCCCTCGGGCCGGGCTGGGTATCACGCTCAGGGGAAGCCCGCTGAACCGCAGAGCTACTTAGGAATCAGTACGCCACCGCGCTGCCGAGTTGAAAAGGGGTACCACCCTCGCGCCACTGGACGGCGTGCTGCCCAGCCTCGCCAACTTCGGCGGCGCGCGGTCGGTAAGTTTCGGCAAGCAGCTCAGGCTGCGGCGCGAACGCGCTCGGCCACAAGAGCCCGGGAGAACAAGTTGTTCAAAGGTTGAAGTTCTTCTTCCACTCTGAACACATCTTCCTAAACGAGCGACTGTTAGCCGAGGCTTCGTCGATGTCGAAGCGAGCGGCGAAAGCTGGCTGGTCGGTGGTTTCACCGTAGGTCTTCCTTGCCATGCGCTCGCGCATCCACCCCTTGGCGTCCCGCGGGCGCTCGGCTTCGGAGCGCTGTTGATCGTTGAACGCAAAACCACGGACGCCATTCAACGACGTCGCGGCTGCGATGAACCATGCCTCGAACTCCCGATTGGCGATCACCACGGCAAGCCGCCGATGCGGCACATACGCCTCAGCGCGTTGCCGAATGGAATGAGCTAGCTCCATCGGGCAAGCGTCGTCAGCATCCAGCAAGACGAGAATCCATCCGGCGTCCCCGCATGTGGCAGCCGCCAGCAGCAGATGCCGCCGAAACTCCTCCTCCCGGTTAAGAAACCGATCCTTGTGAACCCGGATGGGTTGAGGCACGTACACATGTTCAGGCGGACCGAACCGCTCCTGTAGGCGCCGCAGCACGATGGGGACCGCAGCGACCTCGCCGTCTCCTTCCACGATCGCGCACACCGCGCTCATGCGCGGTTCTCGCCGAACAACTCCGCCTGGGTCTGCTGCTGACGCTCGATTGCTGTGCGATCTGGCGCAAGTTGATTCATCCGAAGCAGTTCCCCTGCCGTGAATAGGTGATCCCTCAGCGCGGTGCGCGAGCCATCGTCGAGCGGCGCAATGTAGGTTTCACCGCCTTCGGAAGCCACGGCGTAGATGGACTCGGAGTCGATGCTCTCGTCATGTAGCAGATCGGGGCTGTGGCTGGTGACGATGATTTGCGTGTCCTTGGACGCGAGATTCAATGCCTCCCTTAACGCAGAACTGGCGGCCGGGTGCAGTGCAGTTTCGGGTTCTTCGATCCCGACAAGCGTCGGCGCGTAATCGCGATTTCGCTGCAGCAGCGCCGTCAGCACGCCAAGTGCCCGCAACGTTCCGTCCGACATGTTTTGCGCCAAAAACTTCCATGGGTGCTTGGCGCCAGCCATGTCTTGACGGAACTCGATGGTTTCCATCGGACCGACCTGGACGCGTTCAACGCCATGAACCATCGGAACGACAGTCTGAAGGTACTCCTGGATCGTGTCGAGATTGCCAGGCGCAACGCGTTCGAGATGGCCGATGACACTGGCGATGTTCTCGCCTACTGGCTTCAACAGCTTGCCCTCCTGAGGCTTCTGCAGTTCTCGCATGACCTTCGGATTCAGGTTGTAGAAACCCATCGATGTGAGCGCATCGAAAACAGGGCGGAAAGCGGCGACACCAGACAATGCAACCAATGCGAGGCGATCTGCCGTCACGGCAGGGAACGTCGGCTCACTGGTCGATTTGACTTCGCCCCTCTCCAGCTTGTAGCAAGGCCCTTGACCCTTCTGCCCCAGCTGGCACTCTTCGCTCTGCACTTCATACCCGCCGTTGGCGAGTGCGCCGATGCTGAAGGCGTAGCGGCCAGGCAGCCCGCTGGGCAGCACGAACTCGAGGCGAATGCCAAAGTTGGTCGGGTGACCACTTGAGCGACGGCGGACTTCGGCGATGCCACCGCGCTCGTTCAACGCGTTGCTGAGTGATCCCGTAAGTGCGTCCCGCACGAGATGCAAGGCATCAAGAAAGTTGCTTTTCCCCGAACCATTCGCGCCTACGAAATAGGTCAGCTGCCGCAGCCGGATGTCGCACGAACCAATGCTCTTGTAATTGCGCAGAACCACCCGCGTCAGGAATACAGGACTTTTCATTGGTAATACAAGGCTAGGCGAGAAGCGTCGCATGCTACAGGCGGCGCTATCAGGATGGCTTGGGGCGAAGCCAACTCAGTATCGCGCGCAGTGAAGCCATCGCGCCGCTTGGCATCCACCGCTACCTCTTGGGCAGCGGGTAGCTCGCCAAGCTGGCGTAGCCCTTCTTCGACAGCGCCTGCACGCCGAAAATGACGTTGTCCTTGCTGACCGGCAGCGTCACGCGCGTGGTCTTGCCCACGTCCTTGAACTGCTGCCACGCGGCCGAGTCGGTGTCGCGCCAGACGATGCGGTAGCCGGCCACCTCGGGGTCGTCGCTCGCCGCCCACTCCAGCGTGGAGTCGTTGGTCAGGCCGCTGGCGTCCAGCCGCACGCCCTTCACCGGCGCCGGCGCCCAGGCCAGCGTGGCCAGGCCAGCCAGGTTCACACGGCTCACGTCGGCCACGTAGGGAAAGTCCACGAACTCGGGCAGGTCGCCGTAGACGACGCCGTTCTCACAAGGCAGCGACGAGCCGCCTCTAGCTGCCTTGACCCCCTCGGGGGGCGGCTGACGGGAACCGTCAGCCTGGGGGCATTCGACCCTGGGGTTCTGGTGCTGGTGCGCGAAGTTCTCGAACGGCTCGGTGAAGCGCACGGCGGCGTAGCCCCGCTCCAGGAATGGCAGATGGTCGCCACCGCGCAGGTAGCGGTCGCGGCGCTGGATGAGCTGCACGGTGAAACCGGGCATCGCCGCTTCGGCCGCCGTCTTCAGGTGACGGCCCAGTTGGTGCGTCGGCAGGTCGTCGTTCGCGCCGGCCTGCAGCAGCGGCAGCAGCTCGGCCTGCATCGCGGCAAACGCCTTCTGGTCGGCCGGTGTCGCGGGGCGGTTGCCCTGGGCCTGCATCAGCAGCCGCACCAGCGGGTCCAGCCCGTCAGCGAACAGGCGCATGCGCTTGGGGTCGTGCTGGCCCGCGTCGCCGCGCGAGCTGCCAACGATGTCGTTGGTGATCATGGCCTCGACGTTCAGGCCCTCGGCCCGCGCATCGCGCGCCCACTGCGCGGCGCCCAGCAGGCCCTGCTCCTCGCCCGGCACGGCCATGAAGACGAGCGTGGCGTCGAACTGCCGCGTGGCCATCACGCAGGCCAGCTCCATGACGGCCGCGGTGCCCGAGGCGTCGTCGTTGGCGCCCGGCGCCTCGCCCAGCGAGTCCATCACGTCGCTGTTGCGCGAGTCGTAGTGGCCGCTGACGACGAGATAGCGGCCCTTGCTCGCGCCACGGCCGGGCAGCGTAGCGACGATGTTGACCAGCTCGGTGGGCTGGTTGACACGGTTGCCCGCGGGCTCGATGAAGCTCTGCTCCTCCACCTTCAGCCGGCTGCCGGGCGCCTTGGCGCAGGCCTGCAGTTCGCTGGTGATCCACCGCCGCGCCGCGCCGATGCCGCGCGTGTCGGACGCGATGTCCGACAGCGTGTGCCGCGTGCCGAAGCTCACCAGCTTGCGGATGCGCGCCTCGATGCGCTGCGCACTGACCTCGCCGAGCATGGCCTTCAGGTCATCGGCCGGAGCCACGGTTTGGGCCTGCGCCGTGGCGGCGAACAGGGCGAGGGAGAGGGCGGCGAGTCGCAAGTGCATGCGGAAGATTCTGCCCTTGCTCCGCGGCGGCAGTTCTTCTACGCTGGCCACCCCCGCACGAGGAGAGTCCGATGACCTTGGATTCACGAGTGAGCGCGATCCGCACGGTCGCGCTGGTTGGCCCGGCCGCGGCCGGCAAGACGCTGCTGCTGGACGCGCTGCTGGCGCATGCCGGCGTCATCCCGCAGGCCGGCAGCATCGAGCGCGGCAGCACGGTGTCGGATCACGACCCGCTGGAAAAACGGCTCGGGCACTCGCTGCAATCCAGCCTCGCGCACTTCACGCACGGCGGCATCCGCGTGCACGCCATCGACACGCCCGGCGCGCCAGACTTCGTCGGCCAGGCGCTGCCCGCGCTGGAGGCGGCGGACACGGCCGTCGTCGTCATCAACGCGCAGAACGGCATCGAGCTGATGGCGCAGCGCCTGCTGACCGCCGCCGGCGAACGTGGCCTGGCGCGGCTCATCGTCGTCAACAAGATCGATGCGCCCGACGTGGACCTGCCCGCGCTGCTGGCGCAGATCCGCGAGGTGTTCGGCAAGGTGTGCCTGCCGCTCAACCTGCCCGCCGACGGCAGCCAGCGCGTCGCAGATTGCTTCTTCGCGGCCTCAGGAGAGGCCGATTTTTCATCCGTCGCAGACGCTCACCGGGCGCTGGTGGAGCAGGTCGTCGAAGTCGATGCAGCCTTCGTTGATCGCTACCTGACCGAGGGCGACGTCGATCCGAAGGAGCTGCACGCCCCGCTGGAACAGGCGCTGCGCGAGGGCCACCTGATCCCGGTCTGCTTCTGCTCCGCGAAGACCGGCGTTGGCGTCGCCGAGCTGCTGGCCGCCATCGAAGCGCTGATACCCAACCCGGCCGAGGGCAACCCGCCGCCTTTTCTCGAAGGCAAGGGCGCCGAGCCCCTGCCCTACCCCGCCACACCCGACCCGGCCGCGCATGTGCTGGCGCATGTGTTCAAGATCGTGGCCGACCCCTACCTCGGCAAGATGGGCGTCATGCGCGTGCACCAGGGCCGCGTCGCCAAGGGCGGCCTGCTGTTCGTCGGCCACGCGCGCAAGCCCATCCGCTTGGGCCACCTGTTCATGCTGCAAGGCGGCAAGCATGTGGAAGTGGACGAAGCCCTGCCCGGCGACCTGTGCGCCGTGGCCAAGGCGGACGACATCGCGTTCGACGCCGTGCTGCACGACGCGCAGGAGGACGAGCACATCTATTTGCGCCCGCTGGACTTCCCGACGCCCGTGCACGGCCTGGCCATCAGCCCCGCCCGGCGTGGCGACGAGCAGAAGCTGTGGGACGTGCTGAGCCGCCTGGTCGACGAAGACCCCTGCCTGCGCATCGAGCAGGCCGATGAAACCCACCAGACCCTGGTCTACGGCCTGGGCGAGCTGCACCTGCGCCTGCTGCTGGAGCGGCTGCGCGAGCTCTACAAGGGCGACGTCGTCACCGAGCCGCCGCGCATCGCCTACCGCGAGACCATCTCGGCGCCGGCCGAAGGCCACTACCGGCACAAGAAGCAGAGCGGCGGCGCGGGCCAGTTCGGCGAGGTCTACCTGCGCGTGGAGCCGCTGGCGCGCGGCGCGGGCTTCGAGTTCGTCGATGCGGTCAAGGGCGGCACCATCCCGGGCCAGTTCATGCCCGCCGTCGAGAAAGGCGTGCGCTCGGCGCTGGCCAGCGGCGTCATCGCGGGCTACCCGCTGGTGGACCTGCGCGTCACCGTGTACGACGGCAAGCACCACTCGGTGGACAGCAAGGAGATCGCCTTCGTCACCGCTGGCCGCCGCGCCCTCATCGAGGCCGTGCGCGCCGCCAAGCCCCTGGTGCTGGAGCCCATCGTGCAGGTGGAGATCACGGCGCCCGAGCACGGCATCGGCGACATCACGGGCGACCTCGCCTCACGCCGCGGCCAGGTCAACGGCACGCGCGCCGCCGTGCCGGGCAGCCTCATCGTGCAGGGGCTGGCGCCGTTGGCTGAACTGACCAGCTACCAGACGCGGCTGAACGCGATGACGGCTGGCCAGGGCCGCTACACGGTGCTGCTGTCGCACTACGAGCCAGTACCGCCCAACACCCAGGCGGCGCTTGTCGGGGCCTACATTGCGGGAGACGATGAGTAAAAGCTTTCATGACTCTGCTCTTTCATGCCGACTCGGCTCTCGACCTCAAACACAAACTCGCCAAGCTCGACATCACCGTGCTGCCGCGTTCACGCGGACGCACGACGCAACAAACCGAGCGATATGCCATTGCTCACCTTCTCTCTTCGCTGCCCTCGAGTCATTTGCCGTTTCCGCTGGTCGTCGAACATGGCGACCGCCCCGATTGCGTCATCAGCACTCGCGATGCAGCCATTGGCATTGAGCTGACAGAAGCCGTTCCTGCGAACGTCGCACATGCTTCAGCGATGCGTGAGTCGGGCATCGGGCCAGACACGTACTTCATTCCACGAGCAACCCCAGGTGAACGCAAGAAGAGCACCGCAGAGCTTCGCGAGGAGATTGAACTCGATGCACCGGGGGCACCTTGGATGGGCAATGCGCCCGAACGCGAGTGGGCGGAGGCAATGTTCCACTTCGTCCGAACAAAGGTCGCAAAAGTACAGAAGCCTGGCTTCACACGTTTCCCTTGCAACTGGCTTGTTATCTACGACAACTGGCCGTTGCCCTCTGTGCGACTTGACGAGGCCTGCTCTCTACTTGCTGACAAGTTTCATGAGAAAGATGTGCTGAGCACGTTTGATCGGGTGTTTGTGTTGACGTCTAGATTTTTGTGTGAGGTTGGCCCGACTGTTTGCCTGCACCCCGCACAAGATCCTTGACCTTACGAAGTTGCCCTGATGAGTGCCCGCAGCTGCTGATAGCCGCTGGTGAACGCTCATTTATCATGGCGCCCCATGCCTGCCGCCCCCCGCGACGTCGCGCAGATCCGATTGGACAACGCGATGCGGCTGTTCGAAGAGTTCGTCAGCGCCACCGTCAAGCACCCCGACGCCGCCACCCTGCGTGGCCTGGAGCGGCGCTTTGCCGAACGCCTGCAGATCCAGCCCAGCTACTGGAGCCAGATCAAGGGCCGATCGCGCCAGATCGGTGAACGCCTGGCCCGCCAGTTCGAGCAGCTGTGCCACAAGGCCCCCGGCTGGATGGACCTGGAGCATGGCCAGCAGGCCGCCCCCGCGCCCCTGACCTCCATGGCCGCCGCGCTGGCGCCCGTGACGCCACCGGCGGAGCCCTCGCCAAGCACCCCGCAGGACGACGACGAGCGCTTCATCATCGGCCTGGTGCTCACCTACTACCGCCGCCACCCGCAGCGCGCCCGCACGCGGTTGCTGGACCTGCTCGGCGAGGTGCTGACGCCCGAGTCTGCCGCGCCGCCCAAAGCCGCCCCCAAGGCCGCAGCGCCCAGCCCGCAGGCCGAGCTGGACGAGTGGCGCAAGCTGCAGTCGGCCGTTGCGCCGCTGAAGGCCAAGAAGCGCTGACACCGCGCCCCGCACAGATCGTTCTGCGCCTCCGTCATTGGACAGCCCGCCTCCCGCACGTTAGGGGTGTTGGATAAAAGCTGCTTGCGCAAGAGAAACGTTTGTTTATCATTTGCGCAAGTCGTGATGCAGAAGTCCCCAGGCATCACGGCGAGGCGCACACCCCCAAGCCCCTGACCTGCCCGGCCCGCCTGCCTCGAGCGCACGCCCCGGGCGCCCTTTCCACCGCTGCAAACGCCAGGCCCACCCGGGTCGAGCCGCTGCATGGCCCGCCGCCTCACCGCGGCACTCACCGGAGCACTTCATGCGCCAATTCATCGCCCCCCGCCCGCTGCGCCTGCACATGCGCAAACCGCGCAATCCGCTGGTGGCACCGGCCGCCCAGCGCGACGCCGGCCGCCACCAGAGCCCCAACGATGCCCAGGCCGAGCGCCAGCAGGCCCGCCTCGAACTGCGACGCCTGCTGCGCGACCGCTTCCCGGACGACAGCCCCTGACACGACGGCACCGCCCGCGCCCTCATCCATCTCATGAGGGCCGGCTTGGTGCCAAGGAGACCCTCATGAGATTGATCGAACTGCGCGGCCCCGATGCCGCCGAAACCCACGATGCCTGGGCCCGCCGCTGGGTCCGCATCCGGCGCGCGGCGCGTGCCATCCGGCTGGTGTTCTCGCCCGCCTACCGCAAGCGCCGCGCCCGCCACCAGCTGGAGTTCTACGCCGAAGCCGGTGCGCCCGAAGGGGCGCTCTACGTCGACGGCCAGCTGGTGGCACAGCTGGAAGGCGTGCGGCGTCTGTGAACAGACCTGCAAATCGGGGTCGTCTGCGACGAGCAGGCGGCCCCGCCCAGGTCTAGCATCCACAAATGCCCGACCGCCTGCGCCTGACCACCCCCCCGCCCAGCCTGGACGCGTGGGTGAACGCGCTGGCCGGCGCCGAGATCCCGGTGCTGACCGAGACGGCCGAATCGCTGGAGCACCTGCGCGCCACCGAGGACGACGTCGACGCCCACCACCTGGGCGAGGTCTTCGAGACCGACCCATTGATGACGCTGAAGGTGCTGGTGCATGCCAACGAGCTGCAGCACAGCCGCAGCACCGGCCTGCGCGCCGCCCCCGAGACGGTGACCGCCGCGCTGGTGCTGATGGGCATCACGCCGTTCTTCCGCGCCTTCGGCCCGCAGCCGACGCTGGAGGAAGTGCTGGCTGACCAGGAAGACGCGCTGCTGGGCCTGTCCCGCGTGATGCAGCGCGCCGAGCGCGCGTCACGGTATGCGCTGGGCTTTGCCGCCCACCGGGCCGACCCCGACGCCGCCGTCATCCACAGCGCCGCGCTGCTGCACGACTTCGCCGAGATGCTGCTGTGGGTGCATGCCCCCGGCCTCGCCCTGCAGATCGCCGCACTGCAGGATGCCGACCGCAGCCTGCGCAGCGCCGCCGCCCAGCGCCAGGTGCTGGGCATCGAGCTGCTGGACCTGGAGCAGGCGCTGATGAAGCGCTGGCAGCTGCCGGACCTGCTGACCCGCATCACCAACGACAAGCACGCGCGCGACCCGCAGGTGCGCTGTGTGCACCTGGCGGTGCGCCTGGCACGGCACACGGCGCGCGGCTGGGATGACGCGGCCGTGCCGGACGACCTGCACGACATCGCCGAACTGCTGAACCTCAGCGAAGCGCACACGCTGAAGCTGCTGCGCGAGTTCGACTGACCCAGGGCCTGCACGGCACCCGGGTCACCTTTCAACCTCGATCAGGCCTTGGCGCGACGGCGAGCCACCGCCGCCACCATCCCCAGCCCGCCCAGCAGCAGGGCCGCACTGGCCGGCTCCGGCACGGGCGTGGCGGTGAAGTTGGCGTTGTCGGGCGCGAAGTCCGAGATGGCGGCGAAGCCGGTGAAGGCGCCGTCGCGCGGCCAGAGGTTCCAGGTGTAGTCCAGCTTGTTGAAGCCGGTGCTGGCCAGGAAGCTGCCGCTGACCGTGGCCGTGATGGTGGCACCGCTGATGCTCACCGAACCGGTGGGCAGCGCGCCCACGCCGCCAATGGTGCCGGTGCCGTCCGGGCGCAGGATGATGACGCGGTCGAAGCGCACGCCGGTGATGCCGTTGGCCGCAAAACCGGCCGTGCCGGCGCCGCGGTTCACGCCCCACACGTACAGGCCGGTGGCGGTGCTGCCGATGTTGCCGTCCATCTTGGCGGTCAGCGTGAACACGTCCAGGCCCGGGTTGTAGAAGACGCTGGCGCTGAGCACGTCCAGGTCGGTGCTGGCGGTGCTGCCGGCAAAGGTGGCGAGGAAGTCGCCCCGGGTGTCGGTGATGCCGTCCAGCGCATGGCTGGCCAGCGGCAGCGCGAGCAGCGCGGCGGCGCTCAGGGTGGAGAGAAATCGCATGCGGAACTCCTGGGTGGGTGGGAAGAAACGGTGAGCGGCCGACGTGGCCCGCCCTGCATGGACGGCTGGCATGCCGCGCTATTCCGGCACCCCCTAGAACTCAGAGGCCAGCCGTTCACATCAGCCGCCGCAGCCGCTCGCGCCCGCGCGACACGCGCGACATGACGGTGCCGATGGGGATGCCCAGCGCCTGCGCGATCTCGGCGTAGGCCAGGCCGTCGAGCGCGATCAGCAGCAGGATCTCGCGCTGTTCGGCGGGCAGCGCGTGCAACGCGGCGTCGAGGTCACGCATGTGCAGTGCATGGCCCTGCGTGGGCAGCACGGGCACGTCGGGCGTGTGCTCGTCGAGGTCCACCATGTCCAGCCGGCCGCGGCGCAGCGCGTCCACGTGCAGGTTGTGCATGATGGAGAACAGCCAGGTGCGCATGTCGCCCACGCCCTGCCACAGCCCGGCGCGGGACCAGGCACGCTCCAGCGTGTCCTGCACGAGGTCGTCGGCGTCCTCGCGGTTGCGCCGCAGCGCGCGGGCGTAGCGGCGCAGGCGCGGCAGCCAGGCCAGCAGCTGGGCGGCGTCGGGGTACGGAGCGGGGAGTGCGCGGTCTGCGGCAGCCATGGCCGGTGAATGCCACCGGCGGCCGCGAAGGTTCAACGCATCGCTACACGGGCACCGCGGTGGTGTTCTTCAGCCGCTCCAGCACGAAGCTGGTCTT
>SXGQ01539450.1_pt1 | contig 17770 bp, 15 predicted proteins | sample 3178371 | NCBI WGS metagenome assembly SXGQ01 (sample SAMN11356859, study PRJNA531348) | freshwater metagenome | isolation source: freshwater sample F1-20 | place: China: Fuxian Lake, Yuxi | collected 2017-12-25 | reverse complement strand
GATCCGTGCACAGGCCAGCATAGCGAAGGCGGCCTCCGCAATCATTGGCATGTAGATCAGCACGCGGTCTCCACGTTCGACCCCCAGTGACTGCATCACTGCAGCCATTCGCATGATTTCGGCGTGCAGTTCGGCGAATGTATAGGTTCGCTCCGCGCCGGTCTCAGTGGAGACAAAGATCAGCGCCGGTTTGTCAGCAAGCGTGGCCAGATGCCGATCTACCGCGTTATGACAAAGGTTGGTCTCGCCACCTAAAAACCAGCGCGCAAAAGGTAGTCGCGAGTCATCGAGCGCTTGGGTGAACGGCCTATGCCAGTCAATCAGTGTGGCCTGCTCAGCCCAGAATCCTGCCCGGTCGGTGATCGAGCGATGGTGGAAGGCGGACAGTGATTCATTAGTCGTTTTCATGCTGAACTCCCCATGCATGCGGTTAGTGTCGAACGGGACACTTACCGACGGCTTACGCCCCCTTTACTGCGAATGGTTCTCATTTCGATTAAACTTCAGGCACTTTCTCTGTAGCGCGTCACGCGGCGCGTCCCGATCATGCGACACGTGCTCATTCGAACCGCCACCCTCCTCGGCCTCGCCCTGCCCCTCACCGCCCTGGCGCAAGCGCCGGTTGTCAATCTCTACTCTGCGCGTCACTACCAGACCGACGAAGCGCTCTACGCCAACTTCACCCGCACCACCGGGATTCGTATCAACCGGATTGAAGCGGGCGATGAAGCACTGCTCGAGCGGCTGCGAACCGAAGGTCGAACCAGCCCGGCAGACGTCCTGCTGCTGGTAGATGCGGCCAGGTTATGGAAGGCCCAGAGCGAAGGCCTGTTCAGCCCCGTTCGATCCGAAAGCCTGGAGGCAAGAATTCCAGCGAGCCTGCGCGCGCCAGCCACCGCCGACGGTATCGCCTGGTTCGGCATATCCACCCGAGCGCGGGTCATCATTGTGAACCGTTCGCGAATTTCGCCTGACACTGTCACGAACTATGCGGATCTGGCAAACCCCGCGCTCAAGGGAAAGGTCTGCACCCGTTCAGCCGCTCATCCCTACATGCTCTCCCTCATCGCCGCCATGATCGAGCATCAGGGTGAGGAAGCGGCCACCCAGTGGGCGCGCGGCGTGGTGGCCAACTTTGCCAGGGCACCACGGGGGGGCGACACCGACCAGATCAAGGCGGTGGCAAGCGGCGAATGCTCAGTCGCCCTGAGTAACACCTACTACCTGGTTCGCATCATGCGTTCCGACAAACCAGCCGATCGCGAGATGATGGCGAAGCTGCAGGTTATCTGGCCCGATCAGGGGGGGCCTGGCGCGCACATCAACGTGACCGGAGGCGGGGTATTGCGGCATGCGAGGAACCCCGAAGCAGCGCTTCGCTTCCTTGAATACCTCGCCAGCGACGACGCGCAGCGCTACCTCGCAGACGGCAACAACGAATGGCCCGCTGTTCCCGGTGTGCGTATTGATAACCCGGCGCTTACCGCGCTCGGAGCCTTCAAGGCCGACCCGCTGCCGGTCGCCGCGCTCGGCCGCTCGCAGGCAGCGGCCGCGCGACTGGTTGATCGCGTGGGCTGGCGCTAGTACGCCGGCCGTTTAGCGAACGGCGGCAATGACCTTGATCTCGACCAGATAAGCGGGCGTGGCAAGCCGCGATTCTATCGTTGCGCGAGCGGGGGTATGACCCTGCGGCACCCAGGCGTCCCACACCTCATTCATAGCCTGGAAATTCGCGATGTCACTGAGAAAGATCTGTACCTGCAGCATCCGGGTCTTGTCGCTCCCGGCATCGGCCAGCAGCCGATCGATGGTGGCCAGTACCTGTGCGGTTTGTCCCTTCACATCCTGGCTGGTGTTGTCCGCCACCTGGCCCGCCAGATACACGACGCCGTTGTGAATCGCCGCGTCGCACATCCGCTTGCCAACATTGATTCGCTTGATGTCACTCATTTGAAGCACTCCTTGAGAAATTGTTCAACCGCGTTGATCTGCGGGCCGGGAATCAGACTTGGCGCGTGGCCAACGCCCGCAAATTCGATCAGACGGGCTCGGGGACCGCGCTGCGTCATCTCGTGTGCCGTGGCGGAGTCAAGCAGATCGGAGTTCGCGCCACGCATCAGGAGCGTCGGGCAGGCTATTGCGTCGTAGAGCGGCCACAGCAACAGCGGACCCGAGCCGCCCGCGGCGGCGAATGGCTCGGCGATGCGGGGGTCGTAGTGCACTCGCCAGCGCGAGCCGTCACGCACCCAGTAGTGACGCGCCAGCATGTCCCACCCCGCATCATCGTGGGGACCGAACCCGGCTGCGATCGTACGCGTATAAGCGAGGCAGGCTTCATAGCTATCGAAGCTGGGCGCCTTGCCCACATAGTCACCGATTCTGCGTAAACCCTCCGCACTCAGCACCGGACCCACGTCATTGAGCACCAGTGCAGTAATGGGGCTGGATTGAAGCGACGCGAGGCTCATACCGATCAGCCCGCCCATGGAGGTGCCCACCCATGCCAGGCGCTCGACATCCAGCCTCGCTACCAGCGTGACGCAGTCCGCCAGATATTGGGGGATGGCATAAAGCGCCGAATTGGCAAGCCGGTCCGAACGTCCGCGGCCCGCCATGTCCGGACAAATCACCCGATAGTGAGCCGATAGCCGCTCGGCCAGCGCATCAAAGTCTCGGCCGTTTCGGGTGAGCCCATGAACGCAGAGCACAGTGGCCGGTTGGGTATCACCGCTCTGACACGGCCACTCCCGGTATCCGATCCGATGAAGTCCGGAGGGGCTCGCGCAGGTAACGGTGCGTGCAATGGGTGAATTCATGAAGGCGGAATGACAAGTGGGGGTTTGGACGGTGCAGGCCACCGCCGTACAATCCAGCGCGAATCTTACCGTCTGGAGGACATGGCAATGCTGAAGGGAAAGATCGCGCTCGTAACCGGGTCAACGAGTGGTATCGGACTGGGGATTGCCCGGGCACTCGCCAGGCAGGGCGCAGACCTCGTACTGAACGGATTCGGCGACCCCGCTGAGATTGCTAGGCTGCAGGCCGAGCTCGCCGTCGATCATGGAGTGAAGGTGTATTACGAATCGGCCGACCTCACGCGTTCCGCCGAGATTGACGCCATGATGGCGCGTATCAGCGCGGCGCATGGCAGCGTTGACATTCTTGTCAACAACGCGGGTATCCAGCATGTGTCGCCCATCGAATCCTTTCCAGTAGAGCGCTGGGACGCGGTCATTGCTCTCAATCTATCGTCGGCGTTTCACACCACGCGCTGCGCCATTCCCGGCATGCGGTCCCGGAACTGGGGGCGGATCATCAATATCGCGTCGGCACACGGACTGGTCGCCTCGGCTGGAAAAGTCGCCTATGTGGCCGCCAAGCATGGCATCGTGGGACTCACCAAGGTCGTGGCGCTTGAAACCGCACGCACCGGCATTACCTGTAACGCCATCTGCCCGGGCTGGGTATTGACAGCTTTGGTGCAGAAGCAGATCGATGCACGTGCGGCCCAGACGGGCGTATCCCCCGAGGCGGCCCGGCTGGCATTACTTGGCGAGAAGCAGCCCAGCCTCGAGTTCGTCACACCTGAGCAGCTGGGCGAGCTTGCGGTGTTTTTGTGCTCGCCGGCCGCCGACCAGGTGCGTGGTGCAGCATGGTCAATCGACGGGGGATGGACGGCGCAATAAGCGTCAGTCGCTATCGCCCGCCCGCACCCGCCAGTAACGTGCGGGGGCCTCACGTGCGCGTTCGATACGCCAGGGCTGCCCTGCGTAATGAGCGTGCACGGTGAGCGCTCCGTGGTGATCGGTTCTGAGAATGTTAATGCCCGCGTCCCGGTAGCGACCCAGCACGCGCGGCGTGGGGTGGCGAAATCGGTTCCGATAGCCCACCTGAAATATCGCCATGGCGGGACTGACGGCCGCCAGGAACCGGGGAGAAGATGAGGTATTGCTGCCATGGTGCGGCGCCAGCAGCAGATCGCTTTTCAGGCGCGCGCCCAGGCGGTCGACCAGATCGCCTTCCTGACGCGCCTCAATGTCTCCCGCAAGCAGGGCTGACCCGGCGGGTGATTCAATTTTCAGCACGCAGCTGAGCGCATTGGTGGGCGAGCGGGCGGCGCCGGGCGGAAACTCAGGCCCCGGATGCAGAAACTCGAATCGAACCTCTCCCCATTGCCAGGTATCGCCACGGCGACACGGCTCGTGCTCCGAAATGCCGGCAAGCAGACGATGACCCTGTGGAACTGAACTGAACACACGCTCTGCGCCCGCGAGCCGAAGCACGCTCGCGGCGCCGCCTGAGTGATCGATATCGGCGTGTGAAACCACCAGGACATCGAGTGACGCGATACCGCGGCTTCGCAGCCACGGCACAATCAACCGCGCCCCGGCATCAGCGCCAGCCTCCCAACCGGGGCCGGTGTCATACAGCAGGCGCTTACCGCCTGCCTCCACCAGCACAGCCATACCCTGGCCAATGTCGAGCGCAGTGAGCCTGAAACCTGTGGCCGGAACCGGCTCGGGCCCCCGTACAAAAAGGGGGAGCAGACCCAATGCCCAGACCGCGCGCGCCGGCACCGGTCTTGGCGCAAGCAACATGGCTACCGCAACCGCCGCAACGACTAAGGACAGGGGGTCGGGACGAGCCAACACCACGGCCCCGCCAGGCCAGGACGCCATCACCCTCAAGGCATCCAGCATCCAACCAGTGGGGGCGGCGATGAGCGGCGCGAGCCACTCGGCTGCCCACGGCACCGATACAGCGAGCGCGCTCAGGAGCAGCACCGCGGGCGTAAGCAGCACCGATACCAGCGGCACTGCCCAGGCGTTAGCGAGCGGGCCGATCAGGGACAGCGTCGAGAAAAACAGCGCACCGAGCGGCAGAAGCGATAGCGTTGCCGCCCACTGGCTCTGAACCGCTTCGCGCAAGGCGCGGCGGACGGCCGCCAGGCGGGCATTCGCCACGCGAGGCGGGCTCGCACGGACCACGCTGGCATGGAGCACGATCGCTGCGACCGCGGCAAAAGATAGCCAGAAGCCTGCGGCGAGCGGCGCCCAGGGGTCGAACACGCAGACCACCCCTGCTGCCAGACTCAATATTCGCAGCAGCGAGCGGCTTCGGCCGCTCCCGAGCGCCCAACCCGCAACCGCCAGCATCCAGCAGGTGCGCTGAGCGGGAATGCCCCAGCCTGCAAGGCCGGAGTAGAGGAAAGCAACGGCGATGGCGACACACCATTGCAGACGCGGCGCAGGGACGCGCAGCAGGAGCCCTGAGCGCGCGACCCAGCGACGATGCAGCAACCAGCGCGCGAGCCCACCCGTAATCGCAGCCAGCATGGTGATGTGAAGGCCCGAGATGCTCATGAGATGCGCGACGCCCGTCCGATTGAAGACGTCCCAGTCGCTAGGGAAGATGGCCGCCTGATCGCCGTAAGCAAGCGCAAGCAGTACCCCGCTCGCATCGACCCGCTCGCCATGCAGCGCGTTGTCGAGCGCCGCCAAACCGGCCCCACGCGCCGCTTCGAACATCGTTCGGAGGCTCAGGTGCCAGCCCTCCAGGCGCTGATTCGGCGGCTCACCGGTGCGCGGCTTTCGTACGTAGCCCAGCGCGGCCACCCCCTCCTCCAGCATGCGTAACTCGGCGTCGAACAGACCCGGATTGACCGTGGCCGCCGGACGCTTCAACCGGACATGGAGTTGCCAGCGTTCACCGGGCGAAAGCGCTGAGGGCGAACTCGCCTCATCGGTGTGGGCAGCGCCGCGCGAGAAACTCGTTGACCAGCCGAGCCGGATGCGGTGACCGATCGGGCAATCAGGGTCAGGTTGGGCACAACCGGTGACATGGAAGCCAAACCTCAGGCCCTGTGAGGAGCGCAGTGGCAGTTCGTCGACATACCCCTCAATCCGCAGGTCGCGGCCCTCAAGCGATGGAGAGATTCTCGCCTCGAGCGCAGCCGTGGCCAGCCAGGCCGCCCAGCAGAATCCAATGAACGCCACAACGAGCCAACTGACCCAAGGGATACGCCGCCAGAGCACAGCCCCGACGCAGCAGCCGATTAATACGCCGAGGATGATCTGCCCGGAGGGCAGGACGCTTACCTGCTGAAGTGCGAGACAGCCGACAACGAAGGCCGAGGCCAGAGAGGGTACGGGGAGGTTCCGTAGACGCGGGAGACGTTGCATCCCACGATCCTGCCGCCAGAGGATGGGCTCGCGCGCAACGCGCTCACCCTATCGCGCTAGGCCGGACGGTGGGCGACCGCAGTCCCGTTGTGCGATCCCGCCTGACACCAGTACGCAAGGCGCGGCAATGCACGCACGGCATTGGACGCCGTGAGGCGAGCTATCTCGTCGCCACCGCAGTCCCGCAGTCTGGCGAGCGTGTCCGCGATACGGACGATCTCGGCCGGGGCGTTTCGCCCCGGATGCAGCCAGGCGGGCGCAATATCGGGCGAATCGGTTTCAAGCACCAGCGCCTCTGCGGGAAGTTCACGCGCCAGCCGACGGATGCGAAGCGCGCGCTCAAAGGTCATCGCCCCGCCAAATCCGAGTACGCACCCCTGCTGCAGAAAAGCGGCGGCCTGCTGCGGGCTGCCATTGAACGCATGGGCAATACCGCGTGTCACACCGGCCTGCCTGAGGTGCTTCAACACCTGGTCCTGAGCCTGTCGGACATGCAGAATAACGGGCAGGTCAAACTCCCGCGCGAGCGTCAACTGCGCCGCGAGAAATCGGGATTGCCGGGCCCGGTCGAGTCCGGGAACGAAGTGATCGAGACCGATCTCACCGACCGCCACCAGCGCGGGATCATCGCGATGCGCCAATAAGGCTGCGCGCAAATGCTCGAGATCATCGTCATGCGCCCGATCGACCAACATCGGGTGAATACCCAGCGCATACACCAGACCAACATGCGCGCGGCAGAGCGCACGCAAAGGCTCGAAGGCGGCCACCTCCACCGCGGGCATCACGATCACACCGACGCCTGCGGCTTGCGCCTGCCGGATCACCGACTCACGGTCGACGGCGAATTCTTCTGCATCGAGATGACAGTGCGTGTCGATGAGCATGCGCAGCCGCTCAGTTTCTTGCGACCAGCCGCCCATCGCCCAGGGCGAGCACCCTGTCGGCCCGCGCTGCGAGTTCCTCATCATGCGTGACGATCACGAAGGCAGTGCCAAGCTCCTGCCGAAGCTCACCAATCAGATCAAACATCCGCCGAGCGGTGCTGCGATCAAGATTACCGGTCGGCTCATCGGCAAGCACACACGAGGGGGCGGTGACCAGTGCGCGGGCAAGCGCCACCCGCTGCCGCTCGCCCCCGGAAAGCTGACCCGGCCGATGCGCCAGACGCTCGACGAGCCCAACCCGCGCAAGCATCGTGCGGGCGGCCTCTTCGGCGTCGTGTACCGCCATGCGCCTCACCCTGAGCGGCATCGCCACATTCTCTAGCGCGCTAAATTCAGGTAACAGGTGATGAAACTGGTAGACAAAGCCCAGCATACGGTTGCGCAGCGCACCCAATGCCGATGCGGAAAGCGGTGCGATGGCGACGCCGCCCCAATGCACGACACCTTCGTCGGGCGCATCCAGGCCGCCAAGCAGATGAAGCAAGGTGCTCTTGCCGCTCCCTGATGCGCCCACGATCGCGATCTGCTCACCCGCCCGTACCGAGAGATCCACAGCGCTCAGAACCTTCAAGGTGCCGCCACCGCTTGAGTAGGCGCGACCCACCGCCGTGCAGTCGAGTACCGGGTGCGTCATGGTGGGAACGTGCCTACTCGTAGCGCAGCGCATCAGCCGGCTTCACGGCTGCGGCACGAAGGCTGGGATAAATCGTCGCGATAAGCGCCATGGCGCACGACGTGAGACCGATGGTGAGCACATCGGCAGCGTGCAGGTCACTGGGCAGGTAGTCAATAAAGTAGATCCCCTTGGGCAGCACCTGCAGGGCAAACCACCGCTCAAGAGCAGCCATCACGGGCCCGACGTTAAGCGCGAGCAGCGTTCCCAGCGACAGCCCGAGGAACGTGCCCAGCAAACCGACGGTGGAGCCCTGGATCATGAATATGCGCATGATCGCCCCGGGCGTTGCGCCAAGGGTTCGCAAAATCGCAATATCTGCCTGCTTGTCGGTCACCGTCATCACAAGCATTGACACCAGATTGAAGGCTGCTACCGCGATGATGAGCGTGAGGATCACAAACATCATGCGCTTCTCGATCTGCACCGCCGCAAACCAGTTGCGGTTTTCCGAGGACCAATCCCGAACCAACAGGTCGGCCGGTAATGCGCGCGCCAGATCACGCGCCACAGCGGGCGCCCCCATCATGTCGCGGGTCATGAGCCGTACGCCACTGACCCCCTCAACCCGAAACAATCGGGCGGCGTCTTCGTGATGCATCAACACCAGGCTGCTGTCGTACTCGTAGTGTCCCGAATCGAAAATCGCAGCAACGGTGAACTGGCGAAGCCGTGGCATCACGCCCGCGGGCGTGGCGGTGCCCTGGGGCGCGATCAGGGTGATGCGATCGCCCAGCGCAATGAGCCACTGAGACGCCAGCTCACGTCCCACCGCGATGTTGAACTGACCGCTTTCGAGCTGGCTGAGCGAGCCGCGACTCATCCGCGATGCGAACTCGGCCACGCGCGCTTCGAGTGCGGGGTCGATCCCGCGAACCATGACACCGCGCATCGCGCCGTCGCGGGACAGCATCGCCTGCCCCGCTACGAAGGGCGCCCCGTCAACGACCTGCGGATGCTTGCGCGCCTCGGCAAGTACAGGGCGCCAGTCCAGAACAGGGGCGCGTCCCGCAAGGATTTCAATATGAGAGAGCACCCCCAGCATCCGGTCACGAACTTCCTTCTGAAAGCCGTTCATGACCGACAGCACGGTAATCAGCGCCGCCACCCCTAACGCGATGCCAGCGACTGATAGCGCAGAAATAAACGATATGAATCCGTTGCGCCTGCCGGAGCGACGTCCGGCGCGCGTGTAGCGAAGACCAATCGAGAGTTCAAAGGGGACTTGCATCGGCGCGGGGAAGTTTGCCATAGAATCGCTGAGTGGCTTTGACCGTCCTCTGCGCCGGTGCGCTCAACTCGTTTGCGCCGGCATCGTTCCCTTCCCCGGCCGCCCCTGGTCGCGCGGCGGGTTCATTGGCCGCGCGTCTGCCTCCGGCACCGGCTGCCATGCGATTTTTCGCACGGGCTGGTAACCCTTCCCTATTTCGCGCGCCCATCGCCGACGGCGAGGCGCTCCCGACGGAGTCGGGAGAAGAGGCATGGCTTCGTGAGCGATTTTCGGTCACCCGACCCGATACCCCTGCGGCCGCCGCTGGCCGGATGGCGGGTGCTCGGGCCGGCACCTTGATCCTCAGACCCGTGCATTTGCACGCGGGGCTTGACCATCTTGTGCTCGACCCTCCGGCACACCTTGGACTGAGCGATGAGCATGCTCGGGCGCTCTTTGGCGCGGCAGCTGAATGGCTGGCGGCAGAGCCGATCACGCTTCGATATCTGTCGCCGCAGTGGTGGGAGGTCACCGAAGCCCAGCCTGAGCGCACCGGCTTCGGGAATTTGAGCGGTGCGTCGTCCGCGCGCGCAAGCGGGCGCAATATCGACCTTTGGCTGCCGCGTGGCCCCAGCGCCCGGGCCTGGCGCCGATTGATGAACGAAGTGCAAATGCTCTGGCACACGCACCCGGTCAATGCCGAGCGCGAGGCCGCCGGACTCAAGCCGGTCAACGCGCTCTGGTTTGAAGGCATGGCACCGGGTGGATTGCCACATGCATTTGACGTTGTGGCCAGTTCAGACCCGGTGCTGATCGGGCTCGCACACGCGAGCGCGGCGACACGCCTGCCCAGCGTGGTTGACTCCGTACCGGCATCATTCATACCCGGTCAGGATGCGTTGCTTGATGCACCTTTCTGGCGGGAGGCAGCCGCCACAGGGTCTGGTCACACATGGGAGGAGGGTTGGCGTCAATTCGACCAGTGGTTCTCGAGCATCATCGATCAGCATGGCGCGAAGTGGTGGCATGGCGCCGAGCTGGTGCTCACCGGTGAAGCGTCGGCGCATGTCCTTGATCTTCCCCGTCTCCCAGCCTGGCGCGTCTGGCGACGCAGAGCGCCGGCAAGCTGGTTTGTCGAGCAAGCCCAGCCCGCTTAAGGCTATCGCCTCATGAAACACCGCGAGGTTTCCCATAGCGACCTGGCCGCGCTGACCGCCCAGGGCATGCCGCCGCTTCTGGCACGGGTTTATGCCGCCCGAGGCGTACGAGACATATCGATGCTGGGGGAGACGCTTGACGGCATGCTGCCCCCCGCCTCTCTGAAGGGTATCGGCGAGGCAGTCAGTCTGCTCAGCCGGGCCATTGCCAACCATCAGCCCATCCTGATCATTGCCGACTACGACTGCGACGGCGCCACCGCCTGCGCGGTCGCCGTACGCGGACTGAAAATGATGGGCGCCCAGGTTGACTATCTGGTGCCAAATCGCCTGGTGCATGGCTATGGCCTCACGCCCCCCATTGTCGAGCTCGCACTTCAACACCCGCGACTCGGCCGCCCTGCGCTGCTAGTCACGGTGGACAACGGCATCGCCAGTCACGAGGGCGTTCAGACCGCCAACGACGCGGGGCTTCGGGTGCTGGTGACCGACCATCATCTGCCGGCTGACACGCTGCCGAACGCCGCGGCGATCGTCAATCCGAATCAGCCGGGATGTCCGTTCCCGAGTAAGCATCTGGCTGGCGTCGGGGTGATGTTCTATGTGCTTGCCGCGTTGCGCGCGCACTATCGGGCGCGTGCGCCCCAGTCAGCCGAAGCCCAGGCACCGCTTCAGACCCTGCTTGACCTGGTGGCCCTGGGCAGCATCGCCGACGTCGTTCGACTCGACGAAAACAACCGCCGTCTGGTGCACGCGGGCCTGCGCCGGATTCGTGCTGGTCAGGCCTGCCCGGGCATCAATGCCTTGTTTGCACAGGCCGGGCGTGACCCCCGTTCAGCGGCGAGCAGCGACCTCGGTTTTGTGGTCGGTCCGCGGATCAATGCGGCGGGCCGCCTCGCCGATATCTCGCTTGGCATTGCCTGCCTTATCACTGACGAACCAGACGAGGCCGCGCGGCGAGCTCAGGCGCTCGACGCGATCAATCGCGATCGCCGCGAGCTTGAGCACACCATGCGCGAACAGGCGATCGCAAGCGTCGGCGCGCCCGCGGATCATGCCTGCAGCATCGTGGTTCATGACCCGAGCTGGCATGAAGGCGTGATCGGGCTCGTGGCGGGACAGCTCAAAACCCGCTTTGGGCGACCGGCATTCGCATTTGCCCCGACTGCTGACCGATCGGGCTGGCGCGGCTCGGGTCGGTCGGTTCCCGGCATTCACCTGCGTGATGCGCTCGATCTGGTGAGTAAGCGTATGCCCCATCTGATCAGCCGGTTCGGCGGGCATGCGATGGCCGCTGGGCTGAGTCTGTCAGGCGACTCGGTCGACGCGTTCGCACAGGCCCTGGAGCAGGTGCTTCTCGACACCGCCGACCCCGAGTGTCTGCAGCCCGAACTGGTTGCTGACGGCGAGCTTGACCCGGGCGAGGCGAGTCTTGAGATCGCCGAGGCGCTTGGCCGACAGGTCTGGGGCCAAGGCTTTCCGGAGCCGGTATTTGCCTGCCGCTTCCGCGTGCTGGGCCAACGAATTGTGGGCGAGCGCCATCTCAAGCTGGAACTGATGGCGGGCCGTCGCCGCTTCGATGGGATTGCTTTCGGCCGCGACCAGCCCCTGCCTGCCGATCCGCTCCTTGCCTATCGCCTGTCGGTCAACGAGTACCGCGGCATGCGGTCGCTTCAGCTGGTCATCGAGGCTTGCGAGGGGGAGGCCGGGCTATAATCGCGGGTTACCCTCAAACAGCAGGTCCCACTATGGAAGCTGAGCGCCTCAATCAGCTCGAATCGCTCCTCTCCGACCTCGCGCGTCGGGTGCAAGACCTTCGGGGGTATCTTTGACTTCGATGTCAAACGCTCGCGCCTCGAAGAAATCAACCGCCAGCTGGAAGCCCCCGACGTCTGGAACGACGCTCAAAAGGCACAGGATCTCGGTCGGGAGAAAAAACAGTTAGACCAGGTCGTTGAGCGAATCCAGTCGATCGATGCAGGCCTGGCTGATGCGCGCGAACTCACTGACATTGCCCGCTCCGAGAACGACGACGACACGCTGATTGCTGTCGAGACCGACACCGCGGTCCTTCGCGAGCAGGTTGAACTGCTCGAGTTTCGGCGCATGTTTTCCAACCCGGCCGACCCCAGCAATTGCTTTCTGGAAATTCAGTCTGGCGCTGGCGGTACCGAGGCGCAAGACTGGGCACAGATGCTGCTGCGCCAGTACCTTCGTTATTGCGAGCGCAAGGGCTTAAAGGCCGAGCTGCTGGAGGAATCGCCGGGCGATGTGGCCGGCATCAAGGGCGCCACACTCAAGGTGGAGGGTGAATACTCCTACGGCTTTCTGCGCACCGAAACCGGAATTCACCGTCTGGTACGCAAATCACCCTTCAATTCAAGCGGGGGGCGACACACCTCCTTCGCCTCGGTCTATGTCTATCCCGAGGTCGATGATTCCATCCAGATCGACATCAACCCGGCAGACCTCCGGATTGACGTGTTCCGCGCCTCGGGCGCGGGCGGCCAACACGTGAACAAGACCGAATCAGCCGTTCGGATCACCCACCATCCAAGCGGCATCGTTGTGCAGTGCCAGAACGATCGCTCACAGCATCGTAACCGCGACGAAGCGATGAAAATGCTACGAGCCCGGCTTTTTGAACTGGAAATGCGCAAGCGCCGCGCCGAGCAGGACAAAGTCGAGGCCTCAAAAACCGATATCGGTTGGGGCCACCAGATTCGTTCCTATGTGCTCGATCAGTCGCGTATCAAAGACCTGCGCACCAACGTCGAAATCAGCAACACCCGTTCCGTCCTCGATGGCGATCTCGACGAATTCATTGCAGCCAGCCTGAAGCAGGGTGTCTGACCTGACTGAATGCGGAGACGCACTTGACTGACCCAACACCCCCTACTCCCGATACGCAAGACACCCCGCCGGTCGACGAGAACACCATCATCGCCGAACGACGTGCGAAGCTGGGCCGGTTACGCGAGCAGGGCGTTGCCTTCCCGAATAATTTTCAGCCCACTCACCGCGCAACAGATCTGGCTGAGCATCACGGCCTCAAAACCCGTGAGCAACTCCAAGCCGACCAGATTCGCGTGAGCGTCGCGGGGCGGATCATGCTCAAACGCGTTCAGGGCAAGGCAAGCTTTGCCACCATTCAAGATGGCACAGGCCGCCTGCAGCTCTGGATGAATGACGAGGGAATCGGCGCCGATCTCCATGAGTCGTTCAAGCACTGGGACCTCGGAGACATCATTGGTGTCGAGGGCGAGCTATTCAAAACCATGAAAGGCGAGCTTTCGGTGCGCTGCTCTGCGCTTCAGATGCTCGCCAAGTCGTTGCGCCCGCTACCCGATAAATTTCATGGTGTGGCGGACCAGGAAATCCGCTATCGGCAGCGTTATGTTGATCTGATTGCCAACCAGGAAACCCGCGATACCTTCATCGCGCGCAGCCGCACCATCAGCGCCATTCGGGCCTTCATGGTGTCGCATGGCTTTCTCGAAGTCGAAACCCCGATGCTGCACCCCATCCCCGGGGGCGCAAGTGCCCGTCCCTTCATCACCCACCACAATGCACTCGATCAACAGATGTACCTGCGGATTGCGCCCGAGCTGTATCTGAAGCGACTGGTCGTGGGCGGATTTGAGCGGGTCTACGAGATTAACCGCAACTTTCGCAATGAAGGCATCTCGCCGCGGCACAACCCTGAATTCACCATGATGGAGTTCTATGCGGCATACACCGACTATCGCTGGCTGATGGACTTTACTGAACAGATCCTGCGCGATGCGGCCCAGGCGGCCACCGGTAGCACCACCCTCACCTATCAGGGACGCACCTTCAATCTGGGCGAGCCCTTTGCGCGCCTCACCATTGCTCAGGCGATTACCAGGCATGCGCCACATTATGCGACTGCAGCACTCGATGATCCGCAGTGGCTACGAGTCGAGCTTCGCAAACAGGGCGTGGACACTACCGACCCGGCGCTGGCCCGCGCCGGGGTGGGCGCATTGCAACTCGCCTTGTTTGAAGAGGTCGCCGAATCCAAACTTCACGACCCCACTTTCATCATCGACTATCCCGTTGAGGTGTCGCCACTCGCGAGGGTCAGTGATCAGGCCCCGGCCGTCACCGAACGCTTCGAGCTCTTCATCGCCGGACGCGAACTCGCCAACGGGTTCTCGGAGCTGAACGACCCCGAGGACCAGGCCACGCGCTTTCACAGTCAGGTCGAAGCCAAGCATGCGGGCGACGAAGAGGCCATGCACTTCGATGCCGACTCCATCCGCGCGCTGGAATACGGCATGCCGCCCACCGGCGGTTGCGGCATTGGCATCGATCGTCTCGTCATGCTGCTGACCGATCGTCCGAACATCCGGGACGTAGTGCTGTTTCCGGCACTTCGCCGCGAAGACTGACCCGCCTTCGGCCTGCCCGAGTTGCTCCCTTGAAGCCCGTTACCCGACCCCGCACCGGGCATGCGGTACTCGCTTTGGGTGTCACGCAGATCGTCGGTTGGGGCACGACGTTTTATGTTCCCGCCATCCTTTCTCGACCGATCGCCGAGGCGCTGGATCTGCCCTTACTGGGCGTCCTCGGTGCCTATTCCTGGGCACTGCTGCTTTCCGGCCTGTTGTCGAGAAGAATCGGCGCACTGATCGATCGGTATGGGGCGGCCCCCCTTCTCACCGGCGCGTCACTCCTGGCGGCGGCAGCGCTCGCGCTGCATGCCACCGCAGACAGTCTGTTACCCATCTGGATCGCATGGAGCCTGATCGGACTCGGCATGCGCGCCATGCTGTACGACGGTGCGTTCGCTGCGCTCACCGCGCTGGCCGGGCCGGGGGCACGCCGCGCGATTTCACTGCTCACACTGATGGGTGGATTGGCTTCAACCGTGTTCTGGCCCATCAGCCACCTGCTGCTGGAATCGCTTGGCTGGCGTAGCACGCTCGCCGTGTATGGGGCGCTTAACCTTCTGATCTGCGCGCCACTGCATTTCTGGTTTGCGGGCTGTCTGCCGGGGCGTGATGCACCGCACAAAGGGAGCGAGGCGCAGCCATCAGCCCCGGCCACACCGCCGTCCGCGCTCTCGCCCGGCCCCCTGCCCGACCTCACCGCCGCCGTCGTGCCCGAGACTGACGCGCGCGAGCGGTGGGCGCGCGTCGCCGTCACGCTGCTCGCCACTGCCTTTGCATTCCACGCCTTTATCTGGTCGTCACTCGCAGTCCATCTGCCCGAATTGCTACAGGGGCTCGGACTGGGTGCAGGTCTTGCCGTGACTGTTGCCTCAGTGATGGGCCCGGCACAGGTGCTCGCCCGATCGGCCGAGCTGTTTGCTCAGCGCTGGCTCTCACCGGTCGCCCTGGCGATCCCGGTGTTCGCCATGCTGCCGATATCGCTGATCCCGCTTGCCCTGCCCCTTCCGCAGACGATTGCGGCAATCGCATTCGTAGCACTTTATGGGTGCAGTAACGGCCTGCTCACCATTCTTCGCGGCGCACTACCGCTTACGCTGATCGGTTCACGCGGCTATGGAGAACTGCTCGGCCGGCTTGCCGCGCCATCGCTCTATGTATCGGCATTGTCGCCCCTCGTCTTCGGGCAAATATTTCAGACGTGGGGCCCAACGATCTCAGCCAGTCTGCTGTTTCTCGCTGGAATCGGCTGTACCGTAGCCGCTGCGGCACTGGTCCGCCACGCACGGCGAGCGCCGCTCGACATCGGTACACGCGGCTAACCGATACTTTCTGAAATCAGTCGGGCGCGTCTGAAACAGACCTTGAGTACGGCGCTCCACCCCCGCACGGCTCCATCACTGGAGCCGCTTCAAGTACCGCGGCCGCATTCAATCGGTTTCGTCGATCCAGGCCTGCTGGATGGCCTCAAGCACGCGCTCACCCGAGCGCTCGGGCGCATCGTCGAACCCCGGCAGACTCAATACCTTCTGGCGAAGATCGGTAAACCGGATGACCTTGGGATCAATTTCCGGAAAGCGCTCCGCCAGTTCAATGGCGATCTCCTGAACATCCGTCCACTTCATCGGGCCCTCGCCTCCAGATCAGTGATCTTCGCGCGCATGATTAATGGTGTATTTGGGAATTTCAATGGTGAGATCAGCTTGCGCAACCTTGATCTGACACGAGAGCCGGGACTGCGAGGTAAGCCCCCAGGCCTTGTCCAGCATGTCGTCTTCGTCGTCAGTCGCGGGCTCAAGCGATGACAGTCCCTCACGCACAATCACATGGCATGTCGTGCAGGCGCACGACATGTCGCAGGCGTGTTCGATCCGAACGCCGTGATCGAGCAGTACCCGACAGAGCACCGACCCCTGCGGTGCTTCGAAACGCGCACCATCGGGGCAAAGCGCCGCGTGGGGAAGAATTGAAATGACAGGCATCGCACCCCTTTCTGGGTCAGTCAATCTGATCGATACGCCGACCGGAAAGCGCGCGCGATATGGCGCGATCCATTCGCCGGGCCGCGAAGTGCTCGGTACCACGGGCAAGCGCATCGACCGCCTGCCGGATCACGTCGGCATCGGTTCCGCCTTTCGCCTCAAGCACACGCGCAAGGAGCGACTCCACCAGCGGGCGCTCGGCCTCCGAAAGCAAATCGCCATCAGCGTCAAGCGCCGAACGGGTCGCCTCGAACAGCCGATCAGCTTCAACCTGTTGCTCGCGCAGCGCCCGCGCGTCCCGATCTGCTCCGGCTGACAGGAACGACTGCTGCAGCATGTCAGCGATTTCGTCATCGCTCAAACCATATGACGGACGAACCGTCACGGCAGCCTTGACACCGCTCAACTGTTCGCATGCGGTGACCGAAAGCAGGCCGTCTGCGTCGACCTGAAAGCTCACCCGAATTCGGGCTGCGCCCGCGCTCATCGGCGGAATCCCGCGTAGTTCGAACCGCGCGAGCGAGCGGCAGTCGGACACCAGTTCGCGCTCACCCTGAACCACGTGAACAGCGAGCGCCGTCTGGCCATCACGGAACGTTGTGAACTCCTGCGCCCGCGCCACCGGAATAGTGGAATTCCGCGGGACAATCTTCTCAACCAGTCCACCCATCGTTTCCAGGCCGAGCGACAGTGGAATGACGTCAAGCAGCAGCCAGTCATCGCCCTCACCGCGGTTGCCCGCCAGCAGATTGGCCTGCATCGCAGCGCCAATCGCAACCACCCGATCAGGGTCAATCTCAGAGAGCGGCGCACGGCCGAAAAAGCTGGCCACGGCTGCTCGCACTGCCGGCGTCCGCGTGGCACCGCCCACCAGCACCACAGCCCCTGCGTCAGCAGCATCGATCCGGGCGTCGCGAAGCGTGCGCCTCACCACAGTGATGGTGCGCGAAACCAGATCGGCGGTCATTGCGTCGAGTCGTTCGCGCGCAAGCGGCAGACGTACCGCCGATGCGTCAGACAGCGGACACGAGAACGTAGTGAGCGTAGCCTCGGACAGCGCCTCCTTCGCGCGACGCGCCTCAACAGTCATGGCACGCAGATCGGCTGACGACAGGACTCCTGCCGCCAGGGCACTGCCAATGGGATCAGTTTCATGTGCTGACACAAGTCCGGTCTCGCGCAGCGCCCACTCAACGATTCGACG
>SXGQ01868291.1_pt1 | contig 17771 bp, 10 predicted proteins | sample 3178371 | NCBI WGS metagenome assembly SXGQ01 (sample SAMN11356859, study PRJNA531348) | freshwater metagenome | isolation source: freshwater sample F1-20 | place: China: Fuxian Lake, Yuxi | collected 2017-12-25 | reverse complement strand
GCCCGACGTCCGCGGACGCGAGGCCATTCTCCAGGTCCATGCGAAGAACGTGAAGCTCGACGGCAGCGTCGACCTCTCGGTCATCGCCCGGGGCACCCCGGGGTTCTCGGGTGCCGAGCTGGCCAACCTCCTCAACGAGGCCGCCCTGATCGCCGCCAGCGGCAACAAGAAGTCCATCGGCATGAAGGAGCTCGAGGAGGCCCGGGACAAGGTCCGCTGGGGTCGCGAGCGCCGCAGCCTGGCCATGTCCGAGGAGGAGAAGCGCGCGACCGCCTGGCACGAGGCTGGCCACGCCCTGGTCAATGTGCTCCTCAAGCACACCCACCCCCTCCACAAGGTCACCATCAGTCCCCGCGGCCGCGCCCTCGGCGTCACGATGTCGCTGCCCAAGGAGGACGTCCTCAACATGCGCCGCAAGCAGGCGCTCGACCTCATCACCATGACCATGGCCGGCCGCATCGCCGAAGCCATGGTGATCGACGACATCTCGAGCGGTGCCGCGGGCGACATCCAGCAGGCGACCTCGATCGCCAAGTCGATGGTCATGCACTGGGGCATGAGCGACAAACTGGGCAACGTCCTCTACGGCGAGGCCCAGGAGTACGTGTTCCTCGGCCGGGACATGATGCGGTCGAAGGACTACAGCGAGCAGACCGCCGAGGCGATCGACCTGGAGGTCAAGCGACTGGTCGAGGACGGCTATCAGACCGCCAAGAAGCTGATCGATGACCACCGTGACAAGCTCGAGCTGATCGCCAAGGCACTGCTGGAGTTCGAGACGCTGGACGGAACCCAGGTCGAGGAGATCGTGAAGACCGGGAAATTCACCCCGCCGACACCGACCGGCACCAACATCGAGCCACCCAGCGGTGCCGCCGCGGCCACTCCCCTTCCGGAGGTCGTCAAACCCGTCCCGCCCAAGCTGCCGGGATTCGGCTCCGCGGCCCCCGCAGCGGCCTGATCCCTCCGGTTTTGCAGCGTCACCACAACACGGCCGGGTCGATTGACCCGGCCGTTTGCCTTTTGCACCCTCACCCACGTCCATGATCATCGCGCCCTCGCTCCTCGCCGCCGACTTCGGACGCTTCGCCCACGACGCGGCCCGGGCGGATCGGTCGGGAGCCGGCTATCTGCATCTCGACATCATGGACGGGCATTTCGTGCCCAACATCTCGTTCGGCCCGGCCGTGGTGTCCGCCATCCGCCCCCACTTCCGCCGGTTCCTCGACGTCCACCTGATGTGTTCCCGGCCGGAGATCCTCCTCGAACCCTTCGTCAAGGCCGGGGCCGATGGGCTGACGGTGCATGTCGAGCTCGGTGAAGCCGTCGGACCCCTGCTCTGGAAGATCCGTGCGCTGGGCCGGAAGGTGGGTCTCGCCATCAATCCCCCCACCCACATCGGCACGGTCCGACCCTATCTCCACCAGATCGACCTGCTGCTGGTGATGACCGTGAACCCGGGGTTTGGCGGCCAGCCCTTCATCCACGAGTGCGTGCCCAAGATCCAGCAGGTGGCCGCCTGGCGACGGGAACTCGGTCAGTCGTTCCGGATCGAGGTCGACGGCGGCATCACCGACGAGACCGCCTCCGAGTGCGCCCGGTTTGGTGCCGACACCTTCGTCGCGGGCACCTCGTTGTTCCGCCACCGCAACCTGACCGCCGCGGTCCAGCGCATGCAGCGCAAGGCCCTCGCCGGGGCGGGATCCCTCGCCCTCGGCTAAGCCATGGCCTGGCTCCTCGCCCCGCGGGCCACCCCCATCCGGTGCAGGTCCCAGCTCCGGCCCGCTCCCGGAAGTGGACCGCTGCCGTCAACCTCCCGCCGATGATCCCCGCCCTGATTGCGACAATCCTGTTCGCGCTTTCCTCCGTCGCGGCAAAACGGGCGGTCGAGCTCGTGGGCTCCTCCCACGCCAACCTGATCCGCATGACCATTGCCGCCGTGTTTCTGGCGCTGATGTCCCACACCATCGGGTTCGGCCTCGGCGGCCCCTCCCTGGGCTGGTTCATCGCCAGCGGACTGATCGGGTTCGGCATCTGCGACACCGCCATCTTCCTCGCCCTGCCCCGGCTCGGCGCGCAGCTGACCAGTCTCATGGTCCAGTGCCTCGCCGCCCCCATGGCCGCGCTCTTCGAATGGTCGTGGCTCGGAACTCCCCTGACCCAGGAACAGATGACCGCCGGGGTGGTCATCCTCTCCGGCGTGGCAGTCGCCCTGATGCCCGGTCGCGGCGCTGGATCGCGGTTCCAGGCCGGCTGGATCGGCCTCGGACTCGGATTCATTGCCGCTGCCGGCCAGGCGGGCGGTGCGGTCCTGAGCCGCCATGGACAGCTCCTCTCGCGGCTGTCCGGGATGCATCTCGACGGCATATCCGTGGCCTACCAGCGCATCCTGTCGGGCCTGCTGTTCACGTTGCTCTGGTGGATCTGGTCCCAACGCTCCCGAATCGGGGCCCCGCCCCCCGGAGAGGTCCGATGGAAGGCGGCGACACCTTGGATCCTGCTGAACGCCCTGACCGGCCCCTCCCTGGGCGTCGCCGCCTACCAATGGGCGCTCCAGGTCCAGCCGACCGGGATTGTGGTCGCCATCACGGCCCTCACCCCCCTCGTGGTCATCCCCCTGGCCTTCTGGATCGACGGCGAACGTCCCACCGGCCGCTCCCTCCTCGGTGGCTTCCTCGCCGTCGGTGGCGCCATCGGGTTGGTTGTGCAGAGGGCGTAGAGCGACGGCAGATTCGAACCCTCTCAGGAGGCCAGGCAACCTGCTGAGCAACCGAACCCGGAAATGGCCGGCACCTCCGGTTCCGTCCGCACCAAATCGAAGGTACGGTGCCGCGGGATGTTCCGGACCAACTTCCGATTCCACCGCGGGGCGCTGCACTTCCCGGCAGCACACCTGTGGCTCGATGCGCACGATCCCATCGGCCCCGGCGAGACGGTGTTCGTGTCCCACGCCCACAGCGACCACACGGCATCGCATGCCCGCGTCGTGCTGACCGAGCCGACCCGCCGCCTCATGCGGGCCCGCGTCGCCGGTGAACGCATCGAACACATCCTGGAACCGGGCCGACCCCATTCCGGAACCGGGCTCGGGATCGGCCTCGAGTCGATCACCCTCCTGTCGGCAGGACACATCCTCGGCTCGGCGATGTCCCTGCTCGACGACGGCCATGGAACCCTGCTGTACACCGGCGACTTCAAGCTCCGGACCGGCCGGAGTGCCGAGCCCTGCAGCCCGCAGCCCGCCGATGTCCTCGTGATGGAAACCACCTTCGGTCGCCCCGGGTACGTGTTCCCCCCGACGGAACAGGTGGTGCAGGACATCCTGCGGTTCTGCCGAGACGCCCTCGCGAACGACGAGGTCCCGGTGCTCCTGGGCTATTCCCTGGGCAAGTCGCAGGAGGTCCTGTCGTGCCTCGAGACGGCCGGCATCCCGGTGATGCTGACCGATCCGGTCGCACGGCTCACGCGGGTCTACGAATCCCTCGGCCATCGGTTCGCACCGCACGTGTCCTGGAACCCCAGCAAGGCCTCCGGGCACGTCGTGCTCGCTCCACCCTCGGGAAACACGGCCTCCCTGCGTCGACGTGTGGGAGCATGTCGCATGGCGGTCCTGACCGGATGGGCCCTCGACTCCGGATGCGCCCCGCGCCATCAGGTGGAGGCGGCATTCCCGCTCAGCGACCACGCTGATTTCACCGACCTGGTCGAGATGGTCCGCCGCGTCTCGCCCCGCCGGATCTACACCCTTCATGGGTTCGCCACCGAGTTCGCGTCCCACCTTCGCGGTCTCGGTTACGACGCCCGGGCGCTGGGGCACCTTGAACAGCTGGATCTTCCCTCCGTGTCGATCCCGGTGCCTCGGGCACACCCGTCCGAGACCTCCGGGCCACCAGCGCCACCAGCGCCAACGGAACCGCTGCCGGTGCTGGCAACCACGATCGTAGGTGATGGATTCGGTCGATTCGCCACGACCTGTCGTCTCGTCGGCGAGGAGGCCTCCAAGCTCAAGAAGGTCCAACACCTCGCCCTCTTCCTGCGCGACGTCGCGGCGGCGGACCTGCCGGCCGTGGTGACCTGGTTCACCGGCCGCCCCTTCCCCGCCTCCTCCAACCGCTCAACGGAGGTCGGAGGCGCCCTGCTCCGCGCCGCCATCGTGGCCGTCCTCGGGATTCCAGTGGCGCGGTTCCGACAGACCTACGCCCGGTTCGGGGACACCGGGGACACGATCGGAACCCTGATCGCGGAACACCCCGGGTGCCGACAGCACCCATCCCTCCGCTTCAAGGACGTGCGGACCCTGTTCGACGACCTCTGCAACGCCTCCGGTCCGGGCCAGCGTCAGGATCTCCTATCCCAGGCGCTCCGCCGCTGCGACCCAGTCGAAGCCCGTTTCCTCGTGAAGATCCTGACCGGCAATCTCCGGATCGGACTCAAGGACGCGCTGGTCGAGGACGCAGTCGCCGAGGCCTTCGATGTCCCGGTCGACTCCCTGCGGCAGGCGGTCCAAGTGCTGGGGGATCTCTCCGAGGGGGCCACGTTGGCTCGGGAAGGCCGGCTCCATGAGGCGACCCTCACCCCACTCCGGCCCATCGCCGTGATGCTGGCCTCACCGGAACCCGACGCGACATCGGTCCTGGAGCGGGCCTCGGACTGGACCTCACCACAGGGCCGGCCCGATGTCTGGATCGAGGACAAATACGACGGCATCCGCTGCCAACTCCACAAGCAGGGCGACCGGATTGCCCTGTTCACCCGGGACCTGAAGGAGATCACCCACACGTTCCCGGAGGTGGTGTCGGCGGCCCGGAACCTTGCCGGGACGGTGATCCTGGATGGCGAGGTGATTGGCATGGAGGGCGATCGAGTGATCCCGTTCACCGTCTTCCAGCGAAGGCTGGGTCGAGCGGAGAGAGACCTGTTCCTGCAGACCGAGGTCCCGGTGCGATTCCTCGTGTTCGACCTGCTCCACCACAACGGTGTCGACTGGATCCACAGGCCCCTGCGTGAGCGCCGGTCCACACTGGAATCCCTCGGCCTTCCGGAGCGGATCACCCTGGCGCGGATTACCCGGGCCGCGACGGCCGATGAAATCGACCAAACGTTCGTCGCAGCCCGTGCACGGGGGCATGAGGGACTCCTGATCAAGGACCCGGAATCCGGGTACACGCCAGGTCGACGCGGTCAGTCCTGGCTCAAGCTCAAAAAGGCGTATGCCACACTCGACTGCGTCGTCGTGCGGGCGGAGTACGGACACGGACGCCGTCACGGGGTCCTGAGCGACTACACGTTCGCGGTCCGGGACGAGCAGGACGGTCGCCTGCGGGTGATCGGCAAGGCCTACAGCGGACTCACCCAGGAGGAGATCGCCGGTCTGACGAGCCACTTTTTGGGACGGGTCCTCCGACAGGAGGGACGCTCCCTGGAGGTGGACCCGGACGTCGTGCTGGAGATCGCGTTCGACGCGATCCAGCCGAGCACGCGTCACAACAGCGGCTTTGCCCTCCGGTTCCCGCGGATCGTGCGGATCCGCACCGACAAGACCGCCGCGGAGATCGACACCCTGGAGACGGTGCGGAAGCTGGGGCGGGCTGGGATTGGGCTTCCAGGAGGAGGAGGGCGTCCTCCGCATCGGTGTCAGCGCGAGTGATCCCGATGAGGAAGATCAGGACGTTGCCGAAAGCGTCCCACGGTAGGGCTGTGCTCCGTCACGGCCCCATCTGGATCCGCTGCACGTTGCGCACCCGTGAAGGCAGACGGAAACCGCTGAGGCATCAGAGGATGCCGGCGTGATCGCCAGATCCACCCAGCCTCACGAAAAAGATGGGAACGCTGGGGAGAGAGCCCCTGCTGGAGGGCGCTCCCGCCACCAGTGATGCAGAGCACTGCATCACCCACCGGCTCCGTTCCTTAAGCCCTCTGCCCCAGGTTCAGGGTCCGGTGGGGACGTCGAGGCCGCGGCGGACCAGCAGCGGGCGGATGTCCGGATCGTGCCCGGTGAAGGCCCGGAACATCTCCTTGGCATCCCGGCTGTCGCCGCGGGACAGGATGGTCTCCCGGAAGCGGTCGCCGTTGGCCCGGGTGAGTCCGCCGTGCGACTTGAACCACTCGACGGCGTCGGCATCCAGCACCTCGCTCCAGAAATAGGAGTAGTACCCGGCGGAATAGCCGCCGGCGAAGATGTGGGAGAAGTAGGGGCCGCGGTATCGGGGCGGCACCGGAGCGAAATCCACCTCCGCCTTCTTCAGGGACTTCAACTCGAAGGACTCCACCTCCTCGGGCGACGGGACCTGGTCGGGACCCAGCTGATGCCAGGCCTGGTCGATGAGGTTGGCGGCGACGAGTTCGGTAGTGGCGTGTCCCTGATTGAACCGGCTGGCGGCCTCGACCTTCGCGAGGAGCGCCGTGGGGATCGGCTCACCGGTCTGATGATGCTTCGCGTAGTTCTTCAGGACGGAGGGCCAGGTCGCCCACATCTCGTTCACCTGCGACGGGAACTCGACGAAGTCCCGCGGCACGCTCGTGCCGGCGAACCTCGGGTATTTCGTCTGCGAGAACATCCCATGGAGGGCGTGCCCGAACTCGTGGAACATCGTCTCGACCTCGTCGTAGGTCATCAGGGTGGGCTGGCCCTCGGGCGGCTTCGCGACGTTCTGGTGGTTCGCGATGACGGGACGGTTCCCACGGAGTCCGTTCTGCGGGACGTAGGCATTCGCCCAGGCGCCACCTCGCTTGTTGGGGCGGGCGTAGAAGTCACCCAGGAACAGCGCGAGCGGGGTACCGTCCGCATTGAACACCTCGTAGACAACCATGTCGGGGCTGTAGCCCTTGAGGTCGGGTCGAGCCTTGAAGGTGATGCCGAAGAGCTGGGTGGCGGCATGGAACACGCCGTCCTCGAGCACCCGCTTCATCTCGAAGTAGGGCTTGAGCTGGTCCTCGTCGAACGCGTACTTGGCCGCCCGGAGCTTCTCGGAGTAGAGGGCCCAGTCGGCCGCACCGATCTGGAATCCGGCCTTGTCGGCGTCGACCATGGACTGCATCTCGGCGGCTTCCCGCCGTGCGTTGGCCACCGCCGGCGGGGCGAGGCGAGAGAGCATGCGGTTGACGGTTTCGACGTCCCCGGCGGTCTGGTCCTCGATCTGGTAGGCGGCGTGGCTTGGGTAGCCCAGCAGCCGGGCGCGCTCCGCCCGCAGCCGGGCCATGGAGGTGACATGGACCCGATTGTCGAACTCACCCCCACGCGCCCCGCGGGAAAGCGACGCCTTCATGATGCGCTCGCGGACCGCGCGATTTCGGAGCGACGCCAGCGGGGGTTGGCCCGTGGTGTTGGTCAGACGGATCAGGAACTTCCCCTCCTGCCCCGCGGCCTTGGCCGCCTGCGCCGCGGCCTGGAGGTCGGCATCCGACATCCCCTCGAGCTCGGCCTTGGAGTCGACCAGCACAGCCGAGGCGTTGATCTCCTTCAGGACGTTCTGCTTGAACTGCGTCGACAGCTTGGCGAGCTCGGCGTTGATCGCCTTGAGGCGGGTCTTGTCGGCCTCGGAGAGCTTTGCGCCGCTCCGGACGAAGTCCCGGTAGTACTGCTCGAGCAACCGGAGCGATTCGGGATCGAGTCCCAGTGACTTCCGTGACTCGTACAGCTTGGCGATGCGGGCGAAAAGGTCGGGGTTGAGCTGGATGGAGTCCCTGTGGGCGGCGAACCGGGGCGACATCTCGGTGTCGGTCTTCTCGAGGTTCGGGTTGGTGAAGGCACCGGTCAGGATGCCGAAGGCCCGTTCGGCCCGGTTGAGGGTGTCCCCCGACTTCTCCAGGGCCACAATCGTGTTGTCGAAAGTGGGCGGCGCAGGGTTCTTCGCGATGGCGTCGACCTCGCGGAGTTCCTCGGCCATGCCGTGCTCGAAGGCCGGGACGAAGTGCTCGTCGCGGATGTCGGCGAACGGTGGAAGCTCGTAGGGCAGCGGACTGGGCTTGAGGAGGGGATTGGAGGAGGTCTGGGCCATGGCGTCGGAGGGAACCGCGAGGCAGACGAGGGACATCCAGGGCAGCCAGCGGTTCCAGAATCGGAAAGTCATAGTGGAGGCAGGTTCAGTGTCCCCCCAACCAACCTCCGACCCGTCGACTTGGCAATGCCGCTCTCAACGCTCAACGCTCAACGCTCAACGCTCAACTCCGTCCCAAAGGCAGTTCTCTTGCCCCGGGAACCCAACCGGGGAAGGTTCCTCCCATGCCGTCCGCAACGTCCCGGGGCCTTCTCACAGGACTCCTCCTCGGAATCCACGCCCTCGCCAACACACACCAACCGTTCGGCTTCCAGGGACCCGAGGCCTTCCCGCTCGAGTACGGCATCGCGTTCCTGCAGGCCACCGACCTGGACGGGGATGGACTCCAGGATGTGATCGTGGTGAACAACGCACGATCCCGGATCCACCTCCTCTACAACCGCACCGGAAAAACCAACTCCCCGGCCACACCCGTCAAGGTGGGCCGGTCCGACATCAACCAACTGCTCCCAGATGCCCGGTTCCGCCTGGAGTCCATGTCCTCCGAGAAGCGCATCACGTCGATGGTGGTGGCGGACCTGAACCACGACGACCGTCCCGACCTCGCCTATTTCGGAGAGCCCAAGGAACTCGTCCTGCAATACAACCTGGGCACCAATGGCTGGTCGCAGCCGAAACGCTGGCCGTTGGAGGATGGGACCCTCGATTTCAACGCCCTCACCGCAGGGGACCTCAATGGGGACGGCCGGAAGGATCTGGTCCTGCTGGCCGAGAAGCATCTCTACCTCATCCGACAACAGGCGGACGGAACCTTGGGTGAACCCGAACGCCTGCCCTACACCGGCACCATCAAGGCGGTCCAGATGCTCGACCTCAATCGCGACCTCCGACAGGACCTCCTGCTGGTGAACTGGGACAGCGCCACGCCGTTCCGGTTCCGACTCCAGCGCAGCGACGGGCGGTTCGAACCGGAGGTGCATCTGCCACTCAACCCGATCCGCAGCTACTGCGCGGACGACCTCGACGGCGATGGCGTCCCGGAGATCGTCTGCATCGCCGCCAAGTCCGGTCGGGCCTCGCTGTATCATTTGAACCACAAAATGGCTGAACCGCTGGTGGACGGGCTCAAGGACGGCCAGTTCTCGATGCTTCCCCTGCCCCGCACGGACAAGGCCCGACGCGGCACCCTTTGGGCGGATCTGGATGGCAACGGTCTCACCGACCTCCTCGTCGCAGACCCGGGCAGCGGGCAGCTGTCGTTCTGGCGTCGACGCGACAGCCAGAGCCTCGAGGAGGCTCGGAACTTTCCCTGCCTGACCGGCATCTCGGACCTCGCAGCTGCCGACTGGGATCGGGATGGCCGGATCGACCTGTTCCTGCTGAGCCCCGACGAGCGCCAACTGGGTGTGACCCGGCTGGACGGTCAAGAACGACTCCCCTTCCCCAGCCTCATCCCCCTGACAGGCCGCCCCCTCGCCATGACTGTGGGAAGACTGTCCTCCAACACACCCCCAACCCTCGCCGTGATCCAGGAGCGCGATGAGAAACGTCAGGGTGGTTCCGGAAAGGAGGAGACCGTCGTGGTCCGAGAACTCGTCCTGCGAGGAGCCGACGGGACCACCACGACCCAGCGTCTATCAGAGGATTTCAAAGGGGTTCCAGCGCGACTCGCCATCCACGATACGAATCAGGATGGACGGCCCGACCTCGTGATCCTCACCCCCTATGAACGGATCAAGATCCTGGTCCAACGCGAGGAGCCCAAGGATGGGAACCGGTTCGAGGAAGCCGACATCACCCCGCCCGGGGGGAGTCTGGAATCCCCGTGGATGCTCGTGGCCGATGTGGACCAGGACGGCAAGGACGAGCTGATCCTGCCCCAGAAGAGTTTCCTCAGGGCGGTGGTCCTGGCCGGCACCTTCGGGGACCGGGCCTCCTGGAATTTCGTGGTGCGCGACCAGATCAATGGCGCGACCGGGACGTCCCGCATCACCGGAGCCGCCGTCGTCGAACACCCCATCGGATCCGCTCCGTGGCTGATCCTCCTCGACGCCGACCGCAAGGCGCTGTCGATGGCCCGTCGGGACACCAACGGCGTCTGGCAGATCGCACGCAACACCCAGCTGACCTCGACCGATTTCGGCTCCCTGGTCCCGGTCACGGTCCACACCAATGAGCCACCCGCCCTGGCCCTGATCGGGGTCAATGCCATGGGTTGGAAGCAGTTCACCGGGGACCTCTGGGAACTCAGTGAACTGGGTGGTTATGAAACCCCGATCCGCGACGGCTGGCTCCACGATGTCTCCAGCGGGGACCTGAACCAGGATGGACGCAAGGACCTCGTGTTCCTTGAGACCGCCAAGAACTACGTCGACCTGGTCCTCTACGACCCGATCCGCGGCCCGGAACCCGGCAACCGGTGGCCGGTCTTCGAGGAGCGGACCTTTCGTCAGCGCCGCAACGACGTCCCGGAACCCCGTGAGGCTGCGGTGAGCGACATGACCGGGGACGGCAAGCCCGACCTGCTGCTGATCGTCCACGACCGCATCCTGCTCTACCCCCAGGAGTGACGCACCCGCTGGGGAAGAGGGGACCCACGCGTAGGAAACCGCGAGGGACCTGGGTTCTCAACGGAGGGTGAGGCGGTGCTCCGCAGAACCCGGGGGAGCCGTCCTGAGGGAGTGAAGGGCTCCGAGTCAGGCCACACCTGGGGTGCTGTGGGCGCTTCCGCAGCCGGTGATGCAGGGCACTGCATCACCCACCACACTGCCCTCCGCTCCTCACACGGGCACCATGCCCGGAGCCGGTGGGTGCCGTTGTGCTCAACGGCACTGGGTGCGGCAGCACCCAAACCACCCCAGGGCCAGCGCTTCCAAGGCCATCCGGGTTCTTCCAGGGCTTCACGACAGGTTGCGCCTCTCGTGGGTGCACCCGGTGCACCCAGTGATGCAGGGCACTGCATCAGCCACCAGACCGCCTGCCCTACATACGCATGTGTTCCGGCCCTGTGCTCTTTGCCCTGTAACCCAATCGTCACCTCTGGTGTCCTTGGAGCGTCCCGACGGCACGCCGACACCCCCACCTCGCACGCCGTTCATCGGCCATGAACAAGAACGAATCCCTGCTGCAGTTCTTCTCCGCCCAGAGCGCCGAGATTCCCTACGGACTGTTCCTCATCAACTTCATCCTGGCCGCCGTCCTCGCCCACCTGCTGGGACGTCTCTACGCCCGGTTCGGCCACTCGTTGTCGAACCGCGAGATGTTCGGACGCAACTTCGTGGTCCTGAGCATGACCACGATGCTCATCATCACGATCGTGAAGTCGTCGCTCGCCCTGTCGCTGGGCCTTGTGGGGGCGCTGTCGATCATCCGGTTCCGGACCGCGGTGAAGGAACCCGAGGAACTCGGCTACCTGTTCATCTGCATCGCGATCGGGCTCGGCCTCGGCGCGCAACAGACCGTGATCACCCTCGTGGCGTTCGCGATCCTGTCGGCTCTCATCGCCCTGAGCCGCATGGTCCGCGGACGCGAACCCAGCCCGAGCATGTACCTGACCCTCTCGGCCCCGCGGGACCGGAGTCCGGGTCTGGCCGCCTGGACCGAGGGACTGAAGCGACACGCCAACGACCTGCGTCTGCGGCGGTTCGACGAGACGGATTCCCATCAGGAGGCCTCGTTCCAGATCGCCTTCTCGGACCTCCGGAAGGTGGAGATGTGTCTCCAGGAGTTCCGCACCGCATTTGTCGACACCCGGGTACGGCTGATGGACGACCGGGGCATCGGCACCTGAAGTCCCCATGGCGGACACCTCGGAGAACGGATTCCGCTTCGAGCGGAAGTATCACATCACCGAAGTGCCGTTCGGCGAGGTGGAGCACTGGGTCCGCCACAGCCCGGCTGGATTCCGGGAGATCTTCTCGACCCGGACCATCAACAACATCTACCTCGACACCCCTCGTCTCGATTCCTACTTCGAGAACATCGGGGGCCTCTCCGAGCGGACCAAGCTCCGGATCCGCTGGTACGGCGCCCTGCTCGGTCCCATCGCCAAGCCGGTCCTGGAGTTCAAGATCAAGCGCGGGATGGTCGGCACGAAGGACTCGCACCCCCTGGCGCCGTTCCGGCTCGATCCCGGGTTCGGCATCGCGGATCTCCAACGTGTGGCACGGGACTCCGTCCTGCCCGCACGGGTGCGGGCAGCCCTCGAGGATGTCGAACCAGCGATGATCAACCGATACCACCGCCGATACTTCCTGTCGGCCGATGGCACCTACCGCGTGACCCTCGACTGGGGGCTGGAGTTCTACCGGGTGGACCGCCATGACAACCGCTTCACCTGTCGAAACCGGCTTCCAGACAGCACCGTGATGGAGCTGAAGTACGCCGGGGAGATCGCGGACATCGACGAGCGGATTGCCAACTTCTTCCCGTTCCGGGTCACACGGATGTCGAAGTATGTCACCGGCGTGGAGGCCGTGGAGGGATGATCCCGTACCGCGAGACGGCATCGCAGGATCCGATGGCTCGGATCTCACCCGCGCAGTTCGGCTGGGGTCTCACCGCCCTGCTCGCCCTGCTCGCGGCGGTGTTCCATCGCGATCTGCTCCTGACCCACAAGGAACCGGAGGTGATCCTCTCAGAAATTCTGGCGGTGAACCACTCGGCGCTCGATGACGCCGACGGCGACTTCCCGGGATGGATCGAGCTGCAGAACCGGAGTGGTCGTCCCATTGATCTGGGGGGATGGCACCTGACCGATGATTTTCGCCATCAAACCCGATGGACCTTCCCGTCCGTGACGGTCGAACCGGGTGCGTTCCTTGTGGTCTTCACCTCAGGCAAGGATCGGACGAACCGGGTGGATGACCTCCATGCGAACTTCCGGCTGGATCCGAAGGGGCGTTTCCTCGGTCTCGCCCGGCCTGGAGGCAACCTGTTCGAGGATGAGTTCCAGCCGAAATACCCGACCCTTCCGGGCGATGTCTCCTTCGGCGTCCTGCAGGCCGGGCGGGACAGTCCGTTCCAGCTGCGTCGGCATGGGCTGTTCGTCACGCCCACGCCGGGCGAGACGAATCGCGGCGAGATGCTCGGCCAGGTGGCCGACACGCAGTTCAGCCATCCGCGCGGATTCCAAGGCCAGCCATTCACACTGACGATCGGATGCCGTACCCCGGACAGCGAGATCCGGTACACCCTGGATGGTTCTCTGCCCCGAAAGGACCGAGGCTTGGTCTACGCAGGACCCATCGCGATCACGAACACCACAATCCTGCGGGCCGCCGCGTTCCGTGCGGGATTCCGGCCCTCGAACGTCGACACGCTGACGTTCGTTTTCCCTACCGGTCCACAGCCACCCCCCAATGCCTCTTCGGAGTCCGGGGGAGAGGGGCCATCGACCGTCCAACTACCACCCAAAGCAGCCCTCTCCTCCCTACCTATCGTCTCCCTCGTCCTGGATCCCGAGGACCTCTGGGATCCGATCCGGGGACTGCAGGCGAATCCGACCGAGACGGGGAGAGCCTGGGAACGTGTGGCATCAATGGAGTGGATCGAGTCGAGTCTTACCGGGAATCGGGCGATGGACCGTGCTGCCTTCTGCGGACTGCGGATCCATGAGCCTGCGGATTCGACCTCCAGTCCGGAGGCCAAGCACTCGTTCCGACTCGTGTTCCGCGACCTGCATGGAACCCCAGAATGGTCGGGACGGCTCTTTGGCCCGATGGGAGCCAAACACTTCAAGTCCCTCCTGCTGGATGCGGGATCCCCGGCGGGCGACTTCACCGCCGCCGCACAGGGTGGACGGGATCTCGTCCGGGACGCCTTCCTCCGCGAGTCCTGCCGCGCGATGGGACAACCCGCGGCGGCAGGCCGATTTGTCCACCTTCTGCTAAACGGACGATATTGGGGGATCTACGACCTCCTCGAACGGGTTGATGCACGTCTGCTGGCCGATCGATTGGGAGGCAAGCCCTCGGACTATGAGATCCGGGGTCCAGGCCGGGAGATCTCCGAAGGCGACGGGAGCTGGGCCCGGATCGGGGAACTGTGTCACCTCGGGATGTCTGACCCGAAACATTATGCGGAGCTCGAATCCCTGGTGAACCTAGCGGTCTTCGCCGACTTCATCGTCCTCAAGACCGACGACATGGTCCCAGGCGGCATCGAGTCCACCGGATGGATCGCCGCCAGATGGAAGTCGCCGCGGACGGGTGCCTATCTATTCCTGCCCCAGACGGGTCATCCCGTCGTCGCTGATAGTGGAGAGCGGTCGACAGACACGGGTCTCTCACCGGAAACCCTGTACCGATCGCTCCAGGGACAGCCGGGGTTCATGAGACTCCTCGAGGAGAGGAGACGGAAACACCTCTCACCGGGAGGTGCCCTCTCGTCCGAGGCGGTCCAGGCTCGGCGCTCGGAGATCTTGGAACGTCTTCGATCCGTAAGGGATGCAGAGGTCCTGCGGTGGGGGTCTGGTCCGAGGTAAATCGGTCCCCCCGGAGCAGCCACACCCAGGGTGCTGTGGGCGCTCCCGCGCCCAGTGCCGCAGGGCACTGCGGCACCCACCCACCCAGGCAGGACTGCGTCCTGCGTGGCCTGGATCCCACAACGGTGGCCGAGACCCCGAGGTTCAGCTTCCCAGCAGCTCCTCGGCGTGCCGACGGGCGGCGGCCGTGGCCCCGCCCAGCATGCGTGCCACCTCCTCGATCCGGTCCGGCCGGTCGAGACGCGTCACCAATGACTCGGTTCGGCCGTCCTGGACTTCCTTCGTGACGCGGTAGTGGACATGACCCGCCGCGGCCACGGGTGCGAGGTGGGTGATGCACAGCACCTGATGCTGTTCGGCGATCTGACGGAGCTTCGCCCCCACGGCCGACGCCGTCTCGCCCCCCACGTTGGCGTCGACCTCGTCGAAGACCAGCACCGGAACCTCGTCCTCGCGGGCCAGCACGGTCTTGAGCGCCAACATCACCCGCGCGAGCTCGCCGCTTGATGCAATGGCGCGCAGTGGCCGGGCCGGCTCGCCCGGGTTCGGAGCGAACTGGAACTCGCACTGGTCGAAGCCCGCGATGGAAGGGGTCTCAACCTTCGACAGGCCGACCTCGAGCTGGCTCTGCCGAAACCCGAGCGCGGACAGCTCCTTGCCGGCTGCCTTCGACAGCTTCCCGACGAGCTTCCGACGGGCCGTGGTGAGGTCCTCCCCGGCCCTGCGGAGTTCCTCCTCGGAATGTTGGAGCTCGGCCTCGAGGCGGACCAACTCGGCATCCCGCCCCTCGAGCTGCTCGAGTCGACGCCGCGCCTCGGCCCCGAAGGCCGTGACATCTGCAAGGGTCTGCCCGTACTTGCGCTTCAGGGACTGGAGCAGGTTCAGGCGCTCCTCGAGGAAGGCGAGGCGCTCGGCGTCGATGTCGACCGAGTCGCCATACCGGGACAGCGCCAACTGGAGTTCCTGGAGCAACGCCAACGCCTGTCCATGGAGCGTGACGAGGGAGTCGACACCGGGATCCAGCCTCTGGAGATCCTGCAGGACCCGACCCAGCAAACCGAAGCGGGTCATGACGGCGTCGTCCTGCTCCGACAGCAGCTCGAGTGCACCCCGGGACAGGTCGATCAGGCGGGCCGCATTGGCGGCACGGTGGTGCTCCGCCTCGAGCGCTTCATCCTCATCCGTAAGCCGGGCCGCCTCGATCTCACGGACCTGGAACCGAAGCAGGTCGAGCTGACGGGCATAGGCCTGTTCATCCACCACGAGGGCGCGTCGGGCCGCGAGGATCTGCTCACGGTCGCGGAAGGCCTTCTCGAATGCCGACCGGACGGAACCCAGTCCACCGAAGGCGTCGAGCACGGCCAACTGGCGCGAGGGTTTGAGGAGCGACTGGTGGTCGTGGGGACCGTGGAGGTCGACGAGGTCTCCCGCGATCTCGCCGAGGGTGGCGAGGCTGGTCGGGGAGCCATTGACGAACTGGCGGTTGGTGCCGGCCGAGGTGAACGTCCGTTTGAGGATCAGCTGCCCACCCTCGCAGGGTTCGATGCCATGTCGGGCGAGGAGGTCGGGGTCTGGCAGGATCCTTCCCCGATGGGCGACCTCAAAGACGGCCTCGACGGTGCAGGCATCGGCCCCGGAGCGGATGAGGGTCCGGTCGGCCCGCTGGCCCAGCACAAGCCCGAGGGCTCCAAGGATGACGGATTTGCCGGCACCGGTCTCTCCCGTGAGCACGTTGAGGCCCGGGGCAAGGTCGAGCGTCAGGTCGGCCACCAGGGCGAGGTTGCGGATGCGGAGGGTCGTCAGCATTGGACGACCCTTGTTTCGACCCGAACCGCCGGGTTGCCAACCGGAATTTCGGGAACGGGGTTCCGGGGCACGCGGAACAGAGGGAACCCCGAGCAGAACACACAGAGGGGTCTCACGCGGAGGAACGGACACGCGGAGGAAGAAACGGAAGAGGAGGAATGCAGAGCTCGTTCAACGGCCAGCCTCGGTCATCGGAGAGGCTCCTCGTCGACGAGGTGCCACCGTCGTTGGCGATCCCGGACTTTGGACCCGCCTTCCCTTGGTCTTTCCTACGCGTCTCCGAGTCCCCGCGTGGGCCCTCCTCCCCGGATTCCCAAACTCCCCTCAGGCCTTCTCCTGGATCATCTCGAACTTCGCGCCGCTGAGGATCCGCTCGACGAAGTTCGTCGTGTAGTTGCCGCGGCGGAAGTCGAGATCCTGGAGGATCGCCTGCTCGAATGGGATCGTGGTCTTGACCCCGGTGATCATGTACTCGGACAGCGCCCGACTCATCCGGTTCATCGCCTCTGCGCGGTCGCGTCCCACGGTGATCAGCTTGCCGATCATCGAGTCGGAGTAGGGCGGGATCGTGTACCCGGCGTAGGCATGGGAATCGATCCGGACACCGGCTCCACCCGGGGCGTAGTACATCTCGATCCGACCCGGACACGGCCGGAAGTCGCCGAAGGGATCCTCCGCGTTGATGCGGCACTCCATGGCGTGGCCCTTGAATTGGACATCGCTCTGGGAGAATCGCAGCTTTTCGCCGAGGGCGATGGCTATCTGTTCCTTCACGATGTCGATCCCGGTCACCTCCTCGGTGATGGGGTGCTCGACCTGGACCCGTTTGTTGACCTCGAGGAAGTAGAAGTTGCCGGAGTCGTCGGCGATGAACTCCACCGTGCCGGCATTGGTGTAGCCGGCGGTCTCGGCGATGCGGAGCGCGGCCTTGGCCATCTTGGCCCGGAGCCCCTTCGGGTGACGGCGGGGGCGCACTCTTCCAACTCGGTAGCGGAGGGGCTGCAGCGAATATGACCACCTACATCATGCGACGGCTCTTGGTGAGCCTCCCCGTGATCTTCGGCATTCTGATTGCCGTTTTCGCGATCACGCGGCTCCTCCCAGGCGATCCGTGCATTGCGCTGCTCGGGGAGAAGGCAACGGAAGCAACGTGTGCGGTGTTCAACGCCAGATACGGGTTTGATCAACCGATTCCCGCTCAATTCGTCACGTATCTGCAGCAGGTGCTTACTGGTGATCTCGGCGAATCCATTCGGTTTGGTGTTCCAGTGACGCAGCTGATCGTGGATCGACTGCCGACGACCATCGAACTAGCGGCGCTCTCGCTGACGATCGCCACCTTCTTCGGCATAAAGCTTGGCGTTCGATCAGCGACACGGCGCAATTCACGCACGGATGTCTCCACAATGATTTTCGCTAACCTTGGCGTCTCTGTTCCAGTATTCGTCCTCGGCCTTCTGCTGGCCTACTTCTTTGCCGTAATC
>SXGQ01634272.1_pt1 | contig 17772 bp, 14 predicted proteins | sample 3178371 | NCBI WGS metagenome assembly SXGQ01 (sample SAMN11356859, study PRJNA531348) | freshwater metagenome | isolation source: freshwater sample F1-20 | place: China: Fuxian Lake, Yuxi | collected 2017-12-25 | reverse complement strand
TGAAGCGCGACCTGCATATCTTGCCGGCCTACACGCCGCGCGTAGTTTCTGCCTCTCAGATACAGGTCGTATGCCTGAAGGTTCTCAGTCGGCTTTGCGGCCAATGCCTGCTGTTCCTGTGGCGAAAGTGTTATCCGCAATGCGGCCGCGATCTTTGACGCGATCTCATCCTGAACTTCAAAAACATCGGCCATCTCGCGGTCGTACCGTTCGGACCAAAGTGGAAAATCGGTCGTCGTGTCAACGAGTTGGGCATTGATGCGCAGGCGGTTTCCTGCACGCCGCAGACTTCCGGTAAGGACGTAGGAAGCTCCAAGTTCATTTCCGACCTGTCCGGCTGTGACCGGTTTGTCCCGGTAACCCAACACCATTGCACGGGAGAATGTTTTCACCCGCTTGATCTTTGAGAGTTCGGTCGTAATGTCCTCTGTGATGCCGTCACGCAAGTACTCGTCCTCTTTCATGCCGCTAAGATTTTCGAAGTAGAGGACGGCTATTGAATGTTCATGGATCGCCTGCGGTGCTCGGGTGCTATGTATCGAGCTTGTTTCGCCGGAGTGCCGGCCCGAATCAAGATCACGTTTCAACCTTTTCAAAGCCGTTTTTAGATCCGTTGCACTCTGGTAGCGAAGGTCGCGATCCTTCTCAAGTGCCTGTCCGATGATCCGGTTGAGTTCCACCGGCAGTGACGGGTTGATCTGCGTTACGGGTACAGATTCGCGGTTGAGGATCGCATCAAAGACCATTGCCGAAGTCTCGCCTTGAAACGGCAGAACGCCCGTCGCGATCTGATACAGCACGGTGCCTACCGAAAAGAGATCCGTTCGGGTGTCTGTGACCTCGCCGCGGGCCTGTTCGGGGGACATATATGCGACGGTCCCCATGGTCGCACCTGCAGATGTCAATTCGTCTGCAATGACGGTCGGGACATTTGAGGTCGCATCTGTTTTCTGGCGGTCGATCTTTGCAAGGCCAAAATCGAGTATTTTGGCCTGTCCTCTCGATGTAACGAAAATGTTTGCGGGCTTCAGGTCTCGGTGAACAATACCTTTAGAGTGGGCGGATTCCAATGCATCTACGATCTGGACTCCTAAACTCAGGACGGAGTCGATATCGATCGGCCCTCGTCGAATTCGGTCCGCTAGCGATTCGCCGTCGAGAAGCTCCATGATGATGAAGTGTTGATCTTCATCCTGCTCGATACCGTGAATTGTGCAAATATTCGGATGATTAAGCGAGGAAGCAGCACGAGCTTCGCGCTGAAAACGCTGAAGCAGATTGGCGTCGTTCGCCATCGACGGCGAGAGAAACTTAAGAGCGACACGGCGGCCAAGATTAACATCCTCAGCTTCATAGACAACACCCATACCGCCTTCACCGAGCTGCGAAGTGATGTGGTAGTGCGATATGGTTTTGCCGATCACAAATAGATCTCCCGTATCAAAACACTGATAATTGAAAGAGTTGCTGAATGGTATTACAACCTTTCGTAGGGGTCAAGCATTTCATCTTTTGTCCTGACAAGCGTTCTGACCCTGTAAAATAGACTGATTCATTAAGGATAAACGAGATGTATGACGAAAAAGGGGCATATAACCCAAAAAGAATTCAAAGTATTCTCTGATGTGCCTTTTTAACTCTCGTCCGAGCGCCCGAAAATCATATTCCTCCTTCATTAAGACAAGTTTGCTTTCGCGGCTCATCTCTCTTATTTTTAGTCAAATGTCGATGAAAGAGATCACGCAATGGCTACTAATGCTCGCATCAATGATATTTCTCGTCGCGAGCACTGAAACCCTTGCGCAACCGACCGCTGATTCGCCTAAGCGTACGATCTTTCTCGACCACGAAGGCCGCGAGATAACAAATGACGAGTTCGTTGATATTCGAATGGCGAATTTTCATTATCCGGACCGCACGCTGATACGCGCGCTTGAGGACGGCACGACAGAATTTCGCCTGCAAAAGATCCCGCAAGAGGGGATGCAGGTGCCGGATGTCAGTTTTCAAACCGTTGACGGCCGCCGGATCACGATGGGCGAACTCCGCGGGAAGGTTGTTGTACTAAACTTTTGGTTCATCGGCTGTCCTGTCTGCCTCGCTCATAAACCGAAGTTGAACGAATTGAGGTCAAAATTTGCGAATAATGACAGCGTCGTTTTTCTTGCCGCAACCGCTGACACGGCCGCCGATGTGCGCAAATTTCTTGCAAAGGAGCGTTTCGATTACATTCAAGCGATTGACGCTGATGCGGCACTAAAGCAATTCGTCTTCAGCGGCTATCCGAAGAATATCGTTGTTAGCAAAACGGGCGAGGTCGTTTACTGGCGCTCGACCGTCGTCGCCTGGAACAAATTTGAAACTGTGATCAATGAAGAACTCGCGAAATAGTTCAAGACCGAAACAGCCGATCATTTCGATCATAATGGGCAGCAAGAGCGACTGGCCGACGATGGAGGCTGCGTCGCAGATGCTCGATGAGTTTGGCGTTTCGCACGAATCGAAGATCGTCTCGGCACACCGTACACCTGACCTGCTTTTCGAATTTGCCAAGTCTGCAGAGGAACGCGGGATCGAAGTCATCATCGCCGGTGCGGGCGGCGCAGCCCATTTGCCGGGAATGTGCGCTTCGCAGACGGTGCTTCCGGTGCTCGGCGTGCCGGTTGAAAGCAAAGCGTTAAAGGGGCTTGATTCGCTTCTCTCGATCGCCCAAATGCCCGCGGGCGTGCCCGTAGGCACTCTTGCCATCGGCCAGGCCGGAGCCAAAAACGCCGCTCTGCTGGCAGTCGCGATACTTGCAAATTCACGCCCTGATCTCCGAAAGAAGCTCCACGCTTTTCGGTCAAAGCAGACAAAGGACGTGCTAAAATCGAAGCTGGAGAAATAAAATGAAGGCCGTTCGGATAGAAACCACAGTATTGCCCAATCGGCGCGTCATTATTGAGGACCTCCCCTTTGACGAGGGCAAGAATGTCGAGGTCATCGTGCTGGAGACGAATGGCTCCCGGTTCAGCGAGGCCGGTCCTTATCCGTTGCATGGAACCGAGTATAAATACGACGACCCGTTTTCCCCTTTGATCTCATTCGACGATTGGAAACCGGTCAAATGATCATACTGGACACGCACATTTGGATCTGGAATGTTCAAGGTGACCCCCGTTTGTCAATAACTCATGCTGAATTGATCCAGGCTAACGAATCGGGGAGGATCGGTGTTTCGGCAGTTTCGCTTTGGGAGGTCGCCAAAGCGGTCGAACTAAAGCGGCTTATTCTTCCCGTCCCGGTCGACGATTGGTTCAATATTGCATTGGCGTCTCCCGGAGTTGAGGTCATTCCCTTAAATGCAGATGTCGCGGTTGAATCGACACGCCTTCCCGGTGATTTTCATAAGGACCCATTCGACCAAATAATTGTGGCGACGGCACGGGTTTTCAATGTGCCACTTCTAACCGCCGATGGCGCCATCCTTAAGTATCCTCACGTGAAACTGGCCTAATGAGGTTTATTCCCGCTAATTCAACCATCGGCGTTTTCGGCAGCGGCCAGCTTGGCCGGATGTTTGCCATCGAGGCCCGAAAGATGGGCTATCGCGTTCACACTTTCTCGCCGGATGCTGACACGCCGACCGGCCACATCTCGGACGTCGAGACGACGGCATCATATGACGACCTCGATGCGGTCCGCGAGTTTGCCCGCTCGGTCGATGTTGTCACCTTTGAGTTTGAGAACGTTCCGGCTGCGACCGTCGAAGCGGCAGCAGAGTTCGTGCCGGTTCACCCCAAAGGCGAAGTGCTTCATACTACGCAGAATCGGCTCCGCGAAAAAACATTTCTTTCAGCAAACGGCTTTCCCGTCGTACCGTTCCGGCACATCAAAACGCTCGATGACCTTCACCGCGGCGTACTCGAAATAGGAACGCCGGCAGTGCTCAAGACCGCCGGCTTTGGGTATGACGGCAAGGGCCAGCGGAAGATCGCCGCAGTTGGCGAGGTCGATGAGGCATTCGCCGCTTTGAAGGGAAGCGAGGCAATTCTTGAATCGTTCATCACATTTGAAAAGGAAGTATCGGTCGTTTGTGCCCGCGGGCAGGACGGAAGCTTTGCCCATTATGGCGTTATCGAGAACGAGCACCGCAACCACATTCTCGATGTTTCCTTTGCTCCGGCTGATGTTTCGGAAGCGGCTTATTCTGAGGCGGTCGAGATCACGAAATGCATTGCGGAGACCTTCGGCTATGTTGGCACGATGTGTGTCGAATTCTTCTTGACAGGCAGTGGTAAACTATTGGTCAACGAGATCGCTCCGCGGCCCCACAACTCGGGGCACCTGACCTTTGGCCCTTGCTCCACATCGCAATTCGAGCAGCAGGTGCGGGCGGTCTGCGGACTGCCGTTGGGCTCAAGCGAGTTTCTTCGGCCGGCGGCAATGGCAAATTTGCTCGGCGATGTGTGGTCGGCGGGCGAGCCGAATTGGGCGGCCGCGTTGGCGATTCCGGGTGTCTCGCTTCACCTCTACGGTAAGGCCGAGCCTCGCCCGGGAAGAAAAATGGGCCACCTCACCGCCGTCGCAGACTCGGCGGCTGACGCAGTCAGAGTTGTTTCGGCATCGAGGGCTTCCCTCGTGTAGTTTCTGTATTAACCCCACATTTGGGCTTTTAATTTGGAGTGGTTTAGATGTTCCGGTTTAGAGTACCTATCTACTTTTTGATTTTGGTTGTCCTTTTCCCCTTTTCTGTTTTCGGTCAGAGTGTTCGTATTGACGCCGTGGAAGGCCGCAACACGGCAAAAGCCAACCGCGATCGCGGAATCAGGATGGTCAAGGACATCCGAAAGGTGATCGAAGAGAATTATTTTGATCCAAACTTTAGAGGAATAGACATAAAGGCCAAATTCAAGGCTGCGGAAGAGGAGATCAAGACCCTTGAAACCAATTCGCAGATCTTCCGCGTCATTGCTTCACTTCTGCTAGAGTTCAATGATTCGCATACCCGTTTCTTCCCTCCCGATAGAGCGAACCGGACCGAATATGGATTTGCACTACAGATGGTCGGGCCAACTTGCTTTGTTGTAGCTGTCAAGAAAGGCAGCGACGCCGAAGCAAAGGGCCTTAAGGTTGGCGACGTCGTCACAAAGCTTGGCCCGTATCCGGTTAACCGCGACTCACTATGGGTTCTCAACTACATGATCTATCACCTTGAACCACAGCCCGCACTGCCTGTTTCCGTAATAAGGGCAGATGGATCCGAGGAGCGCATTTTGGTTCAATCGAAGGTCGTTCCTTTTAAGGATGTTCAAAAGGAGGTTGCAGAAAGGCGGAAGAAGAAAAGGGAGGACCCGTACAAATGCGCAAAACTTTCCAGTGCAGTGATAACCTGCCGGCTTGAGACATTCTCGGTCGATAAAAAGTTTATTGATCGGATGATGACCGAGGTGCAGGGTCATCAGAAATTCATCTTCGATCTCCGCGGAAACCGAGGCGGGTATGTCCATATCAATCAGTACCTGACTGGCCACTTTTTTGATCGAGAAGTAAAGACGGCTGATATGGTCCTACGGAAAAAGACCGAAACGCGGATAGCAAAGCCGGTGAAGAAGAATCAGTTTCGGGGTGAACTCATTGTGCTGATCGATAGCGACTCGGCATCGGCCTCGGAAGTTTTTTCCCGCGTAATGCAGATAGAAAAACGTGGGAAGGTCGTAGGCGATGTGAGTGCTGGAGCCGTAATGACCAGTATTGGCTTCCAGATGATGAATCAGCGGGGAAGCTACGATTTTATGACAGTTTCGGTATATGGACTCAATGTAACCGTCGCTGATGTGATAATGAGTGACGGACAACGCCTTGAGCATATAGGGGTAATTCCCGATCACCCCGTCGGGCCGACGGCCCAGGCATTGATTGAGCGCTCCGACCCGGTTTTGTCGTTTGCGGCTTCGCTCTTTGGGCACGAGATCACACCTGAAGAAGCAGGAAAGCTCGGGTTCCTTAAATCGAAAGAAGAGGATGAAGAAGATGAGAAAGACGAAGATAGTTAGCTTGTCCGCTAAAATCTGCGCCCGAGCCAGATACCGCCGACGAGGCCGATGAAGCCGATGGCGACGCTTAGGAAGAGGTAGAGAAAGGCAGTGATGAGCTGCCTTTCTTTGATGAGCCCGTAGATCTCCATTTCAAAGGTCGAAAAGGTCGTGAAGGCACCAAGAAAGCCAACGATGACCGCCATCCGCAGGTGATCGCTGACCTCCCATTTATCGGTGAGCAAGATCAAGAAAAGTCCGATCAAGAATGAACCTGAAACATTGATGAAAAAAGTCGGGAAGGGAAACCTTTCGAAGAGTCCGGCGAGAGGCGAGATGTTGATCAGGTAACGAGCGATTGCTCCGAGTGCTCCACCGAACCCAATGAAGATCAACTTTGTTGCGTTTTCCATTGTTGTCCCCAGTTTTCGCCCTGGCGTTGCGGGCATCGCCTTACGGCCTTAAACTAGTTGATAATGGCTGAAAGCATTGCATTTTCAAAATCCGCCGACCGGGCCACGAACTATGCTGAGCTTGTCCCGCAGGTCGAGGCGCTTCTTTCCGGCGAAACGGATACGATCGCAAATCTCGCTAACGTCGCCGCGGTCCTGAAAGAAGCATTTGGCTTTTTTTGGGTCGGGTTTTACATCGCAAAGGATGGTGAACTTGTTCTCGGCCCGTTCCAGGGGCCGCTAGCCTGCACACGCATCGCCTTCGACAAAGGCGTTTGCGGCCACGCCTATTCTACCCGCGAAACAGTGATCGTTCCGGACGTCGAAGCATTTTCCGGCCACATCGCCTGCAGCTCGGCTGCTCGGTCTGAAATTGTTGTCCCGATCTTTTCAGGCGAAAGAGTCGTTGCCGTGCTTGATGTTGACAGCGATCGGCTCGCAGATTTCTCCCAAACCGATTCTGCCGGCCTCAATGCGATCATCCGCATCGTCGAGCGGCATTGCAGTTTTACTTAAGCACGGCCATTCGGAGCATTGACAAATAGCTCACACGGAGAATTTCGGTTAGAATCTAGAATTCCGTTTTGGCGTTCGGCTTCGGCCGCGATCGCCAGCGAATTGTATGGATCCTATCGAATATCAAACATGGCACTGGGTGCTTTTCTTTGGAATAGTCCTTACCGCACTCTTTGTCGATATCGGAATCGTCAACCGAACATCCCACGTCCCTAGCCGTAAAGAGACATTTGCCTGGGCGACCGTTTGGGTCTCGCTCGCACTCGGTTTCAACATCTTTCTTTGGACACAGTTTGGTCTAAAGCACGCCCAAACGTTCTTCACCGGCTATCTCATCGAACTTTCTCTTTCGGTCGATAACCTCTTTGTCTTTTTGCTCATCTTCAGCTATTTTCGCGTTCCAAAGGAATATCAACATCGGGTGCTATTTTGGGGCATCATGGGAGCGCTCGTGATGCGCATGATAATGATCTTCATCGGGGCTGAGCTGGTCGAGCGGTTCCACTGGATCATTTACGTTTTCGGGGCCTTTCTTATCTATACGGGCCTCAAGATGTTCAAGGGCGAAGATGAGAACTTTGACCCGACCGAGAGCGGCATAGTTCGCTTCGCAACGCGGTATATCCGCATTACGAAGGAATATCACGGCGATAAGTTCTTTATTGTTAAGGATGGCGCGCGAGTCGGCACGCTCTTGTTCCTGGTATTGATCGTCGTCGAATTCACCGACCTGATCTTTGCGGTGGATTCTATTCCGGCGATCTTTGGTATCACGACCGACCGTTACATCGTTTATACTTCAAACATTTTTGCGATCCTCGGGCTTCGGACCTTTTTCTTTTTGCTGGCTGACATCGCTGACCGGTTCCATTACCTTAAGGTCGGCTTGGCCTTCATCCTGACGTTCATCGGCGTTAAGATGATGTTGCCTCTGATCGCCGAGGTCACCTTGGCCCTGACGGACAAGACAACTGCCGTAGGGGCGTTCGCTCAGCGAATGGTCGATGGCGAATTCAAAGATGAGATGATCAACATTTCGCTCGGCGTTGTAGTGTCTGCGATCATCATCTCGATCGTTGCGTCGCTCATGTTTCCGTCCACCGTCAAAGATAGTGAACCGGCAAACGATAACGAAGATGAAGTGAACTAATGGCGGATAGATTCAAAAAATTCTATCTCGATTGGTGGTGGGTGCGGAAGAGCACCGTCCGCGGAATTATCGCGCTTTCGGTCGTCGGTGCGATCCTTATCGGGCTTTCCTGGTGGGCACTTCGGACCGATTGGCTTACGCAAACCGAGATCGGTGACGCTCCTCGCGATTCGGCCCAGATACTTTCATTCGAGGGCGATGTGCGGGTAATAAGAGCAGCCACACGCGAGACCATCGTGGTCACCCGGCAGACCTATGCTGCGCCGGGCGATACCATCCAGACCCAGGCGGACGGCCGGGCAGTGGTAAAGATGATCGATGGTTCCACCTATACCGTCAGGCCGAACAGCACGGTCGTCATCCGGGATAACTCGTCGCTTTTCGGCGGCCGCAACGTCCGAGTTGCTCTTGACGACGGCCAGTTGAACGTCCGGACCGAGGAACAGCCGTCCGACGCTCAGAACGTGGTCGAGATGATGGATTCGGAAACAAGGCTGCGTTCACAAACCGATGCAAGTTTTAACGCAGACCGCAATTCGGGCGGCGGCGAGATACGTATCAGCCGCGGAAGTGTGGAAACGACCGTTGGCGGTACAAGCACGACGATAACCGAGGATCAGTTCGCGTCCGTAAAGGGCGGTAAACTCTCTGATCGTGAAAGGCTCATTAAGCCGCCGCGGCTTGTCGCACCGGAGAATAGTGCCCAAATAGTTGATGGCGGCTCCGGGGCACAACCGTCCTTTCAGTGGCAGGACGATTCCGGCGGAGTGTCCTACTACATTCAGGTCGCCCGGTCGCCGTATTTCGCGCCTGACTCGATGCTTGTTGACCGCTCCGGCCTGAACGCACGCGACTTTCGGCTTGCAGCCGTTCCGCCGGGAACATATTACTGGCGTATTCGCTCAACTGTTCGTTCAGGACAAACCAGTGAGTGGTCGGAGCCAAGCCGGTTCAGCGTGGTTCGCGGCCAATCGAGCGCCGCGATCGATGTGCAGAATTGGAACGTCGAGCGGGTCGGCGGAAACGTTTACATAATTTCAGGTAAAGCTTTGCCCGGCCTGCTAGTTCGGTCGCAGGGCAGAGAGGTCTATGCAGGCAGCGACGGCAGTTTCCGCCTACAGATATCATCAGGTACGAGCGAGATCAACGTTGAGTTCAGCGACGACCGCGGCAACCGGGCCGGTTTCGTTCTTTCACTTCGCAATTCGCGCGTGCTCCGGAGGTACTAGCTGTTCAAATGTCCGGAACGCACAGCCATTCTCACGGCAGCGGCCGCATTAGCCCGAAAGCACTGACGAGGCTTCGGATAGCTCTCGCGATCACTGCCGTTTATATGGTCGCTGAGGCCATCGGCGGCTGGCTGACCAATTCACTCGCACTGCTTGCCGATGCCGGCCATATGCTTACCGATGTCGGGGCACTCGCTCTTTCGCTCGCCGCTTTCAGCATCGCTTCGCGTCCTGCAACCCCGGAAAAGACATACGGTTATTATCGCCTTGAGGTGATAGCGGCTTTGCTCAATGGCCTCGTCCTCATCTTGCTCGCGTTCTATATTGTCTGGGAAGCGATCGGGCGGTTTCGTTCCCCGGCCGAGGTCGCTGCTTTGCAGATGACGATGATCGCAGCGGGCGGCCTGGCCGTCAACATCTTTGCAGCGTATTTGCTTCATGCCGAACACGAGCACAATCTGAACCTTCGCGGCGCGTGGCTCCACGTAATGGGCGACCTGCTCGGCTCGGTTGCGGCCATCACAGCCGGCGTTCTGATCTTAGCTTTCGGGTTCCTATGGGCAGATCCATTTACAAGCGTTATCATCAGCGGCATCATTCTATTCAATGCAGGCCGATTGGTCAGGGATTCGGTTGACATCTTGCTCGAAAGCACTCCAAAGCATATCGACCTGTCCGCGGTCGAAAGTGCGATCGCCGAACGCTCGGCGGTGCTGAACGTCCACGACCTTCACGTCTGGACCATTTCATCCGGAATGGAAGCCCTTTCGGCCCACGTAGCTCATGACCGGTCGATCCCTGAGACCGAGCTTTTGCTCGATATCCGCGATCTGCTTCAGGAAAGGTTCGGCATCTCGCACTTAACCATCCAGCTTGAGACCGCAGACCACGCTGCGGATAAGGTTTTCGTTTGTGCGATGGGCGGAAATTGCTTCGAATCGGCAGCTTCTGCCGATCGCTGAAAGAAAGAAAATACCAATGCCGACTATCGACCTACGATATGGCCGCGAGACGTTCAGCCTGGATATTCCCGCGACGCTCGACACCATCACCGCAACCGCGGAGACGGAGCCTTTGTCCGACCATCAGATTGGCGAACTTCTCGATGCCCCGATAAATACGAAACGGATCGACGAGATCGTCTCGCCGGGCGAGAGTGTGCTTTTTGTCGTCCCCGATGCAACACGTGCCGGCGGTGCGGGGCAGATCGTCAACCTTCTTGTCCGGCGGTTGATCGCAAACGGAACATTGCCCTACGAGATCGCTGCCATATTTGCGACCGGTATTCATCGTGCAGTTACGGAGCAGGAAAAGGCGGAGATACTAACTCCTTTCATTGCCCAGCGGGTAAAGACCATCGACCACTCGCCGCGAGACCTGATGCGTATCGTCAACGTAGGCGAACTGCGGGACGGCACGCCGGTGGAGTTGAACCGTGCATTACTGGATTTCGATCGGATAATTACTATCGGAAGCGTCGGCTTTCATTATTTTGCGGGATTTACCGGCGGTAGAAAGCTCATCTGTCCGGGTCTCGCCTCAAACCGGACGATCAATGCGACCCATCGTCTCGCATTCGATTTCGAGCGGCGCACGCGGGCAGAAGGTATCGGGCCCGGCAGCCTGAAAGGCAACCCAGTGCATGAGGCGTTCATTGAAGCGGCTGCGAAAGTGCGGGTCGATCTCGCCGTGCATACCATCGTTAATACCCGAGGGGAAGTAACCGATCTTTTCTGTGGTGATCTTTTTGAGTCTCACTCCGTCGCATGCGAACGTTTCGCAGCGACTCATACCCGAGAGGTCGAGGAGCATTACAACGCGGTGATCGTAAGCTGCGGCGGATGGCCTTACGATATAAATTTGATTCAGGCACACAAGGCCCTGGAGGCGGCTTCACGAGCCTGCAAGCCGGGTGGCCGCATTTACCTTCTGGCCGAATGCGGCGACGGCCTTGGCCGAGCAGATATCCTGAAATGGTTCGATGCTGAAGACAGCGATGAGCTTGCACTTCATCTGGCCGATAGCTATCAGGTCAACGGGCAAACGGCCTGGAGTTTGCTTTCCATTGCAGAGCGTTTCGATGTGCGCGTTGTGACGGAATTGCCGGCGGAGAGCGTTGCGAAGCTACGGATGAAGAAGATCACAACCGAAGAGTTTTACGCCGATGTTCGCCAGTTGTCCGGCGGTTGCGTGATTCCCGTCGGTTCCGTGGTGCTCATCAAGACAAAAAAATGATCAGCCGTCGAGTGTTTCACGGATCTTTGACGCAAGAGCCATGAATGAAAAAGGCTTTGAGATGAAATTTGTTGTTTCGTCCAGAACACCTTGTCTTAAAGCAGCGTTATCCGTATAACCCGAGGTGAAAAGGATCTTCATTTTGGGGTTGATCTCAAGCACGCGGTCGGCAAGTTCACGGCCGCTCACTTGCGGCATCACAACGTCCGTAAAGACCATATCGAACTTGTCCTCTGATTTGCGAAACGTCTCAAGTGCCTCTTGGCCGTTGGCCGCCTCAACTACAGTGTAGCCGCATGCCCGCAGCATCTCGCTCGTCAGCCTTCTGACAGCTTCCTCGTCCTCGACAAGAAGAATGTGCTCCGAGCCGAAGCGGAAGTCGTTCGTCTGCTGCGGCGTTCGGTGGATCGGTGAGTCAACCTCCGCTACAGGCAGATAAACCTTGACCGTAGTGCCCTTGCCGGGTTCGCTGTAGATCCAGACGTTACCGCCGCTTTGCTTAGCGATCCCATAGACCGTCGAAAGCCCGAGCCCGGTGCCTTTGCCGATCTCCTTCGTTGTAAAAAATGGCTCGAAGACGTGCTTACGAGTCTCTTCGTCCATTCCGATCCCGGTGTCGCTTACGGTCATAACGACGTAATCACCGGGCGAAACGCCAACGTGTTCCGCCGCATACTTCGCGTCAAGGTTCGTATTGCTTGTTTCCACCAGGATAGTGCCGCCCTCCGGCATTGCGTCACGGGCGTTCACAACAAGGTTGACGATGATCTGCGAGACCTGCCCCGGATCGCATTTCACCTTGTACAGATCGTCAGATAGCTCGGTTTCAAGCAAAACATTCTCACCGATCAGCCGCGTCAGCATTTTCGAAGTGTCCAGGATAACGTCGTTGATATCTACGACCTGCGCCTGCAGGATCTGTCTGCGGCTAAAGGCAAGGAGCTGATTTGTAAGCTGGGCGGAGCGATCTCCGGCCTTTTTTATTTCCTCGATGTTTTTCCGGACGGGGTCATCGGCTGGCAGCTTGCGTAATGCGAGTTCGCTATAGCCGGTTATCGCCGTGAGCATATTATTGAAGTCGTGAGCGATGCCGCCGGCGAGGCGACCGACCGATTCGAGCTTTTGTGACTGCACAAGCTGCTCGCGGCTTTTCTGCAAGGCTTCCTCAGCCCGCTTTGTTTCCGTAAGATCGATCGCGAATGCGAATGCGCCGATGACGTTACCATCATCATCCCTGTCCGAAACGTAGCTGACACGAAGATAACTCGAGCGTCCACTTGAGCCGGTCCTTTCAAGCAAAGCCTCACGCTCGATCGTGAAGTCGTTGCCGGCCAATGCGATACCAAATTCCTGAGCAATGCCCTCAAAAGCAACGGGGCCGACGATCTCCCTGAGATGGAGTCCAATGATCGATCCTTCGGGCCTCCCGAGCCACTCAAGGTAGTACTTGTTCTCAAAGCGGCAAATCAGCTCGCGGTCGAAATAGGTTATGAGTGCAGGGACCGTATCCGTCACAACTCGAAGCTGCTGCTCGCTTCTTCTTAGTGCTTCTTGTGAGTTTCTTCGTTCTGTGATGTCCGTGATAAAGCCCTCAAGTGCGTAAGGCTTTCCATCTGCGTTAAATATCCCCTGACCGCGGTCCGAGACCCATCGCTCGCTTCCGTCCTTCTTAATTAGCGGATAAACGACCTCATACCGTCGGCCATTTTTGAGTTCTTCTTGAACTCGCTTACGCATTTCGGCCCGCTCTTTCTCAGGGATCAGATCGCCGAAGATAAGCGTGCCTTCAAGAAAATCTTCCTGCGGATGACCGGTCAGGTCGAGAACGGCATCGTTGATGAACTCCATCCGGTAGTCCTGGTCGATGCGGCACCGGTAAACAACGCCCGGCAGATTCTCGATCAAAGTGGAAAGCTGCCGGTCGCGTTCATGGGCGAGTTCTTCGGCCAGCTTCCTTGCCGTAATGTCGCGGGCAATGCCCTGTACGCCGGTCGGTTTCCCATTCTCGAAAACGAGCTTGCTGCTTACCTCAAGGATAGCAGTGCCGCCATCTTTCCTGATGATCTCAAGCTCATAGTTCGTAGAGCCGCCTTCGGCAAGCTTTTTCCGGGTCATCTGCCGAGCTTTATCGACCGAGCCCGGTGCAACTAGGTGCGACAGGTCATTTCCGATTATCTCTTCCGGTGTGTAGCCGGTGACGGCCTGAACCGCAGCGTTGATCGATGTGAACTTTTCATCGAGATCCTGCGTGTAAATGATGTCGTTAGCAGAATCGAAAAGCTCGCGGTATCGTGCCTCGCTCTCTCTTAAGGCCTCTTCAGCCTTCATGCGCTCGGTGATGTCTGATAGCGAGCATATCCACTTCCGAAAACTTCCGTCCTCGTTGAAGATCGGGACCGCCCTTGCGGCATAGTGGCCGTAGTTTCCACTGCGATCGCGAAGACGAAGTGTTAAAACGACCGGCTTGCGGGATTCGAGTGCAGCTACGTAGGTCTTATAGACCTCTTCGCGGTCATCCGGGTGAACGAATTCGGTCCAGCCGTAATTTAGGCTGACCTCATAAGGCTGCCCGGTCAGGTCAACCCACCATTGCGGAAATTCAGTTAGGTTCCCTCGCTCATCAAGTTGCCAAACGTACTGTGTCGTTGCCTCAACTAAACCGCGGAAATCTTCTTCTGACTGCCGAAGTTTATTCTCATTCTGCTTTCGCTGTGTGATGTCGCGAATTATCGCAGTGAAAGAATGATCACTTTCGTCGTCATACTCACCGAACGAGATCAGAATGTTGATCTCCTTTCCGTCCTTTCGGACGGCTTCGATTTCTACGCTTGACCAGTCCAGAGACCTTTGGCGGGTTCTTAGATACTTATTAACAGCATTGAGATGACCGGAGCGATGCCTTTCCGGCATCAAGATGGTTATAGGCTGGCCGATTATCTCCCGGGTCGTATAGCCGAATATCCGTTCGGTCGCGGAATTGGCAAAACGAACAATACTGTCAGTGTCGATTGTGATTATCGCGTCAGAAGCCGTCTCGGCGACAATTCGGTAACGTTCTTCTGAGAGTGCGAGCGAACGCTCAGCCTCGCGCCGTCCGCGACGTTCCTCTGCATCGGCAATCTCACGGAGGACTGCCGGAATCAGCCGCGTAAGATTGTCCTTCATCAGGTAGTCTGCCGCCCCGGCCTTCATGGCGGCGACGGCCGTTTCCTCGCCTATCGTGCCTGAGATGATGATGAATGGAATGTCTTTTCCTTGTGCCTTCAGGATCTCAAGCGCGTCGAGCCCCGTAAAGCTCGGCATACTGTAGTCCGATATGATGACGTCCCAGTCGGCCTTTTCTAGCTTGCCCCGGAAGTCGTCGGCCCGATCGACACGTTCGAATTCTATCTCGTAACCGGCCTTTGCTAAATGCCGGACGAGCAGGGCCGCGTCGTCATCGACGTCCTCAAGGATCAAAACTCTTAAGCGTTCTTTAGTCACTTGTTACGGTCTTGTTCAAAACGAGCCAATAAAGCCCGAGCTCGCGTACTGCTTCAATGAATTGCTCGAAATCGACCGGCTTTCTAATATAGCTGTTCGCACCGAGCCCGTAGCTTTCGATCAGGTCTCGTTCCTCGTCGGATGAGGTCAGAACGACCACCGGTATAAACTTCGTGCGTTCATCCGCCCGGATCTGCCGGAGCACTTCCAGCCCGCCAACCTTGGGCAGCTTGAGGTCAAGCAAGATCAGTTGAAGCTCTTTCAGGTCGGGATGCGGGCCTTGAACGGAAGTGCCAAAGAGCATTTCTAGGGCTTCGGCACCGTCCCGAGCAACCATGAATGAATTGGCGAGGCGATTGCGCTCAAAGGCACGCCGCGTGAGTTCGATGTCGTTCGCATCGTCCTCGACCAGAAGTATAGCCCGTTTCGTTTCGTTCGCTGAGTTCATCTATTTTGTGAACTTAAAGTAGAAGGCTGCTCCGTTGCCAGGCTCGCTTTCGGCCCGTATCGATCCGCCATGCATTCGGATTATACGATAAACCGTCGCCAGCCCAATGCCGGTGCCTTCGAATTCGTCCGCTCTGTGTAGTCGCGAGAACGCACCGAATATGGTATCCGCATACGTCGGTTCGAACCCGACACCGTTGTCTCGGATAACGAATTCATTCGGCCCATCGGCACGCGAAAATTCGATCGAGGCATTTTCCGTCTTTGACGTAAACTTCCAAGCATTGCCGATAATGTTTGAGAGGGCGATGCGGGCAAGCCGTTCGTCACACTCGGCCGTGAGGCCATCCTCGACCGTGACCTCTACTGATCTCTCCGGAGAGGCCGAGCGTAGTTCGGCGGCGACCTCGCGGGCAACCGCGGAAAGATCGACCATTTTAACGTCGAGGGCCGACCGGCTTACTCTTGAAAGCCCGAGCAGGCTATCGATCATCGTCGCCATCCGTTGGCTGGCGGACCTGATCCGATTAAGGTAATCAACTCCGTTCTCATCAAGCTTATCGGCGTAATCTTCAAGAACGGCCTGCGAAAACCCGTCCATCGCTCTCAGCGGTGCACGAAGGTCGTGTGAGACGGAATACGAAAATGCCTCAAGCTCACGATTGACGGTCTCAAGTTTTAGGGTTCGTTCCTCAACCCGTTGTTCTAACGTAGCGTTGAGTTCGATCAGCTCATCTCGAGCGCGTTTTTGTTCTGTAATGTCCTCGATGACACCTATCGACTGTAGAGCCGTGCCGTCCGCATCTCGGACAAAGGAAGCATTTACCCGCACCCAGACAACGCTCCCGTCGGCCCTCAGGTATCGCTTTTCGTTTATGTACTGAGCTACCTTGCCGTCGCGAGCCTCGAAGAACTTTCGTGCGTCCTCTTCTGCATCGTCCGGATGGGTCAATTGCTTAAAGGTCATTTGCCGAAGGTCTTCGACCGGATAGCCCGCGATCTCTGCGAACCGCCGGTTGAACAAAATGAATTGACCGGTCTGTGCATCGGCCTGGGCGATTCCGATCGAGACAATGTCGAACATCCGGCGAAACCGCTGCTCGCTTTCGCGAAGCTGTTCAACGGCCCGTTCCCGTTCAGTTACGTCTATTGCCAAAACAAGCCGAGCCCGGCGGCCGTTGAATTCAAGAGCGTGCGAAGTGATCTCAACCTTGAAGGTGCTGCCGTCCTTTCGCTGATGTATCCAGGGAGTAGGATGGGTAAGGGTCTTGATCTCACCCGCAAGTCGCTCATAGAGCCGCGGAAGTTCCTCTTTCGGCCGGATCTGGGTCATATCCATTGCCAGGAATTCAGAACGCGAGTAACCATAAGCATTCACCGCGGCATTGTTGACTGCCAGAAACCGCAGAGACTCAATATCATAGACCCACATCGGGCAAGGATTGCTGTCAAACAGCAGCCTGTAACGTTCTTCTGATTCTTTGGCAGCAGTAACTGCCCGCTTTTGGGCTGTAATATCGGTCCCTGACCCGACGACACATATCTGCCCCTCGATCGTTATGCGGCTGCCAAGAAAATAGAACGGTATTACTCGGGCGTCTGCGGTCAGCAGGTGAGCCTCGGCCTCTGCTCTTCCGCTCTCGACGACTTCTTTGATCTTTTCCCTTACAAGCTCGTGATCGGCAGGTATGACAAAATCGAGCGGCCGCATCTCCCTAACCTCGTCCGCCGTGTACCCGGTGACCCGCAGAAAATTCTGGTTCCATTTGATCATCCGGCCGTTCGAATCGAAGAGAAAGAAGATCGCCGGCAGGGAATTGATCGTATAGTCGTTCAACTCCTTCGCCTGGATGATCGCTTGTTCGTATTTTTTTCGTCCCGTGATGTCGCGGTCGTACTGAATCACGAGCCGTTCGCCTTCGGACTCGATTATCTGATAGGCCGACTCAGTTATGACCATTTCACCGGAGCGTGTCGTCTGCTCGACCTCGCCGGACCATTTACCCGTTTCCTCAAGAGCCTTTAGAAACTCTGCCGGGCCTTCTTTCATCCTTGACTTAAGCAGATCGATGCTCGTTCTGCCGAGAGCTTCTTCTATGCTGAAACCGTATAGCTTTTCACATCCGGTGTTCCATTCAAGTATCCCTCGCTCTGGCGACCAGATCATCATCGGTTCGAGTGAACTGCTGATCAATAGAGCCTTTCGCACTACTGCTTCTTCGGCTGCCAACCGGCGAGCGTCAAAT
>SXGQ01388166.1_pt1 | contig 17772 bp, 21 predicted proteins | sample 3178371 | NCBI WGS metagenome assembly SXGQ01 (sample SAMN11356859, study PRJNA531348) | freshwater metagenome | isolation source: freshwater sample F1-20 | place: China: Fuxian Lake, Yuxi | collected 2017-12-25 | reverse complement strand
CTCCCAAGCAGAAAAAGTTTGCAGCTCTAGCCGATCCCAAAGACAAAATTACCTACGCAGACAAAATTGTAGGTGCCAAAAAAAATCAAAAAGATGAAGGCAATGAGTTCAGCGGCGAGTTGGTCAAAGCTCGTGCGCAAGGCAAGGACAGTTTTGAAGTAGACGGCAAAAGTTATCCTGTCAAAGAAGGTTTTCCCACAGTGTCAGATGCAGAAAAGCGCATGAGAGAAAAAGAAGGCAAAACTTCACATGGCAAAAAAACTACTACCAGTTCTGGTGTTAAACACGAACGGGACTATGATGCAGTTGATAAGGGAGCAGATGTAGATACAACACCACGTGGTCGTGGACGTCCTAAAAAAGATAGATTCGCCAAATGAAGATAAATGAAATCATTGACGAGGGGAAAGCAGGCCTTGTTGGTAAAGGACTCTCGTGGTTAGGTAGCAAATTGACAGGTGCTCCTGCCGCACCTACTGCTGTTCAACAAGCTGCACCTGCAGTTGTACGTCCTAGCAACATTCCAAGACAACAGTGGAAAAAAATGACACAGCAACAACGTCAAGCAGTGACTGGACAACCTGCACCTGCGGCACCTTCTGCTGCGCCAGCTGTTAGTCCACAAGCAAACAAAATTCAAGCTACTAAAGATAAATTGGAATTGGCCAGATTGCAAGCAGAACTTGATGCTGCCAAAGGAACTGGAATAATCACTAAGGGAGCAACACTAGCAGCTAAAAATCCTATCAAAACCGCTGTAGGCGCAACCATGGCTGCCCATCTTGCCGGCGAGAAAGATCCTTTGTCGGCACAAGCGGTAGGCAGTGCAGCTAGAAAAACAGTGGGCACTATTGCAAATGTAGTTAAAGGATTTGTGGGAACTGGTGACCAAAATCAAGTAGACACAGCTGACAGTGGTACCAGTGAGCCAGCCACCGCTACGACCGACACAACCACTGGAGGTCGAACATCACAAGCAGGCAAACCATCTACAGATTCACCTACCAGCTCGCCAACACAGAGTGCGCCGGCTGCAGACGACAGTGTTGATGCCGCCCCAGTTGATGGAAATTATGTAGACAAAGTCAGACAGAATCAAGACGAACGATTTGGTCAGTGGGGCAAAGAAGCCAACGAAAGTGTAAAAAAAAAGATCAAATTAGACGAAGTTGATACTACACAGCAGGCATTTATGGATGCCATACGCGGTGCAGAAAGCGGTGGTCGCAATATAGGAAATCTGTCTGGTAGTTCGGCATACGGTCATTATCAATTTTTAAAAAGCACGGCCGAGCGTATGGCTCGTGATCAAAAAAATCGCAACACTCCTATATACGGCAAGTCTTGGGAAGAATACAAACGCGATCCTGATCTCCAACGCGAGTTCATGAAAGTGGCCACACAAAATTACACAAACATTTACACAAAAAATAAAATTCCAGTAACTGGCGGAACATTATATATGGCCCATCACTTTGGTCCGGAGATGGCAGTGCGAATGTACAATGCCGGACCAAAAGCAACAATAGGTGATTTTTATCCCGAGTATGTGACAAGGAAAAATTCAAAAACTGGTCAAGTTGAACAAGTTCGTAATCCAGTCTACACTCAAAATCCTGCATTAAGACCCAATCAAAGCGTTCAATACACACATGATAGATTAGACAGCGTGTTGGCAAAAAAAGATAAAACAAATACCCTGGCTGCACTGGACAAAAAAAATCTATGGACTGGCGCAGGCACCGCTACTGTGGCATCCGTTGGTACCACTACGCCGCAAGCAGCCAAACCTGCTGCCACAGATTCTTCAGCAGAAAAAACACAAACACTGGCACAAAAATTAGACAAAATAGTACAACCCGAGCCAAGATTTTACAAACGTGGCGAATTGAGTATTGATCAATACATGAAAAAATCGCAAGCTGATTTGGATCGACTGCGAGCATCGGCACAAAGATTACCAGGCAGCACTGTTGTAGCTGCCAATACTGTAGCACCAGACAATACAACCAAAACAGCCACAGCCGCATCGCAGCCTGCGTCTGCTGGCACTGTGGTTGACGAACCCAATACAGATTCAGACGACAAAAACAAATTGAACAACACAGTAGCAGTTAAAGAACACAAACTTGACACTGCTACAAAAACGGTAAATAAAGAAATAAAAGATATAATAAGATTGGCCGGATTTACTAAATGAAAATTACTGAAATAATTGAACAAAATACTAGCAAATCTGATTATTTGCAAACAGCAGATGATTTTGTAAGAAGCATGGCCAATGCTGCTACTTTTGGATTAGCAGATAAATTTGCAGCCAAAATGAGTGGCAAGGATTATAAAAAAGAATTAGAGAAGCAAACACAACAAACACAAGCAGCAGGCGAAAGAAGCCCTACAGCTACAACTGCTGGTGATATAGTGGGCACAGTGGGCAGTGTACCTTTTTTGGGTGGAGCAGCATTAGGAGCTAAAACTCTAGCACGTACTGCTCCACGATTGGCACAAAAAACCATGCCAAAAATTGCAGCAACCACAGCAGGTGGCATGGCAGCTGATACAGCGGCCGGTGAATTAACCAAGGAAAAATAAACTGATTACATCAGTGTTAAGGAAATAAAAAATGAATCCAAATTTAATTAGAAAATACAGCGATATATTAGGTGAACAAGCAGCTACACCGACACCCAAGATAGATTTAGCAAAATCAGATCAATTTGTCGGCGGAGCTACCAGACCAGGAGCGCCTGCTGCTGCATCTAAAATAGGAACTGGAGCATCTGGTACTTTCAATGCAGTGGCCGCTGCACCAAAAACACGATCAACCTCAGCTGATATTAAAGCGGCCGGAGCAGCGTTTCAGTCTCAACAACCTGCTCAAACAACACCAGGTGGCGGCCCTAGTAATGCAGCACAATTAGCGGCAAAGTTAGGACAAACTGCTCCTGCTGCTACTGCAACGGCTCCGGCTGCGCAAAGTTCAGATCAACAAAAAGCAGCAGCAATTGGTGGAGGTATGGCTGCTGGTACAGCAGCTGGTTTTGCTGGACAGGATCAGACTCAAGACCAATACAACCCTGCTACAGATCCCACCTTGTCAGCAGGCAAGGCTGAGTTGGCCAAAGCTGAACCAGTCAATGTGGCTGCATCACCAAAAGCAGGCGGTTATGCGCAATCTGCTACCGGTGCAGAAGGTCAAGGTGCAACACAAGCAGCTATGCCTGCATCTGATTATCAACCTGTGAGCGGCACTACTAATGTGGTATCAAGAACATCAGACAAAATTGCTGCAGACACCAAAGCTGGTCCTTTGGCTGGTATGATGCCAATGAGAGAAGAAGAAATTGATGAAGAACTAGAAGAACAACTAGAAGAAGCATTTAACGAAATGCTGAGATTGAGCGGTATTCAATTAAATGAAAAAGCAGTTAGCAAACAACAACAAAAGTTCATGGGCATGGTACATGCCATGCAAAAAGGCGAAAAGATCAAAGGTGCCAGTCCTGAACTAAAGAAAGTAGCAAAAAGTATGGGCAAAAAAGATGCCAAAGACTTTGCCGCTACCAAGCACAAAGGATTACCAAAAAAAGTGTCTGAAAGTGTAATGCTAGAGGCAGGAAACAATTTAGAGCATATTGTGACTCGTTTCAAACATGAAACCAAAAAGTTTCTGAATGGCGACATGTTGGATGAAGATTTATACAATGCCCTGTACGATTATTATGTTGACAACGGTGAAATGCCATATGGTGTAGCCAAAGCACGTGAAGGTGATCCTTACCAGTGGGTAAGTGATCATTTTGCCGATGCACTAGCACTCATGGGTCATGATCGTCAATTTCAAGAAACTGTTATGCCAGTGATAGACAATCAATTGAGCGAACTGGCTAGACTGGCCGGTCTCAGTGAAAGCCGCGTAGACGAGTGTGGTGACATGGGCATGGATCAACGTGATTCAATGAATGTGAGCACCAACATGAGCAGCGACGGCACCCGGAGTGTGACCATCAGTGCGCAAGGTGATCAAGCAGAAGCTCTAATTCAAATGCTGAAACTAGCTGGCATGGGACACAGTCACGATGACCGGCCTGTCATGGTTGTCAGCAAAAATGATGAAGAAATGATGGACGAAGAATACAAGAACAGTCCAGATGAAGAATATCATTCTGTTGACAGTATCATACATCAAGGTACAGATTTAAATAGAGAAAAACGTCAATACGCAGACAAGCCCAAGTTGGGCGACAATCCAATGGCTGAACAGGTGTCACTGGATGAAGAACTCGAAAGCCTATTAGACAGTGTGTTGATGAGAGAAGCAGATCCACAGAGACCACGAGGCGATACAGGCGTTGCTGATATTTTTACGGCCGACAAAGGCATAGCACCACCCAGTCCGGATGAGGGACCTGTTGGTAAAATTACCAAAACTGATAAAACTCCTCAAGCACCATCATCACCTGCAGTACCGCGTCCAGGAGGAAAAAAATGAAAAGTCTCAGAGAATATATTGAATTGATAGAACAATCAGATCTGCATCCTGTCGCAGGCGATGTATTTGAAATAGAAATAGCCAGAGACGAAACTCTTATTGAAACTGTGGTAGTTGATGTGTTAGAGGATGGTATTGTCATTGAAGCAGATGACACAATGATGAAAATTTTAATGCATGTGGGATATCTCGCAGAAAATTCAAACATGCCCACTGCCAGAGACAGTATCAGTCCAATCCACAGCAATGTAAACAAAGAAACTAGCGCAGACGACGATTTAGAAGAAGCCAAATATCAAGGCCGTGAAGTACAGTTAGGCAAGCCAATGGCCGGCGATGTAGCCAAATCTAAAGTGTACGTCCGTGATCCTAAAACTGGCAATGTGAAGAAAGTCAACTTTGGCGATCCTAATATGAAAATTAAAAAATCAAACCCTAAACGCCGTAAAAGTTTTAGGGCAAGACATAATTGCGATAATCCCGGCCCAAGGACCAAAGCGAGATATTGGTCATGTAGAGCTTGGTAAGGCGATATTATTAAATTAAAGGTCCTGATATAAATAAAAAGAACAAAGGAAAATCAATGAAACAATTATTAGCCGTTCTATTATTAGCGCCTGTGTTGGCATTTGCACAAAAAGCACCACAAGGTGTAACTTATGACGCACAAATTGTTAGAGTCAACGACGGAGACACAGTGGTTATTGCTGCACCTTTTTTGCCAGCACCGCTCAAGCCTGAACTTGCTGTTCGTGTGTACGGAGTAGATACACCTGAAAAAGGACATAGAGCACAGTGCCCAAGCGAGGCGCAACGTGGTGAAGCAGCCACCGCATTTACCAAAAATGCAGTGGCCAAAAGTGTCAAACGTCAGGTCATTCTTTATGGTTGGGACAAATTTGGCGGTCGTGTATTGGGTGATATGATCCTAGACGGACAGAGCCTAAGAGCAATGCTGATTGCCAATGGATTCGCTAGAGAATACTACGGCGAAGCCAAACAGTCATGGTGCAACTAGCAGGACCTGAAACTCCCGACGATGACCGACCCGTAATTCCTTACGGGGATCATTGATGAAATGGGTATTTGTACTAATGGTTTTTGTAGTAGATGATGGTGTTTGGCGCGAGTGGAATAGTTATCCTACACTTGGTGCATGCGAAGAAATAGTATCAGTGATTACATATCACAGAGAAGAAAAAATTCGAGCATATTGCCTAGCAAGAGAAATCAATGAGTGATCCTATACAAGAATTAAAAACATTGGCAGGAATCGGCAATCGTGCAGTTATGCAGGAGTACCGAGGTTTTGCCGGCAGTAATATATCAGTAACAGGAAATGAAAAAGGCGAACTCATGAAGAAACATGATATTCGCCCTGGAACTGATGCTTGGTTTAAGCTGTGGTTCAGCAAGCCCTGGCTCACAAACGAAAAACCAATTTAAGCCGCATCCGTATCTCTACCCAAGTATTGATTCCATTTAGGATCTCGAACTCTAAATGGACTATGCTTCCATGCAGCAGCCAATGCCCAATAATCAGGTCTATAGGGCTGTTTTATAGGCTTGATGTTGCTCTTATCTGCTTTTTGCCAATTGCACGATTTACAACTGGTCACACAATTGGTCCATTCTGTTCGGCCACCTTTGCTCAATGGTTTAACATGATCAATTGTGAGTTGATCAAAATCAAAAGTATCGAGGCAATATTGACACTGATACAGATCGCGCAGATACATGTTGTATCTGGTAAAATTCACTTTTCTTTTGAAGTTAAAATATTCTAGTGTCACAGCTACACTGGGAACATTCAATGCCAGTTTCTCACTATGCACTATCCAGTCAGAATAAGTTTCAATGACCTGAATTCTGCCCAGATACATGAGTTTGATAGCATGCTGCCAATGGATAACACTCAGTGGCAACACTGAGATTGGTGTGTAATCCTTGTTGAGTAAGAGTGTGTGCGACATAAGTATAAGTATGAAAAACAATGATACATCAAGTATTATAAAGAGTCCTTATCAAAAGGTCAACTTTTCTGAAGATCAAATTGTAGAATTTATGCGGTGTGCGGATCCGGAAACCGGTCCAGAATATTTCATGAGCAACTATTTCTACATTCAGCACCCTGTAAAGGGCAAAATGCTGTATCAACCTTTTGAGTATCAACGGAAACTTATAGATACTTATCATAATAACAGATTCAGTATCAGTCTCATGCCCAGACAGACAGGTAAAACCACGAGTGCAGCAGGCTATTTGCTTTGGTTCGCAATGTTTCGTCCAGATAGCACTATCTTGATTGCAGCACACAAATACACCGGTGCTCAAGAAATCATGCAGCGTGTGCGCTACGCTTATGAACTGTGCCCTGACTGGATCCGTGCTGGTGTTACCAGTTACAATAAAGGATCAATAGATTTTGAAAATGGAAGTAGGATAGTTAGTCAAACCACTACCGAAACAACTGGTCGAGGCATGAGTATCACACTATTATACTGTGACGAGTTTGCGTTTGTTCGACCTACAATTGCCAAAGAGTTTTGGACATCCATATCGCCTACACTGAGCACTGGTGGTAAAGCCATCATAACCAGCACGCCTAACTCAGATGAAGATCAATTTGCGTTTATTTGGAAACAGGCCAACAAGTGTGTGGATGAATATGGCAATACCACTAACTTGGGCATAAATGGTTTTCGTGCATATCAGGCCAATTGGTGGGAACATCCTGATCGCGATGAACAATGGAAGGCCGAAGAAATAGGCCGAATTGGCGAAGAACGATTTCGTAGAGAGCATGGCTGTGAGTTTTTGATCTATGATGAAACACTGATCAACAGTATCACTTTATCTCAGATGCAGAGCAAAGATCCAATTGAACTGCAAGGTCAAGTACGATGGTATCATAAACCCAAAAAAACTTGCAGTTATGTGTTGGCACTGGATCCCAGTCTGGGTACCGGGGGCGATTATGCTGCCATCCAGGTATTTGAACTGCCCAGTATGGTACAAGTGGCCGAATGGCAACACAATCAAACTCCCATTCAAAGACAAGTGGCCATTTTAAAGGAAATGTGCGAATATATCTATGATACTGTAGGCACTGGGAATGACATCTACTACTCAGTAGAAAACAACACGCTGGGCGAAGCAGCATTGATAGTGATAGCCGAATTTGGAGAAGAAAATATCAAAGGCACTTTTCTCAGTCAGCCCATCAAAATTGGTCAGGCAAGAGCACACAGAAAAGGTTTCACAACCACAAACAAGACCAAATTGGCTGTGTGTGCCAAGCTGAAAAATTTTGTAGAAAATCGCAAAATGACCATACATAGTAAAAATTTAATCAGCGAATTAAAAACTTTTGTGGCTTATGGAGCCAGCTTTGCCGCCAAACTAGGAGAAACTGATGATCTGGTATCAGCCACTCTACTTAGCTTGCGCATGGTTCAAAGCTTGCAGAGCTACGACGCAGAACTGGATGAAAAATTGCGAGATAATACGGATGATTATCTCAGTCCCATGCCATTTATAGTGATTTAAGCGATAGGATAAATACGTATTATGCGTGAACTAGACAAAATTGCCGAAGAATTATTTGATAAAATACGTGCTAGATTTGATCATGTCAGTATTGGCAACAACAAAGCTGAACGTATCACAGACTCCAGCCAGGCAAGATTTTTCAATTTTGATTATGTGAGTCAAGACGGCGAAAACTTTGGTAATATCACAATCAGTTTGATTGATGAAAATTCTTTAAAAATTTATTTCAGCTCGAATATTACGGAAAATCTGAATGACGAACAACTGGTTGAATGGTATTCGTTCCTAAAAAATATCAAAAATTTTGCCAAAAGAAACATGTTGACTTTTGATGTGAGAGACATCAATCGCAGCAATCTAGATCTTAAAGATCTCAAACAACAGAGCAATAGTGATAGCACTTTTGACAAACAAGAGCTAGATCTCACAGAAGGTAGTTTGTACGGTCTAGGAAACAACAAACGTGTGAGTTTTGGCAACGTTGGCACTCACAAAATCATAATCAAACATCGTGATCAAATTGATCCAGAACGCCACGGATCGCGTGCTAGACAAATTGAACATGTGTTTATCGAAACCCCAGTGGGCGAAAGATTTTTATTGGATCATACCAACTTGCACGGAGCCAGAGCCATTGCCAATCATTTGGGCACAGGCGGCAGCATCGGTGACCAAGGCAGCGCATTGATCAACGAAATGGTAAAAGAAATGGCCAGCATGCGACACTTTGTGCGCAGTATGAAAACCAGAACTTTTGAAGATGCTGAAACCACAGGCATGGTGGAAGCAGCAATTCAGCGTTACAATGAAGTACGTGGTCAATTGAAAAGATTACAAGGCAGAAACGGCAAGGAAATGCTGGAAGGCATGTTGTCACAGAACTCCGTGCAACACGAGCAGGCAGATATTGATGCCTTGAAAGAAAGATTTGTAAAAAAAATATACGACGATAGATTCAACGAAGCACTACCTTATGTGTTCAAGGCATATCAGAAACAAAAAGAAATGCAAACCAGCGAATCAAAAGAATTTGAATCCTGGGCGCACAGCGTTTCGGAAACCGACTGGGGCAGTGATGCAGATGATCGTGACGAGTATGATCTCATGAGAATCATGCAGAGACCGATCATGGTAGGTGTGGATGCAGTGGATGCCAGAGCTTTGTTGTCCAATATTGGTTTCCAAGATGCCGACGACTTGTTTGATCAATTGGCTGAAATTTCTCGAGTGCAAGGACCAGACAGCGATGTGAGACTTGCCGTGGCTGAATGGCTGGCTCAAAATGGCGAACAAGCACTGTCAAATCAAATCATGCAAATTTTACAGCAGCAAAACACCAATACCCAACCTGTACCACAACAACCCACTGTGGCCGCACAACCCATGGGCAACAACACCATGGGAGAACCGGTGGTCAGTGAAGATATAGAAATGATACGTTGGTTGAGTGGTTTGATAAAAAAATAAACAAAAAACTTTTGACAGCATAAATACATTTGTTATACACTAGCAAACATGCTTGTGTATATCTTGGCACAAACTATTATGGCATTTATTAAGGAGAATATATTATGGCCACTTCATTAGCAGAAATTCGCGCAAAACTACAAGCGCAAGAAAACCGTCAAGCCGGCGGACAATCACAAGGCGATAGCGCCATCTATGCACACTGGAATATTCCAGAAGGTTCAAGTGCAAAAATTCGATTCCTACCAGACGCAAACACAAACAACTCGTTCTTCTGGGTTGAGCGATTAATGATTCGCTTGCCGTTTGCAGGTATCAAAGGACAAGCAGATTCAAAGCCGGTTGTGGTACAAGTACCTTGTGTAGAAATGTACGGCGATAGCTGCCCAATTCTAGCAGAAGTACGTACCTGGTTCAAGGACCCAGGACTTGAAGAAATGGGTCGTAAGTATTGGAAAAAGAAAAGTTACTTGTTCCAAGGTTTTGTAAGAGAGAATCCACTGGCGGACGATAAAACACCTGAGAATCCTATTCGTAGATTCGTCATTAGTCCCCAGATTTTTAATTTGATCAAGGCTGCATTAATGGATCCAGAACTAGAAAGCATGCCTACTGATTACACCGCTGGACTGGATTTTACAGTTACAAAAACTTCAAAAGGTGGTTATGCAGACTATTCAACTTCTAAATGGAGTCGTAAAGAAACTGCACTGACAGCACAAGAACAAGCAGCCATTGACAGTTTTGGTCTTTATAATCTAACCGACTTCTTGCCCAAGCGTCCGGGCGAAGTTGAACTGCGAGTGATCAAAGAAATGTTCGAAGCATCAGTAGATGGTCAAGCATACGATCCAGATCGTTGGAGTCAGTACTTCAAGCCCAGCGGTTTTCAAAGCAAAGGCAGCAACGACGATGCTGAATCATCAACACCTGCTCCAGCAGCAAAAGCAGCACCTGCTCCTGTACAAACATCTTCACCTTTTGTTAGTGACGATGAAGAAGATGATGCACCAGTTGCCACTGCACCAGTACAGGCAGCAGCAGCCAAACCTTCCAGTCAACGGGCCGAAGATATTTTGGCCATGATTCGAAATCGCAGTAAACAATAAAAAGTCAAGATGTTATCACAGTTAGATAACATCATTTTTCCAGATCGTTGTGATGTGCTAGAAATAGTGCCATCACAACGATATGTCTATCCCATTTATAAAAACGGTAGTAGCAGTTTGTATAATTCAGGATTTAGATTGTTGGAAAATGATGAACTTAAAAATATCAAGCTAGTAGACATTTTTGTACGCGATCCCCATGATCGTTTTGTGTCTGGAGTACAAAGTTTTCTACAGCAAAATCCTCATTTGGACAGAGCAACTGCATGTTATTTTATAACCAATTATCTATTTTTGAATAGACATTTCTGTCCGCAATTTTTCTGGCTAGTGAATCTGCAGAGATTTTGCACAGCCAAGATTCGTATCAATCCTATCAAATCGCTTACAGAGATCACAGACCTGCAGATCAATCGCAGACAAGATCTAGTGCTGGATCAAATACTTGACTCAGAAAAATTAAATTTTTACCTGAGCATCGACAAAGCACTCACACAAGATTTGCTGGGAAAAACTGTGCCATTCAAGTTGATTGTACAAACTATTCGTTATCGATATCAAGACGTGTACCAAGAACTGGTGCAACGGAGTCTGGACTTATGCAATGTCCTAGACTAGATCATTTTGTTAGGCTGAATTTCTCAGGCCAACTAGGTCGATGTGGGCACATGGTTGACGCACCTGAATTTGCCACATTGCAAGACATGGATCAAAGTGCATGGCTGCATGAAATCAAAACACAGATGCAGCAAGACATTTGGCCAAAAGAATGTGCAAGATGTAAAGAAACCGAAAGTGCCGGCCAAGGCAGTATCAGACTAAATGCCATCCAGTTTGATAAAAAACAAAAAAAGTCAGACTATCTGGTTGTGGGTGGAGTACTGGACAACATTTGCAACAGTGCCTGTTTGACCTGCAACGAATATCTCAGTACCAAAATTGGCAGTCTCAAATCACGTACATATCCTGTATATGATAATTATGCGAAATTTTGGCAACTGCCTGTCGATCGAGTGGTACATCTTGACATCAACGGTGGGGAACCCAGTGCTAGCAAAAATTATAAACAAATTTTGCAAAATTTACCAGCTGGTGTACAATCAGTGCGAGTAAATACCAACTGTTCACACGTGATTGAAGAATTACAAGTGTTGATTGAGCGTGGAATCAAGGTCACTGTCACTGTGAGTCTAGACGGTATAGATGCTGTACATGACACAGTAAGATGGCCTATCAAATGGAATGTGTTTGTAAAAAATTTGTTCAGTTACAAAAATATGCCCAATCTGCAATTGAATACCTGGACCACAGTCAGTGCATTGAACATACATGATTTTGAAAACATCGTGCAATTTGTCAACAGGCATGAGCTGGCACATTCATACGCTTTTTTACATACTCCTGATGCTATCAATGTGCGATATAAAAACAATTTGACTTTGCCATGGCAGCACCTGTTTCCACATGTGGTAGCCATTGACAGAAACAATCAAGATCAATTGGATGAATTTATTTCCAGAGAAAAATTATTACGAGGAATGGTATGAAGATAGCTATCACTGGACACAGTGCAGGTATAGGGCAGGCATTGAGCGACGCATTGACCAAAGCTGGACACCAAGTGATTGGTTTAAGTAGAAGAAATGGATATAACATACGCAGTGTACCCAAGCTGGTAGATGCCATTGCAGACTGTGACATTTTCGTCAACAATGCTCAGGCAGGATTTGCACAGACCGAACTGTTGTTTGCAGTGTACAAACAATGGATGGGTGTCAAAAACAAAAAAATTATCAACATCAGTACCTTTATGACATCAGAACCGGTCAGTAGTTTGCCAGGTTTAGAAATGACTGAATACTATGTGCAGAAACATGCTCTCGAAGAAGCTATCAAACAGTTGAGATATCTTCGCAATTGGCCCAAACTGTGTCTGGTCAAGCCAGGTGCAGTGGCCACACAGCCTGATCAAGTGAGTCCTAGACCTTATGCAGATGTCACAGTGTGGGCACAAAAAATACTTGATCTATTAGACACTGGTCAAGATTTGGAAATACAAGAAATAGCACTCACAGTGAATTATCCATGACGCCCAAAGACTATATCAAGAATAAAAATTTTTGTCCTATGCCATGGACTGGATTGATGTACAATTTTGATGGCACTGTGAAAAACTGTATTCGCAGCGCCAAGCCCATTGGCAATATCAAAAACAACTCGATTCAAGCAATAGTGAATGGGTCTGAAAATGTCCAAACGCGAACCAACATGTTGAACAATCAACCGGGTTCAAGGTGTTATCCCTGTTATGATCTTGAGCAATCTCGCAGCAGTTTAGACATCATCAGCGACAGAGTATTTTACTTGCGTGAATTCAAATCTGTGCCATTGTCCACTTATAGCAGTGCTGAAAATTTTGATTTGCAAACAATAGATGTGCGATGGTCCAACTTGTGTAATTTTGCCTGTGTGTATTGTTATCCTGAGTTCAGTAGTAGATGGGAACAAGAACTGGGAGTAAAATTACAAACACCACTTGAACAAAGTCAAAAACAATTTGCTGATTACATATACAGTAATATAGAAAATCTCAAGCATGTGTATTTGGCTGGTGGAGAACCATTGTTGATCAAGGAAAATTTTGATCTGCTACAGGCATTGAAAACTCACAATCCAAATGTCAAGTTACGAATAAACACCAATCTCAGCAAAGTGGACACACGTGTTTTTGAATTGGCTTGCAGTTTTGCAAATGTGCATTGGACTGTGAGTTTGGAAACCATAGAAGACGAATACGAATATATACGTTATGGTGGCAAGTGGGCGGATTTTATAGAAAATTTAAACATCATTGATCAGTTGGATCACAAGATTTCATTCAACATGCTACATTTGCTGTTGAATTATTGGTCCATTTTTGACTGTGTGGATTTTCTCAAAGCTCGTGGCTTTCACAACAACAGTTTTATCATAGGCTCTTTGTTGCAACCTTTATATCTAAATGTTAGACATTTGCCACACAGTGTGTTAGAATCATTGAAACATGAATTACAGTCAAGAATCAATCAGAAACCTGGTTTTCTATTAGAAAACAGTTACAGAAATATTTTGAATTACCTGGATGAACCAATTGAAAAAAATCTAGCTGAATCTTTTCAACAACTTAAACTGTTGGATCAACGACGCGGATTAGACAGCACTAAAATTTTTAAGGAACTTTATAATTATGGCAACTAAACCTTTTGATGTATCAAAATTTCGTAAAAGTATTACAAAAAGTATCGACGGTATCTCAGTTGGATTTAACGATCCCACAGACTGGATCTCAACCAACAACTACGCTCTTAACTATCTTATATCTGGAGATTTTAAGCGAGGTATTCCAATGGGAAAAGTCACTGTATTTGCCGGCGAATCTGGTGCGGGCAAATCCTTTATCTGCTCAGGAAATCTTGTCAAGAACGCTCAAGAACAAGGTATCTATGTTATACTCATTGACACCGAAAACGCTCTTGACGAAGCTTGGCTACACGCACTCGGAGTGGATACATCTGAGGACAAACTACTTAAACTTAATATGGCAATGATTGATGATGTGGCCAAAATGATTACCGAGTTTGTTAAAGAATACAAGACACTGCCCGAAGATCAGCGACCCAAAGTTCTAATCGTGTTAGACAGTCTTGGCATGTTACTAACACCCACAGACGTGAATCAATTTGAAGCCGGTGATTTGAAAGGTGACATGGGTCGCAAGCCCAAGGCGCTTACTGCGCTGGTTCGTAATTGTGTGAACATGTTTGGCAGCTTGAACATTGGACTTGTTGCCACCAATCATACCTATGCCAGCCAAGACATGTTTGATCCCGATGACAAGATTTCGGGTGGACAAGGCTTTATCTATGCGTCAAGTATTGTTGTGGCCATGCGTAAACTCAAACTCAAAGAAGACGAAGATGGCAACAAGATTTCAGAAGTAAAAGGTATCCGTGCCGCATGCAAGATAATGAAAACACGCTATGCCAAGCCGTTTGAAAGTGTGCAAGTCAAGATTCCTTACGAGCAAGGAATGAGCCTAACTTCTGGATTAGTAGATTTGTTTGAAGGTAAAGGAATTCTGACTAAAGATGGTAATAGCCTTAAATGTACATTGTTTGACGGAACAGTGATTAAAAAATTCCGTAAAGCATGGGAAAGAAACGAGGATAATTGTTTGGATCTCGTAATGAAAGATATTACCGAACATCCTCACAGAGATGAACTAATAACAGAACAAGCAGAAAATATTGAGGAGTAATAATTACGGATACATAGCAGTTTAGATAAATAAATGTAGGAGAACTGCTATGTATTATATCTACGCACTAATGGATGCAAGAACTAATTTGCCTTTTTATATAGGCAAGGGATTAAAAGTCAATGACAGACATCTTGACCACTTTAATGAATCTATAGAAAAAACAAGCAATAGACATAAAGTTTTTAAAATAAACTATTTAAAAAATGCAGGATACGAAATTCCTGTTACTATTCTAGTAGATGATATAGCAGATGAAAATGATGCATATACTATAGAAACCTCTTTTATCAAAAAGTATGGTAGAGAAAATATTGATCCAGATGGTATTTTAACAAATATATGTTTAGATAATAGGCCACCAACTTGGAAAGGTAAAAAACAAAATGCAGAACATATTTCCAATAGAGTAAAAAGTTATAAAGAAACTTGTAAAAATATTGGCCGTAAACCACACTCGGAAGAAACAAAAAAGAAGATTGCAAGACCGGGTAAGTTAAATCCATTTTACGGAAAACATCATACCTTAGAGAATAAACAAGCACATTCTAATAGGATGAAGGGTAATAAGAATAATAGCAAAGAGTATATTTTTACATCGCCGAGCGGTGTTGACTATATAGTAGTAGGTGAGTTTTATAAATTCTGTAGAGAAAACAATTTAACAACTTCAACAATGGAAAAGGCATTAAGTGAAAACAAAATCCCTCAATCGGGAAAATGCAAAGGTTGGCAAATTAGGAGAAATCAAAAATGAAACAAATAACATCCGATGATATCAAACAATATGTAAGTAACTTTTCAGGTGACTGCGAATTTGGTGGTATGTCAGAAAGTTTAGCAAAAATGGTGAATTATTTTATTAACCAACCAGAAGAGGAAACAGTCGAATGAGCATTGATGTTGAAGTGTTGATTGAAACTTACATAACATTGAAAGAGTACGTGCCTGCCAAAGAGCGACAAGCTGCTGCTGACAATCTTGTGAGCATGTTGGTTGATAACTTGAGCGACAAAGAGCTGAGAGAATTTGGCAGCGCCGATAGCTTTACCAAACGAGCACTTGAAGAATATCTTGACGACGATGACGAGTATGAACTCGACGAAGAATAAATGTCAAAAGAAAAGTATTTTCCAATACACACAGACACAGCATGTAAGCTGAAATGGACTTGGTCTGCGCTGTACTTGGACAGAGCAAAGTCTGCTACCTGTCATAGAACAGCCTACTATCCATTGACTGTGGAAAACTTTTCTGATTTTCACAACAATCCATTGGTAATCAGTGACAGACAACACATGTTGCAAGGGCAATGGCCTGCAGAAAGTTGTAGGTATTGTAAAAACATCGAAGACAGTGGTGGTACAAGTGATCGACTGCACATGCTGAGTCAGCCGGGATTGATTCCCCCGGAGCTGGATACTGATCCTACTGCACTCACTGTGACTCCAAGAGTGCTGGAAATTTTCATCAATAATGTTTGCAATCTTGCCTGTTTGTATTGTCGCGGAGACTTGAGCAGTAGAATCAATCATGAAAATAAAACCTTTGGTAAATTTGATCAGCATGGAGTGCTATTGGAAGAGATTGCTATAGATCGTACCAGCGATTTGATAGCATCAAGTTTGACATGGCTCAAGCAAAATTATCAACACCTGGAAAGACTGCATTTTTTAGGTGGCGAACCATTGGTACAAAAAGAGTTTGATACATTTTTACAATTTTTACAGACAAACAGTAATCCCAAGCTAGAAATTAACATAATAACCAACTTGATGGTTAGCGAAGCAAAATTAAAGAGTTACATAAGTGTTTTCAAACAGCTGATAGTTGAAAAACGCATTAGACGACTAGACATCACCTGCAGCATTGACAGTTGGGGCCATGAACAAGAATTTGTGAGATATGGAATCAATTTAAAAACATGGGAAAGAAATTTCAATCTGCTGCTAGAGATACCGTGGTTGGTATTGCATATCAATCAAACAATAACCAATTTGACCATTAAGCAAATGCCAATCTTGATTGAAAAACTCAAGCAGTGGCGCAAGAAAAAAAATGTGGGTCATTATTTTTCCACAGTTAACCCTGGCCCCAGTTACCTGATTCCATCAATATTAGGTGCTGAAGAATTTGCACAGGACTTTGAAAATATATTACAATTAATGCCACGTGCAACTGACGAGGACCAAATCAAATTTGAATACATGCAAGGCATAGCCAAAGAGTATCTGAATCATGCTCAGCTGAATCCTGTTGAAATCGATCGACTTTACACTTTTCTCGACGAGATTGATCGTAGAAGAAATACCGATTGGCAATCAATTTTTCCCTGGCTATTGAAATACAAACAACATGTGGTATAATCGAATTGTAGCAGATCTTGGCACTATTCCGGATTTCATTAATTACTATGAAGGCGAACTGGCACAGGCAAAAACAGAAACAACCATACGAGGCAATGTTGAAAAGTCCGCTGCAAATCTACCGGGAATTACAGAGCACAGATTTAACCAGCTGCAGGAGATTGAAGCTGTACTTAACTATCTTAACATACAACTTCGCAAGATTAGACGAAAACATTTTCAAAAATACCTGGAAGCTTATGCCCGAGCTCTTACAAGTCGCGACGCTGAGAAGTACACAGATGGTGAGGACGAAGTCATTGACTTTGAAACTATCATTAACGAAGTTGCTTTACTTAGAAACAAATGGCTTGGAGTTATGAAAGGTATAGAAACTAAGGCATTTCAGATAAATAATATTGTTAGACTCCGTGTTGCTGGAATGGAGGATATTAGTTTAAGAGACTGAATAATGATATTACCATATGTGTACAAGTTAACTAACAAAAT
>SXGQ01002996.1_pt1 | contig 17773 bp, 19 predicted proteins | sample 3178371 | NCBI WGS metagenome assembly SXGQ01 (sample SAMN11356859, study PRJNA531348) | freshwater metagenome | isolation source: freshwater sample F1-20 | place: China: Fuxian Lake, Yuxi | collected 2017-12-25 | reverse complement strand
GCCCTGGCCTCGACGGAGGCGCGCATCGTCCTCGGCGCCGCCGTTGCCGACGATGTGCTGGGGCTCGTGATCCTCACGGTCGTCACGCGTGTGGTGGAGCAGGGGTCGCTGGACGCGGCCGCCATCGCCTCCACGATCGGGCTCGCGGCCGGGTTTCTCGTGGTGAGCACCGTTGCCGGGGTTCTCCTCGTCCCGCGCCTCTTTGCCATCGTCGGCGCGCGGGCGGCCTCTGCGGCGACAGTCGGCGCGGTCGCCGCGGCCGTGACCTTCGGGTTCTCCGCAGCAGCGAGCAGCGCCCAGCTGGCCCCGATCATCGGGGCGTTCGTCGCGGGGACCGCGCTGGGGCGCACCGCCCACCGCGACCGAATCGCCCGCGAGTTCACCGCGCTCGGGGGTGTCCTCATCCCCGTGTTCTTCCTTCAGATCGGCATCGACACCGACGCCGGAAAGTTCCTCGACCCGCACGTGCTCCGGGTCGCAGGTGTCCTCTCCGTCGTCGCGGTCGCGGGCAAGGTGCTGGCCGGGTTCGGTGCCGTCGGCACCGACACTGACCGCGTGCTGATCGGTCTCGGCATGGTCCCACGCGGCGAAGTGGGCCTCATCTTCGCCACCATCGGTGTCTCCGTGGGCGTCTTCGACGACGATCTTCACGCCGTCGTGCTCCTCGTCGTGCTCGTGACCACGGTGATCGCACCGCTTCTCCTGCGTGTCAGGCTGGCGCGGCGCGATCCCACGGGCACAACCCCCGGGTGACGGCCCGACCGAGCCCCATCCCACCTGGGCAACGCCCGTGATGCGGACACAGCGCGTTCCACCTCCCTTCACCGCCACGAAACACTGCCGAAACAGCGCTCGTTTATCTTCATCTCCTGACACACCTTGATTCCCCTTGGAGGCTCACATGTTGGCAGCAGCGGCAACAATCGATTCTGGCGCGACAGCCTGGGTCCTCGTCTCGACGGCGCTGGTCGCCTTCATGACGCCCGGCCTCGCGTTTTTCTACGGCGGCATGGTCCGCTCGAAGAACATGCTCGGGATGCTCATGCAGAACGTGTTCGCGCTCGGCCTCATCTCGATCCTCTGGGCGGCGATCGGGTTCAGCCTCGCCTTCGGCGGCACCGGTGCATGGATCGGCAACCTTGACTTCGTCTTCATGAAGGACCTCGCAACGATCGCGGAGCTGCCGGGCTACACCGGTGACTTCGGCCTCATCATCCCGATTCTCGCCTTCTTCGGCTACCAGATGATGTTCGCGGTCATCACGCCCGCCCTCATCACCGGCGCCACCGCGGACCGCATGAAGTTCAGCGCCTACGCAGTGCTGATCGGCGTCTGGGCCGTCATCGTCTACCCGGTCGTGGCGCACTGGGTGTTCAGCCCCAACGGCTGGCTCTTCAAGCGCGGTGCACTCGACTTCGCCGGCGGTGCGGTCGTGCACATCAACGCCGGCGCGGCAGCACTCGCCGTTGTTCTCGTCCTCGGGAACCGCAAGGGCTGGCCCCGCGAGGCGATGCCCCCGCACAACCTCCCCTTCACCATCCTCGGCACGGGCCTCCTCTGGTTCGGCTGGTTCGGGGTCAACGCCGGCTCCGCGCTCGGCGCGAACGGCCTGGCCGCACAGGCCCTCGTCAACACCCACCTCGCCGCAGCAACGGGGATGCTCTCGTGGCTCGTCGTCGAGAAGCTGCGCTCGGGCCATGCCACATCGCTCGGCGCGGCATCCGGCGCGGTCGCGGGCCTCGTGGCCATCACCCCGTGCGCCGGCTTCGTCGGCGGGATGGCCCCCGTGGCCATCGGCGCGGTCGCCGGTGCGGTCTGCTACCTGGCGCTGCGTCTCAAGACAAAGTTCGGTTTCGACGACAGCCTCGACGTGATCGCAGTGCACCTCGTGGGCGGGCTCATCGGGGCCCTTCTGCTCGGCCTCTTCGCCGACACGAAGGTGAACGGCCTCGGCTTCGACGGACTCTTCTTCGGGGGCGGCACCACGCTGCTCGTCAACCAGATCATCGCGTCCGGCGCCACCCTTGCGTTCTCCTTCGTGGTGACGTACGTGGCTGCCAAGGTCATTGACGCCACGATCGGGATGCGGGTGACCCCAGAGGACGAGCTTGTCGGCCTTGACCAGAGCCAGCACGCCGAGAGCGCATACCAGGCGTAGTAGACACGGAACCGGAAAGGCACCACCATGAAACTCATCACCGCAGTCATCAAGCCGTTCAAGATCGACGATGTGAAGGAGGCCCTGAAAACCGCAGGCGTCCAGGGCATCACCGTCAGCGAGGTCCGCGGCTTCGGCCGCCAGGGCGGCCACACGGAGACCTACCGCGGCTCCGAGTACCAGATCGACTTCGTGCCGAAGGCCAAGATCGAACTTGTCGTGGACGACACCAGCGCAGACGCCGTCATCGAGGTCATCCAGAAGGCGGCCGCCACCGGCAAGATCGGTGACGGCAAGATCTGGGTGACCAGCGTGGACCAGATCATCCGCATCCGCACGGGCGAACAGGGCGCAGACGCCATCTAGCCCCTAATCTCGTGTCATGAGCACGACAGAGGCACCCGTCAAGGCAGAGCGCTGGACCGCGCAGTGGAGAGAGCTGTACGAAGAGGTCATCAACACGGGTCTCTGCACCGGGTGTGCCGGCTGCGTGGTGACGTGTCCGCATGATGTCATCGGGTACGAGCACGAGGAGGGCAAGTACAAGCCCTTCCACCTGGAAGAGGAGCTCGGGCTGGACAATTGCATCCACGGAGAGAAGGGATGCACCACCTGCACCCGGGCCTGCCCGCGTTTCCGCAAGTGGGAGACCAGCGCGAACGAGCACCTCTTCGGGCGCCAGCGCCAGGACGACGAGATGGCCGGCATCTGGGAACAGTTGCTCCTCACCCGCGCCACGGACAAGGTCCAGCACGAGAAGGGCCAGGACGGCGGCTTCGTGACCGCGATGCTCGCGTGGCTCCTCGACAACGACTACATCGAGGGCGCGCTCGTCAGCGGAGTGGAGGACGACGACCGGTGGAAGGCCAAGCCCATGCTCGTGCGCACGAAGGACGAGGTCCTCGCCACCGCCGGCTCGCGCTACACCTACTGCGCGAACCCACTGGCGTTGCGCGAAGCCCAGGAGGCCGGGCTCACGAAACTTGCGCTGGTCGGCATGGGCTGCCAGGTGTCCTCGCCTCCCACCATGTGGAGCCGCAAGGCAGGCAAGGTCGGCAAGCCCTTCCAGTTCAACATCGGCCTCCTCTGCAGCAAGACCTTCGACGACGCGATCTTCTCCGAACTCTTCGAGCCGAAGTACGGCCTGAAGAAGGAGGACATGGTGAAGATGAACATCAAGGGTGCCTTCCAGATCTGGATGAAGGACGGCTCGTTCCATGAGATCGACCTGAAGGAGTGCCACCAGTGGACGCGCGAGGGCTGCAAGAGCTGTCCCGACTTCGCCGCCGAGCACGCGGACATCTCCACCGGCGGCATCGGCAAGGACAACGACTGGACCCTCACGATCGTGCGCACGAAGCTGGGCGTCGAGGTGATCGAGCGGATGATCAAGGACGGCGTGATCGAGTCGAAGCCCGCCCAGGACGACGAGGTCGCCATGAAACTGCTGCGCACGCTCTCGATCGTGAGCCGCCGCCGCTGGCCGGACTGGGCCGAGACGACCGTGAAGGTCGGCACCCCGGCCCTGAAGAAAAAGGCCGCCGCGCCGGCTGAGGCCCCCGCAGATCCCGCCGCCGCCGAGCCAGCGAACAGCCCCGCGGAACCGAAGGACTGACCGTGTCCATCAATCTTCACCCCCAGGCCAAGGCGATCATCGAGATGATGGCGGCGCTCGGCGGCCCGGTCATCCACGAGTCCACGCCCGAGGAGTTCCGCGCCTACTACGACTCGCGCCAGGTTCCCCCGACGGAGGACGTGCACGAGATCCGCGACCTGAGCGCGGGCGGTGTCCCGTCGCGCCTCTACAGGCCATCGGCAGCGAAGAACCTCGGTCTGCTCGTCTACTACCACGGTGGCGGATGGGTGATCGGCGGGCTCGACTCGCACGACGCCGTCTGCCGGTCGCTCGCGAACAAGTCCGGGCACGCGGTCCTCTCGGTCGACTACCGGCTTGCCCCGGAGCACCGCTACCCCGCCGCCGTGGAGGACTCCCTCTGTGCGCTGCGGTGGGCGTCAGAGAACGCAGCCGAGCTCGGCATCGACCCCGACCGCATCGCGGTGGGTGGTGACTCAGCGGGCGGCAATCTTGCCGCCGTGGTGGCCCAGCAGCGCCCGGTGCCCGTCAGGTTCCAGTTGCTCATCTACCCCGCCACGGACATGACCCAGTCGCACGCGTCCCACCGCGAGAACTCGGCCGGTCCAGTCCTCACCGAGCAGGCGATGGCGTGGTTCATCGGCCACTACGTGCCCGATGCGGCGCGGTACCGCGAGGAGCTCGCCTCCCCGCTCTTCTCGCCCGACGCCCTGTTCCGCGACCTGCCGCCGGCGCTCATCATCACCGCCCAGTACGACCCGCTGCGCGACGAGGGCGAGGCGTACGGGGCCCGAATGATCGAGAACGGCAGCCAGGCATCGATCGTGCGGTTCAACGGCCAGTTCCACAGCTTCTTCGGCATGCACCAGTTGATGGACGATGCCGAGAGCGCGCACCTCATCGCCGCGAACGCGCTGCGCAAGGCGCTCAGCTGATCTGTCGGGCTGCGTTGCCGTTCAGCCGGCGAGCGCGCGGGCCCGCGAGAACACCGCGTCCAGCATCGGCTCGGTCAGCTTGCCCGTGAACGTGTTCTGCTGGCTGGGGTGGAACGAGCAGACCACCGTGACGTGCCCCGCCACGGCCTCCACGCCGTGGCCGAACTTCGGGCGCGGCCGGATTCCCAGTTCCCTCGCGATTGCCGCGTAGGCGAAGCTGCCCAGGCACACGACGACGCGCAGGTTGACCAGCAGGTCGAGCTCGCGGCGCAGGAACGCCCGGCACTCGTCACGTTCGTCGTTCGTCGGCTTGTTGTCCGGCGGCGCGCAGCGGACGGCGGCGCCCACCCACGCTCCGGCCAGCTCCAGCCCGTCGTTGCGGTCCGTCGACGTCGGTTGGTTGGCGAACCCGGCGCGGTGCATGGCGCGGTACAGCCAGTCCCCGCTGCGGTCGCCCGTGAACATCCGTCCCGTCCTGTTCGCACCGTGCGCCGCCGGCGCCAGACCGAGAACGTAGACACCGGCATTCGCGTCACCGAAACCGGGCACTGCCCGGCCCCAGTACGCCTCGTCACGGTACGAGGCGCGCTTCTCCGTGGCCATGCGCTCGCGCCACTCCACGAGGCGCGGGCAGGCCCTGCACGAGGCAATGTCGTCACAGAGCCGCTTCTCGGAATCCACGGGGCTCACACTAGGTTGGACTGTGCATGGCGACCCGGAAGACGAAGCACGCACCGGTCGGGGCGACACTGCTCCTGCTGGTGCGCCACGGACAGACACCGACCACGGGCAAGCTGCTGCCCGGGCGCGCACCCGGCCTCCACCTTGCCGATGCAGGGCGCGAACAGGCCGAACGCGTCGCCGCCCGGATCGCCGAACTGCCGCGCGTCGATGCGGTGTATGCCTCCCCGCTCGAGCGGACGCGCGAGACTGCCGCACCGATCGGGAAGGCACTGAAGCAGAGAGTCACCGCCCACAAGGGCCTCCTCGAGTGCGACTTCGGCGACTGGACGGGGGCGAAGCTCGCGGACCTCATGAAGAAGCCAGAATGGGCCACCGTGCAGCGCTCCCCCAGCACGTTCCGGTTCCCGAACGGCGAATCCTTCACCGAGATGCAGACCCGCATGGTCACGGCCCTCGACGACATCAGGGCCCGTCATCCGGGCGGGGTCGTGGTGTGCGTGTCCCACGCCGACCCCATCAAGGCCGCCGTCGCCCACGCGATGGGCACCCACCTGGACCTCTTCCAGAGGATCGTGATCGGCACGTGCTCGGTGAGCGCGGTCGCGTACTCCGGGCACGGACCTGTCGTTCTCACCGTGAACTCGACCGGCTCCTCGCTCGCCGACCTGAGGCCGAGCTGAGATGACGTTCTACTTCGAGTTCGAGAACGCCGATGCGTTCGCCACCGGCGCCATCGGCCGGCCCGGCGAGCGCACGTTCTACCTGCAGGTCCGGGCCGAGGGCCGCACCATCAGCGTGAAGTGCGAGAAGCAGCAGGTGGCGGAGATGGCCAACTACCTGCGGGGCATGCTGAACGACATGCCGGAGCCCGCGCGCGCGGTCGAGCCGGGCATCGCGATGCTCGAGAGCCCCGTGGAGCAGGACTTCGTGCTCGGCACCATCGGCCTCGGGATGGACAGGGCCGCGATGCGCATGATCGTGCAGCTCGAGGAGATGGTCGTCGTCGACATCGACGACGAGGAGGACCTTGAGGACTTCCTCGAGGAAGTCGAGGACGACGACGAGATCGCCACGAGCGTTGTCCGGGTGCTTCTCACCCCCGACCAGGCCCGCGCCTTCTGCGACGTCGCCGACATGGTGGTCGGCTCCGGCCGGCCGCCGTGCCGCTGGTGCGGCGGTCCGCTCGACCCGTCGGGCCATGCCTGCCCGAAGATGAACTGACCCATGGGGCGTGCGGAGGATTTCCGCGACCTCCTCACCACCGGTGAGATGGAGGTCATCGGCCGCATGCCGAACTCGAGCAATGCGACCCTTCTCGTCGAGGTCACCGGCGGTGACGCCCCGCTGCGTGCCGTCTACAAGCCGCTGAAGGGCGAGCGTCCGCTGTGGGACTTCCCGCCGGGTCTCTTCAAGCGCGAGATCGCCGCCTACGAACTGTCGCATGCCCTCGGCTGGGACCAGGTGCCGCTGACCGTGCGCCGTGACGGCAGGTTCGGCGAGGGTTCCGTGCAGATGTTCGTGGATTTCGTGGAGACGGACCACTACTTCTCGTTGCACGAGACGCGCGAGGACCTCCACGACGACCTACGCCGGATGGCATTGTTCGACATCATCGCGAACAACACCGACCGCAAGGGTGGCCACGTGCTCCTCGGCACCGATGGCCGCGTCTGGGGCATAGACCACGGCGTCTGCTTCAGTGACGACTTCAAACTGCGCACAGTGATCTGGGAGTTCGGCGGCGAGGCAGTCCCCGGCGCGATGCTCGAGGATGTCGAACGCCTCGCGGCAGCGGTTCCCTCGGGGGTCACCGATCTCCTCTCGGACGTCGAGAACGACGCGATGGCGGAGCGCATCGACTGGATCCTCGACAACCGTGTCTTCCCCGTGCCCGGCAGCAGGTACGAGTACCCGTGGCCCCTGATCTAGACGGCCCGCACGACGACGGGGAACTGGACGGGCTCATCAGGCGGGCAGACCTCGACGACCTCGTGCGCCACGTCGACAGCACGTGCGCGGCACGCGACTGGGACCATCTCGTGCGGGTGCGCGACAGGGCCCGCGCCGCGGTGGACACCGGACGCCAGTTGTGGCCGATCGCAACGCTCGCGAACCACCGCCTCGCCCTGTGGGCACCGGCGCACGTTGCCGTGCGGGCCCTGGACGACACCGCGCGCACGTTCATGCCGGGGCCCGTGAGCGAGATCCTCGCCGTGCACCACGCCTGGGAGGACATCTCCCCGCACCTGCCCGGTGGTCATGACCGCAGCCTGGTGGCCCACGAACGGGCCCTGCGCGGTGACTCGATCGGTGCGCACGAGGCGTCCGTGCTCGACATGCCGTTCGTGCCGCAGCCCTGGGAGCCTGCGTATGTTCCTGCCGGCTACGGGGATGACGGCGTCGACGCGCCGGCACCGTTGCTGCCCCGGCCGCACGGGACGGTCCCCCGTTCCCCGCACAGACCGGTGGTGCTCGACGATGACGACACCGTGACGGCGTTCAGGTCCCTCGTGGAGCCGTGGACGTCCCAGTCGAACGGCACCGCGCAGTGCGCGGTGGTGGAGGGCGGCACCTCCGAGGCTCTCTCCCTCGTGGACGGTGCCGTCCGCTTCGCGACTGTCACGCCTGCGGAGGCACTGTCGGTGCTCGCATGGGCCGGGGCGTCGGGCGGGGCGCACGGCCGCCGCCGCGGTCTCGCCACGGGACGGTCGAACGCGTGGTGGTTCCTCGCCTCGTTCGCCGGCATCACCGGCGCACGGCCGTTCACCCCGGACGAACTCGGCGCGGTCGTGTCGTCGCTGCGCTGCGCAGTCTTCGCGGGAGCAGACGAGACCGCCGCGGATCCCGACTGGTCGGTGCGTCTCGTGATCGAGGACCCGCACGAGGGCGTCGCATGTCTCCTCGCCGCAGATGACTTCGCCTGACGACGAGTCCCGCACGGGCCCGGAAAACGAACGAGCCCCGGCCGGACGGCCGGGGCTCGCTGCGTGAGTGTTGACGCCGGGGTCAGCGACCCTTCAGGGCCTCGATCAGTTTCGGGACGACCTTCATTGCATCACCCACGATGCCGAGGTCGGCGACACCGAAGATCGGCGCCTCCTTGTCCTTGTTGATCGCGATGATGTTCTTCGAACCCTTCATGCCCACCATGTGCTGGGTGGCGCCGGAGATCCCGACCGCGATGTACACGTTCGGCTTCACGACCTTGCCGGTCTGGCCCACCTGGAACGAGTACGGCACCCAGCCGGCGTCCACGATCGCACGGGACGCGCCGGGCGCAGCCTTCAGGAGCTTCGACAGTTCCTCGATGAGGCTGTAGTTCGACGCCTCGCCGAGACCGCGCCCGCCCGAGACGACGATGTCCGCCTCGTCCAGTTTCGGCCCGGAGGTCTCCTCCACGTGAACAGCAGTCACCTTGGCGGCACCTGCGTCAGGCACGCTGACGGAGGTGACGGCGGCCGCGGGGCCGCCAGCCGACTCAGCGGCGAATGACTTGGGACGGAAGGCAGCGAGGAACGGTGCCGCGCCGGTGAACGCGGTGTTCACCAGGGTGTTGCCGCCGAAGATCGGGGTGGTCACCGTGACGCCGTCACCGCTCTCGGCGATGTCGACGTTGTTGGTGATGACCGTCTTGTCCAGCTTCACCGAGAGACGCGCCATGACGTCGCGGCCCTCGTAGTTCTGCGGGAACATGACGAGGTCCGGGGTCTCGCCGGCATCGATCACGGCCTTCATTGCGCCCGCGACCGCCACGCCGGGGAGGGCCCCGCCGAGGTCGCCGGTCGCGTAGACCTTGGTCGCGCCGAATTCGCCGAGCGCGGCGGCGGCGTTGCCGCCGTCGGCACCGAGGAATGCGACGACGTTCGACGTCAGCGAGCGCGCCTTGGAGAGCAGCTCGAGCGTCGAGGATGTGGGGGTGCCGTTCGCGATTTGCGCGAAGACCCAGATGTTGTTCAGTGCCATTGTCCTGCCTCTTCCCTGCTCAGATGACCTTGAGGTTCTCGAGGAACTCGACGATCTTGCCGAATGTCTCGCCGTCATCCTCGATGACCTCGCCCGCCTGGCGAGCCTCGGCCTGGGTGACGCTCGCGATCTTCTGGCCTGCGCCCTCCCAACCGACGGGGGTGACACCGAGGTCAGAAGCCTTCACTTCCTCGACGGGCTTCGACTTCGCGGCCATGATGCCCTTGAAACTCGGGTAGCGCGGCTCCACCACGCCGGCCGTCACGCTGATGAGCGCGGGCAGCGGGCAGGTGACCTCGTCGTAGCCCGACTCTGTCTGGCGGTCGACCTTCAGTGCGCCGTTCTCCACGGAGACCTTCTTCGCGAATGTGACGGACGGGAGACCGAGAACCTCGGCCATCTGCTCCGGCACGGTGCCGGTGTAGCCGTCGCTCGACTCGGTTGCCGCGATGATCAGGTCCGCGCCACCGAGACGCTGCACGGCGGCCGCGAGGATCTTCGCGGTGGTGAGAGCGTCGCTGCCCTGCAGTGCGGGGTCGCTCACGAGGACACCCTTCGCGGCGCCCATCGCGAGCGCGGTGCGCAGGCCGGACGTCTCGCTGTTCGGCGCCATCGAGACGAGGCTGACCTCGCCGCCGCCCGCCTTGTCGACCAGCTGCAGCGCCATCTCGACGCCGTACGCGTCGGAGTCATCAAGGATGAGCTTTCCGTCTCGCTTGAGGGTGTTGGTTGACCCGTCGAGTGCGCCAGGCACCGCCGGATCGGGGATCTGCTTCACGCACACGATCACGTTCATAAGGGGACATTATTGCCCCCGACCACAACAAGTTCCCAACCCGACGGGGGGTTTGGGCGTGACTCTTGTCCTGCCCCATCCCGAAGCGGCTTGCTACCTTGGGGAGCCTTGCGTTTGTTGCTCATCGTCAACTCTTTCGCCTCCTCGGTGACTGCCCGGAACACCGTTGTGGTGCACCAGAAGCTGGCCCGCCACCACGACGTCCAGGTGGTCGAGACCAACCGGCGCGGGCACGCCACCCGTTTCGCCGAGGATGCCGCCCGTCGCGGCATCGAAGTGGTGGTGGCGTTCGGCGGCGACGGCACCCTGAACGAGGTCGCCACAGGGGTCGCCGGCACCGACACCGCCGTCGCGGTGCTGCCCGGCGGGTCCACCAACGTCTTCGCAAGGACCCTGGGGATGCCGAACGACGCGCTCGAGTCTGTCGACATCCTCATCGAGGCCATGGGGCGGGGTTCCATCTCGCCCATCGGGCTCGGACGGTGCAACGGGCGCTACTTCACCTTCCACACCGGCATCGGCTACGACGCGGCGGTGGTGCGCCGCGTGGAGGAGCGCGCCGCACTGAAGCGCTACGCGGGCCATCCCCTCTTCGTTCTCGCATCGCTGCGCACGTGGGCGCTCGACTACGAGCGGGACCGCCCGCATTTCTCCGTCGGATTCGGCGGGGAGGAAGAGGACACGTCCGCCGGGCGTGTCGATGACGCGTACTTCACGATCGTGATGAACACGAACCCGTACACGTTCCTCGGCAACCGCCCGCTCGACCTCGTGCCCGGCACGGACCTGGGTGGCAGCCTCTCCGTGGTCACCTTCCGTTCGATGAACGCTCTCCACATCCTGCGCTCGCTCGGGTCCGCGCTGCGAGGCGGAGGCGTGCCGCCCGCACCGTGGCTGGACGTGCGCCGCGACGTCACGACGCTCACGGTCTCCAACCCGCGGTCGTTCCCGTACCAACTGGACGGCGACTACCTGGGCGAGACACAGAGGCTCGAGTTCGAGCACGTGCCGGACTGCCTGCGCCTCGTGCGCACCTGACCGGCGGGGCCGTGGGTCCGTTCCCCCGTTGCGGGGTCAGGGCCCGCCCAGTGCCGCGAGCGCGATGTCGGGGACGTTGGTGACGATCCCGTCCACGCCCCACTCCGCGAGCACCTTCATCCGCTCGGGGTCGTCCACCGTCCAGACGTTCACCTGCAGGCCGTGCTCGTGGCAGGCCTCCACGCACCGCTGCGTCAACTGGCGGTCCCACGGGTGGAGGGCGATGTGCCCGCTGCGCGCGAGGTCGCGGGCTGCACGGTCGATGTCCTCGTCGCGCACGCCGACAGTCAGCCAGGCAGTGCGCACAGTGGGGGCGAGCGTGCGCATCGCGTCCGCGGTCGGGCGGTGGAAGGCCGAGATCACCCACCTGTGATCGTCCCCCCGCTCGTCCAGCAAGCGGGCCACCGATGCCGCCAGCCGGTCGGTCTCGTCGAAGTCGGCATCCTCGGGCCAGTTCTTGATCTCGATGTTCACCCACATGCCGGCACACGCATCGAGTGCCTCGGAGAGCTGCGGGACGTGGGCGGGGAGCTCACCGGCAAGCAGATCCACCAGCTTGCGTCCGTCGACCAGGTGATCGTCGTGGTGGACCGCCATGACGCCGTCCCTGGTGCGCCGGACGTCCAGTTCCACGGCATCGGCTTGCATATCGGCTGCGCGCCTGAAAGCGGACAGAGTGTTCTCTTTTTCTGCCCGTGAGGCGCCCCGGTGGGCGATGATCTGGGGTCTTGCGTTCATGACGTCCCGCCTTTTCCACCGGTCCGAGAGCCCGGTTGTGGAAAAACAAAATACATGGCTGGAACTTTGCGTTCCCCATTGTCAGCCGTGGAGTTCGCTCGTAGCGTTCCATCCGGCGGGGTGACCCGCCGAACCCCCGCACACCGCGCGGTCACCGCGCCCGAGTGAACTTGAAGGAAACTAGACGTGTCAATCCTCGCGTCATCGCTGGCTCTCGGAAACGCCGACTACTCGTGGCGGGTGAACGCCATCTGTCGCGACACAGACCCCGAGCTTTTCTTCCCCGTCGGCACCACAGGCCAGGCGCTCCTGCAGATCGCAAAGGCAAAGGGCGTGTGCTGCGAGTGCCCCGTGAAGCTCGAGTGCCTCGACTTCGCCATCGAGACGAATCAGGACACGGGCATCTGGGGCGGCCTCTCCGAGGACGAGCGCCGCAACCTTCGCCGTCAGAGCGTGGCCCGCTCGCGCGAGCAGCGCACCGCCACCGTCAACCCCTGATCGCACCCACCGGGGAAGTCCCGGGGTCAGTCACCGACGAGGGGCACCCGCAGCTCGATCACCGTGCCTGAGTTTCCCTCTGCAGGTGCGAGCGAGACCATCGCCAGTTCCTCTGCCGTGGCCTGGCGCATGTCGATCGAGCCGGCCAGTTCCGTGGTGACGAGCGTGCGCACGATCGAGAGCCCGAGGCCGGTCTGGGCACCCAGGTCGAACGCGGGGTCGATGCCCCTGCCGTCGTCCACGACGGTGATGGACAGCCACTCGTCGTCGTGCTCGAGCGACACCACCACGTTGCCCCCGCCCCCGCCCACCGGGAATCCGTGGTCGATCGCGTTCTGCAGCAACTCCGTGAGCACCACCGACAGCGGCGTCGCGACGGTCGCGGGAAGGCGCCCCCCGTCGCCGATCACGGTGAAGCGCATCGGGCGGTCGGGGGACTGCAGGCCCTCCTCCACCAGCCGCAGGAGCGGGCGCACGATCTCGATGAACGCGACATCATCGCCCGGCTCGCGCGACAGCGTCTCGTGGACGAGCGCGATGGTGCGGATGCGCCTGACCGACTCGGCAACCGCCGCCTTGGCCTCGGCGGACTCGAGACGGCGCCCCTGGAGGCGCAGCAGCGACGAGATCGTCTGCAGGTTGTTCTTCACGCGGTGGTGGATCTCGCGGATGGTGGCGTCCTTCGACAGGATCATGCGGTCACGACGGCGCAGCTCGCTGACGTCGCGCAGGAGCATGACAGCGCCGGTGGCACGCGGCCCGTCGGCCGTGTGCTCGACGATCGGGATGCAGCGCGTGAGGAGCGTGACCTCGGAGGTCTGCTCGAACTCCTCCACGATGGGCTCGCACCGCTCGAACGCCTGGCGCACCGAACTGTCGATGACGCCGAGCTCCGCGAGTGTCTGGCCCACGAGGGTCGCCTTGATGCCGACGCGGTGCAGCGCCGAGGTGGCGTTCGGTGACGCGTATCGGATCCGCGCGCCCTCATCCAGCATGATCGCGCCGTCGCCGACGCGCGGTGCCACGCTGCTGTCGGCCACGCGGCCCTGGAAGGGGAACCCGCCGGCCGCCACCATCTGGCTGAAGCGGTCAAAAATCTCCAGGTAGGTGCGCTCAAGCTCACCCGGCTGGCGGCCGCTGCGCCGCGACCACTCCCTCGTCAGCACGGCGATCACTGTGTCCTCGAGCTTCACCGGAATCGCCATCATCAGGCAGTCGTCGATGATCCCGTCCACCTTTATCTCGCCCTCGATGATCGTGCCGGTGCGGTGGGCCTGTGCGATGAGCGGCCGGTCAGGCTCGGCATACCTGGTGCCGACGAAGTCCGTGATGTGCAGGGTCTGGCCCGTTGCGGCACGGACCTGGGCAATCACCGCCCAGTCACCGTCGGTCGTCGGCACGTGGAGCATGAGGTCGGCAAAGCACAGGTCGGCGAGCATCCCCCACTCGCCCACCAGGTTCACGATGTGGGCGATCTGTTCCTTCGAGAGTTCGGTGTGCTGGCGCGCGAGCTCGCCGACTGTTGCCATGTGGGTTCCTCCCGGGCAAGTCTGCCCTATCCCCGGGAGACGACCGTGGCTATCTCCTCGAGCGCACCCGCACCGACATCCGCACGGGATTCGTTGACCACCGTGACCCGTGCTCCCGCGGCCGCGAGGGCCGAGACCCGGGCGGCATGGCGTGCGGCAGTGGCTGTTCTTCGCCCGTGGGCATGTCGGATGTCCGCGAGTGCGGACAGTGCCGGGGCCTCGTGCGTCATCTGTGCCCGCGATGCGACCTCGGGGGCTCCCGGGAGGGACTCTGCGGGACTGCCCGGGGTCGGTTCCACCCGGTTCACCACGATGCGTTCCACGTCGTACCGGCGGGCGCGCAGTTCCGACACCAGGTGGAGGGCCTCCGTGGACGCGGCCGGCTCAGCCGTCGTGACCACCGTGAACTGCACGCGCTCGGAAGTGAGGAGCGCCTCCACATCGCGGGCGCGCCGCACGAAACCGGCCTCCATCGACTGGAGCAACGTGAAGAACTCGACGATGTCACCCAGGAACTTGGCGCCGAGGAGCCGATCAGCGATCTGCAGGAACGGGCGCGAGGCAAGCGAGAGCACGCGGGACCTGTACGGGAGCGTCAGCCACTGCAAGAGGCGCCCGCCGAAGAACTCACGCATGCGCCTGGGGGCATCGAGCAGGTCGAGAGCATTCCGCGACGGGGGGGTGTCGATCACCACGAGGTCGAGATCCCCGCGCCCCGAGAGCTCGTTCACCTGCTCCATCGCGATGTAGTCATGGCTGTCGACGAAACGTGAGGTGATGTTGTCGTACAGCGGGTTGCGCAGAATACGCTCCGCGGTCGCCGCGTCCCGTGCATGCCGGCGGATCAACGAGTCCCAGCCTGCCTTCGTGTCGAGCATCGAGACCTGCAGTGTGCCGGGGCCGTCGCATTCGATGCTCACCGGCTCGTGGCCGATCTCGCCGGCACCGAGAGCCTGGGCAAGACGCCGTGCAGGATCCACGGTGACCACGAGCACGCGCTCCCCTGCGCGCGCCGCGGCCAGGCCGATCGCGGCCGACGTGGTTGTCTTGCCGACCCCGCCGCTGCCGCAGACGACCGTGATGCGCGGACTCACGGCAGGTCTCCGCCCACCAGTTCGGCGAGACCCCGCCCCGTTGCGTCATGCACCGGCACGCGCACCAGCGGCACACCGGGCGCCGCCGTCACGAGTTCCGGGACGCACGCTTCCTGCGTGGCGGCACGGGCCGCGGCGGCTGTTGCCGACCGGGCATGCTCGGGGCACAGCCCCGAGAACCACGGGTCGGCGGCGAGTGCGGCCGCATCTGCACCCACGCCCGGCTCGAGGCCGTTCACCACGATGCAGGCGACATCGGTGCGGGTCTCGGCACGCAGCCGCACGACGAGCGCCCCTGTCTCGGTGACCGGCAGTTCCTCGGCGGTGGTGACCACCACGACACCGGTGCGCGCAGGATCGTCGAGGATGTCGAGCATCCACGTCGTCTGGTCGCGCAGCGGGCCGCGCGGCACGAGCGACTTGATCGTGCGCGGCGAGGAGATCTGCGCAACGATGTGCCCGGATGCCTCCGCGTCCACGACGACGAGGTCGTAGTTGCCCTCACGCACCTCCCAGCACACCTTCCCGACCGCCAGCACCTCGCGGACCCCGGGTGCAGCATCGGCGACGAAGTCGAAGGTGGACGCCAGCGGGCCGAGCCGCGTCACGAACGGGATGCGCAGGTGGATCCGCAGGTACTCGCGCAGCGAGTTCTCGGTGTCCATCGACATGACCCACAGGTTCTCCGCCGCGACGACGGGTTCGTACCCCGCAGGCGGGATGCCGAGGGAGGCAGCCGCGGAACCCTTCGCGTCCATCTCCACGAGGAGCGTGCGCCTGCCCTCGCGGGCCGCCCGCAGTGCCAACGCGCAGGCCACGGTGGACTTGCCGGTGCCCCCCTTGCCGGTGACGAAGAGGAGGCGGCGCTGCGTGAGTGGGGTCAGGTCAGCCGCCGAAGCCGATGCGCGGCCCGGAGTCCGCGGTGCCGATCTCGACGAAAGAGATGCGGGCGGTCGGCACGGCGACGTCACGGCCCTTCTTGTCGGTCAGCCACAGAGTAGTGGTCTTGCCGGCGAGCGCGTCGTCAACGGCCGTCTTCAGTGCGTCACGGGACGTCACGGACTCGTCCACCTCGACGGTGAGCTCACGGGCTGACTGGTTGATGCCGATGCGAATGTCCACTGTGTCGGTGTCTTTCTCGTGTGCCGGGGCGCGCGTCGCGGTGCCGGTGCCGTCTGCACGGCACCTCACACGGTACAGGGTCAGAGAACCTTCAGGCCCTTGCTGAAGATCCTCTTCGGCCGCATCTCCTCGACCTTCGTGGCGAGGGCGTGGAACACGGCGCCGGCTTCCGACGTCGGTGCCACCGCAGCGATCGGGTGCCCGTCGTCGCCGCCCTCGCGCAGTTCGGGCACGAGGGGGATCTGCGCGAGCAGCGGCACGCCGAGTTCCTCGGCGAGCTCCTGGCCCCCGCCCGAGCCGAACAGCTCGTAGCGCTTGCCGTCGTCACCGGTGAACCACGACATGTTCTCGATGACGCCGCGAACCGGCAGGTTCACCTTCTTCGCCATGGCGGCGGAGAGACGAGCCACCTTCTGTGCCGCCGGCTGCGGCGTGGTCACCACGATGACCTCGGCCTTCGGCAGGTACTGACTGAGCGACAGCGCGATGTCCCCCGTGCCGGGCGGCATGTCGATCAGCAGGTAGTCGGGCTCGTCCCAGAACACGTCGGTGAGGAACTGCTCGAGCGCCTTGTGCAACATCGGGCCGCGCCAGATGACGGCCTCGCCGTCCGGCACGAAGTAGCCGATCGAGATGCAGCGCACGCCGTGCGCCTCCGGGGGCAGCAGCATGTTGTCGATGACCACCGGGTCACGTTCCGCGCCGAGCATGCGCGGGATGGAGAAGCCGTAGATGTCGGCATCCACGATGCCCACCTTGTGCCCCTTTGCCGCGAGCGCGACGGCGAGGTTGGTGGTGACGCTGCTCTTGCCCACGCCGCCCTTGCCGGACGAGATGAGGAGCGGCCTGGTCTTCGAGTCCTTGGCGGCGAACGGGATCGCGCGACCCTCTGCATGGCCGTGCGCCTGCGCGGAGCCTGCCGTCGACGACGGGTCGCCGTTCAGCATGATGCGCACGTTCTGGCGCTCTGCGTCCGTCATCACGCCGAAGTCGATGGTGACATTGCCGCCGGGGGCGAGCGGGGCGACCGCGGTGGTGACACGGTTCTGGATCTCGTTGCGCAACGGGCAGCCCGGAACGGTGAGCACGACGGTGAGAGAGACGCCGTTGGCGGAGACGTTGACATCGCGCACCATCCCCAGGTCGACGATGGAACGGTGCAGCTCGGGGTCCTCGACGGGGCGAAGCGCCTCGATGATCTGCTCGATGGTGGCGGACATGGTGTCTCCGTGGGGGTATCGGGGGAATTTGCACTACGGCGGTAGTTAGAATACCGACATGGCCGAAGCGAACACGCCGCGGGTGCGGCGTACCGGCGCCGATGTGTCACACGGACAGCCGACGCCCGTGATGACCCCGAAAGCCTTCACCGCGACGGTGTCAGCGATCACATCGGCCTTCGGCGACCCCACCCGCCGGGCCATCTACCTCTTCGCCCGCGAGCGCGACCACGGCGTCACCGCCAGCCAGGTGGCGGAGAAGTTCGCCCTGCACGCGAACGTCGCGCGTCACCACCTCGACAAACTCGCTGCGGGCGGGTACCTGGAGGTCAGCGTGGAGCGCGTGCACGGCTCCGGTGCAGGCCGCCCGTCCAAGCACTACAAGGTGGCGAACAACACCCAGG
>SXGQ01518503.1_pt1 | contig 17774 bp, 9 predicted proteins | sample 3178371 | NCBI WGS metagenome assembly SXGQ01 (sample SAMN11356859, study PRJNA531348) | freshwater metagenome | isolation source: freshwater sample F1-20 | place: China: Fuxian Lake, Yuxi | collected 2017-12-25 | reverse complement strand
CGCTCTGCTTCCTGAATTGTGATGAGTCGGTGTTTGATGAATCTTCGAATGTTCAGTCTGTGAAATGAGTGCCACTTGCAATAAAGTGTAATCACTCTCGATCGATGTATGACTCTCGAGCGGACTTGGGAACTTCCCACAACGTAAATCGATCGGACTTTCGGATGACCTTCGCACCTACTGGAAGACGCATGCCACGCATCGGTCCGTTCATCGGTCCGATCGCGCCTGCGCGTTGATTATCGATTTGGATTTGCTCTGCAAATTCTCGTTGCCTTCGACTGTCGGGGCGACCTGTATTTCCGCCAATTTGTGCTGGCGGTCTTTGATCATCTCGCATCTCGGCCGGCCCGCCGCCTCGCCCACCTGGTCCGCCACCTCGCCCGTCCGGCCCGCCGCCTCGCCCGCCCGGCCCGCCTTGTTCTAATAATAGATAAATATGCTCGTAAGTATCGAAATCTGATTCACGCAAAGTGGTTTGCCGCGATTTCGTTCCCATTGCAAAGCCAGCCCAGAATTCCAAGCCATGCCGAGCGACGATAAGCGTTCGCTGGTCACTGCCCAGTTCCAACCGCCACTGACGCAATTGTTTGATATCCGCTTCGTCGATCTGCACCATCCCAGGTGCATCGATATCGCGAATGACTGGAGTCACAACTGCAATACATAGTGCAACGGAAAGCACCGCTGTGGCGATCATTTCGATGAATGCGATGCGAGGCTTTGATACTTCTTGTGACTTGTAAGTCAGTACGAATGCGACAACCAGCGCCAATGGAATTGGAACCATCAACACAAGTCGCATGAGATATTCACCGCTCAACCAAGGGCAACAAAGTGCCAGAGCAGTAAAGAACATTCCCAACGCGAATGCTTCGTCAGCGCGTGCTTCTGTCCGCAGATTTTCGCCGACTCGCCGAAGCGATCTTGTCGCAAAGAACAACGCCGCGCATCCAACTGCAAGTGCGATTATCCAAGATTCTTTATTCAGCACGATTTCGCCTGGAATTCCTGCAAATCTCCTTGCCCCATCCGGCCCACCTGGTCCACGATCCCCACCTGGTCCACGATCTCCATCTGGTCCACGATCCCCACCTGGTCCACGATCCCCACCTGGTCCACGATCTCCACCTGGTCCACGATCTCCACCTGGTCCACGATCTCCACCTGGTCCACGATCTCCACCTGGTCCACGATCTCCATCTGGTCCACGATCTCCACCCGCAAAGAGTTTTGCCGGAGCATCCATAATCGCAACCGCTTTTCTTGGTGCAAGCCACCATACAGTGGCGAATGTCACAAGAGACGCAAGTAAAAAACATCCCAGAACGCGGAGTCCGTGACCGCGTGCAATGCCTCCACGCATAGCCCATATTGCAAACAAGATTGCCACTCCAAGCGCTGTCGCAGCAAATGTTCCCGCATGCGTAAGTGCGGTCAAAGCCAAGAATGCAACACTGATAATCCAACGCCAAGTCTGTCCTCTTGATGCGCCGCAGTTTCGCAGCGCGCACCATATAGCAACAAATGTTGCAGACATAAAGACCATTGCAAGCGATTGCTTTTCGAAGTCACCAATCATGCGGACTAGTGGTGGACTGCAAATTGCGATTGACGTCGCAGCGATCGCGCCAAGAATCGCTCTGCGCGCACCGCGACTGAAAATCCACGCGGCAAAGAAAATCACAATCGCCGCAAAGGGTTCTGCAGCAGCATCCACAACACGCGATGCCCACAGAGTTGCGCTATCTATGTCCCAGCCAGCGATCAGCATCGCACACTTTGCAAGTACGGCATCAATGGCGAAAATCAGCGGAACATCGCTCCATTCCAATTGTCCATGTTCCAATAGAGCGCGGGCTTGCACGGGGTAGTAGCCCGCATCCACTCCAGCAGGGAATGCACTACGAAAGAGGATCGATCCGCGCACACTGATTGCGGCAATGATGACAATAAGCAACGCTGCAAGCCAAAGGGGATCGCGAAGGAATCCAAGAAATAGATGTCTGCTTGTGTTCGCCGGCAGACTCTCTGGTGAAAACTTGTTGTCCTGCAAATTCTCAGATGCGCTCATTGTGGGATCTATCACTCAGGAAACTCTTGGTCCAATCAAGTAGGTCGGGGACGCAGGAACTTCAAGTTGTAAAGCGTGAAACTTCTTCCTTCAATTCCGCGACGGCCCCACGCAATTCACAAGTTGCACGGTTGGAAACATTCAGCGACTCAGCCGTTCGAGCGGCGCCATCCGTCAAGCGCACCATCGCATCTCGAATTTGTTCCGCACCTTGAGATTGTGCATACATTCCTTCGGTCACCATTCCAAAGCGCCCAGAGATTCCTTCCACGGCCGAAATGATCTCTCCAAGCTTTGCGGAGAGTGTTCCAATCTCTCGAACTGCTCCTTGCACTTGGTTTGTAAAAATATGCATTTCTTTGACGCCCGACGTGACACTGCTTTGCATTTCCGTGACCATACGTTCGATGTCCAGCGATGCGTGCGCAGTTTGTTCTGCCAATCGCGAAATCTCGCGGGCAACAACCAAGAAACCAAGGCCGTAGTCACCTGCTTTTTCCGCTTCAATTGCGGCATTTATGGACAGAATATTTGTTTGATCTGCGACCTTCACCATCGTCGTGATGACCATGTTGATATTCGATGCGCGCTCGCTGATCGTCGCCAACTTTGTGCCGATTGAAGTTGTGCTTATCTCGAGTGAGTGCATCGTGGATTCCATGCCCTGAAGATCGTTGCGTCCCTCAGTTGCCTTGATGCCAGTGCTCGAAGCCAATGCGTTGACTTCGGTCATCGTCCTTGAAAGTTCGTGGCTTGTCCCAGTGATCTCTTTCACTGCTGCAACCGCTTCGCTGGTTGCCGAACCATAGTCTGCAACAATTTGCTGTTGATCATTGCTGGTGGTTTGAATCGCCGTCGCGGTCGCATTCAAAGTGACCGACGAGACTTGAATCCTTCCGATCAGTCCACGCAGATCGTTTGTCATTGTTTGAATCGCAACCAGTAATGCGCCAGTTTCATCGTTCTTTGTCAACCCAACATCTGCTCGTAAGTCACCAGATGCCACGTGTCTTGCAACTTTGGATGCAGTCCGAATGGGATTGGAGATACTTCGTGCCACAAGGATCGCTGTAATCGTCACCCCAAGAATGATTGCAACTGAAAGTCCGATGATCGCATTCCTTTGAAAACCCATCAGCGCAAAGGCTTCACTTGCATCCTGTTTTACATTCATTCCCCATCGAAAACTTGGTAAATAGCACCATGCCGCCGCGACTTCGACTCCTCGATAGTCACTGACAATTCCATAACCTCGATTTCCGCTCGCAGCCATCTGTGTGGCAGACCCTTTTTTATCTCCAAGTGAGATCTTGCGACGGAATGCGGCATTAGGATCGCTGCGAAGCGGAGCGGTCACAATCACTTCACTTCCAATGTGCTCGCCGACGACAATTTCTCCAGTATTGCCAAGCCCGCTCAGATCTGAAAGAATCCGCCAAATGCGCTCTGGTCCGATGCCTCCGGCAAGAACGGCGATCACTCGACCATTTTTCAATATCGGGCATGTCAAGAATGCAAGCGGCTTTGGGCTGGATGCATAAACCTGAAATCCAGTAAGTTCAGATTGCAGAAGTGTGCGTGATCTCTCGAATCCTGCCGCGAGTTCAGTTGATGCAAGTGTGCCAGTAAGAATTGATTCTTCATTTGTAAAATTTGGGTTTGTCGAAAAGAGAATTTTTCCCTTTGGGTCGATCAAAAGCATTTGCAAGAAGCCTGCCGCATTTGCAGCTTCCCCCAAGATTGCACCCTCTTCTGAAACGCTCAATTGTGATTGATTGGAGTTGAGTTCGCTCGCTGCCTTGAGAAAGGCAGGATCATGCGCGAGCGTCGTGACATCCGCCAGTCGCTCACGACAGTAGGTTTCGAGTTCGACCGCTTTGGATGCAGCGATTTGAGTCAAGTTGTCATGAACAGAATCTTGGAGCGCGGAATTCGCACTGCGCACAGTCAGCGTGGTGATGATTGCACAGGGGATGAGAGAAATCAGCAAGAACCAAATCAACAGACGACCTGCAATCGAACGATGCAGCGCAAATTTGATTGGCGCCAAATTGGCAGATGTCATTTTACTCATTGTGACTTTGCCTTTGAACTTTCAATAACGGTCACATTCGCCACGCCAACAGGTGCCGCCCACTTTCCGCCCCAACCCGTATGCAGGTCCTCCACGAACTTTTTCCACGCAATCGGTGTACGCGAGATTGGGAATGGGACAGGTCGCACGGGTGTCTTACTGGTCCAAACAATGTCGAACTGACCGTCAGAACGGATCCGCCCGATATAAACAGAAAGCCATGCATGCTGTGTTTCGGGATCTATGGCGACGATTCCTCCTGGTGCGTTGAAACTTTGGTGGCGCAGTGATTGCCGCACTAGGCGAACATCATCTGTGCCAGATTCTTGCACAGCTTGTGCCCAAAGTTTCACGCTGTTGTAACCAGATTCCGCTATTGCCGAGAGTGATTGCTCGCTCCCAAACCGCGCTTTGAACGCTTTCGCGAATATCTGATTTTCAGGTCGGTCAATGCTTTGGAAATAAGTCCACGACGCATAATTCCCCGCAATGTCATCGCTCGACATCGTGCGCAGCTCACTCTCGCCGATTGCGAAAGTCAGAACTGGGGTCTTGTCTGGGCGAACGCCAGCTTCGCGAAGTTTCTTTGCCAACGCGATTGCAGAATCTCCGACAACTGAAGAGAGTACGACATCAGGTTGCGTCGCAACAATCTGCTTGACAACATCATCGACGTTCGTACTTCCAAATGGAACATACATTTCTGCAAGACGCTCGTCGCCAAGTCCAGCAAGTTGATCGCTGATGATCGCATTGACACAGTGTGGCCAAATGTAATCCGAACCAACTAGGAAAAAGCGTCGAGCCGAAAGTTTTTCGTGACACCACTGCACGGCGGGTGTGATCTGTTGATTTGGCGAGGCGCCCGTATAAATAATGTTTGGCGATTGCTCCAAACCTTCATATGCCATTGGATAGACCAGCAGATGGTCGTTTGCTTCGAATATTGGAAGAACGCTCTTTCGACTTGCGCTCGTCCAGCAACCAAAGACCACGCAAACTTTTTTCCCTTGAATCAAAATTTCCGCCTGACGCGCAAACTTCGGCCAGTCTGATGCGCCATCGGCAATCACCCATTCAACTTGTCGCCCGAGCAATCCGCCCGCTTCATTGATCTCCTCAAGCGCAAGAATCTCGCCCTCGATCATCGACTTTTCACTCACCGCCATCGGTCCAGTCTGCGAGTGTAAAATCCCAACGATAATTGGATTGCGATCAATGAGTATTCGATCAAGTATGGACCATCCGATCCACCCGATGCCAATCACACACACGATGACAAGCAGACTGCGAAATCTGGCCAATCTATTTTGATTTGACAATTGCAAACGTGAATTTTTAAGGAGTGAAGGCACTTCTCGTGTAAGGATAACAGATGCCGATAAGGCCATGATGTTTTGCAAAAAATGCCGGAAAATGATTGATAAAATTTTATTTATTGCTACAATTTAAACGGGCATTTTGAAAAAAAGGAATATGGCAAATAATTCCCAATCAGCACCAGCCATTATCGATTTATTGGCAGATACAAAGTTTCCGCAGTTGTTGAACATTGATTTTATCCCTTATGGGATTTTCATTGCTGATGCCCAGATGTTGATTACCTCTGCGAATGAAGCGTTTTGTTTGATGACGGGATTTTCGCAAAGTGAAATCCTCGGGCGTTCATATTCATTCGTCCAGAGCGAAGGCACCGACGACGAGACCCGAAATGCGATTGATTTGGCTTGCAAACGTGGAAGAATGTTCAATGGAGAGATTCGCAATTATAAAAAGAATGGGGAACAATTTTGGAATGAGTTGACGATCCAACCTATTCGAAATCTCACAGGTGAAATTACTGGCTTTGTCGGAATCTCGCGGGATATCACTGAGCGCAAAAAAACTGAAAGCGATTGCGCCGACGAACTTTCAATTCTCAAGAAACATTCGCTTGGGCTCCCCGGAATGACATATCAATTTCGTATTCGACCCGACGGAAGTTCTTCTTTTCCAATAATTGGTGAGGCTTCGCAAGTGATCTATGGTTTAAGTCCCAACAAATTAAAGGCAAATCCATCTCTAATGTTTGACAACGTTCATTCCGAAGATAAGCAACGACTTCGGGACTCTCTTCGGGAATCACAAGAGAAACTTACTGCTTGGAATCAGGACTATCGAGTTATTCTTCCCGACCAAACAGCCCGTTGGGTGCATATGCATTCGCAACCAGAGTGTGAATCTGACGGTTCGACTTTGTGGAATGGATATGTAATTGACATCACAGAGCGTAAGAGCCTTCAAAATGAAATCCAACAACTTGCTTTTTATGACAAGCTGACTGGATTAGCCAACAGAACCCTCTTCTATGATCGCTTCAATCAAGCAATGATTGTCAACAGTAGAAGTGGATACTTTGGCGCGATAATCTTCATTGATCTTGATCAGTTCAAGCCAGTCAATGACGAATACGGTCATGCAGTTGGTGACGCATTGTTGGTCGAGGCCGCAACGCGTTTGAAGCATTGTGTTCGCGCCAGTGATACGGTGGTACGATTTGGTGGAGATGAATTTGTTGTGATGTTGAATCAGCTGAGCGCAGTGAATTCAACATCTCGCGAACAGGCATCCCAAGTTGCCGAAAAATTGCTCGCTGTGTTGGGCGAAAAATATTCGCTCACAATCAAGCATGATGGAGGGCAAAATGAAATCATTCAACTCGCTTGCACGGCGAGTATTGGGGTCTCCATTTTTCAAGGAAATCAGCTTGAACCAGACGAGATTGTAAAATCCGCAGACAAAGCAATGTATCGCGCAAAAAAACAGGGCGGCGGGCTTGTTCGCATGCCCGAGGAGAGACGACCGAGTTGAGTCAGTGGGGCACTTGCGACACTGGCGGAGGCTCAGGTGGAACCGCTTTTTCCATAATTTGGTCCATTGATTCCAACTCTTATGCAACTCCTTCGGAAGGAAGGTTTATCCAAAATAGCAATGTATCTTCGGCGAAAATTTACGACAAGAATGGAAACGCAGGTCTCTGGAGCAATAGTTAGCGCACAGTTGCAAGAGAACAAGCGACGCGAAAATTCTCAGTCGTGAGTTGGTTCGCATTTGGAGTCGCAGAATGTAGAACTCTGCGCCAGTCATTTTAATCGTTGTGTTTAGTTCAGAATGTGTCCAGCAGTAGTACGGCCCTGTATTCGAATAAAAAGTATGCTTTTTTGCCTGTAAAACTTCTTTGATCCGCTAAGAATTTCTTATGGATATAATGTGAACTCTCTTTATCAATCTCAAACACGAAAGAATTTTAAAGCCATGCAATTCAAAAAAATCTCATTTCTCTCCACATTTTGTTTGGTTGGCGCATTTGTCTCGACAAACTGTGCGACTGCTCAAGTACCAGCAACCCAAAATGGTTCCGTGGTGAAAGCGAACGATGAAAAAACTGAATTAAAGGATCTGCGCACAGAGGCTGAAATCCGAAACGAGAAATTGGCTGCAGAACTCGCATCGCTGAAGGCAGAAATTGATCGACTTCGCGTTGAAGGTGATCTCGCGCAGCAGAAACAAGCGCAAGCATTGCAACAAGTCGTGCTTGAAAAGGGAAAGTTGGAGGCAGAACTTGCGCTGTTGAATGCCAAGGAGACAAGTGCATCTGCACCAGATCGATCCAAAATTGAAGCTCTGCAACGCGCGCAGAAGTTGCGTGATGCGCAACTGAGTGATGAACTCTCCAGCCAAACCACGGAACAAGTTCGGATGAAGCAGGCGCTTGATGTCAGCTCGACCAAGTTGCAGATGGAACTTTCCAATAGCAAGATCGAGCTTGAGCGATCTGCCGTGGCAGAATCTGTGCTCGATATGAAGACAAAAATTGTTGTTGGCGCATTGAGGCGTCAAATTGAACAATTGTCCGTGGAAAACGCACTCGCTGCGGAAAAGCGTAAAGCTGATCAGGCAAAGTTGGCTGACGAACAATTACGCGCGACTGCTTCAATGCAAACGCTGGGCGCACAGATTCAGAATCGCGACTTGGAAGACAAATGGCGCGACGAAGTCAACACACCAGTGACATACACGATGGAGCCATTCAAGGATGGTGTTCTGACGATCAGTGATCGCAAGATTGAATTGAACGGAGCGATCGTGTCTGGAACCGCCGATGCCGTCTGTGATCGAATTGATTATTTCAACAACCAAGATCGAAAGCTTCCAATTTTTATTGTTATCAATAATTCACCAGGAGGAAGTGTCATGGCGGGATATCGCATTCTCAAGTCGATCGAGACAAGCGATGCTCCAGTGCATGTAGTTGTGAAGAGTTTCGCAGCTTCGATGGCGGCAACCATTGCAACACTTGCGCCGCATAGCTATGCGTATCCAAATGCGATCATTCTGCATCACCAGATGTCCGGCGGTGCAAGTGGAAACATGACAAATATGGAGCAGGAGATCGCGACCATGCAGGAGTGGGAGCGACGCCTCGCGGAGCCGATCGCGAAAAAAATGGGAATCACCGTCGCTCAATTCAAGGAAAAAATGTATGCGGCTAAGAAAAGTGGTGATTGGGACGAATTCGCAGACAAAGCACTTCAATTGAAGTGGATAAACCACTTGGTCAACGAAATTCGTGAAGAGGGCGTTCGAACGAAACCCACCGGTAATGGTTCTGGAGCGTGGTGGATGTCAATGCTCAAAACCGACGAGCACGGAAAGTCATACATCGCACTTCCACCCCTCGAACCCTATGACTGCTATTTTATGATCAATCCGCGTGGCTTTTATAGAATTGACGGTCGCTAAATTCGCATTTAGTTTGGAGTTTTATGAACACAAAAACCATCGTTGTTAATTTATGCATTGCATTCCAAATCTCGACCTCGGTCTTTGCGCAGTCACCCACCGCCGCGCCGACCACCGCGACTACCGCCGCGCCGACTGCAGATAGTTGGCCACGGATCTTTAATAACGATGGTGTAGTTGTGACGGTTTATCCGCCATCGATTGCATCTTGGGATACGCGGACGCTTGCGGGTACTTGCGCTTTCTCGCGTTCTACAGCGGATGCTTCTTCATTGACATATGGAACGTTTTCTTTCACCGCATCGACGGAAGTCAATCGCCTGAATCGGATGGTTACGCTGACACATCTCACGATTACTGGCGTTTCTCTTCCAGATAATCCTGCATCTCAAGCAACAATGCAAGCAAAAATGCAGGCGATGGCTCAGACCAAGAGTGATGCGTCAATCAATGTTCCCCTCGACCGTCTTGAGGCTGCTGTGCCAACGATGTCAACTTCGCCTCATGTCGCATCTGCTCCGCTTCGAAATACTGTGCCAACAATCACTGTCGCGACCACGCCAACAGTTCTTGTTCCCGTGCAGGGAACACCAATCTTGAAGCCGCTTGCTGGAACAAAGTTGCAGCGCGTCATCAATTGTCAGATGCTGTTGGTTCAAGACGCATCAAGCACGTGGTGGTTGAAGATTGCGGATGGATGGATGACTTCGACATCGCTCGAAGGCTCTTGGGCAGTAGGTTCCTCAACGGGCAACGCCGATCTTGCCACTGCAACAAAGTGGGCAGCAACTCAACCGACGATCAATTTATTGGCAGGATCTATAACGGCTGGTGGCACTTCGCCTTCGCTGCAGGCATCAGCTCCAGCAATCATTGTCTCAACGAAGCCATCCGAAGTGATCGTGACCGAAGGCGCGCCAAAGTGGGAAGCGCTCGGATCGAGTGGAGTGGAATATGTCACAAACACTGGAGGCAATATTTTTCGCTTGACCAGCAGTGGTGCGAATTATGTGCTGATTTCTGGGCGTTGGTTCACATCTGCGACGCTGTCAGGTCCGTGGGTCTATGTCGCGCCCGCTTCGATTCCAGTTGAGTTTCATGCGATTCCTCAAGACAGTGCCAAGGAAAATATTCTCGCTTCTGTTCCAGGAACTGCCCAAGCGCAAGAGGCATCGATTGCAAATGCGATCCCCCAGATGGCACGCGTTCCAAAGACGCAGAAGTTTGCTGCTCCAACAATCGTTGGTGGCAAGCCGGTGATGTCGAAAATTTCTGGGACGACGTTGCAAGTTGTCAAGAATTGCTCGACCCCTATTTTTATGGTCACCGCAACAGAGTGGTACGCGTTGAAGGATGGCGTGTGGTTCACAGCGACTGCAATCGCAGGACCGTGGACCGTTGCAACATTTGTTTCCTCCGAGATCTATTCAATCCCCGCATCCAGTCCGTACTACTACGTCACATTCGTTCGCGTCTATAGCACTGCGAGTGATTATGTATTGATGGGATACACACCAGGCTATTACGGCGCATATGAAGAAGATGGCGTGATTGTGTATGGAACGGGCTATATCTATGACCCGTACTACTACGACGATGTGTGGATTCCAGCGCCAGTGACTTATGGATATGCCGTAAATCCTGCATACAACCCTTGGATGGGATGGGGCATGGGATATGGAATGGGAATGGCGATGAGCGATACTTATTACTACAACTCATATCCATATTGGGGCCCATATTCCGCGGCATATGGACCAAATGGCTATGCGGCGTGGGGGCCAGGTGGATGGGCTGCGACAACTGGAAATGTCTATCAACACTGGGGCGACGTGAGCACAATGACGCGCACGAGCGCGGGGTACAACGCGTGGACTGGAAACGCGTGGGGCGCAACGACTGCGACTGCATACAACTCGACTACTGGCGCGCGCGCCGCGGGACAGAAGGGTTATGTCGACAACGCATATACGGGACAGTGGTCTGAAGGCGCACGCGCTGCGGGTTACAACCCAACGACGGGCAACTATGCGGCGGGAAAAGTTGGCGCGGTCGGCGTGAATGGTCAGACCACGGCAGTCGCTGGCGCAGGAACGGTCGGCAATACTACGACTGGAAATGAAGTGAGCGCTGCTGGGGTGAAAACTGAAAACGGAACTTGGGGCGTTGCGCACGGCGACAACGGAACCGCGGTTGCAACTGGAAACAATGTGTATGCCACTGGTGACGGCAATGTCTATAAAGACAACAATGGAACGTGGCAGAGTTACAACAATGGGAGTTGGAACAATGTCACCGATGCCAATACAAAGTCACAGTTGAATCAACAGCAAGCCTCTCGCAACGATGGCGATTGGCGTTCGTCCATGTCAGGTCGTTGGCAGCAGGGCGGTGATGGATTCGGCGGGAATCAGAATGGCGCGAATGGCGCGAATGCCAACAATAATCGCGGAAATGCAGGCAATTCGAACAATGCCAACTACAATCGTGGCGGCGGTAATTCGTGGGGCGGCGGCGGTGGAAATCAAGGCAACGCAAACGGCGGACGAGCCGGTCGCGCGGGCGGTGGCGGCGGTGGTCGGCGCTGATGAGTGCGTGAGTTCGAGATGGCATTACACTCGTCGAACTTATGACGAGTAAATATCGAACGACCCCAACGAATACCACGGGAATGCCAACGGGCATTCCATACATCGTTGGGAATGAAGCCGCCGAGCGTTTTTCCTTTTACGGAATGAAGACCATCTTGGTGGTTTTCATGACGCAGTATTTGATGACCGCAAGTGGCACTTCCGATTTCATGACGGCCACTCAAGCGCGCGAGTGGATGCATCTCTTTGTTGCAAGCGCATATTTATTTCCTGTGATCGGCGCAGTCATCGCCGATGCATTTCTTGGAAAATATGTCACAATCTTGGCGCTCTCATTGGTCTATGTTGCGGGTCATCTCTGTTTGGCATTTATTGATTTGCCATCCGCTGCTCTGACGGCAACGCTTAATCCAAAGGCGTGGATGATCGCAGGATTGGTATTGATCGCCATTGGATCAGGTGGAATCAAGCCGTGCGTTTCGGCGCATGTCGGAGATCAATTCGGCCATTCCAACCGGCGGCTCATCGAAAAAGTCTTTGGATGGTTTTATTTCGCAATCAACTTTGGATCGTTTTTCTCGACCTTGCTCACGCCGTGGCTTCTGAAGAATTACGGACCAGGTTGGGCGTTTGGCGTTCCTGGAATCTTGATGGCGATCGCGACACTGGTCTTCTGGATGGGACGCAATCGCTTCACGCACATTCAACCGCGCGGAATGGAATACTTCAAAGAGACCTTCGGTCCATCTGGTTTGCTCTCAATCTTGAAGTTGGTGCCGCTCTATCTCTTCGTTGCAATGTTCTGGTGCCTCTATGACCAAGGCGGCGGCGCATGGGTCCAACAGGCTCAACAAATGAACCTTGATTTCTTGGGGATTACTTGGCTGGAAAGTCAAGTGCAAGCAATCAATCCGCTGTTGATTCTTATTTATATCCCGCTCTTTGCATATGTCATCTATCCGCTGATGTCCAAAATCTTCAAGTTGACTCCGCTGCGAAAGATTCTGATGGGATTCGCGCTGACGGTGCTTTCGTTTGTGATCGCGGGATATGCGCAAGGATTGATTGACAAGGAAGTCGCACGCTTTCGGGAAGAACTCACGCCAATCTGTGCTGCAGGAACTCTTGATACAGCGGCAACATCCGTTTTGATGCGCGCAGACGAGTTGAATTCTTGCGCGACAGCTCTTGAAGGAGCAAATGGGGATCAGGACAAGATGTTGAATTCCCTCACCTCCGCAGGCGTCGCGGTTCTGAAAGACGGAAAGACAATGCGCGCGAATTGGCCATCCGTTGGTTGGCAACTTCTGGCATATGTCGTGATCACTGCCGCTGAAGTTCTTGTATCGATTACATGTCTCGAGTTCAGCTATACCCAAGCACCGAAGCAGATGAAGTCACTCATCATGAGCTTATATCTCTTATCAGTTTCACTTGGAAATCTTTTCACCGTCGCAGTCAATCACTTCACAAAGGATGCCAGCGGACATTCGACACTGGTCGGTGCTAGTTATTACTGGTTCTTCACAAATTTGATGGTGTGGACGACGGGTCTGTTCGTCCTTGTCGTGATCTTCTATAAGCCGCGCGCATATTTACAGGATGATCCAAACGCGCTTGGCGAAGTGGTTGAATAGTTCGAAACGCCCCCTCGTTTGCGAGGGGGTGTTGAACCTTACGCAAACGCGAGTGCGTTTTTGATGATCGCGTTCAATGTCGCGCTCGGTCTCATCGCCGCCGCGGCAAGCTTTGGATTTGGGTGGTAATAGCCGCCAACATCGATTGGCTTGCCTTGCACGCCGTTCAACTCTGCAACGATCAACGCCTCGTTCGCGGTCAACTCCTTTGCAATCGGCGCAAAGTGCTCCGCGAGTTGCTTGTCTGCGGTCTGCGCGGCCATCGCTTGCGCCCAGTACATGCCAATATAAAAATGACTTCCGCGATTATCCAGCTCGCCGACTTTGCGGGCAGGTCCACGGTTGTGTTGCAGATACTGTGAAGTTGCAGCATCGAGGGCATCGGCGAGAACCTTCGCGCGCTTGTTGCCCGTGCGATCGGACATATGTTCCAGCGCAGCAGCAAGCGCGAGGAATTCTCCAAGCGAATCCCAGCGCAGGGAATTTTCCGCATTGAACTGTTGAACATGCTTTGGCGCTGATCCGCCAGCGCCAGTTTCAAACAATCCGCCACCGCTCATCAGTGGCACGATCGAAAGCATCTTGGCGCTTGTTCCAAGTTCGAGAATCGGAAAGAGATCGGTGAGATAATCTCGCAGGACATTTCCTGTGACGGAGATCGTGTCTTTGCCAGCCTTCATACGCTCAAGCGAGAAGAGGCACGCCGCGGCGGGGGCCATGATGTGAAACTCGAGTCCCTTCAATTCACCCTTTGATTCGTGCTCGGCGAGATACTTTTTCACCTTCGCCAATAATTGAGCATCGTGTGGACGCTTTTCGTCGAGCCAGAAAACGGCGGGGGTGGCGGAAAGTCGAGCGCGTGAAACAGCAAGCTTGACCCAATCTTTGATCGGCGCGTCTTTGACCTGACATGCGCGCCAGATGTCGCCAGCTTCAACAGCGTGTTGCATCAGAACCGCGCCGCTTGCGTCAACCACGCGCACGGTTCCAGCAGATTTCATCTCGAATGTCTTGTCGTGCGATCCATATTCTTCCGCTTGCTGAGCCATCAATCCAACATTTGGAACGCTACCCATCGTCTTGGGATCGAACGCACCGTTTAACTTGCAGAAGTCGACGACCGCTTGATAGACGCCCGCATATCCACGATCTGGAATGCACGCTTTGGTGTCCTGTGTCTTGCCGGCGGCATTCCACATCTTGCCGCTTTCGCGCAGCATCGCTGGCATCGAAGCGTCAACAATAATGTCGCTTGGTACATGTAGATTTGTAATGCCTTTGTCGCTATCGACCATCGCGATCGCTGGGCCGCGTTCGTAGACAGCTTTGATATCTGCTTCAATCGCCTCGCGTTCAGCGGCTGGAAGCGCCGCAATCTTGCCGACGAGGTCTCCGAATCCGTTCTTCACATCGACACCAAGTTTGGCAAGTGTCGCCGCATGTTTATCGAATACCGATTTGAAGAAGACCTTCACTGCGTGGCCAAAGATGATCGGATCGGACACCTTCATCATCGTCGCTTTCAAATGCAACGAAAAGAGCACATTTTCCGCGCGAGCAGCGTCAACTTGTGCGGTCAAGAATGCGACGAGAGCGTTCTTGCTGAGGAAAGTCCCATCAAGAATCTCGCCATCGCGAAGTTTCAGCCCGTCTTTCAGAACAGTCACTGCGCCATCCGCTGCAATATGTTCAATTCGAACACTTGTCGCACTGCCAATCGTTAAGGACTTTTCATTGCCGAAGAAATCGCCGCTGGACATACTGGCAACACGCGTCTTGCTATCGCTTGCCCATGCTCCCATCTTGTGCGGCTTGTCCTTGGCATATGCCTTCACAGCCTTCGGTGCGCGGCGATCGGAATTGCCTTCGCGAATGACTGGATTGACGGCGCTTCCTTTGATCTTGTCATAGCGCGACTTTGTTTCGCGCTGGGCATCATTGGCGGGCTCTTCGACATAATCAGGAAGTGCGTATCCCTTCTTTTGCAATTCGATGATCGCGGCTTTCAACTGCGGCACAGAAGCGCTGACATTTGGAAGCTTGATGATGTTCGCTTCAGGTGTGAGGCACATTCGGCCAAGTTCAGTCAGCGCATCTTCGATGCGTTGTTCTGCCTTGAGGCTTTCAGGAAAACTGGAAATGATTCGACCAGCCAACGAGATGTCACGGGTTTCGACCGCGATACCAGCGGGACCTGTGAATGCTCGAATGATCGGCAGGAAGGAATATGTCGCCAGTGCTGGTGCTTCGTCGGTGTGGGTGTAGATGATGGTTGGAATTTTCAATTGAAGTCCGTGAGTAAAAAAGGTCTGATCTTGCACAAAGTGAGAACGAAATTTGCGGATAGATAGTGTACGGAAAGAGGCGAAAATTGGGCGTTTGTCAAAGCGACTGGCGAAGTTTGGTCGCATCCGCCTGCATTTTGGCATCGCCCGATTCATTCGCGTTTTCGACCAGCCGATCTGCGAGCCACCGTGCATCATTTTCTCGCATCGACTTCGCAAGTCGCTCGATTGTCGAACGCGCCCACTTCACGCTCGCCTCACGCGATGATGGTTGCAGCATCGCACCGCGGAGCATTCGTCTGAATGAGGATCGCCAGACTTTTTCTTCTGGCGTTTCATCCACCGCCTCAAACTTCAGGCACGTTCGCTCGCATAAGTCGACAACCTTCTTGGCACTCTTTTCATCAATCTTTGATGTCTCTGGTTGAGTGCCTTCGATCATATGGCGCGCGGCAGCCTTCGCGTTCTGCGCGATGCGTTCACTCTCGCGCACTAGCAAGATCATCAATGCGCCAGTCACAAGAGAATGCTCCGAGCATTTTGGCGACATCGCAATAAGGTGGTCTGTCATCTGCCCGAAAAATTTTTCACTCTCGAATACTGTTGGCTTTGCACCTAGGATTTTCGTTTTGGCTGCGATTGAAAGTTGGACGAACGCAATCGGTTCATCCGCAAGCGCTTCAGCAGACTGATCGAGGGCGGAACGCCAGATCGGCGGTCGAGCATCCGCAAGCGCATCCCAGCGATCTTGCCACGCGCCAAAATCCAAGGGCGACCGCTTGCACGCTTGGGCAAGAAGATCATTTCGCACATCGATTCTGGCACATTCTGCCGCGATTCTCAAACATTCCGCATTGACGAATCCGTCACGATCTTGCTGTGCATCCGACATCATGCGCACAAACCAGGATGCTCTTCCCCAAGGAATTGAAATTCCATCGTGGCAATGGCTTTGCGCCCATCCTGAAATGTTGTTGCCGAGTGTCCATGTGTGAGGCGCGCTCTCCCAAATGAAAGCGCAGTGGCCAGGTTGGCCAACGGGCATCGCAGGCACTCCAAATGCTTGGCACATTGCTGATCCAAATTTCGAGATCGCGCCACAGACGCCACCGACTTCGTCTATCACCGCCAAGGTCATCGGTCGTCCGTCATAATATTCGCGACCGCGTTGCACGCTGACACCTTTGGAATTCACGTCGCGATACTTGACCATATAAGCGCCTTCACCGATTTTTTCGCGCACTTTCAATTCTGGCTTTATGTTTGCCCGCGCCCACACGAGCTCTTCATCGGTTGCCCAACTTCCAACGACATAACGCATCTGCCACGCGTTCAAATCGCGGAAACTTGCAAACAAAACGCCTTCATCATTCCATTTGCGAAATGATTCATATCGAGCGATTGGATCGATGATCGCTTCATCTGCAAGAGCTTTCACCGGTTGAGCAAAGACGAGGGAAGTTGCGACGGCGATGCGAAGCGCAAGGGCGCTCTTCGCTGTTGGATCTTTCGCGATGATCTGGCAGAAGATTCGCGCCGCGTCCGACCAGCGGTTTTCAGCGGGGTTTCCAGAGGTCATAAAAAGTTCAAGCGCACCGCGGTCACCAAGCAACCACTTCGATTCCGTGGGTTGAGCCTCTTCAAGTGACTTGCGACCATCAGCTCCAAGGAGTGAAAGCAGTTTCCACCGCAGAAGCGCGTGCGATCCTTCTTGCGTCAGCGTGTTTTTTTCAATCGCAGAAGCGTTCTTGTTCTTCAGCGTTTCACTGATCGACTTCGCAGATTCATTCCACGATTCTTCAAGCGTCGCCGCGAAGGTTTGCCAAGCGAAAAGCAGTGCGAGAAAGATCGCGATGTGGCGCATGAATGCAGTGTATGACTGGAGATCAGCATGTCATAGTTACAGACAAATTTTTGCGTTGTGAATTTTCTGCAATATCTCACTGGGCTCATCGGGCAATGAATCGAGATAATCCTGTGGCGTTGAGATCTGCATCGAGACCGTACTCGCGCTCAAAAGAAAGTCAATTGCCAAATGCAGAAAGCAGAGCGCTCAGGTCTGCTCCATCAACTACTCCATTCATAACAATGTCCGATGGACAGAGGGAAGTGGATGGGCATGTTCCCCACGCAGCAATTAGAAACGATAAGTCTGAACCATCAACTCTTCCATCTGCATTGATGTCTGCAGGAAGTGGCATTGGAGTGCGCCACGCACCGCGTCCATATGTTCCGACAACGACGGTTCGTTGAGTTGTATCGATTTCAAGTTGGCCAATATTGACATTTGGAAGGTCCGCTCCATTCTTGATCCAAGTCGCACCAAGCGTG
>SXGQ01329895.1_pt1 | contig 17775 bp, 15 predicted proteins | sample 3178371 | NCBI WGS metagenome assembly SXGQ01 (sample SAMN11356859, study PRJNA531348) | freshwater metagenome | isolation source: freshwater sample F1-20 | place: China: Fuxian Lake, Yuxi | collected 2017-12-25 | reverse complement strand
GAGTTCGCCGGCGTAGGGTTGGCGCTCTGGGACGGTGAGGCGGGTGACGCGTTCGTAGACGGCGCGGATGGATTGGAGGTCCGAGAAGTCGAGGCCGGAGGAGATGCCGTGGCTGTTGAGGTTGAGGGCGACGGTGACGATGTCGAGGTGTCCGGTGCGTTCGCCGTTTCCGAAGAGGGGTCCTTCGACGCGGTCGGCGCCGGCGAGAAGGCCGAGTTCGGTGGCGGCGACGCCGGTTCCGCGGTCGTTGTGGGTGTGGAGGGAGATGATGGCGGATTCGCGGTTTTTGAGGTGTCGGCACATCCATTCGATCTGGTCGGCGTGGATGTTAGGGGTGGCCCATTCGACGGTTGCGGGGAGGTTGAGGATGATTTTTTTGTTTGGGGTGGGTTGCCAGACGTCCATGACGGCGTGGCAGCATTCGAGTGCGAAGTCGAGTTCGGTGTCCGAGAAGGATTCCGGGGAGTATTGGAGGACGATTTCGGTGTTGGGGAGTGTGGGGACGAGTTCCTTGACGAGGCGTGCGCCATCGACGGCGATGTCGCGGATGGAGTCGCGGGTGGCGTTGTTGAAGGTGACGCGGCGTTGGAGCGGGGAGGTCGAGTTGTAGATGTGGACGATGGCGCGTTTGGCGCCAGCGATGGCCTCGAAGGTGCGGCGGATGAGGTGGTCGCGGGTTTGGACGAGGACCTGAATGGTGACATCGTGGGGGATGCGGTTTTCGTCGATGAGGCGGCGGAGGAAGTTGAATTCGGTTTCTGCGGCGGAGGGGAATCCGACTTCGATTTGTTTGAATCCGACGCGGACGAGGAGGTCGAAGAATTCGAGTTTTTCCTCGACGGACATGGGTTGTGGGAGTGCCTGGTTGCCATCGCGGAGGTCGACGGAGCACCACTCGGGGGCGGAGGTGAGGGAGTTGTCCGGCCAGGTGCGGTTGGGCAAGGAGATCGCTGGGAAGGGGCGGTATTTGGTGAGTGAGGAGGGTTGCATGGATGCGAGAGGGTTGGAGGGGCAATGAGGCAATGGGAGTGAGCGCTTCGAGGGGAAGCGGTCGGTGAACGGCGGTGGAGAGGCGGGGTGGGGTCAACGGGCGGCCAACCCTAGAAGGAGGGGGCCGAGGTTCAGGGTTCCGTTGGCGAGCAGGTTCACTGGGGGGAGGCTAAGGGGCGGGGACGCGATGGGTCAACCGTGAAGTGGGGGGCGATGTTGTTCCCTCCGTGCAACTCGACAGTATCGCAAATTCAGGGGTTTTCCAGCTTGCCCCAAATGCGCCGCCGTGAATGCTACTCATGTCGGCTCCGGCGGATGAGGTCTGAATAACCTCGCTCACAGCGGTCGGCATCGACCGCAACGATGCCGCCAAACCGACAAAGGCCGGGGAGGCGGTGGTGTATGTCCAAGCCGCCTGCCCTAGGGGAGTGTGGCCAAAGGCCATCGCGGTCGTCTGTGAGCGACTTATTCACTCCCCGTCCACCAGGAAGGGCATAAAATCATTTCCAGCTCTTCCAGATATCTCATGAATCATCGTCTATTGCTCGTCCTGACCCTCGCTGCTTGGCTTCCCCTGACGGGGGCCGCAGAGGAGTCCCGCGCCCACATCCCTTATAAAGTCCCCGACGGCACACCTCCGCCACCTGCACCTCCCAAGCCCACATGGAAAGTCCCTGCCGAAGATATCATCGACGAAAAGGCCCACACCCAAGGAGGCCGCACCATCACCATCCGCCAAATTCAACCCATCCCCCTTCCTGCCCCGCCCAAGCCTGCGGACCCTGCGGCTTCAGTCGAGCTGACCCAAGAAATGCGCGACCGCATCGCCGCCTATCGCGAAAACCATCCGCGTCATCAAACCATCGCCCTTGGAGCCACCGTCCATCGGTTGGAAAATGATGTCACCCGCAGCCACCTCCGCATCTGGCTCAATGGAAAAGACCAGCCAGTCACCCTCTGGTCCTCCGGAGATTTCTCCCTCCTATCAGGGATCGGTGCCTTCAAAGACAAACAGGGCAAGACCCGTGCCCTCTTTATGATGTGGAGCATTCATGAAACCAACCGCTTCGCCCAACGCATGACACAACTCGGCAGGCCATACACCCCGCCTGTCATCCCTGATTTGCCGACTGATAAAATCAGTTATGTCGTCCAAACCGGCCAACCCGACCCCGATCTTATCAGCGCACTCGATGCTCTTCACGAAATCCTCAATCACGACGACGCCAAACTCCGCATCGCCTACGAAGGTCGCATGCGGGCCGCCCGCGAACGCGCTGAACTCCTCAAAGCCAACCCGCCCCAACCCAAGGACATCACACTCAACTACTGGCGCGTCGAAACACCCGCAGTGAAAGAAGAAGGAGGCGAACCATGAAAATCGCCATATTTTCTCTGCTCGCCACACTCCTCCTCGCCACCAACGCAAGCGCCATCCTCGATACCAATGATAACGCGATGAGCGATGTCTGGGAGCGCCAATACAATGATGGCGAACTTTTTCCGCCCACTTTCCTCCCCAACGGCGACGCCGATGCCGACGGCCAAAGCAACGTCAAAGAAGCCACCGCCGGAACAGATCCACTTTCCTTCGATCCGCCCGAGGGCCACTTCGTTCAGGAAATCCGCCATATTCCGGCGACTTGGTACGAAGACCCTCAAGAGCAAGGACCCGTTCTTGTGACGCCTGAGGTATTCGAGATCAAATGGCACGGTCTCGCCCGGAAAGAATACTCGCTGCTTTATTCGCCTAACCTTAATGAGGGAAGCTGGATTGAGGTTGATTATGCAGTCGCACAACAAGATGGCCCGATTACGATCGCTTTCTTGGCCCAAGACAATCAGGGAATGCTTCCTGACAAGCAATTCTGGCGTGTGGAAGTACGTGATTTTGATGATGATGGCGACGGCCTGACCAACCACGAAGAGCAGCGGATCGGGACTCTTGCATACAGAGGAGAAACTTTCGGAGGCATTCCGGATGTCTGGCTAGCCAGTTACTACACCACAGTGGTTGGGTTTGATCGGGATGCCGACGATGACAACGACGGCATAAGCAACTTTGACGAATTCCTTCACAGCACGAATCCGAAAGCCGCGGATACCGACGGTGATCAAACAAGCGATGGAGACGAAATTAATCACGCAAGTGATCCTCGAAATGCTTCAGACAATGGGCAGGCGCCATCTGACTCATATGAAGAGGTTCCATTTACTGTAGGCGGCGACTACGCGTCTTGGCGTATGGAAATTCGCGGAAAAGGCCCGGACGATAGCCGCATCTTCCGGCTGTCCAGCACCGCTGACGGGCCACCGATTACCAAAACTCTAAAACTGAGAAGAAACAACCACTATCAAATTACACTTCACCGCACCGGGGGCAACGATGGTTGGTATTGCTGGGAGGCTGGTGTGGATAACAAGCCGGGCCTAGCTACATTCGAACAAGACGAGGAATTTACATTGGGTGATAGGACTGGAGAAGGACGCATCTTCACCGTCGCTGACCACTGGCTTGTGGATAACCGAGATGGTCTCCTCACCAGCCATCTCCACTCTGACCAGACAGACGTAGCTACCGGGCTCAAAGCTGATTTGGTTCCAATGGTAGCCGTGGTTGGTGATGCTTGGGAGATCGAGGATGCTGAGAGTGGATTTGTCGGTGCGGAGGTCACGCCTACTCCATCGGTAGAAATGACGGTCACGGCATCGTCCCTGCAAAGTGGAGATCTTTACATCGAGCTGGAAGGCACGGTGAGGGATTCGATTTCCCGGTTCGCCGCGTCCGCATCGGAGCGACCTAAGACGCTTTATTTCTATCATCAAGACGAACTGCTGCATTCCATCCCGCTTGATGAAACGGTAGGCGATGGATTTCAGTTTGACGAAACCATCGTCATCCCGGATGCCAAACCGGAGGCTTATGTTATCCGCGCAGAAACTTCTCCGAACGTCGCTGGAAAGACTGGCTACGACGAGTCCGTCGCATCGTTGACATGGGAAGAGGATGCCTCCGCCTTTCCCACTCTTTCCGCCCCGTTATCGATTTTCTTCGCTTCAACTCCTGACAATGGGAGTGTCGATCAGGCCACGCTTTTTGTCGGCAGTGGCGCACCCGGGACAGGTGACAACGCCTCGGTGGAAACCGCTGCGGATTCCCTCACTTTCACTGGCAACCTGCTGATCCCCGCACAGCCAAATGATCTTACTGCGACCTGCCAGTTGAGGCTGCACTATCTTCCCACCTTTTCCGTCACGGAGGTCGACAGCATTGTCGTTCGGATTGAATGTACTACTCCGGGTTTTCCGAAGAACCACTTCTATGGCAAATGGGTTGAGAGCGGGATTAACACAAACATTTTCCGGCCAAGTAACTGGGTCTTCGGAAATCAGATTCTTAAAACGTCCCAGTCCGCCAACGGGGATCTCCGAGGCACCCAATCTTCTGAAGTGGAAGCGTGTACTCTACGATTGCCCGGACTACCAGCCTCGTTGGTTAACGATGGCCTCAAAATCATAGTCGGGGGCATTGCCTACGATCTGATCAACAGAGGCGATGCATGGTATCCTGAAGATCCAAATGACGAAGGAGAAATCAAGCGGTTCGCGCCTTCTGCAAACGTTGTGCCAGCGCGACTTGCTGCGACGGGTTACGATCCGGAAGATGGTTCGATGAAGTTTTACCTGCGTTATCCTAATGAGGATGACATTGAGGCTGGTGAAGTGCTTTTCGTGCCCGGAGAGGAAATTGATGAACCCGTGCCACCTGTGGCTGCTGCACGGATTTACAGCTTGGAAACGGCATCCGAAGAGACACCGGCACCATGGCAGCCTGGCGGGCCTGTGATTCCCGAGCATGTCATTTGGGCCTATCGATTTCTTAATGCAAACGATGACTTTGCCATCGAGTTGCTTGATGGTTACTTGCGTGGCGGTCATCAAATCGAAACGAAAGACTTCTGGTTTGGTGTGGAATTGGACTTGGATGTCACCCTAAATGACCTCTCCGACGACGCGGACAACATCTGGACCATCCAGATCGAGGAGGACATCAACCCCATCCATGCTGCCCGCCTTCTTTTCGAGGGCTTAAAGCAAGCCTCCGTCTATCGCGAGGTTAACATACATTACGAGTTCGCCCATGAGAATGGAGAATGGAACGGGTGGATGGAGACTGAGGCCTTCCGCACCGCCATGAGAGAGGCGGTCACCAAGACCCAACAAACCGCCATTGCGGCTACCGAACTTTACTTGTCCGGCCTCGGCATCGTCAACGAGGGGCTGGACTGGATCATTGTTATTAATGATGTGGCGGATGGGCACTATGAATCTCTGGCCGGAGCATTGCCTTTCATCCCCGTCGGGCTGGTTAAAGCTGAAGGGTTTCTCAAAATCCGCAAGCTCTCGGGTCATGTCACAGATGAGCTCGATCCTGCCGGGATTGAAGCCCTGAAGCAGTTGTATCGTGAGAACGATCTAATGGTGATGGGCATCACCATGGATGAATTCAGTTTTAGCGAGAATCTGCGGCGATCACTTTCGACGAGCGGCGGGCCGATCACAGCACCCACAGAGCACTCAGGACTCAGAAAGGCCATGGAGGAGCTCGGACCTAAACCCACAGGCAAATTCACCGCGCATCATGACTTTCCATGGGAATTCAAAGATAGGTTTGCCCGTCGCGGTATTGACGTGAATAACCCGGCATTTGGCCGCTGGGTAACAGAATATGATCATTGGACATGGCATTCAGGTCCATTTGGGATTGGGGGACAATTCCACAATGAATGGAGAATTTTCTTCAATAATGAAGCAGTCAATGCGGCAAATGGGAGTGTTTATTCTTATGTGGAGATAATTGATAAATTAGCCAGTATTAGGGCTCAGTTTTCTGTGACAGGTGGAAATGATTAGACTAACAAGTAGAAATGAAAATATTTAAATTTGAATCTGGAGATAGTAGTAAATTTGCATATGCTTATGGCTATCGGCCATTTGAAGGAATGGCGTTTGAGGGCGAATTTTCTGTAACATTGAAAGAGAGCCGGAGAGCGTTCGCGGCGGCAAATCCCGGTCCTCCAGGTTTGCAAGTTGGCGATACCGGCTCAATATGGCCAGATTTGATGTATTTAGGCGATCCTCCGCCATCATTTGTTTTTAGCAGAAAGATACTGAACTCGTTGGGATTCCACGGTATTTCGCTGAAAAGAACTACCTCAATTCCAATTGGCTCTGTCGCAAGCAAGAAGCTGCGAGATGTTCCACCTCCAGATTATTTCGTGATTGAGGCGCTGCCGGGCATCCGTGTGGACTACGCGGCGAGTGGATATGTCGTCGATGCTGACGGCAATCCTGGTAGAAATGCGCCAAGAGTCCTTCCTCCACCGATTCTGCAATACGATCCGACAACTTGGTCCGGCGCGGACTTGTTTTGTCAGGATAATGGTCATGGAGGCCCAAGGTATCTCGATCTCTTATTTACAGAAAGAGTTAAGGAAATAGCGATCAAAGATGGCTGGACAAATGTTTCATTCCAGCGCGTCAGGGTCAAGGGGGTGAATCCAATTACTGGACGTCCAGATTAACCAAAGGGATTTTAAAAGCTCATCGAATGCAGACAACAATTTCCTGATACACCATGAACTTTTACGAAATCGAATCCTGGGCAGTCGGATACACCAAATACCCATGGGTGGCGGGATGGGGACCGCTGGAAAAAATGCCGTTTTTCGATTCTTTTCCTCCGGGGACTCAGAAGATGAAGGAGCAATCATGGAAGATCAATAGCGACTCTCCAGGATTATACATTGATCCCGGAGGGAGAGTCTGGTCCGATGTTATGGGATGCGGGGGAGGGCCTCCATCGTTTTTCGTAAGTGAACGGATCATCAATGACCTTCAAGCCGAAGGCATTCCAATGCTGCGTGCCACGGAAGTTCCCATTGCACAGAACCTGTCAAAAGCTCTCAAAGATGTCCCGGCTCCAAAATACTACGTGCTGGAGGCCGATCCTGGAATCAGCTACGCTTACGATTTGATGGGACTTGATTTGGATCAAAACGGCAAACCCATCATTGACAGAACAAAGAAGTTCCCCGAATGCATCTACCGCTTATCCTCATGGAGCGGCGCTGATCTGTTTGGTAAAAAGGCCGTTTTTGATTCCACAATCGACATCCTCTGCACGGAAAAGGTGAAAGATCTCGCTGAACGAAATGGCTGGACGAACATTCAATTTAAGCCGGTCAAAGTGGGATAGCGAACATTCGAGACGCTTCAAAAAAACATAAAATCATTAATCAATCAAAACGCAGTCATGGTGAAAATCATCCAAAGCAATCCCTACGGGAAGCTTGCCGAAGACAAACTCAGACAGTTTGAAGATGCCTTGGGAAGAACTCTTCCGGAGGACTACAGAAAGTTCCTTTTGGAGCACAACGGGCCATTCATCGTGAACTCGTTTTTTGATGGAAAGGAGATCGATTTCTCCACTTTCAGCAATGATCCCTTCTTTGGGATCACTGACCTCTGCGAACGGAATCTTGATAGCGAACGCCTAGGCAACGAAGGATATCTTCCGGACGGATGCCTGGCCATCATTGGGGACGGCTGCGGCAACTACGCCTGCATCGGTCTTCAAGGCCATAACAGAGGCAAGATCTACTACTTTGATCATGAGGTGAATCCACATGGAGTGATCAGCGACATGAACCTACTTGCAGATACGTTCGCTGATTTTTGGACCGGATTGGAAGAAGATGTTGAGAATCCGCGACTGTGACTGACTGAATGGCTATCTTCAAAAAGGCGCAATAGAATCTGGGGCGCGGATGCACCAGATATTCGTGGGTGGCGGGATGGGGGCCGTTGGATTAGGCCCTATGGGGTTTTGTTAGTTTTCGGAATCGCGGCGGGTGGTGGTGGATTCGTTGGGGAGGATTTCGTCGAGGTTGCGTTTGATGCCTTCTTCGGCGAGGTCGCTTTGTGGGTAGAGTGAGCGGGCTTTGAGGTACCAGGCGAGGGCGGAGCCGGTTTGTTTTGGGGTGCGTTTTTCGAATTCCTGGGCGCGTGAGAGGGCGCGGGTGAAGTTGGCGACGTCCGGGGCGAGGAGTTCGAGTTCGCGGCCGAGTTTTGGATCGTCCGGGAATTGTTCGCGGAGTTCGGCGAGTTGTTCCCATGCGGCTTCTTTTTGGCCGGCTTTGGAGAATTCTGAGGCTTTGCCGAGGGCGGTTTCGATTTTGGTGAGGTTTTCGATGATTTGTTTGAAGGCGTCCTCGCGGGTGGCATCGCCTTGGATGGCGGGTGCGAGTTCGTATTGGCGTTTGGCGATTTCGCGGTAGTTGGCTTCTGAGAGGAGGCGGTCGAAGTCGTTGCGGGCGGTGACGAGGCCGCCGGCGGAGGTGATGAGGTTGCGGAATTCCTCGAGTTTGGGGTTGGTGGGCCAGATTTCGGTGGCGGCGCGGATTTTTTCGGCGGCTTTGTCGTTTTCGCGGGCGAGGAGGTGAGCTTTGGCTTCTTCGACGGCGAGGTCTGAGGCGAGGGTGTAGCCGGCGATGGCGGAGTCGACTTTGGAGGAGGGGAAGTCTTTGGCGTTTTCCTTGAGGCGGTCTGCGAGTTGTTTGGCTTTGGTGTAGTCGCGAGCTTGGAGGGTTCCGTAGAGTTCGTGGAGGTCGCGGACGTAGAGGGCGACTTTTTGTTTTTTCTCGATGGAGAGGGTGGCGACGGGGGCGAGGTATTCGCCGAGTGCGTAGGCTTCCATGAGGCGTTGTGAGGCGGTGTGGAGGTCGCCGCGGGAGAGCATGAGGTCGAAGGCTTCGATGTATTTGTCGACTTCGCGGATGATTTCGTTGGAGAGGGAGTCGAGTGAGGAGACGGTAGGGGAGACGCCGACGGATTCGGAGAAGAGTTTGGAGACGTCGGATTTCTTATCGATGCGGAGGGTGGTGTCTCCGTCTTTCCAGATTTGGTTGTAGAAGCGGGCGGCCATGAGGACGTGTTCGTAGCGGCGCTGGACGAACCATTGGACCATGTTGACCTGGTATTGGGCTTTGGTGCGGATGGTTTGTGCTTCGGTGCGGATGATGTTGGATTTTTTGAGGGCTTCGATTTCGGCGATGCGGCGGAGGGTGTCCTGGTATTTGAGGGAGTTGGTGCCTGCGCCGGGGGTGGTGGCGGGTTGGTTGGAGGTTGAGGTGGTGTTTTGGCCTTGGCCGCCGCTGACGGGGCCTTGTTGTTGTTGGCCGTTTTGGTTGTTGGTTCCGCGAGGGGCGCGGGTGCCGCCGCCGCCGCCGACGGCGCGGGTGTCGTTGAGGGTGCGGTCGGAATCGTGGCGGGCATCCCAGTCGGCCTGTTGTTGGATGGCCTTTTTCTCGTCTTCCATGCTTTTGTTGAGCTTGGTGAGGGAGTTGATGTCCTGTTTGGCGAGCATGGCCATGTAGATGGCTTCGGCGAGGGAGCCGCAGATGTTGGCGTCTCCGGGGTAGGTTGCGGCGGTGGGGAGTTTTTTGAAGGCGGCGTAGAGGTCTGGGCCGCCTTCGGCGAAGGGGGAGATGGTGCCGAGGATGTCTGCGACGGTTTCGCGGTAGGCGGTGGCGGCTTCGTCGCTTTCTGGGGGTTGGCTGAGGTATTTCTCGAAGCGGGCTTTGAGGATGCGGTTGTCTCCGAGGGGGATGGCGACGCCGCCGACGGTGACGGTCTCGGCGGAGGGGTCGAGCATGGGGATTTCCTGGCCGAGGGGGGATTGGGCGGGTTGTTGTTGGGGCCGGGTGCTGGTGTCCTGGGGAGGGGCGGCGGGTTGTGCGGGTTGTTGGGTGGGCGGTGGGACGTAGACTTGGGCGTGGGAGATTCCGACGGCGGAGGTGCCAAGGGCGAGGAGCGGGAGAAGGTGGCGGGCTTTCATGGTCGGTAGGCGGGAAGAGGGATGAGGGAGGCGGGAAGAGGGATGAGGGAGGCGGGAAGAGGGATGAGGTGAGGGTTAAAGGCGGTTGATGCCGGTGGCGACGGGGATTCCGCCTTGGCGGACTTTGACGCGGAAGGAGTAGCGTTGTTCGCGTTCGATGTTGAGGTTGTTGAATTCGGCGGGGATTTCGATGGGGACGAGTGCGTCTTCGCCGGGGGTTTTGACGCGGACGGAGGCGACGGAGTGGGAGCTGGTGTCGCTGAAGAATTTTTCGTCGATGGTTCCTTCGATGAGGTAGACGTTGTTGCGGAGGGAGTTGCCGTTTTCGAGGAATTCCTCGACATCGAAGGCGTCGACATCGCCGAATTCGGAGGTTTTTTTGCCGAGGAGCATTTTGCCGCCGACGATGAGGAGGACGACGGCGACGGCGATGCCGATGAGGGCGGTGGGGTTGATGCTGGAGCTAGCGCGGCGGGCCATGAGGGTGGAGGTGTGGAGAGTGGGTTGGGATGGGAGCCGGGCGAGGTGCTTGGCTTGGTTCGGTGTGTTTCTTAGCGTTTCGGGTGGGGCAAGGGAATGGGAAAATCGATGTGGATGTGGGAAGTGACGATGAATTTACACGGGGAGTGGGGATTTTTCAATCCCACTGGGGTCTGCGTGAGCCGATCCATGCGGCGATGAGGGCGATGCCGATGTGTGCGCCGAGGGTGTAGAGGCAGGAGTTTTGGGATGAGAGTGAGGTATCGATGACGGATTTGACGGCGCCGTGGACGTTGGATTGGAGTGCTTCGACGGAGCCGGACCATGCCCAGTAGGCGGAGATGAAGGGGCGGGTGAAGGATTCGATGTTGATGGGGAGTGCGAGGACGGCGCCGGAGAGTGGGAGTTGGAATCCGACGAGGTAGATGGAGAGGAGTGAGGCTTGTTCTGCGGTGCGCATGAGTGCGGAGATGGCGAGGCAGACGGCGGTCATGGCGGCGTTGACGAGGAGGAGGAATCCGGCGTGTTGGACGAAGTCTCCGCGGAAGGGGCCGAAGAAGTTGACGAAGAAGGCCATCCAGAGGGATTGGGCGATGACGAGGCAGGCGAGGAAGGCGATTTTGGAGGCGAGGTAGGCGGATGGGCGGAGGCCGCCGAATTTTTCCTTTTCGTAGATGGGGCGTTCGCCGGCGATTTCGCGGGCGGAGTTGTTAGACCCCATGAGTGAGAGGAGGACGACCTGGAACATGATGATGCCTGAGATGGCGGAGCCGACTTTGGCTTGGTCCGAGCGGACGCTTTCCTGTTCCTGGATTTCGGCGGCGATGTTGGATTGGCGGGTGTCGGAGAATTTGCGGATGTTTCCGGAGGCTTTGTCGCTGAAGAGGGTGACGAGGATGGGGAAGCAGAGGAGGATGGCGATTTGGAGGAAGACCTGGCCGCGATCGCGGAAGAAGATGCGCCAGCGGCGTGAGATGAGGGTGCCTAATTGGCTGAAGAAGCCGGGTAGGGGGGGGGTGGTGTCGGCGGGTTTGGATTTTTTGGGTGAGTCGTCGTTTTCGGCGGCGGGATCGGAGGGGGAGGAGGTGGTGTCTGGAGGGAGGTGGAGGGTGCCGGCGGCGATTTGTTTTTCGCGGTTGCGCTCGAGCATTTTGTAGTAGGACTCGCGGTGTTTGGCCCATGAGGCTTGCCAGCGATCGGAGGGTTGTGTGGCGAGGCGTGGGTAGACTTCTTCGGTGTCTTTGACGGAGAAGTAGTGGGTGAGTTGTTCGGGCGGGCCGTGGAAGGCGACGCGGCCTTCGTGGAGGACGAGGATGGAGTCGTAGAGTTCGAGGTGGGCGAGGGAGTGGGTGACGGAGAGGACGATGCGTCCGTCTTTGCGTGAGAGGTCGTGGAGGAGGCGGACGATTTCGCGTTCGGAGCGTGGGTCGAGGCCTGAGGTGACTTCGTCGCAGAGGAGGAGTTTGGGGTCCGAGACGAGTTCCATGGCGAGGCCGAGGCGGCGTTTTTGTCCGCCGGAGAGGACTTTGACGGTGCGTTCGGCGATGGCGGTGAGGCCGGTTTCCTCGAGGACGCGGTCGATGCGGTGGTCGAGTTCCTCGTTGTTGCGGGTGCGGACGCGGAGGCGGGTGGCGGCTTCGACGGATTCGTCGACGGTGAGGGGGTCGTAGGCGATGGAGAATTGGGGGACGTAGCCGATTTCGGAGGGTGAGAAATCGCCGTCTTCGGAGAGGTTGCGGCCTTCCCAGAGGAGTGCGCCGGCGGACTCGGGGTTGAGGCCGGCGATGGTTTTGAGGAGGGTGGTTTTGCCGCAGCCGGAGGGGCCGACGATGGCCATGAAGTGGCCTTTGGGGACTTTGATGGAGACCTGGTCAACGAGGTTGATATCGGTGCCGTCCTTGCGGATGGAGAAGCAGACGTCTTGGAGTTCGAGCACGGTGGAAGGAGGATTTTTGCCGGATGATGAGAAACGGTGACGGGAGGGGTGTTCTTTTCAACGATTTGGAGAAGAAGCGTTGCCGGGAGGAGGATCGTGTTGTCAGTCGAGGGGGACGATGCGGATTTTGCCGGAGGCGGGGCGGTGGATGGACTCGGCGAGGGTGGGGGCGTGGGAGGGTGCGGGAGATGGGGTGGGTGAGGCATCGAGGGCATCGCGGAGTGCGCCTTCGACGAGTTGGCCGCAGTGGATTTTCATGGGAGGGAGGGTGCCGAGGGATCCGGTGAGGTCCTGGGCGGAGAGGTGGCGGGCTTCTTCGGGGGTTTTGCCTTTGAGGAGCTCGGTGGCCATGGAGGCGACGGCGATGGCGGTTTGGCAGCCGAATGCTTGGAATGAGGCGCGGTCGATGACTTTTTTGCCGTCTTTTTCGGTGAATTTGAGCCACATGCGGAGCATGTCACCGCAATCGGGGGAGCCGACGGTGCCGACGGCATCGGCATCGGGGAGTTCGCCTTGGTTTTGTGGGTTCGCGAGGGCATCGCGGACCTTGGATTCGAATTCGTCGCTCATGGGTGGTGAGCGTAGCGGGGGATGGGGGGGAGGACAACCCGGGAAACGGGTGGGGGTGATGGTGGTTTTGGGGTGGGGGGAAGTTGAACCGCGAAGGGCGCGAAGTTTGGAGGGGGGTGGTGGGGTGGGAGTGAGGTGAGGATGGAACCGCGAATGGACGCGAATGGACGCGAATTTTGAGGGTGTGATGAAGAAAATTCCATCCACCCGAGGGGTGCATCCGGGTTAGGAATCTGGATGTCGATGGTGAGGATTTGATTCGTTGGTTCGCGTTTTTTGGGGGTTTTTGGGTTTATGGGGTCATTGGGGTGACTTGGGGGCCGGGAGTGAGTGTTGCGAGTGAATTTGGCCATTCGGATTGATGAGGAGCCAATGGACGGAATCTCCTGTTAGGTGTCCGACGGCGCTTCGACCGGGCTCTGCTGGATTCCGTATAGAGTTTGTATCAGGAGGTGGCTGAGGGAAGGGTGAAGTGAGTTGGGGGTGGTTCTTCAGTTCCTGGCTTTTCCAGATGCTCAGTCGATGTTGGTGAAGAAGAGATGTTCGTGGGCTTGGTGCCATTTGATTCTGGCGTCGCATGATTTGATCAGGGTGTTGATTTTCTTGAGGTGGGCATTGGTGTAGTGGCCTTTCCGGATGCGGTTCCGGGTGAAGTGGCTTGGATGCAGGACGACGTCCGCTTCTTTTGTGACGAGATTTGCGGTTACGGAAAATCTAACGAGGGCATCCGGTGGGCTGATGAATTCGAATTTCTTTCCGGCGTCGATGGATTTCAGTGCGTTTGAGACTTCGTTGAGGAGATCGGCGACCCAGAATCCGGTGGAGATGTTTTGCAAGAATCCGTCAGCAGAGAAAAGAGACATTGAGTGTTCCACCTTGTATGTCGTGCCGATGGAATCCCAATTCCGGATCTGCACTTGATGTTCGAATCCACGGCAGGTGGTGGATCCGATTGGAAGTGTTAGAAAATGCCTGTTTGCCCTTGGCGGTCTGGCATCCGGGGTTGGGTCAGGGAGTTTTTCGGCAAGGAGGATTTTCTTGAACCACGCCTCACCGGCTTCGGCTTCTAACAGGGCTTGTCTGACTTTGCGGATTTCGCTCTGCCAGATTCCGACGTTCTCATTGTTTCGCAGGATGAAGATTTTCCGGCTTTGGTTGATTTTCACGACCTCGATCCGAGTTTGCAGGTCGCCTGTGACTACGGTTTTTTGGAATTCCTGGCGTTTTTCTGCGGCATCGCCAGCGGCGAGGAGGGCTTCCAGTTCCGCGGGGTTAAGCGGGGTTCCGGGTTTTGTGAATCCGTTGCAGAATGTTTCGATCGAGGTTGTGACCTGGGGTTGTGCCTGTGGGTTGCGGTAGGCGTGGAGTTTGACTTTCATCTGGAAATCCTCGTCGTGGTTCCTGAAATCGCCGTGAGTGTAGATGGTGACTGATAGATTTTCTCCGGGGATGATGCGCTCCGCGAGTGTCGACAGGGTGGCGAGGAGCGACAGGGTGAGGATGCGGGCGGTCATGAGGAGAGGGGTGGGGGCGGGTGGTGGCTTGCGAGAGGATTGGAGAATCAACGCGCAACGTTGAGGTGCCATTAGGGGGTGAAGTTGGGGTTTTGGGCGAAGGTGTATTCTTTGACGGGGATTCCTTGGAGGATGTGTTCCTGGAGGATGCGTTCGATGATCTCGGGGGTGCAGGAGTGGTACCAGGTGCCGTCTGGGTAGACGACGGCGATGGGGCCTTGGGTGCAGGCGCGGAGGCAGTTGGCTTTGGTGCGGAGGAGGTGTGGGGAGGGGCCGGAGGCGAGGCCGAGTTCGGTGACGCGGCGTTTGAGGTAGTTCCAGGAGTCGATGCCGGATTGTTTGGCGCAGCATTTGGGTTCGGTTTGGTCGGCGCAGAGGAAGAGGTGGCGGCGGGCGGTGCTGAGGCCGAGGGTTTGGGCGGTGTTGGTGAGGTTTTGCATGGGGTGGTTGCTTGACGGGGGTGGCGGGGTGGGGCAATGGGTGGGTGTGCTCGCGTTTTTGAAGTCTCCGGCGTTTATCATCATCGGGGCGCAGTTGTTGTTTTCGGCGTCGGATTTGATTGGGAGGTGGGCGATGAAGACGCAGGGGTTCAAGTTGGCGTCGTTTTTGACGGTGTGGTTTTTGGTTTATACGGTGATCCGGCAGGTGGCGGTGATCGGGCAGCTTTATATTTACTCGTCGATGGAGTTGGGGAGGTCGGTGGCGTTGTTCGGGGCGGGGTCGATCGTGATCGGGAATGTGATGGGGTTTTTGTTGTTGGGGGAGAAGTTGTCGGTGCCGGTGTATGTGGGGGTTACGCTGGCGATTTGCGCGTTTTTGGCGTTGGCGTTGTTGCCTGTGGGTGGGAAGGGGTGAGGGTGTTGTGATTTTGGGTTGGTGCTGGCGAGGGAAGGCTTTAGGGTGTGCGCCCCGCGAGGGGATATTATGGCGATGGACAGTTCAGATTTGGCGATGGCGTGTGCGAAGGCAGCGGATGAGATTCAGGCGGAGAACATCCGTGTGTGGGACATGCGTGGGGTTTCGAATCTGACGGATTTCATGGTGGTGTGTTCGGGTTCCTCGATGCCGCATTTGCGTGCGGTTTTGCGGGATGTGGCGGGGTTGGTGGAGGAGTGGCACGGGGTGAAGCCGGTGCATACGGAGGGGAAGGCGGATACGCGTTGGGTGGTTTTGGATTACATCGATGTGATGGTTCACGTGATGCATGTGGAGTTGCGTGATTTTTACGGTCTTGAGGAGTTGTGGGCGGATGCGAAGGAAGTGGTTTGGAAGGCGTGAGGTTGAGGTTCAGGGTTTGACGCCGCGGATTTGAAGGAGTTGGGCGGCGATGCTGAGGGCGATCTCGGGTGGTGAGTTATCGCCGATGGGGAGGCCGATGGGGCAGACGAGGGATTCGATGCGTGGCTCTGGGATGCCAGCCTGGCGGAGTTCGCGGGTGAGGACGGCGCGTTTGGCGGCGCTGCCGATGACGCCGACGAAGGGGAGGGGTGTCGGGCGCTGGAGGATTTTTGTTAGAACGGGGAGGTCGGTGGAGTGGCCTTGGGTGATGGAGAGGGCGAAGGTGTTGTCTGTTAGATCGTCGACGGCGGATGCGGGTGGATCTAACAGGCGGGTTTGGAGGTTGGGGGCGTGAGGGAGGGCGGCGAGCCTGTCCGGGCGGTTGTCGATGACGGTGATGCGGCAGGCGAGGGTGGTGAGGATGGGGACGAGTGCCTGGACGACGTGTCCTGCGCCGAAGAGTGCGATGTTCCAGGGTGGGTGTGCGCGGTGGATTTCGAGGAGGAGTGTCATTTCCCCTCCGCAGGTCATGCCGATGTCGCGCTGGAGGTTCCAGGTGTGGGAGGCGCAGGGGGGATGGGTGGGGTTTTTGAGGGCATCGAGGGCGGTGGAGATGGCGCGCGCTACGATTTTTCCGCCGCCGATGGTGCCGGTGAGGCGGCCGTTGGGGGTGACGGTGAGTTTGGAGCCGGTTTCGCCGGGGACGCTGCCGCGGGTGGCGATGACGGTGATGACGGCGAGGTCTTCTCCGGCGTCCTGATGTTGTTGCAGGAGGCGCCAGAGTTGGGAGGACATGGGGTGGGGGGAGGTGGAGGGGGTCAGACCTTCATGAGGTCGGCTTCCTTGGCGACGGCGTGTTCGTCGATTTTTTTGACGTATTTGTTGGTGAGTTCCTGGACGTCGGCCTCGAAGTCTTTCTGGGAGTCTTCGGTGAGGATGTTGTCGGCGCGCATTTTTTTGGCGGTGTCCATGCCGTCCTTGCGTGCGGAGCGGATGCGGACTTTGGCTTCCTCGGCGAGTTGTTTGATGAGTTTGACCATGTCGCGCCGGCGTTCTTCGGAGAGTTCGGGGATGGGGACGCGGAGTGAGGTGCTGCCTGCGGCGGGGTTGAGGCCGAGGCGGGATTCGCGGATGGCGCGTTCGATGTCCTGGGTGGTGGACGGGTCGAAGGCGCGGACTTCGAGCATGCGGGCCTCCGGGGCGGAGATCATGGCAAGCTGTTTGAGTTTCATGGTGCTGCCGTAGCTGTGGACGTGGACGTCGATGTTTTCGATGAGGCCAGGAGTTGCTTTGCCGGTGCGGACGGTTGCGAATTCGTGGATGAGGTAGTCGACGGCTTTCTGCATGGCGTCTTCGACATCGAATATGGCTTCTTCGGGGTCCATGGCGTTAGGGGGTGTTAGAAAATGTTGGGTTGGATTATTTCCGGGCTTCCTCGCCGTGGACGAGGGTTCCGATGGGGAGGCCGCGGAGGGCGTGGGAGAGGTTGCCGTGGGGGGCGAGGTCGAAGATGATGATGGGGACGTGGTTGTCCATGCAGAGGCTGAATGCGGTGGCGTCCATGACGTTGAGTCGTTTGGCGAGGCATTCCTGGAAGGTGACGTGTTCGTAGCGGACGGCGGTTGGGTCTTTGCGTGGGTCGGCGTTGTAGACGCCGTCGACCTGGGTGGCTTTGAGGATGACATCGGCACCCATTTCGCTGGCGCGGAGTGCGGCGGTGGTGTCTGTGGAGAAGAAGGGGCTGCCGGTTCCTGCGGCGAAGATGACGACGCGGCCTTCGTCGAGTTGGCGTTCGGCTTTGCGGCGGATGAAGGTTTCCGCGACGTTTTTCATTTCGATGGCGGATTGGACGCTGCAGCGGACGCCGTGGTGTTCGAGTGCGCCTTCGAGGGCGAGGGCGTTCATGACGGTGGCGAGCATGCCGACGTAATCGGCGGTGGCGCGGTCCATGCCGCGGGCGGATGCGCTGGCGCCGCGCCAGAAGTTTCCGCCGCCGACGACGATGCCGAGTTGGAGGCCGGTGGCGATGGCTTCGCGGATTTCGCGGGCGATGCGGTCGACGATTTCGGGTGAGATGTTATCGGTGGATCCCGGTTCGCGCAGGGCCT
>SXGQ01179128.1_pt1 | contig 17777 bp, 20 predicted proteins | sample 3178371 | NCBI WGS metagenome assembly SXGQ01 (sample SAMN11356859, study PRJNA531348) | freshwater metagenome | isolation source: freshwater sample F1-20 | place: China: Fuxian Lake, Yuxi | collected 2017-12-25 | reverse complement strand
TCAGAGGTATGGCGCAGAGTCCACTGTAGTCGCTGCAGCTGTAGCGCTGCGATCTCTTCGCGGATGGCGCGTTCGATCGGCTCCAGGTGATCAGGGGAATATAGTGTTTTAATGTCAGCCATGATCCGGCCCACTAATCACCTCACCACCGATGCGATGGCTCTTCCCGCGAAACAGCGCGATCAGTTTGCCCTCAGCAGTACGCACCGTCACGTCATACACACCGGTACGACCACTTGCCGAACGTTCAGTCGCCTCAGCGTGCAGTACCTCATGCTCTTTGGCGGGTGCGATAAAGTCCACATGACATGCTGACGCTACTGTGGTCTGGTTGTAGCTGTTACAGGCGTAAGCAAATGCAGTATCAGCGAGCGTAAAAATCATGCCGCCGTGGCAGATGTGATGACCATTCACCATATCGCTACGCACCGGCATGCTGAGCGTGGCATGACCGGGCGCGATGTGTTCAATACGCATCGCTAACGCTTGTGCGGTACGGTCGCGCTGCCACATAGCGTGCGCGGTTGCACTGGCGAGTGCTTGCGGATCAGTCGGTGTCGCTGCGGTGGTAACCGTCATGTTGGTGTTGGGCACATGAGTACTCGTCGCGTCAGTACTCGTCGTGTTGGTATTCGTCAATTTGGTATCAGTCATGCAGGCTCCCTCCCGCATAGCAGGCTTGCTGAATCAATGGCGATATGCGGTAACGGTCTTCGCCGGTACTATGTGCCAGGTTGCTCAGCACATCACACACGGTGCGCACACCAATCTGCTTAGCCCATGCCAGTGGCCCGCGCGGGTAGTTCACACCCAAGCACATTGCTGCATCCACATCCGCCGCCAAGCAAACGCCTTGGTTGACCGCATCAGCCGCTTCATTCGCCAACATGGCCACAGTGCGCATCACCGCAAGACCGGGGATATCTTTCAACAGCGATACCAGAAAGCCCGCCGCTTGCAGCATCGCGATCACATCGTCGCGTGCTGCAGGTGAGCATTGTTTCGCGCAACTGATGGCGATACGCGGTGCGCTACCGTAGGCGAGCGCGAGGTCAATCAGCACGGTGTTGGCAATGCCTGATTCAGCAGCGCGCTGCGTGGCACTACGACCATCTGTCACAAACACCACCGCATCACCGACGCTGGCGATGCGTCCATCGCTTGATGGTGCATCCGTCTTGATGCTGACATTAGCGTTCGCGTTCGAGTTTGTATTCGCTAGACGCGTTGCGAGTGCCGCGGTGACCTCGCTACCGCCGTGAAGCGACACGCTGGCGCTTAATGCGCGCGGTGCCTCGGTGGACGCAACCAATTTACTTGCACCCTCGCGGTAATCATAAAAACCGCGACCGGTTTTACGGCCGAGGAAACCGCCTTCGACGAGTTCTTGTTGAATCAGCGACGGTGTAAAGCGCTTGTCGTTAAAAAACGCATTCCACACCGAGCGGGTCACGGCGAAGTTAACGTCATGACCAATCATGTCCATCAATTCGAATGGCCCCATCTTAAAGCCACCCGCCTCGCGCATCACGGCATCAATCGTCGCCACATCGGCCGCGCCTTCTTGCAGCAAGCGTAGCGCCTCGGCATAGTAGGGGCGGGCCACGCGGTTAACAATAAAGCCCGGCGTTGAGCGCGCATGCACCGGCGTTTTACCCCAGGCTTTAGCAGTAGCGAACAGCGTATTTGCGACCACTGCATCAGTGCCGATGCCGCTCACAATCTCCACCAAGGGCATCAAAGGCGCTGGGTTAAAAAAGTGCAGGCCAGCCAAACGCTCGGGCCGTTTGAGCGTAGCGCCAATTGCGGTGATTGAAATCGACGACGTATTGGTCGCGAGAATCGCGTCGCTGGCGACGATATCTTCCAGCGAAGCAAACAGGGCTTGTTTGGCACCGAGGTCTTCCACAATCGCTTCAACCACCAGCGCTGCATCTACTAAATTGCCGACGTCATGTGCAACCGATAATCTCTGCGCAGCAGCCTGCGCAGCCTCTGGCGTGAGCTTTCCCTTATCGGCCAGCTTATTCAGTTGGGTGCGTAATCCTTCAACAGCTAACGCTGCTGCGCCTTCTCGCACATCGAGTAACTGTACCCGGTGTCCTGCCACTGCAGCAATTTGCGCAATACCACTGCCCATCGCGCCGGCGCCAATCACGGCGACGGTGCTGGTGGTGGGTAGAGGTGCTGCGCTCATGCCATTAGACGTGGTAGCGACGCTGCACGACCACGAAGCGGTTAGCGACAAACGCTGCATCAGCGTACGACGCATTCGCTGCCGGGTTACCACCGGTGCCATGGAAATCCGAGAAGGCGGCAGATTGGTTAACGAACACACCACCCGTTAAATTAATTGACAGCGCTACCTTGGCGTTCAAGGTTGCCTGTGTCATGGCATCAATCACCTCGGGGTGCGTGGAATACACGCCAACAGTCAATGCGCCTTGGGTATTCACCAAGTGTTCTGAGCGTTTGATTGAGGTTGCAGTGTCTGGCGTTTTAACGATAAAGCTGATCGGGCCGAAGCACTCATGACCATACGCCGACTCATCGCTGGCATCACACGCTAGTAGCACGGGTGTGTGTACGTTCGCGTGCGGGAAATCGGGGTTATCGAGTTTGTTTGAGGCGAGCACGACCTTGCCGAGTTTGCCACTATTCGCTTGCGCGATACGTTGCAAAGTATCCGGTGAGCGAATTGCTCCTAAAATTGCCAGCGCTACTTCAGGCTTAGCCAAGAAATGACTGACTGCGTTTGCTAAATCTGCGCAGAATTCGTCATAAGACTTATGGCCCTCATCAGTCTCAATACCGCCCGCAGGTACAAACAAAGCTTGCGAGGTTGTGCACATCTGACCCGAGTACAGCGACAGCGTAAACGCCAAATTACCCAACATGCGCTTGTAGCTGTCGGTGGAATCAATCACGATGTTATTCACGCCAGCAAGCTCGGCATAAACATGCGCTTGGCGGCATTGATCCATCAGCCACTGCCCAAATGCATTACCACCGGTGAAATCAATCGACTTCACGGCTGGGTGCGTGACCAGATGTTGCGTGGCTTCGCGCTTGTCAGTCACGCACAGCGAAACGAGGTTGGGGTCGATACCATTTTCAGCGAGCACGGCACGTACGGTGCGCACCGTCATCGCCACTGGCAATATCGCCATCTCATGGGGTTTAATGATGACTGCGTTGCCCGTAGCGAGCGCAGCAAACAAGCCGGGGTAGGTGTTCCAGGTGGGGAAAGTACTGCAACCCACCACCACCGCCACACCACGCCCGACGATTTCAAAATGCTTTTTCATTGCCAGCGGCGGGTTCTTGCCTTGGGGTTTTTCCCAATGGGCTTCACTCGGCACAAAACTCTGCTCGCGCCAGGCATGCGCCACAGCCTCAAGACCACGGTCTTGCGCGTGCGGCGAACCCGCTTGAAACGCCATCATCCAGCCTTGGCCTGAGGTCATCATCACGCCATGCGCTAATTCAAAACTTTGCTTGTTGAGGCGATCAAGAATCTCAAGGCAAATGCCGGTGCGACCCTCGGGACCGATTTTTTGCCACGCCGGCATGGCAGCTTGCGCGGCGTGAATCAGTGCATCCGGATCGCACACCGGGTAAGACACATTCAGGGCCGCGCCATAGGGAGAGGTCTCTTGGTCATACCAGCCTTGCACGCCAGGCTGATCAATCTCGAAGCGTTTGCCGATTAATGCATCGAACGCCGCTTTGCCCGCAGCATCTGAACCCTCACCATAGTTGCGTGGGCTTGGGTGCTCGCCATAGGGTGACCAATATTCACGGGACTGAATGGCTTGCAGTGCGCCGTCGAGCGTGGCGCGGTGTTTGTCGAGCAGGGGGTGGGACATAGACGTCTCCCGATAAGGTTAAATGCCGTTGTAATACGATACTTTAATTGGCGGAACTATAGAAGATAATGTATCAGAAAGTGCCGGTGGGTGGGGCTAGATTATTTGGACGCGGGCAGCGTATTGACCCAGGAACGGATCAAATTCAGGCCTATAAATTAAAAATTTGGCAATTTATTTAATAAATGAAAATTAAGATAAAGAGCTATCAGCGATCAGTGTCCCCGCCAATTCTGGATTAATCAGTAAAAGCCCGCCCAGTAAACCATGGCTGGAAAGCTCGCCACCCACGCCCACACAAAGCGGTTCAATCCAAAAAAAGCAAACACGAGCAAGTGAAACACCAGCGCGATTGCGCAGTACAGCAGCGCGACGCTCGTTCCCAGGAACACGATCGGCACCGCACACTCCCACAACATAAAGCCCCACGAGCAGGCGATGGCGACCGATCGCTTGCGAAATACACTGTCTGCCGCCAGCGGGCCGTAGATGCCGCCATCCAGGAAGTAGGGCAGTGCAATGCCATTGCGCCACTCTTTTGAAAACAACTTGATCGCACCTGAGATGAAGTACGACGTCATCGTCTGCAGGCATACATAGCCCAAGCCTGCTTGCCACGCCAGTACCGGGCTAACCAACCATGACCCCCAGTGCGCAATCATCAAGCCGGTGAGGGCAATGACGGTCATGAAATCGCTGCCACCATTGAAGGCACCGCGCCAGCGGATCAAGACTGCGATAGTGCTAAAAAATAAAAGCGTAGTGCTAACGATGCTGCTACCCATGTATAAACTCGCTGCTGCTGCGAGGCGCAGCAACAAATGCATTCTGTGTATGGGTTCACTGTAGAGCCAATCAAATATCTTCTGCAACGGAGCAGAGGCATGGGCGAGGTCACCGCGTTGAATACGCCAACGCCATAAGCCGTTCGTTTGCTGGACTGAGCGTAGTCTCAGAAACTCCAGCGTTTGAAGCAGCAGGCTGGTGGCGAGCAGACACTCAAAAGCGCGTACGGCGAAATAGAGTGGTGACATCTCAGGCCTGCAGCACTGGCGATACCAGTATCGTCATTGAGTCATCGGGTGCTTGCAGCGGCGGTACTTGCAGCACTTTGAATTGCCAGCGATAGCCGGCTGGCCCAAGCGACGCACCCACGCCTTGTTGTTGCAGCAGGCTACGCGCCAGCAGCATCACCATCTGGTAGCTGACAAGTTTGCTGGCTGATTCTGCGTCGGGCAGTGTTTGAATATCAAACGCAAGATGGTCGACGAGGTTTTGATTGGCGAGCAGCAGGTTGTTTCGCGGGTTATGAAACAAGTCTGCTACGGCAAACTTTGCACGTGGCATAAACATCTGCCACTCGGTCCATTCGCCGTCTGGTGTTTGCAAGCGCGTGAATAGCCGTGGCTGCGAACCAAAGCCATGGTAGAAGCGCCAGTTAGGGAAGAAGCTGCGCAGCAGGTACCACCATGGGCCGGAGACTTCGCGGCCGCGCAGGATCAGACTACCGAGTACAAACGCAAAGTAGGCGGCGATCAGGGCGAGGGTGAGGGTGTGTGTCACCTCGGAAAGTTATCCCAGCGCGGGGCATCTTGACTACTCTTTCGCTGCCATATACACTCGCCATATAGTTTTATACGGGGAGCTCACCATGTCTATCGGCACCGTTTTCGTCAACAACCGCACCCAAGCTGTCCGGCTTCCATTGGACGTGCGCTTGCCGGAGGGGGTCCGCAAGGTGGAAATACGGGCCAAAGGTCAGGAGCGCATCATCACCCCCCTCGGGCAGTCCTGGGACAGCTTCTTTTTACACGGCCCGCGTGTCAGTGATGATTTTCTGTCCGAGCGTGCGTCCCAGCAGCAAGCGGAGCGCGAAGGTCTTTGATGCTGCGATATCTACTCGACACGAATATCGTGATCTACGTGTTGAAGCGTCGCCCGCTTGAGGTACTCGCTACTTTTAACGCTAACGCCAGCCGCATGGCGATCTCGTCGATAACGCTGGCCGAACTGATGCACGGCGCAGAAAAAAGCGGACGTGTGAGCGAAAATTTATCGGTCATCGAAGACTTTTGTAGCCGCCTGGAGGTTTTGCCTTACGGTGCGAAGGCCGCTCAGCACTATGGCGCCATCCGTGCTGCGCTTGAAAAACTCGGCCAACCAATCGGGGTGAATGACCTCCACATTGCTGGGCACGCTCGTAGCGAAGGACTGGTGCTGGTGACGAATAACGCCTCGGAGTTTGAGCGGGTGCCTGCGTTAGAACTCGAGAACTGGGTTGCTGAACATGGCTAGGGTAAACCCAAGCATCTACGGCGTGGAAGCCGCTGTCTGCCGAGATAATTTTAAGAGGTCAATTTGTTATCCCGGTAGTTCAGTCTCAGTTGATAAAGATTGAGGACTGATCTAGACTCTGCATGTTCCTACGATAAGCGGCTCATTTGGGGTGATCATCATGCAGGCTGTAAATATTCGGCAACTCAAAACCAACCCAAGTACGGCGTTGGCGGCTGCTCGCACCGATGACATGGTCATTGTCATGAACCGCGATCAACCACAGGCAATTCTGGTTGACCTTGAAAAGCTTGAACTGCCCGACCTGCCTGCCGTGCGCGTCGCACTAGCGGTGTCTTTGTTTCGCAATGCTGCTGTATCGGCCGGCTTTGCGGCTCGAATGGCTGGAAAGCCATTGGGCGAGATGCTAACGCTGCTGTCAAACCAAGGCATACCGCTCACCGGCAATGACAGAGCCGCTGCAGATGACGCTAGTGCGGAAATACTTAACGCCCGAGATTGGCTGACCAAGCCCGGTTCGTGACGCGACGTGTCGTTATCGCCGATGCAGGTCCGCTAATTGCACTGGCCCGAATCGACGCGATTCACCTGCTGCGTGAGTTGTTCAGCCGCGTGTTCATCACCACCACGGTAAGGGATGAAATCTTGCCCGCCGGGGCTGTATTCGTTGAAGGTGGTTTGCTGATAAGCACGTTAGCTGAAGGCTGGATCGACGTGGTTGAAGTACCGACTTCTGATTTCACGCCAATCAACCCTGGTGTCGATGCAGGGGAAGCCAGCTCCATACATTTTGCGAAGCATCAGTGCGATGCAGGTGAAGCTGTGCTCATCGTGATGGATGATCGCGCAGGTCGGCTGGAAGCCAAGCGCCTCGGGCTTGAATTCATTGGTTCGGCGGCGGTGATTGGCCTTGCGAAGACAGAGGGCCTGGTCCCTGCTGCACGCCCATTGTTGGAGCAGATAGTGGCCTCTGGTTATTTCATTGGCCCGTCGGTCGTCTCTGCCGTCTTGGTAAGCGTCAACGAATGAGTTTTGAAGCTATCGTTTCTCGATAAAATTGGTGCGCAGAGCCGAGGCAGTTCAGATTCGCCCCAGCGGCTTGAAGCAAGCAGAATGTGGAGGGGCCCCAGATTCCGGGTATCGGGATGCGAGTGAAACTAAGATGTTAGATTGCATCAACCATTTGGATTGTCTTGCCTAAGTCACTCGATACTTCCGGCGGCCTGCGCTGGCACTTACGCGCCCTATGGCGGCGAGGCCAGTGGCGCGACACCACGCGCCAGATTGCGGACTGGCTAGCCACTACGCAACCGGCTTCACGTCATCTGCTGCTGATAGGCGGCAGCGCTGGTTGGATGATGTCTAGTCTTTGGTTGCAGCGCTTCTCGCGTATTGACCTGATTGATCTCGACCCGTACGCACACCGGCTGTTTCGTTGGAACCATGGCCGTGCTTTGCGCGAATCCGGCACTGAATTGCACTACGCTGACTTCGACGCGCTTGGTAGTTTGGATTCGCTCTTGAAACGGCACCCCAACGCCTCGATTTTTTTCGATAACGTGTTGGGACAGCATCTGTTCCGCATACGCCAGATCGAGCGCGCTGAAGCTGATCTCGCGCGTATTGCCAAACAACTCAAAGGGCGCGACTGGGGCAGTGTGCATGATTTGTTCTCGGGCCCTACCAACCCTTTGAAGTTACCCGTCTCGCCGATAACGCAGTTCGACGCATTGCGTGAGCCGAATGGTTTGGTGGCGGATGGTTTGAGCGGTACGCCGCTGCACCATCGGCTGCTGGCGCAGGTGGGCGGTGAACCAGACTGGGTGGACCACCTCACCTCGGAGGTGTTCCCGGTCGGCACCGGTAGCCGCCTGATTGCGTGGCCGTTTTTGCCAGACTATGCGCATTGGCTGCAGGCAGGCTGGGTGAACGAATCCAAGCGTGGCTAATGTTCTGACTCCAAGTGCCGATATCCGAATATCGCTAGAATGCCGCCCATCACGCTGCGTGGATGGAGAAAAGAGTTCATGAAACACCTAGCCCTGCCACTATTCATCGCTGCTACTTTAGCGGCACCAGCACTGGCCAAAGACCCAGCCCCCGCTGCGCCGCCACGCCCGCCATCGCCCGGTGCCAAGCACTCACCCCGCGCGCCGCTGTGGAGCTATGACGGCGACACCGGTCCAACAAAATGGGGCGAGGTCGATCCAAAATTCCGTCTCTGTCAAACCGGCAAGCGGCAGTCACCGATTGATATTGACACTCAGGTTGCCGAGCGCGGTGGCTTGAAGCCCATCATGTTCAATTACGCACCCGGGCCGCTTACCCTGGTTAATGGAAACAACACCATACAGGTCAACTTCACTACCAGCGGCGGCGCACGGCTTGATGGGCTTGAGTACAAGTTGGTGCAAATGGTGTTTCATGCGCCAAGCGAAGAAAAAATTGATGGTATGGCCACGCCGATGTCAGTACAGCTGATTCATCGCGCCGGCGACACCCGTACCGCTGTAGTAGCGATTCGCTTCAAGCTGGGTAAAGAGAACAAGGCGCTAAAACCTATTTTTGAGCGCTTACCCAAAACAGATTCATTCAATGAGCAACTGGAAAGTTTTAACCCGGCAGAGATTTTGCCGGTCAACCCTGCCTACTTCACGTATATGGGTTCGCTGACCACGCCACCTTGTACGGAAGATGTGAAATGGTTTGTGATGCGGCAGACGGTTGAGGTGTCTTTTCGGCAGCTAGCGATGTTCAAGGAGTTATACAAGTCGAACGCCCGCCCTGCGCAACCGCTGAATGGCAGGCGTGTGCAAGAGTACGTCGAGGAGCAGTAAGCCGCTGTGAGCGTTAGGTGAGCGCGGCTGATGCCAGTGCCCCTTACGTCGGCGTCCCTTGTGTCGGCGCCCCTTACGTAGGTGCCGCTGCGCGCAGGTTGCTAGAGCTTGTCTAGCGACTGATGCAGTCTAAGCAGTTTTTCTTTGAGAGCCGGATCCGCATCCACCATTGGCCCGATGCTCGGGGCAACCCGGCTTGCCACATCGGCGCTGGTGGGCTTTTCGGCCGTGGCTGGTCTGGCAGCGCCAGGCACCAGCCAAGCGGCGGTGAGTAGCAGTGTCAGGCACAGCCACAGTATCCACACCGTGCTGGCCGATACGGTACCGAGTTGCATTAGCTCCGGCAACTCGCCTAACCAACCGGCCCAATCCAGCCGCAGCCACCACAGCAGATTTTCTTGCGCCTTGCAGGTCCAGATAAATGCCACGGCGAATAAGGCCCAGTTGAGAGTGAGCAGAGCAGCGGGCAGACGGACGCGCAGTTTCATCAGGCTCAGGATTTCAACGCGACGGTGAGTTTCTGGCTTAATTCCTCGGCAATCTGCATTCGCAGCTTGGAGGTTTCATGAATCTCTTGTTCGCTGCGGTAGGCATTACTCACTAGCTCGGCCGCCAGACTGCGCACGCCCTCGATTTCCGTTTCCAGTGTGGCGATACGGTCTTGCAGGGTTTTTCTTTCCTGAAGTTTGCCGCTGATTAAACGAATAGCGGCATTCACTTGCGTCCAGGCTTGCAAGCGCGGGTCGCTGATTTTCAGGCTCTCGAAAACCTCCTGCATTGATTCACCAATATCCACTAATGCGTCAGTGGGTATAGATTCAAGCGCAGAGGGGTCTGGAAGATCAGGTGGCGTGTCGCGTAGCTCGCGCACGTGCTCATTCAGGGAAATAACCTGCCCGGTGGCCTCGCTCCAGCCGGCTTGTGGTTCAAAACGCATCATGGTAGGTTTTTCCGACCGCTTCGCCATATGTGAGTTCCCGTATTAGAAAACCGTTAATGAAAAAAAGTTTGGTATTTCAGATAAGCTCACCTATACTCATCGTTATATTATGGCAAATCTGCCCCTTTGGCAACTTTTCGGGCGGCGAAGTCAAAAAAATCAACGGCTTGCGACAAAATCGAAGGAATACTATGAGCAAGGCACTCAAGATCCTGATTACCAGCCAAAAGGGGGGCGTAGGAAAGAGTACGGTATCGGCGAATTTGGCCGCGTATTTTTCTTATATATCTGGCAAAAAAACGGCGTTAATCGACTTTGATCATCAGGCAACTGCCGGAAAATGGGTCAAAAAAGCCTACCCGATCGGGATTGACTGCCAGACAGTGGATTTACCGAATGCCAAGGGCTCAGGTATTGCATTATTGAAGGCGAAAGAAGCGCTACGCAAGGCGAATGAGATTCGCGAGGTAGTGATTACCGACCTTACCTGGACCGATGTGTTGCCGCCGGATTTTCTGTTTGAGTTTGATCTGGTGCTGGTACCTAGCTCATTATCACGGGTTGAACTCGACAGCACGCTCGAGTTTGTAAACCGTTTCTCGTTTGTCTTTAATTCGCGCCTTAAAAAGCCGCCAAAGCTGGTTATCGTTCCAAGCAGAGTTGATAATCTGCAGACGTACGAAAGCATTTTCTCCAAGTCGTTCAATGCAGGGTTTTTCCTCTCACCGCCGGTGATGCACAGCTCTAGTGCGCATGAGTTTTTCGGCACTGAATATTTTGTGATGACCTCTAAAAAAGAGGTGCGTGAAAACTTCCTGGAGTTTGGTCGCTCAATCGAGCAGCTGGGTGAAAGCGAGGCAGATTTGCGCTCGGCCACCAAGCAAGCGCCGCTTACGCAAAAAGTCAGCGGTTCAATTCTCGATCGCTTTCGCGCAGTGCGTAATTCCGATACCGAGGTCGGCGCACGCATGGCCGCCAATGATGGTAAGCGATTGGCGCCGGGTACACGGGGCAAATCCGTCATCCCATCATTCCTGATTCTGGGTCGCGACTGATCGCACAGCATTTTGCGGTAAAGCGCTGCTGGCGGGTGTGCTTGGCACCGGCTGGTGACGCGTACAGCTGACGAGAATCGTTCCCGAGAACCGCTGAGGGGAATCGCTCCCCGGAAGCACTCCCGCACTGCTATTTACTTCTTGTCGGCGCCTTTTTTAGCCGCGCCTTTGTCGTCTGGCTTGGGTGGTGGTGGCGGAGTACCGTAAAGCAGTATCGCCACGTCGCGGTTGGTCTCTGCAAATGACTCAAGCAAGCCGTCGATCATTGCTGCAATCGTTGCAGAGTCCGCGCTGCCTAACCATTGCTCCCGGTTGTTACGCATCACGATCAATTGCTCCGCCGAGCAATCCGGCGCTTTCTTCTTCAACCACGCAATAGCCTTTGCCCGACGGGTTTTTTCATCCGGGTTATCGATTGCAATCCCTCTGAACTCTGCGACCGCACAGCCAGGCGGCTTGAACGGCCCGGTCTTGACCGGCGGCGGTGGTGGCGGCTCTTCTTTGCCTTTCTTGCCGGGCTTGGGCGCGGGTGCTGGCGCAGCGGCTGGGTCAGTCTGCGCTGTTGGCGTCTTTGGCGGCTCTGACTTGGCATCGGCCTTCGGCGCTGCGGCTGCAGGGGTGGCCGGGGTGTTCCCATAAGCAGTCGATGGCGCCGCAGTCTGTGCGTGAGCGTGGCTCAGGCAGAGCGTGATCAGCAGAAGCGCGAGTTTGTCCATGATGAATACGCGCTTAGCTTGCCGGGCCGCCTTGGAACTGAACGGTGATGCTGATGCGTCGGTTACGTGGGTCGGCCGGGTTGTTCGGTATATAGGGCGCGGTATCCGCCACGCCTTCGATTTTGTCAAAACGGCTCTCAGGAATGCCGGCACTCTCCATGATGCGGCGCGTGCTCTCTGCGCGGTCACCCGATAGTGACCAGTTGCTACGTACACCGTCATCATAGGCAAGGCTATCGGTGTGCCCACGAATCGCAATCTTGTTCGGCATGCCCGCAACCGATTTTGCGACCTCGCGAATCAAGGTCAATGCTTTAGGATCCATGCGCGCGTTACCGAGCCCGAACATAGAGAAGTCGGCTTTATCGATGACCTCGATACGTAAACCATCTTTTTCGCGAATGAACTTGACCTGGTCTTTGATCTTGTCGAGCTGCGGGTTCTGCTGCATTTTTTCTTTGACTTCTTTTTCCAGCTTGTCAAAGTTCTTCTTGTCGTTCTCTGCGGCGATGCGCTGCTTCTCTGCCTCTGACAACTCGTTAGGATTCATGTCATTCTTTTCGTCCTTGGAGTCGCCAGCACCGCTTTGTTTGCCGCCCTCGAGGCGCGGCGTCTCGCGCTCAAACAGGCTGGTTTGCTGACCGGCATAGGGCATGCCATCCGGGTCGGTAATCGAGTTACCGCCCATGATGCCGCCAGTACCCGCCAGCTTGCTCACGCTCGCCATACTGTGTGACATCGGCTTGAAGTAGTCGGCGATGCTCTTGCGCTGATCTTCGGTGGTTGCACCCAGCAGCCACATTAGCAAGAAGAACGCCATCATGGCGGTCATCATGTCGGCCAGCGCGATTTTCCAGGCACCACCATGTGCGCCGGCGTGACCGGCCTCGATCATCTTTTTCTTGACGACCGGCTCTAAGGGTACGGCGGCTTCCGCCGGGGCGCCTTCTGCTGGTTTGTCGGCTGGCTCAGCCATGGAGATTACCCAAGTTGATTAGCTATAAGAATCGACCGCAGCATCATAAAATCAAGCCCTCATGATCACGCTTGCGCAGCCGCTGACGACATTGGCGCTACCTCGCCGAACGCTGGCTGATGTTTTTGGTGCCAGACTTGCCTTGAGCCGTGCGATCGTGCTGATCAGAGAGCAGATCAGCTGATGCGCTCAGCGCTGCTCTTTCTGCAACATAATACCGGAACTATTGCTCAACGGAACGTTTTGGAGGCCGGTTTGCCCAGCCCTTCCTGGCGGTCTGCCACTTGAAAAATACCCATGCCGTCAATGATTCCACGCACTGCTTCGCGCGCATTTTTTTTGCTGATGCTGCTGTTGCACTTAGCAGCAGGCGCCGCGGCCGCAGAAAAACCTTCAGGCGCGCTGGCTGATGGTGCCCCTGAGGCTGCGACTACCTCTACCGACAAGTCTCTGGTAAAGGCAAGCAAGTGGATGGTGTCGTCGGCCAACCCATTGGCCAGCGAGGCGGGGCGTCAGATACTGCGTGACGGCGGCAGCGCAGTCGATGCCGCGATTGCCATGCAAATGGTGCTGGCGCTGGTTGAGCCGCAATCGTCGGGCTTGGGGGGTGGCGCATTTATCGTCAGCTATGACGCCAAGCGCCGCCGCATCAGCACCATCGACGGTCGCGAAACCGCGCCAGCTGCCGTGACGTCGCAGTTGTTTATCAAGGATGGCAAGCCTCTGGGTTTTGCGGATGCGGTGAACAGTGGTTTGTCAGTGGGGGTGCCCGGCGTATTGCGTGCACTGGAGCTGGCGCATCAGCGTCATGGCCGTTTGCCTTGGGCACGGCTTCTACAACCTGCGATTCGCTTGGCTGAAGAGGGCTTCGCGGTATCGCCACGCTTGCACGCACAAATCAAAGGGAACCGTGATCTCGCTGCGCAAGCCGCCGCGCGTGCGTATTTCTATCCGCAAGATCAACCGGCGCCGGTTGGCTATCTGCTGAAAAATCCTGCCTTGGCCGAGGTACTGCGCCGTATGGCGAGCGAGGGCGTATCCGCGTTTTATAGGGGTGAGATTGCGCAGGACATCGTACACGCAGTGCAATCACACACGCGGCCAGGTACGCTGAGTAATCAAGACCTGGCCGGGTATCGTGCGCTTGAGCGTGAGCCGGTGTGTAGTCGCTACCGGCAGTATCAGCTATGTGGCATGGGTCCGCCGTCGTCTGGACCCATCGCCGTGATGCAAATGCTCGGTATGCTGCAGCAGCATGAAGTCGCAAGCATGTTGCCCGGCTCGCGCGAGACAGTGCATTACTTTGCTGAAGCGGGCAGGTTAGCGTTTGCGGATCGTGAGCGGTATGTTGCTGACCCGGCGTTTGTGAGCGTGCCCGTCAATGCCATGCTCGATAGTCGTGACCGGGCGTGGCGCGGTGCCCTGATCGATGCGCGGCAATCCATGGGTGTGGCGCAAGCCGGTGATCCAAGCGGCATGCTGAAGCAAAGCGGTGAGGGCGATGCCGTCGACCAGGCTTCCACCACACATCTGGTGGCCATTGACGCGCGGGGTAATGCAGTAAGCATGACCAGTACCATCGAGTCTGAGTTCGGTAGCAAAATTTTTGTACGCGGTTTTTTGTTGAACAATCAACTCACCGATTTTTCTTTATTACCGACCGATCCGCAGGGCCGCGCTTTAGCGAATCGTGTCGAGCCGCGTAAGCGACCAAGAAGTTCTATGTCGCCTATCATCGTACTCAAAGATGATAAGCCTTATCTGTTGATTGGCTCACCCGGTGGTAGCTCGATCATTTTGTACGTAGCGAAGACACTGATGGGCGTACTCGATTGGCAGCTCGATATTCAGCAAGCGATTGCTTTGCCTAACATGGGCAGTCGTAATCGTGACACAGAATTAGAGCAAGGCAGTGGTTTGGAAAGCTTGCAACAGGCCTTGCGCCAAAGCGGGCATCGCGTCAGTATCGCGCCTTCGCCCAGTGGTGTGCATGCGATCATGATCCAGCCTGATGCTTTATCCGGTGGTGCTGATCCGCGGCGTGAGGGCGTCGCCTTAGGTGATTAATATGTCGCGCTACCGTTGCCAAGTACCTCGCGCCACACGATGCATTGCGTACTGCATTACCCGCTGCATTACGCGCTGCATTACGCGCTGCCTCGCGAGTGCCTTTTCGTATTTTCTCCCGCGTTTCCTCGCGCTTGGTCTGATACTGAGCGCCACTACCAGCACCGCACTGGCCGACACCCTGCAAAAAATTGCAAGCAGTGGTCGTGTCACGCTGGGCTATCGCGAGTCGTCGGTGCCGTTTAGCTACCTCGCCGGGCCACGACAACCGATCGGTTTCGGGGTTGATATCTACACCCATCTGATTCCGGCCTTGAAGCGTGCTACCGGGCGTAATGATCTTGAGCTGAGTTGGCAGGCGCTCACCTCACAAAACCGTATTCCTTTGATTGCGAATGGCACCGTCGATCTCGAATGCGGCTCAACCAGCAATACCATCGCACGCGCAAAAACGGTGGCGTTTGCGATCAATTATTTTTACACCGGGCCGAAGCTGCTCGTGAAACAAGGCTCGATAGTTAAAGATTTTAATGATTTGGCCGGCAAGACCGTGGCGGTGACGACCGGCACCACCACCATGAAGCTGCTGCGCAAGCTGGATTTAGAGCGCAGCATGAACATGCAACTACTGCCCGGTAAAGATCATGCAGATTCGTTTCTATTGGTTGATGCCGGCAGGGCAGTGGCGTTTGCGATGGATGACATTCTGCTCTACGGCCAGATTTTAAATGCCAAGCAACCCGCGCAGTGGCAGGTGGTGGGCACGCCGCCGCAAGTCGAGCCGTATGCCTGCATGCTGCGCAAAGATGACCCGGATTTCAAACGGTTGGTAGACAGTGTGATTACCGATCTGATGCGTTCGGGTGAATTCGAACGTATTTATGCCAAATGGTTTTTATCGCCCATACCACCGCGTGGGCGTAGCTTGAATTTACCCATGAGTAATGCGTTGCGTGACAACTTGCGCAAACTGTCCGACCAACCGGCGAGCTGAATACCGATGGTTCTGAAGGAGCTAAACGCGTGAGCTTGGAATGGTCGATTTTTTGTCGTAGTACGACTGGCACGACGCAGCTGGCGGACTGCTTCGGCCAAAACGGCGAGCTGAGCTACCTGCAATGGCTGCTATCAGCGTGGGGCTGGACCGCGACGGTAGCGCTACTGGGTTTTTTGATTGCACTGCTGCTCGGGGTGGTGATCGGCACCTTTCGTACATTGCCGTCAACTTCCGCTGCGAGCCGCTGGTCGAGCAGGTTGGCTGCTGCGTGGGTCGAACTATTCCGCGATATTCCGCTGCTGGTGCAGGTATTTCTGTGGTATCACGTCGCACCGATTTTTCTGCCGGCGTTGAAGAGCTTGCCGTCATGGTTGCTGGTATCGATCGCGCTGGGCTTGTTTACCTCAGCGCGCATCGCCGAGCAGGTGAGAGCCGGCATACAAAGCCTGCCGCGCGGTCAGCGTGACGCGGCGCTTGCACTAGGCATGCATGAGTCGCAGGTCTATCGCCGCGTGATATTGCCTGTTGCGTTGCGCATCATGATGCCCGCATTGACCTCCGAAGCCATGAGCATCGTAAAGAATTCCTCAGTGGCCTTCGTTGTGGCAGTAGCCGAGCTTACCCAGTTTGCGATGCAGGCGCAGGAAGAAACTGCGCGCGGTATCGAGATTTATCTCGCGGTCACGCTCTTGTATGCGCTGACGGCCTTCGCGGTGAACCGTGTTTTGGCTGCACTCGAATCACGCATCCGGGTGCCGGGTGTCGGCGCATTAGCCAGGCAGGGAGCATGAGTATGGCGCTCGATCTGTCTTTTTATAGCTGGGATTTGATCGGTCGCTATGTGCTCGGTGGTTTGTGGTTCAGCGTGCAGCTGACCATCGTTGCGACGATCGGGGGCGTGCTACTCGGCACGTTACTGGCACTGATGCGCATCTCAGGCAAGCCGCTACTGATGTGGCCGGCGGCGGTGTATGTCAACACCATGCGCTCGGTGCCGCTGGTGATGGTGATCTTGTGGTTCTTCCTGTTGGTGCCGTTTGTGGTGGGCAGACCGATAGGCGCTGAGCTCTCCGCGATGATTACCTTCATCGCATTCGAGGCAGCATTCTTTTGCGAGATCGTTCGCTCGGGTATTCAGGCAATTCCGCGCGGTCAGTTGCAGGCAGGGAGCGCGCTCGGCCTGAGCTATGCGCAGGGCATGCGACTGGTGGTGCTACCGCAAGCGCTGAAAAATATGTTGCCGGTATTACTGACGCAGGTGATTGTGTTGTTTCAGGATACTTCACTGGTCTATGCGATTGGTGCGTATGACTTACTGAAGGGCTTTGATGTGGCAGGCAAAATTCTCGGGCGCCCGATTGAGGCCTATATTGGCGCGGCGGTGATCTACTTTGTGATTTGTTTCTCGCTGTCGCGATTGGCCACGCGCTTAGTGAGACGGCCAGCCGCATAATCGAAGGCCACACAAGCACAACCCGCATAACCATAAGCCGTATAACCGCAATCCGCATAACCACAATCCGCATAACCACAATCCGCATAACCGCAATCCGCATAACCGCAATCCGCACAACCGCAAGACGGGAGCTGACATGATAACGATGAAACACCTGTCGAAATGGTACGGTAGCTTCAAGGTACTCGATGACTGTTCGCTACAAGTCAAGCAAGGCGACGTAGTGGTGGTATGCGGCCCCTCTGGCTCGGGCAAATCTACGCTGATCAAGACAATGAATGGTCTTGAATCATTTCAAGAAGGTGAGTTAACGGTCAACGGCATCGCACTACATGATGCGCGAACCAACTTGCCGGCGTTACGCGCTAACGTGGGTATGGTGTTTCAGCACTTTGAGTTATTTCCGCACTTATCGGTGATGGAAAACCTTACGCTGGCGCAGGTACAAGTACTTGGTCGTTCCTTGTCCGACGCGCAGGTACGCGGTGCGAAGCTACTGGAGCGTGTAGGGCTTGCTGCGCAGCGCGATAAACATCCTTCGCAGTTATCCGGCGGTCAGCAGCAGCGGG